>Ga0114980_10000094_pt1 | contig 56990 bp, 45 predicted proteins | sample S_140806_EF_Meta_FD_87018 | JGI IMG/M metagenome (GOLD analysis project Ga0114980, IMG submission 87018) | Freshwater microbial communities from Lake Simoncouche, Canada to study carbon cycling - S_140806_EF_MetaG | ecosystem: Environmental > Aquatic > Freshwater > Lake | place: Lake...
AAGAACTACGTTCATTTGGGATTACTGGCAACACAAACTCAACAAGGAAATCATTCAGAAGGAAAAACCGAACGTAGTTATAGATATCATGAATGAGGGCTTCCTACTCAAACTCATCAAATACCCGAACAAGAATGAAACTGGGGGTGTGAATTTTTTACCTCTAATCGACTGAGTAGCCAAATCCTACTTCAGTACTTTCCGCATGAGATTGCCAGTCCCGGTATTCATGGGGAAAAGCATGAGTTGGCTGATCGTCTTCGGAATGTCGCACAAATCATACGGTTCGCTGGTGCTGTAATTAACTTTCGTGTCAGGACCCATAATCAAACACTCAATGTGTCTGCATCCATAACATCCATCACCATGACTTACAAAACCATCAGCCACATTGTCCAAATGACGACCGTGATCGTTTGTTACAAACAACGTAGTTGATCCAGCGTAGTAGGGATCAGATTGGAGCATATCCCAGATTCTTCCTACATAATCATCCGTTTCTTCAATCGCGTTGAGATATCCTGGCCAGTTGTTGGCATGACCATTTGCATCAGGTCCTTTGAAGTTGATAAGCACCATATCAGGATGCCATTGCTGGAAAATATTCATTGTATGACGGAACGTAGTAGAATCTTCGCGGTAACCGGTGAACGGTCCTGCTACTCCGCAATCCTGACTTGGATTAAATTGCCCAGCAAAAGTAGAATCTTGACAATCGGCAAGAATACTCAACTTGTCTTTAGAAGCAATTACCCACGCTTTTTCTGCTGGAGCTCCTGTGGCCTTTCTCCAATATTGGAAGATGGATGCACCGTACGGCACCTCAAACCCACTATTATTGATAGGTTGATGAATTCCCGTAGTCATAGCAGTATGACCAGCATTCGTGTATGTGTAACCGTCGTTGTGAAAATCAGGGAGCACTGTTCCATACTGGCTCATCGCCGAACGCTGAGGAATATGCTGTAACTCCCCGCTGCCCCACGTTTCAGTATAACGCGGACCATCCACCACAATAATGACAACGTGTCTAGTGTGGTAGAGTTGCACAGGTGGATCTTGCTTGCACATAGCGCAAAAAGCGAAGACCGCCGAAGCGAGTAAGATGATTCTAAGTTGTTTCAAGGTTGGGGTGTTAACGTAAAGTTAAGAAAAATAATTCCCCCCAATATGGCTTACAGATATTGTTATTCTGCCTTCTCAATTCGAATGCCCACATCCTTTATTCCAGGCAATTTTTCCATGCGCATGGCTTGTTCGATTTCAATGTGGTATTTGCCCGCAACAGGGAAACGCACATCTTTTCGGAACATGAGCTGACAGTCGTGAATATCACCTTGTCCTTTTCCAACCCACGATCCGTCAGGATAAGTCAGCGGCAATTCAATCGTATCTATACCCGACTTCCGATTCGGAAAATCGATGTGTGAAAATATATACACGTTACTGAACGGATAATCGTCTGTATTGCGAATGTTGAAGTAGAAGTTGTATTTGGTGAGTGTATCTGGAATTTCAAAATCACACACCACGCGCTGATTCATATCCCAAACTCCATTGGTAATTTCTGTGTTCTGTTCAAACACACGATTCGAATCACAAGAAGCGAATGTGAATGCGATTGCAACGATAAACAACAAATACGCTCTCATGACTATACAGACGGTGGAGGCGGAGGGTTATTGCCCGCAGGTGGATTATTATTCGGTCGCTGATTCGGGTTGCGGTTATTGCCGCGATTCCTATTCTGATTGTTGTTCCGCTGATTCGGATTCAACTGATTTTTATTCTGATTGGGTTGTTGAGGTCCTTTATTTTGCTGCGTAGGACGATTTTGCTGTGGGCCTTTGTTTTGATGCGGACGGTTCTGTTGATTTCCGCCCTGTGGTTTTGGCCCTTGTCCCTGCGGTTTTGGCCCCTGCCCTTGCGGCTTTGGTCCTGCGTTCTGCTGTTTGTTCTCGCTGTCTTGCGGCTTGCGTTTTTTCTTTCGGTTATTGCGTCCCGATTTCTGTTTGTCGAAACGAGTAAGACTATCTTGTCCCACCACGTTTTCAAAATCAGGAGCCTTCACCTCCACTTTTTCTTTCTGCACTATTACAAGTACGTCGGCCTTTTCGCCACGCTTATTCATTTCGATCAACTCCTTTGCACGATAATTAGGAACAGCGATAAACTGATCTGGCTCGTCAAAGAACGTGTAGTACATCACACCTTTGAAAATATCGGTCTTCTGGTGGCGTGCTCTTCCACGCACAGTTTCAATATCCACTGCTTCAGGGAAGCCTTTCAGCGCATCGAGATATGAATCCAGTTCGAAGTTCAGGCAGCATTTCAGCTTTCCGCATTGACCAGCTAACTTCAATGGATTCAGAGAGAGCTGCTGATAACGCGCAGCGGAGGTGGTTACAGAACGAAAATCAGTAAGCCATGTGCTGCAACACAATTCACGTCCGCAAGAACCAATTCCACCCAAACGAGCCGCTTCTTGACGAGATCCGATCTGGCGCATTTCAATTCGTACACGGAATTCTTCTGCCATCACTTTGATCAACTCACGGAAATCAACGCGATCTTCAGCTGTATAATAAAACACGGCCTTCGTTTTATCGCCTTGATACTCCACATCACCGATCTTCATTTCAAGACCCAAACGCAGCGCAAACTCACGCGATTTTACTAATGTAGATTTCTCCAAACCTTGCGCTTCAATCCACTTATCGATATCGCCCTGTTTGGCTTTGCGATACACCTTCTTCATTGCAGGATCGTCGGCATTAATGCCTTTACGTTTCAACTGCGACTTTACCAACTCCCCTGCCAGCGAAACAGTTCCGATGTCATGCCCTGGAGATGACTCAACAGCTATCACATCACCCGTAGCGAGTGCAAGATCATTGACATTGCGGAAAAATTCTTTACGATTATTCTTGAAACGAACCTCTACAACATCAAATGGTTTCTGTCCCGGAGGCAATTGCATATCAGAAAGCCAATCAAAAACATTCATTTTGTTGCAACCACCCGAACTGCAGGAACTGCCACTGCTTCCTTCGGTTTTCCCCGAAGTAGCTGTGCTGCATCCTCTTCCACTTGAACATCCACCGCAAGCCATACTTGTTTGAGTTAGGTATACCGGCAAAAATACGGTTTATTGCCTGACAAGAGTCAGTCAGTTGTAAACGCTTAGGTGTGGATAATCAGGATTTTACAGCGTCGGGGTTGGCAACGTTCAATAATTCGTTAGCCTTGAATGAGAGATCGAGGAAGATAATTTTGGCACTTCCATTCCGCTCAATATGTTGTAATGCGAGGTTAATTTCATGCATAAACCGCTGTGCGTTCGCGGCATGCACAAAAGTGGCAAACTTGGAAATAAAGGATTTTTCATCGCCACCAATTCTCACCATGCGCGGATCTCCATAGTTGAATAGGAGGCTTTCGCGTACCATATCCAAGGCGTAGGCCAGAAACTGCTTCTGACGTTCGCGACCTGCCGCTGCAAATTCATCTACTGATTCCATCACTTTGGGAGCATCGAATCGCAAACAAGCACGCATCCACTTCTGGAATACTTGAAGATTGAAAATCGCTTGCTCATCTTTCTCCAGCAAGTGTTTTGCTGCAGCATAGTTCCCATCCGCCTGAAATGCAACCCGGAGTGCGTCTTCTGTATTTAGTCCGTGGCGTTGAACGATTGCCTCACGTAATTCTTCATCAGGAATACGTGGGATTTTCAATAGCTGTGTACGTGAAATGATTGTGCGCAGCAACTGATCTTCATTCTCCGTTACCAGGAGAAAAAGTGTTTTATTCGGTGGCTCTTCTAGAATTTTCAGGAGCTTATTTGCGGCCTGAAGATTCATTTTCTCCGCCATCCAGATGAGCATGATTTTATACTCCCCCTCGAAGGTGGTCAGTGATAATTTCTTCAGTATTTCGCCACTTTCGTCTGTTGCGATAACGGGCTGTTTGTTATCCGCTTCAATTTTCTGAAACCAGTCGTTGAGCGTAAGATAAGGATCCGACAAGAAGGCTTCACGAAACTCTTTGATCACTGTTGTGCTGACCCGCAAATCCTTGCTCAAGGCTATGGGATACACTAAGTGAAGATCGGGATGCACCAGCTTATCGTATTTCTGACAGGACGCGCAAGTGCCGCAGGAATCCTTTGGTGTGCGCGCCGTACAGTGCACATAACGCGAATAGGCCACAGCCAATGCCAGTGCGCCGTTTCCTTCAAATCCGAAGAACAACTGCGCATGAGAAATCCGTTGTTCCGTAACGCTATTGATGAGACGTTGCTTCACAGAATTCTGCCCGATGATGTCGCTGAAGAGCATGGTACGAAAGTAGCAATTACAGAGGAGAACTCTCTGAACAAATTATGCGCAACTAATTCCTATTTTTGCGCGTCCAAGAATATTCTTTCCCTATGAAAACTGTAGCTCAAATCAATTTCGCCGGCCGTAAAGCCTTGATTCGTGTTGACTTCAACGTTCCGCTCGATGCTGCGTATACTATTACTGATGATACACGCATGCGCGCTGCTATACCAACGATCAAGAAAATTCTTGCCGATGGTGGAAGTTGCATTTTGATGTCACACCTGGGTCGCCCAAAAGAAGGTCCTGCAGAAAAGTATTCCTTGAAACATTTGGTGAAGCACCTTTCCCAATTGCTGGGAGAAGTGAATGTGCATTTCGCAGAAAACTGTATTGGTCCTGTTGCAGAAGCCGCTTCCGCTTCCTTGAAAACCGGAGAAGTATTGCTACTTGAAAATCTTCGTTTTCATAAAGCAGAAGAAAAAGGCGACAAAGCATTTGCAGAAGCACTTTCGAAACTTGGTACATACTATGTAAACGATGCATTCGGAACAGCACATCGCGCGCATGCTTCCACTGCTGTGATTGCTGAATTTTTCCCAGGCAATAAATGTTTCGGTTATGTGATGAGCGGAGAAATTGCCAGCATCAACAAAGTATTACACAGCTCGGAAAAACCGTTCACTGCCATTATGGGTGGAGCGAAAGTTTCTGACAAGATTCTCATTCTTGAACAATTACTTAGCAAGGCGAACAATATCATCATTGGTGGCGGAATGGCGTTCACGTTTGTAAAAGCGCAAGGAGGAAACGTTGGTAAATCACTTGTAGAAGAAGATCGTTTGCCGAATGCGTTGAATATTCTGGAACAGGCTAAAAAACTGGGCGTGAATATTTACATTCCGGTTGATGCTGTTTGCGCTGACAATTTCGCGAACGATGCGAACCGTCAGACGTGCGATGTAAAATCAATTCCTGACGCATGGATGGGACTTGATATCGGCCCTGAGACTGAAAATATCTACGGTAAAGTAATTGCAGAGTCGCGTACTATTCTCTGGAACGGACCGATGGGCGTGTTTGAAATGGAAAATTTCGCACACGGAACAAAATCTGTTGCGGAAGCAATTGTTACAGCAACTTCATCCGGTGCATTCTCATTGATTGGCGGAGGAGACTCCGTTGCCGCAATCAACAAATACAACATGGCAGAACAAGTGAGTTACGTTTCTACCGGCGGAGGCGCTTTGCTGGAATACATTGAAGCGGGAACTTTACCGGGAGTAGAAGCCATAAATAATTGAGCACACTTCTATGAAAAAATTCATTTCGCTTGCTTTCATTCTTACGCTATTTGCCGCATGTACATCCGGAGGCTGGCGTGTTGTGAGCGGCGATGAATTCACAGTGGAATTTCCAGGCGAGCCCAAAGACACCGCCACTATGGAGGGCGATTACTCCGGAGCGAAGCTGTATTTCCAACCGGTAGAAGGTGGCATAGATTCCAATGTGTATTATTCTGTATCCATGTACACACTTCCCGATTCTGCGGGGCAAATGGGAGAATTGCTGGATGAAATGCTGTTGAAAGACGCAGAGATTTACGCTTGGGCCATTGGTGCAATTGTAACGGATAGCGGCAGAGTGGTGAAAAGCGGAAATGTTGAAGGTCGGGAATACACCATCTTTCTTGCACGCAATGCGGGAGTAGTTACCATGCGTAAATATGCAAAAGGTAAACACCTGTATACACTTATGGTTATTACCGGGAATGAATTCTTAGAGAATTCGCTGATCTACCGATTCCTAAATTCGTTCAAGTTCAAGGAGTAGTTTCCTCTTTCGCATTTTCATTGGCAGATGTTGAGTCTTTCAACTTAACATTCACATCTACGCCCACCTCCAAATCTTCTTTTTTAGGAATCATCTTACCAAGATCACTGTCGCGAAGACCCGGAATCACTTTGGGTGCAACAGTTGCAACAGGTCGGTACAACAAAGAGCTGTCTTTGATGTCGGGCGGAATTACAGTTACACTTTTCTCCACAGCGTCAATCACGAAAAATATCACGCTGAGAATGAGCAAAAACTTGAAGCACCCGAATACACCTCCCGCCAGTTTATTGAACACGCTCAATGTTGATTCCTCCAATGATTTCTCGATGAATTTTGCAATGGCGAAAACTCCGATGAGAATTCCGACAAACACTATCGCGAACGCAATTAATGGAACATAGGGAGATTGGGTATCCATCATGCTGTGAATCCACCCTGCCACTACATCCGACAATTTCATTCCGCCCCAAACACCGAGAAAAAAAGCAGCGAGTGTTGCCACTTCCATCACAACACCTTTCATGAAGCCGCGCCAAAATCCCCAGAGCACAGGAATGAGTATGAGTATATCGATGAAGTTCATGCAACGAAAATAGTTCTCACCCCTGCGCATTCAGACTGTGAAGTGAAAAGGTTTTCCGCAATCGTTTCTTAATAACCATGACGAATTAAATTCATACGGATTGTATGCGTTGTCGTGTATATCTTTACCGCCATGGATCGTGAAGACACACTGAAAGCGTGGAAAGAAATTAAGTTGGCGTTGGAACCTACTTTTGGAGGTGATTTGGACGTTCAGGCCATTCTCTTCATTATTGGTGTTCAGGAATTGGGCCAAGGTTTTCAAAAGCTCGCGAAAGAACAGAAAGTCGATGTGATGCACATTGCCATTTGCTCATTATTGGAGCCATTCGGATATTACGAACCTATGGGGCGCGATGAAGAAAATTGGCCGCACTGGAACCCAACAGGTAAGATGCCACACATGACAGCCATCGAACAAAACCGTTTTATTCAGGATGCCATTGTTGCGTACTTCCGTAAACAAGGATTGATCAAATAAATTGCACACTTACCTGCAAGAAAAAAGGCCTTCATTAGCTGAAGACCTTCCAATATCTGACAGACTATGATTATAGTTGAACTGTAACGTTGTCTGTTTTTCCTTCTTCTAAACGCGCTACACGACCAGTTCCAACACCGTTTACGTAGATGTCAAGAATCATTGGCAACTCAGTCGTGAAGTTAGCAGTACCTGCACCATCAGTAGTAGAACTCAGAGTTACATCTCCGCTCTTCAAATCAACTGCAGCGCCAGACATAGGGCTTCCACTCGGGTCAATAACAGTAATTACTGCTTTGCATTCCTTGTTCTTGTTGCAACCGGTTGTGGAAGATGCCACTGCAATCATCAACACCAAAACAAGTAATCCTGTGAACTTTGTGACGAATCTGTTCATACTTTTGCCTCTTCCGGCAGCTTTTTATGCGGGTTTGCTGCAAAGTAGCCGAATAACTACCTTTACATTCTTACAAATATAAAAAAGTTTTCAACATGGTCCGTAGGATATTGCCTCTAATCGCACTGCCAGTCATTGTGCTACTATTTACCTCTTATGCCGCAGCCGACAAACGAGCTAAAGTGCTGATTCACACAGACTTTGGAGATATTAAGATTGTACTTTATGATGAAACACCAATGCACCGTGATAACTTCATGAAGCTGGCGAATAATCATACACTCGACAGCACTCTTTTTCACCGCATTATAAAGTCATTTATGATTCAGGGCGGAGATCCTGATTCAAAAAAGGCCGTGAAGGGACAGATGCTGGGTAATGGAAGTGTTGGCTACACGATTCCTGCTGAGTTTCACCCGAATCTGTTTCACAAGCGCGGGGCATTGGCGGCAGCACGCACGAGCGATGATATCAATCCAAATCGCGAATCTTCAGGATGCCAATTCTACATTGTAGAAGGAACAGTTTATACTGACAGTGCATTGGATGTTCTGATTGCACAACGTATCGATGGCCCAGTGAAACAAAAGATCTTTGACAAGATGATCAATAAGCCAGAGAACGCTTGGTTGAAATCAGGATACATTCGCGCGCAGCAACGTGCACAAACAACGCGTAACGTTGATAGTTTGAATTATTATTCTGCCATTATCGGACCTATGATCGATGCAGAATTTGCCACAACACCTCACCGTGTGGTAACTCCAGAACAACGTAAAGTATATACTACATTCGGCGGTACGCCACCACTGGACGGATCGTACACTGTATTCGGAGAAATAGTTGACGGAATGGAAGTAGTTGATGTTATCGCTGCACAACCACGCGATAAGAATGATCGTCCATTGAAAGATGTACGCATCACAGTGAAAGCGATTAAGTAATTTCTGCACGAGCAGTAAAGTAAAGAACAGCACAACAATGAGAGACCGCATCGAAAAGATAATTCTTGAAGTAGAAGAGTTTTCTGCGAAGAGCAAGGAACATGCTGAAGAGTTTCGCTTGAAATACCTCAGCCGAAAAGGCAAGATCTCTGAGTTGTTTGATGATTTCAAAACAGTTTCTCCTGAACTGAAAAAAGAAGTGGGTCAGATGTTAAACCGCTTGAAAGTTTCAGCTCAAGAGAAATTGGATAATTTCCGTGGTGATGAGCAGGGCAGCTCCTCCACTTCAGGAGTTGATCTTACTTTGCCTGCTCGTGACTGGAAAGGATCTCGTCATCCGATTGCACTTGTGCGAAAAAATATTCTTGACATTTTCGGTCGTCTCGGTTTTACTGTTGAAGAAGGTCCAGAAATTGAAGATGATTGGCACAACTTCACAGCGCTTAATTTCCCTGAAGAACATCCGGCACGTGATATGCAGGATACCTTTTTCATTGGCAATGATATTGCTTTGCGCACACACACATCCAGTGTACAGGTTCGTATACTTGAAAAAACGGCACCTCCTGTGCGCATCATGATGCCAGGCCGCGTTTACCGTAACGAAGCAATATCAGCACGAGCACATTGCTTCTTTCATCAGGTAGAAGGATTGTACGTTGATAAGAATGTATCGTTCGCAGATTTAAAACAGACGCTGTTGTATTTCGCTCAGGAAATGTTCGGGGCAGACACAAAAATACGATTGCGCCCCTCCTACTTTCCGTTTACAGAACCAAGCGCGGAAATGGATATTTCATGTACCATTTGCGGAGGAAAAGGGTGTAACGTGTGTAAGCATTCTGGATGGGTAGAAATTCTCGGTTGCGGAATGGTTGATCCTGCAGTGTTGAAGAATTGCAATGTTGATCCGGAGGTTTATTCGGGATTTGCATTCGGAATGGGGATTGAACGCATCACCATGTTGAAATACGGCGTTAACGATTTGCGATTATTCTCTGAGAATGATGCGCGATTCCTTTCGCAGTTCGAATCAGAAATCTAGCTCGTTAGATGTCGCGCCTCGATCAATTGCTCTTAATGTTAAATGAAGAGCCGCAAGACGCTTTTCTTCGTTATGCTGTTGCGATAGAATATGCATCAGCAGGAAATACGTATGAAGCAATTTCACGTATCGAATCGCTAATCACTGATTTGCCCGAATACCTTGGCGCATATTATCAATTGGGGCAATTGTACGAGCAGATTACGGAAAATGAAAAAGCATTGGAGGTCTATCGTCGCGGCGCCGTTCTTGCCAAGAACCAAGGCAATACAAAAACACTGGGTGAAATCAACACGGCAATAGTGCTGCTGGAAGATTAGATGATGTGCAGATCGGTAAATGAGTTGATGAAATAAATCAACTATTCTACCTGTGTCAACTTGATCATATTTGTTTTGCCCTTTTCGCTCAAAGGAATACTTGCGATGTTCAGAATGAAATCGTTGGTCACAATGTGTCCTGCTTTTTTCAGAATGAATTTGATGTCCGCAATCGTATGATCGGTACTGATGTCCTTGTCGTAGTACAATCCGCGTACACCCCACACCAAACTTAATTGTGTAAGAATGTTGTAGTTGCCTGTAAACACAAAAACGTTTGCTTTCGGGCGGTAAGAAGCCACCTTGTAAGCAGTGTATCCAGAATGCGTCATTGTGATAATTGCACTTGCATCTACTTGCTTTGAGAGCTGAGTCGCAGCGTAACAAATGTGATCAGAGAGGTAGCGTTCTGGCGGAGAAACTTCATTGCTGATTTCTGAATAGTATAAGTCGCTTTCTTCTTCCACCTGTGCAATAATTTTTGACATGGCGGCAATCACTTTATGAGGGTGTCGTCCCACAGAAGTTTCACCACTCAACATCACTGCGTCCGCACCATCCATTACAGAATTCGCTACATCACTCACTTCCGCGCGTGAAGGAGAAATATTGACGATCATACTCTCCATCATCTGTGTTGCAATAATGACAGGCTTTGCAGCACGGCGGCACTTACGCACGAGCATTTTTTGAATTACAGGAACTCGTTGCATCGGAACTTCCACTCCGAGATCTCCACGCGCAACCATAATTGCGTCTGTTTCCGCAAGGATACCATCGATATCGCTAACAGCTTCCGGCTTTTCGATTTTCGCAATCACTTTTGCCTTGCAGTTCGGATCGAAATTTCGAATGATATCTTTCAACTCAACAATATCCGCCGAAGAGCGCACGAAAGACAATCCGATCCAATCGAAATTATTCTTCAGCGCGAAATTCAAATCGTTCAAATCTTTTTCTGTGAGACACGGAAGCGAAATCTTTGTATTTGGAAGATTCACACCTTTCTTGGATGACAATGTGCCGCCGTGAAGCACAGTAGCAACAACCTCGCTCGTCCCGTTTGTTTTGTCAACGCGCAATACAAGCTTTCCATCATCGATGAGGATATTTTCGCCGGCCTGTACATCGCGCGGGAACTGCGGGTATGTGATATACACCTTCGCAGCGTTACCGGTCATTTTTTCAGTGGTGAATGTGATTTGGGCTCCCTCCACCAATTCCACGCCATTGTTTTCTACTTCACCGATCCGGAGTTTAGGTCCCTGCAAATCGCCGAGTATAGCAGTGTGGGTCCCTAGCTTTCGATTTACATTACGTATGTGCGTTAGCAATGATTCCACTGCAGCATAATCTCCGTGTGAAAAATTGACACGGAACACATCCGTTCCCGCCTTCACCATTTCTTCCAATATTTCAGGAGAAGAAGATGCTGGTCCCAACGTAGCTACAATTTTCGTTCTGTTGTATTGAATGCGCTCACTCATATTAGAAAATAAGATTTTGTTTCGACTTTAATTGTTGCGCATCGATATGATACGCCATAAGAATAAATGGCACTGCACGTGCACCAGCGAGAATACGTTGTTTGTCTTCGGCGGTAAACGGTCCTTGCGCCAGTAAAAAATAATCGGCCTGATGTTGCTCCGGAATGAGAAGTCCATGCGTACCCTTATTCAAAAGCAAAGTAAACGTAGCCTCAAAGTCAGGATGCTCCCAAGAGAAACGGATAAAATCGGATGGTGGATCATTTTTTTTTAACGCCAAGGAATACGGTTCCGTACGCGTCAAATCAAGTTCAAGATTGTTATTCAATGCCCAAGCTACGCGGTGCGGTTTTTCGTGAGAAGAAATTCCGACGAGGATAAAATCATACTCGTAATCAACCTCAAGTTTGTACCGTTGCAGCGACATAGTTCGGGTAAAGTTAAGGAATGAGTCGGTGTTTTATGTGAAATCTTCGTGAAATGAATTTCAGCTCATTGATAACACATCGTCTCTACTCGATCTTCATTCTCACTCCAGATGCCACTGCCACAAAAACAGGAATGCCAGGAAGAATATTTGTTGAGAGATCTGTCGTGTTGGAAAGTGGGTAATTGTGTTCAAGTTCTCCGCCATACCAAACGAATTTTGTCTGCCATTTTTTGTTCGTTGATTCCTTGAAGTATCCATCCTCTTCATAGGTTTCAATGTCTGTCCACGATCTTCTGTAGTAAAAAAACGGCCCCATGCCCACGCTCCCGTTTCCGAATTTTCCAAGCTGCTGCGTATAGCGCAAATTAAACATTGACATCCCAGCAAACTTGCCCACACAATCGCGAAACACTACTTGATCCACCTTCGCAGAGCACCAATTATTGAACATGTATTCTGTTGTAATTGCAAGACCTAGATGTAAGGCTACGCGCTTTTGCTTGCCGATAGCATTGGTATACAAATGACCATTCGTGTTCTTGTCCGTGTGAATAGATATGCCCATCAGTTTTACTCCGATGAACCACTGCGCATGAGCTGCACCGGTTAGCATGACAAAGAAAATAACGATTAGTAAAGCCGGTCGCATTATGTAAAACTAATCATTCGTTAGCATTAGCGTATGGACGCGCACAAGAGAGCGAATGCAGCTTAGTACTACTAATCATATTGTTCCTTAGTTTTGCGCGTCTGCGTGAATTCATTCACCAGCAGCTACCGTGCGCTCAACATGGGGGATTAGCTCAGCTGGCTAGAGCGTTTGCATGGCATGCAAAAGGTCACCGGTTCGACTCCGGTATTCTCCACTAAGGTTCGTCATGTCTGACGAACCTTTTTTGCTAAGGAAGGAGCTACTAAGTAGTGCATTTTACGAGCAGAAGCGAGGAATTCCACTATTGACACAAAAAACAGTCACTTATTCACTGAATTTTAATGTTCGCATAAATAGAGTTCGCTCAGAGAGTCATACCTTCGCATTAATTCAGCGCAAGTGACTATCCTCTAAGCGTTCTGTTCTTACAGAATATGCCGAAACCATTTCAGCTGATGGATATTTTTCCTAACGGAATCATGATTCCATTAACGTACATGGCAAAGAACTACACTTTGGTTATTTCTGCTCAGCGCTTCTTGCTGGTTGTTGTTGCATTTCTTTCTTGGAGTGGGTCGTCGCTTCACGCGCAGTTGGTGATCAACGAAGTTTCACAAGGAGCTTCCGGCACAAAAGAATACGTAGAACTCGTTGTCACAGGTACGCCAACGTGCAGTGGAATTCCCACAGTAGATTTGCGGAACTGGTACATCGACGACAATAACGGAACATTTGCATCAGGAGCAGGAACAGGAATTGCGTCGGGATGCGTGCGCTTTACAACTGACCCATTTTGGGCTACAGTACCTATTGGTACAATCATCGTTATCTATAATGACATTGATATTAATCCTGCTATTCCCGCACAGGATCTTTCACTTACAGATGGAAATTGCGTGTTGGTTATTCCGGTAAGCAATTGCACACTTCTTGAAAAACACAGCTCACAACCCGCTGTTGCTAATCCGATCTATCCAACATCGGGACTAACTACCTGTGGACTTTGGGCTACAGTAGGAATGGCAAACGCAGATGATTCTTTTCAAACTGTTAATCCTTCCGGAGTCTCAGTTCACTCTGTGAGCTGGGGAAACAATACCAACAGCACGATAATATATTTCGCAGGATCCTCTGCCGGATCAGTAGCTTGGAATGCGAATTCAACAAATACGAATCCTGCTACACAAGCAAACTGGACAAGAACAGCAGTTGCAGGAAATGAAACTCCAGGACAACCTAACAATCCAGCTAATGCCGCTTGGATTGCATCGATGAACAACAACTGCTCTCCTTTTGTTCCGCTTTCTGCAACAGGAAGTGGAACCGGAACTTGTAGCTGTACAGGTACGGCTACTGCAAGCCCTTCAGGAGGAATTGGTCCTTACACATACCTGTGGGCTCCGTCAGGTGGAAACAATTCTACTGCTACCGGCTTGTGTGCAGGATCATATACCTGCACAGTAACAGATGCTGCCGGGTGTACACAAAACGTAAATGTAACCGTATCCGGAATTGCAGGTCCATCCGTTTCCTTGCAAAGCATCACCAACGCCTCTTGCAATGGAGGTGCTAGTGGCTCTGCAACCGTAAATGCGACAGGAGGAAGTGGAGTATATACATACAGTTGGTCTCCAAGTGGGGGCAACGCTGCAACAGCAACAGGATTAACTGCCGGAAACTATACTTGCACAATCACGGATAGCAATGGTTGCACCACAACACAAACAGTAGCGATTACCGCACCATCCGGCATTACAAATACTGCAAGCCAAACAAACGTCCTTTGCAGAAACGGTAACGATGGAACAGCAACTGTCTTTTCTTCTGGTGGTACCGGGCCTTATACGTACAACTGGTCGCCAAGCGGAGGAAATGCTTCCACAGCTACAACACTTAATGCAGGCAGCTACACTTGCACCGTTACTGATGCGAATGGATGTACATCCACACAAACATTTCTCATTACTCAACCGGGAGGACTTTCCTTCAGCAATACGAGTACCGACGTATTGTGTAATGGAGATGCGAACGGAAGTGCCACGGTAAACGTAGCGGGAGGAGTTGGAGGTTACACTTACGTTTGGTCTCCTTCGGGAGGAACCGCTGCTTCGGCAACCGGATTATCGGCAGGAACTTATACTTGCATTGCCACTGACGCTAACGGATGCACAATTGCTTCAGCTGTAATTATCAATCAACCCGTATTTCTGGCTGCAACTTCAACTGCGGTACCTGCGAGTTGCTCTACCAACGACGGATCTGTTACTGCATTTGCAGTAGGAGGAACACCGGGCTACACGTATTTATGGTCGCCTTCTGGAGGCACATCTAGTACTGAAACGAATCTTGCTGCCGGAACATATACCTGCCTCATTACTGATGCCAACGGATGTACGCGAACTTCATCCATTACAGTTACTACAACTGGAGTTCCTCCTGTTGCTACGGTTTCGGCGAACGGTCCTACAACTTTTTGTCAGAGCGATACGTTGATGCTCACTGCAACCGGAGGATCAAACTATTCATGGAATACTGGCGATACAACAACATCAATCAATGTTACTACGGCGGGCACTTACACTGTTATTGTAAGCAATGCATGTGGAAGTGATACAACTACAATTACGGTCAATACACTTCCTAGTCCTACTGCTGTTTTAAGTGCATCAGGTCCAACAACGTTTTGCGTTGGAGATAGCGTTATTCTCACGGCATCAGGAGGAAATTCTTATTTGTGGTCAACTGGTTCAACTGCAACATCAATAACAGTTACTACAAGTGGAACGTATTCTGTTGTTGTGACTGATGCATGCGGAAGCGATACGACGACACAAGTTGTAAGCACATCACCTGCTCCAACTTCGGCGATCACTGCGTCCGGACCAACAACTTTCTGCGCAGGAAATAATGTGACGCTTACTGCATCCGGTGGAGGAACCTATTTGTGGAGCACTGGAGCAACCTCTTCTTCAATCACTGTTGGAAGTGCAGGAACATACACTGTGCTCGTTTCAAATTCGTGTGGAAGTGATACATCATCACAAACTATTTCAGTACTACCCTTGCCAGTTGCTACAATTTCTGCTTCTGGTCCATTAGCATTCTGCACCGGAGGAAATGTAACATTGACAGCAGGAGGTGGAGGTCCATATGTGTGGAGTACAGGCAGTACTGCGAATTCGATTGTTGTGAGCAATCCGGGTTCATACACTGTAGCCGTTTCAAATTCCTGCGGTGTTGATTCAGCACAAGTAGTTGTTTCAATTATTCCGCCGCCTGTTGCTACACTAACTGCTTCAGGACCTACAACCCTTTGCGCAGGAAATACGGTTACACTTACAGCTTCCGGTGGAACAAATTATTCCTGGAGCACAGGAGCAACAAGCAGCGCGATCACCGTGAATAGCGCAGGAACTTACTCTGTTGTCGTTTCTAACGCATGCGGAAGTGATACCGTGCAACAGATCGTTAACATTCTTCCGTTGCCGGTTGCAGCAGTGAGTGGTAACACAATAATTTGCCCGGGAGAAACCAGTACCTTAACTGCAAGCGGAGGCAACACTTACGTATGGAGTACCGGAGCAACCACAGGAAGTATTGCAGTTGCGGGAGGAACATACTTCGTTATTGCTTCGAATGCATGCGGAAGCGATACTGCACAATTCGTAGTACAGCCCTCTGTCGTTCAAGCTGTATTTGTTCCATCACCTGATTCCGGACTTGTTCCGTTGCCGGTGAGCTTTACTGATGCAAGCACGAATGCCGTTGCATGGAATTGGGATTTCGGAAACGGAAATACATCAACGTCCAGCAACCCTTCTGAGTTATATTCATCTCCAGGGACGTATACAGTTACATTGATTGTGACCAATGCAGACGGATGCACTGATACAACTTACATGGTAGTGATTGTTACGGACGTACCAGGAGTAATTGAAGTGCCGAATGTATTCACGCCAAACGGAGATGGTATTAATGATTTGTTTGTCCCTTACACGGAGGGGCTCGCCGAATTCACAATGGAAATTTATGATCGCTGGGGAGCATTGATGATGTCAAGTACATCTGCAAGTGCAGGTTGGGATGGAAAAACAACATCCGGAAACGACGCAACAGATGCGACATATTATTACATTATTCGAGCCATAGCTTATAATTCCTCTCAATTTGAACGCACTGGGTTCTTTACATTAATCAGGTAACTAAAGACCGGTCATTGCGGTTGGTGTAGTAGAATTAACCTTTGAGAAAGAATCAAGTAATATTCATAGTGTTACTTTGAGGCATAAAATAACAGCATTCGAGCCCATTCAATACGGGGAGTGAAAATCCTTGAGGAGTCACATTAAATTGTGATAAGTCCGAAGCCACTTCAAATACTACGGTTTAATCAACGCATGTGCATTGGAACTGTAATGTTGAAGTGGCTTTTGCGATTAATGCAATTGGGGAATTTCAATCATGATCAGGAATCTTGTAAAATTTATCAGGCGTCACGATGACACACTTATTCACGTGATTACTTTTTATGTAACAATTGTGCTGGTTGCTACCTACTCAGTTTTTCTCATAGTTGTTTCACAATCAAGTAATGCCTGATGAAAATCAACTTGCGGATCTTTCTGGCGATTGTTGTCACTTTCCTAAGTGGTCGTGATGTGCTTCGTGCACAAACTCCAGGGTTGTATATTAACGAGGTGTCGCAAGGGCCGTCAGGGGCGAAAGAATACGTAGAGCTAATTGTAGTAGGCAATCCTACTTGCTTTACCATACCGACAGTTGATTTACGTGGTTGGTATATTGACGACAATAACGGGTTTCATGCGACAGGTGTAGGAACGGGCATCGCTCAAGGCTGCGTGCGTTTTACACAAGATCCTTTGTGGGCTGCAGTTCCTGTTGGAACGTTGATTGTAATCCATAACGACGCTGATGTAAATGCAGCGGTGCCGGCAAATGATCTTTCACTCACTGACGGAAATTGCAGATTAGTAATACCGGTAAGTAATTGTGCCTTGCTTGAAAAACACACTACACTTCCAAGTACAGTAACTGCAACTTATCCGAGCACGGGTTTTTCTTCGTGCGGAAACTGGAACAACATTTCCATGGCCAATAGTGATGATTCATTTCAAACAATTGATCCAGCCGGAAATTTGTTTCACTCTGTGAGTTGGGGAAATAATACATTGAGCACAATAATATATTTCACGGGAACTTCTGCCGGGTTAGTTGCGCAAATGACAAATGCAGTAACCAATAACATTACTACCCAAGCGAACTGGACGCGTGTTGCAGTAGCGGGCAACGAAACACCAGGAGCTCCTAACAATGCAGCGAACCAAGCGTGGATTTGTCGGATGAACAATGGTTGCACGCCTGTTACTCCTATGTTGCTTTCTATGAGCAGCACAAATGCATCGTGTACATGCACTGGTTCAGCAACAGTTACAGCAACCGGAGGATTCAACGGATGTGGTGGTGGCTATACTTACCTCTGGGCGCCTACAGGCGGCACAGCGGCAACTGCAACCGGATTATGCGCAGGAACATATACCGTTACTGTTGCAGATGTAAACGGATGTACCGCAACACAAACTGTAAACATTACCGCAGCAACTTCATTTACGTTAACAACCACACAAACAAATGTTCCGTGCTACGGTGGAAGCACTGGATCTGCAAATGTTAGTGTTAGTGGCGGTACTGGACCATTTACTTATTCATGGTTGCCAAGCGGAGGATCATCGGCTACAGCAACCGGACTCGGTGCCGGATCTTATACAGTTACGGTTACAGATGCGACAAGTTGCACAGGTACTGCGATTTTTACAATAACGCAACCGTTTACCCTTGCTTCGATAGGCTCACAAACAAACGTTTTGTGCAACGGAGGGCTCACCGGTTCTGCATCTGTCACTGCCTCTGGTGGAGCCGGTGGATACAGTTATTCATGGGCACCATCAGGCGGAACAAGCGCAACGGCAAGCGGTCTTGGTGCAGGAACATACACTGTTACACTTACGGATGCGAACGGTTGCACATCAACACGCACATTCACAATTACGCAACCTCCAGCATTAGTAACTGCAGGAACGCAAACAAACGTATTGTGTAATGCAGGGCTAACCGGTTCGGCGTCCGTCGTGGTTTCAGGAGGAACTGGGCCGTATACATACAACTGGTTACCATCCGGAGGAACTAGCACTACTGCCACGGGACTTGGCGCAGGAACTTATAGTGTTACAGTTACTGATGCGAATGGATGCACTTCAACACAAACATTTTCAATTACGCAACCATCTACGATTGCAACTATCGGAACACAAACAAACGTACTTTGTAATGCAGGGCTCACCGGTTCAGCTTCCGTTGTGGCTTCTGGTGGTGCCGGTTCATACACGTACGCATGGGCACCTGCAGGTGGAACAGGGTCTACCGCAACAGGATTGGGAGCAGGAACATACACAGTTACTGTTACTGATGTGAATGGATGTACCTCAACGCGTACATTCACTATTACTCAACCACCAGCAATCACAACTACCGGAGCACAAACAAACGTGTTGTGCAACGGAGGGCTCACTGGCTCTGCATCTGTCGCAGCTTCCGGAGGTGCCGGATCATATAGTTATTCGTGGGCACCATCGGGTGGAACAGGTGCAACTGCAACAGGTCTTGGTGCAGGAACATGCACCGCAACAGTATCAGATGCGAATGGATGTACGTCAACACGAACATTCACCATTACCCAGCCACCTGCAATTACAACAACCGGAACACAAACAAACGTATTGTGTAACGGAGGGCTCACTGGTTCTGCTTCTATTGTTAATTCTGGTGGAACAGGCCCATATGCTTACAATTGGTTACCAACTGGAGGAACTGGCGCAACAGCAACAGGAATAGGAGCAGGAACATACACAGTAACAATTACCGATGCGAATAGTTGTACATCCACACGAACATTCACTATCACCCAGCCTACTGCGCTTGTCGCAACAACTTCATTCACACAAGCTACTTGTGCAACTCCTAATGGCAGTGCAGCTGTAGGAGTAAGCGGCGGAACCGGACCATACACGTATTTGTGGTCGCCATCAGGAGGAACAGGCGCTACAGCAACAGCGCTTGCTGCCGGTATTTACACTGTAGTATATACCGATGCAAATAATTGTACAGGCACAGCCTCCGTGAATGTCACGAACAATGGAGCTCCAACCACTACAATCACAGCAACAAGTGATGTTCTTTGTTTCGGAGGCAGCAACGGTTCAGCCACAGTGGCGGCCACAGGTGGAAGTGGCCCATACGCATACGCGTGGGCACCTTCCGGCGGAACCGGCACAACAGCAAGTTCTTTGTCTGCCGGGAATTACACAGTAACAATAACCGATGCAAGTGGTTGCACTTCTTCTTCCAGTACTACAATTACAGAACCTCCTCTACTAGTTGCAACAACAGGAATATCATCCGATGTGCTGTGCTTCGGAGGTTCAACCGGTTCAGCAAATGCTAGCGCGAATGGCGGAGTTGGTCCATATACTTGGTTGTGGTCGCCTTCAGGAATCATTACTAATACTGCAACAGGTCTGAGCGCTGGAACATATACCACTACGGTTACGGATGCCAACGGATGCACTACAACTGCACCTACTGTCATTACTGAACCTTCTGTACTTTCAGTGTCGGTTACTTCCACGAACGTACTTTGTTTTGGAAGCAATACAGGACTTGCGAATGCGGCACCGACCGGTGGCGCAGGATCCTACACATACTCGTGGTCTCCATCAGGTGGATCAGGTTCGCAGTCTATCGGTTTAAGTGCCGGAACATTCACCGTACTACTTACCGATGCCAATGGATGTACCACTGCTGCATCAACACTAATTACAGAACCGGGAGCTTTAAGTGCCACAACTTCTTTCACATCTGCAACATGTAATAGTTCTAACGGAACTGCGTCAGTCACAGCGATAGGTGGCACTTCAGGTTATAGTTATTTATGGTCACCATCAGGAGGAATCGGGTCTGTAGAGTCCAACATTTCTGCCGGCACGTACACTTGTCTGATAACTGATGCAAATGGTTGCACTGTGAGCGTACAAGTCAATGTACCTAACGCTAATGCTCCTACAGCTACAATTGCAACAAGCACAGACGTAGCTTGCTTTGGCGGCAATTCAGGATCTGCGAGCGCATCAGCAAGCGGCGGAACCGGACCATATGCTTATCTGTGGAGCAATGCAGATGCTGATTCTCTTGCGAACAATTTGACTGCAGGAACATACACCATCACAGTTACTGATGCTAGTGGTTGCACGTCATCCTCAACAGTATTGATTACCGAACCAACCCAAATAAATATTCAAGCAAGCGCTAATCCGACCAGCGTATGTGAAGGATCATCAACAACTCTTACAGCAACAGCTGGCGGCGGAACTCCAAGTTACACATACTTGTGGATTCCCGGCCCACTAGTTGGACAAACGCAGAACATCACTCCTGCTGCAACGCAAACGTATGTTGTTACTGTAGCAGATGCAAACGGTTGTACGACGTCAACACCAATAGTTGTAACTGTTAATCCTGCGCCAACGGCATTACTCATTGCTGATGACACAGCAGGATGTGCACCGTTGTGCGTAAATTTTTCTGATCTCTCTTCTCTTGCTTCCGGCTCAATAACGGGATGGGCGTGGGATTTTGGAGATAACACGAATTCCAATCAACAGAATCCTAATCATTGTTACTCTGCACCCGGCTTGTATGCTGTTACTTTAACAGTCACTACAAACGCTGGTTGCTTACAGACGCTCATTATGAGCAATTATATTGATGTTTTCCCAACACCCGTTGCAGGATTTTCTTACTCTCCGCAGCCGGTAACTATGTTGAATCCACAAGTAACATTTACTGACACTTCTCAAGGTGCATCAACCTGGTTGTGGAGTTTTGGAGACTTACTTCAATCCACTTCTACGCAACAGAATCCTGCGTTCACTTATGATGATCCTGAATGTCATCAAGTGGTTCTCACTGCAACCAATCTCGGCGGATGCAGTGATACTGCCGTTCAGGAAATTTGTATTGACCCTGAGGTAACACTTTATGTGCCCAACACATTTACACCTGATGATAATGGAGCGAATGAATTTTTCATGCCTGTTGGAACAGGACTTAACTGGAGCACGTTGCATATGTTGATTTTTGATCGCTGGGGAAATCTCATTTTCGAGACTTATGACATCAACAATCCGTGGGATGGTCGCGTTCAAGGCAGCAGTACTCTTGTGCAAATTGACACCTACGTTTGGAAAATTGATGTGACGGATATCAAGAACAACAAACACTATTTAATCGGGCATGTCAACGTCATTAGATAAAATCACACAACAACGAGAAGTTATTGCGTGGTTTGAAATCCCAGCGACCAATTTCGAGCGGGCGGTTGAATTCTATAGAAACGCATTATCATTCAAAGTTCAAGTTATCCTGTTGAATGGTGTGAAACACGGCATTGTGCGTAATCGTTTTTCCGACGCAAGGGGCGCTATAGTTGAAGCTCCTGTCTCAATTTCAGAAGGAGGGCCGGTGTTGTTTTTCCGTGCGCAATACGATGTTTCCTTAACGCTCAGCAACGTGGTAGAAGCTGGAGGAGAAATACTTGTTCCAAAGACGTTGATCAAAGATTCTATAGGAGCCGGACAAACCAGAATACCCTTGACTTTGATTGACAATCGCATTGGCTACTTCGCAAAATTCAAGGACTCTGAGGGAAATAATATCGCGATTTACGGAAATAGTTAATCCGTTCAAATCTTCATAATTTCCTTGGGGCCCTTAAGAATTAGGGATTACGTCCCGTTTCACTATCTTAGTCAAGGCATTATTATTTTAGTTCGCAAAAATTATCAATTACGACCTGCATGTCACGGTTGCATTGACGAACATGTGAATTAATCAGATCGCCAATGAATTCCAAGTGTTCACGCGTTTAAATGAACCAAGATCTAAACATGAAAACAACCTTTACTAAAAAAACGCAGTACCTCAGCAACACGCTAAAACTCCTTTCGGTCGGCGCGTTTGTACTTGTTGCTATGAGTGCTACTGCCCAAACAACATTTAACTACACCGGCAGTCTGCAAACTTATACTGTTCCTGTTGGTGTAACTTCCATCCACGTTGATGCACAAGGTGCACAAGGAGGATCAATTACTATTGCTTGTCCTGCAACAGGCGGACTTGGTGCACGCATGCAAGGTGATGTAACCGTTACACCCGGAGAAGTAATCACCATTCTTGTGGGCGGTCAAGGACAAAGCAATGGTGAAGATGCAGGTGGCGGAGGCGGTTCGTTTGTAGTCAGGACAGGCAATGTTCCCCTCGTTGTAGCAGGTGGTGGCGGAGGAGCTTCCAACAATATCCAAATTTGCACAGGACTTCGTAATGGAGTTAATGCATCAATTACTACGTCGGGAACTGCAAGTGCTAACGGACTGGTTGCCGGAGGAACAGCCGGTAATGGCGGTGGAGCCAATGTCGGCTCAGGATGCGGCGGTGGAGGATTCCTCACTGACGGTGGTTATGGTGCCAACATGAACGGACGCGGGCGCGCATTCATAAATGGAGGTGCGGGCGGAACAGGGAGCGTTTCTAATGATCATGGAGGTTATGGCGGTGGAGGCTGCGGCTGGTTCTATGGAGGTAATGGCGGTGGAGGCGGTGGTTATTCCGGCGGTGGAACTGATGGTAACTATCCTTCTACTTACTTCGGTGGTGGTGGTGGTGGTGGTTCGTATAATATCGGAACGAACCAAATAAATACTGCAGGATATAAAACCGGCGACGGCCTGGTCGTAATCACAGTTATCAACGCATTATCCGCAACTATTACTCAAGTTGCTGCAATTTCATGTTTCGGTCAATCTACCGCTTCTCTTACTGCTACTCCAGTTGGCGGAACAGGACCTTTCACATATGCATGGGCTCCTTCCGGAGGTAACGCTGCTACTGCTTCAGGGTTAGGTTCTGGAACTTATACTGTAACGATCACTGATAACGTTGGCAGCACGGCTACTCAAACCTTTACTATCACACAACCAACTGCGATTACTGCTGCTCCAATGCAAACTAACATTTCATGCAACGGAGGAAGTAATGGTTCTGCTATGGTAATGATCAGTGGCGGAACTCCGGGGTACTCTTACTCGTGGTCGCCAACGGGTGGTAATGCCTCTTCTGCTTCCAACCTTACTGCAGGAACTTATACTTGCACCGTGACCGATGCAAACTCATGTACAACTACACAATCGTTCAACCTTACTGCGCCTTCTGCTGTTGTTGTTACTGCTTCTGCTCAGCCGATATTGTGTAATGGTGGTGGTACTACTGTCAATGTAAGCGGATCAGGTGGTGTGAGTCCATATACCGGAACTGGCACGTTCACTGCAGCGGCAGGTACATTCACGTACTCAGTGACTGATGCAAACGGATGTTCTTCGACAACGTCTGTTAACATTACTGAACCTTCGGCGATTGTAACGAGCGTGTTGCAAAACAATGTTACTTGCAACGGCGGTACTGATGGATCAATTGATCTTACGGTTACAGGCGGTACTGCTCCATACACGTTCGATTGGAACAACGGTACATACACGACAGAAGACATCAGCGGTTTGAGCCCAGGGCAATACGCAGGGGCAATCACAGATGCAAACGGTTGCAGCGTAAACCAAACTGTTACTATCACTGAACCTTCTGCTCTTGTTGCAACACTTTCTATTGCTAACGACACAGCTTGTTCTGCGGATGGTGCATTTACACTTGCGGGTGAATCTCCTGCTGGTGGGGTGTTCTCAGGTGCTGGGGTAAGCGCTGGTGCATTTGATCCTTCTGTTGCTGGTGCAGGTGTGCATGTGATTACTTACATCTACACTGACTCTTCAGGTTGTACTGCGAGTGCTACTGATTCGATCTACGTTGATGTCTGCACCGGAACTCAAATCTCAGCTCTCGCAGCTCAAGTATCCATCTTCCCGAATCCGAACAACGGAACATTCAATCTTCAAGTTGCTTCTGCTTCTGATGTAACAATCTATGATGCCCAAGGAAAACTTGTGTACGCTCAGAAAGTTCAACCAAACATGCAGAACACTTTGAATCTCTCTGAGAACGGTGTTTACATGATTACTGTTATCAACGCGAATGGCGAAAGAACAAGCCAGCGTGTGATGGTGACGAAGTAATTTTACAATTCAATAAATCATCAAGCGGCTGTTTCGAATGAGGCAGCCGCTTCTTTGTGTTTATTTCTTCGCCATTGCCGCAGCTAAATTCGAAGATTGACTTTCGCCGATGCATATGCACATGCCTTTTGAAACATATTTTGAATAACTTTAGAGTATTGGTAACACATGAAAAACACCTAAACATGAAAAGAAAACTACTCCACATTAAATTACTTGCGATGGGGCTTCTTGCTCTTACGCAGGGCAATGCACAAACAACATTCAGTTATACGGGTGCAATGCAAACGTATACTGTACCTGTTGGTGTCACTTCAATTCGCCTTGAATGTTGGGGAGCACAAGGGAGTGGAGGCAATGGAGGTAATGGAGGTTATGCTAAAGGCGAAATGACTGTAACTCCTGGACAAGTGCTTAATGTTTACGTAGGAGGACAAACCGGATACAACGGCGGCGGCTTAGGTCACGCGGCAATCAACAGAAACGGAGGAGGTGCGTCTGATGTGCGCGTTTCTCCTTATGCGCTTGCTAACCGAGTAATCGTAGCTGGCGGTGGTGGCGGTGGTGGTCAGACCGATGTTGGAATTCGTAATGGAGGAACTGGTGGCGGAGGAACAGTTGGTTCTAATTACGCTGGTGGTGGCGGTGGTGATGGCTACGGTGGCAATGGAGGTCCAGGTGGGCTTAACGGAGGAACAGGAAATACTTCTTGTCATTCTGGCGGTGCTGGTGGCGGCGGATTAAACTCCGGTGGCGCTGCATCATGCAATACATGTTATACTAGCTCATGCGGACAAGCAGGATCACTTGGCCAAGGCGGCAACGGAGATGTATGGGAAAATGGAATTTGTTACAACTCATATGGCGGAACAAATGGCGGCGGTGGCGGATATTACGGTGGCGGCGGAAGTTCTGTAGGCAACTGCGGTGGCGGCGGTGGTGGCGGTGGATCTTCGTGGGTTGGCACATTAACAAATACAACATTAACCGGAGGAATTCGCGCAGGAAACGGTCAAATCGTAATTACGGTTCTCACCTCATTCGCGGCTACAGTTACTCAATCGTCAACAATCCAGTGTTTCGGACAATCGACAGCTGCACTTACAGCTGTTCCTGTAGGCGGAACCGGTCCGTATGCATACGCATGGGCTCCTACAGGAGGTAATGCTGCTACTGCTTCAGGATTAGGTGCAGGTACTTACACTGTAACAATTACAGACAATGGCGGCAACACTGCGACACAAACTTTCACGATCACTCAACCAACAACATTAGCTTCTGTGAGTAGTTCTACCGGTACAGCATGTTTCGGTGGTTCAACAGGCGTGGCTGCTGTTGTTGCATCAGGTGGTACAGCTCCTTACACTTACGCGTGGTCAACTGGTGGAACTTCAACTTCTATTAGCAATCTAGCTGCTGGAGTTTATTCTTGCACAGTTACTTGCTCCAATGGATGTACAACAACTGCATCTACTACAGTAACTCAACCTTCTGCGATTACCATTTCTCCTATGCAAACTAACATTTCATGCAATGGCGGAAGCAATGGATCTGCAATGGCAATGGTAAGTGGTGGAACACCGGGATATACTTACTCATGGTCGCCTAGTGGTGGTAACGCTTCTTCTGCAAGCAGCCTCTCCGTTGGATCATACACATGCACGGTGACAGATGCTAACGCCTGCACATCAACTCAAACGTTCAACATCACTGCTCCTTCTGCGGTTGCAGCTTCTGCTGTTGCTCAACCTGTGCTTTGCAATGGTGGTGGTACGACTGTAAACGTAAGTGGATCGGGGGGTGTTAGTCCTTATTCAGGAACTGGAACATTCACTGCAGGTGCAGGAACATTTACATACACTGTGACTGATGCAAACGGATGTTCTTCGACTACTTCGGTAACCATTACTGAACCTGCGGCGATCGTAACAAGCGTGTCGCAAACAAATGTTACTTGCAATGGTGGTGCTGATGGTTCAATTGATCTTACTGTAAATGGCGGTACGGCTCCGTTTACTTTCGATTGGAACAGCGGAACATATACAACTGAAGATCTTACTGGTCTCTCTGCTGGTACGTATGCGGGTGTTCTTACTGATGCAAACGGTTGCCCGGATAGTGGTACAATTACGATCACTGAACCAAACGCTATTATTGCAACTCTTGCTATTGCAAACGACACTACTTGTTCTGCGGATGGCGCATTTGCTCTTACTGGAGCAACACCTGCTGGTGGAGTATTCTCTGGACCTGGTGTGAGTGGTGGTTCGTTTGATCCGTCAGTTGCCGGTGCGGGCGTGCATGTTATCACTTACATCTACACCGACTCTTCAGGATGTACTGCAAGTGCTACTGATTCCATCTACGTTGATGTGTGCACAGGAACGCAAGTTTATGGTAGCGCAACGCTGGTTGCTATTTATCCGAACCCGAACAACGGAACTTTCAGTATTCAAGTTGCTTCTATGTCTGATGTAAACATCTACGATGCGCAAGGCAAACTGGTATACGCTCAGAAAGTACAACCGAACGTGCAGCACACATTGAATCTAAGTGAGAATGGTGTATACATGATTAACGTTACCAATGCAAATGGCGAAAGAACTAGCCAGCGCGTAATGGTCACCAAGTAATTTTTTCTTCAACACTACAAAGCGGCTGCCTCTTTCGAAGCAGCCGCTTTTTTATTGTCGCTATTACTAGCAGGGTGACCTGTTTGTGTCTGCAATTCGGTTTTCCCAAATAGCATCCGTTCAATAAACTCGTGCATGAATAACACAGTCGAATCGGAATAAAAACTCGCAAGTCACTCCTTGTCGATCGGAGAGTTCTTGCTCGTGTCTTTCATCGAAACATACACAACAAGTGAAATAAAAATGCAGACTGTGACATACCAATAGAAATACGATTCACTGCCTGCATTTTTGAACATCAACGCTACGTACTCCGCTGTACCTCCAAATATTGCTACTGTAACAGAATATGGAAATCCTACCCCTAATGCACGTATACGAGCAGGGAATAATTCTGCCTTTACTACTGCGTTTATCGATGTGTACCCGCTAACAATAATCAATGCAATCATCATCAACGCAAATGCGTGCCATTGATCTTCCGTGTGGCTGAGCATCGTAAGCAACGGCACTGTTGCCAGTGTACCTAATACACCAAATCCAATGAGCAGCGGACGTCGACCAATCTTGTCCGACAATAATCCAAACAATGGTTGCAATAAGGCGTAAATGAATAATGACAAGAATGTGAGTGTTGTCGATTGCACCTTCGTAAGATGTACAGTGTTCACGAGAAACTTCTGCATATATGTGGTGTAGGTATAAAATGCAATCGTTCCACCGAGGGTTAATCCAACAACCGTCAATACTGCTTTCGGATGGCGCATTAACTCGCGAAGAGTTCCACTCTTGTGTTCTTTGTCCTTTGAATGCTCATGCTTAAATGCATCTGTTTCGTCCATATGAGACCGCAAATACAGAGCAGTTACAGACAGCCCAGCGCCAATCAGAAACGGAATTCTCCAGCCCCATTCACTCATCTGCTCAGGCGTGAGCAACAATTTCTGCATGATGAGTTGAACTCCCAGTGCCAGTAATTGTCCGCCAATTAACGTGACATATTGAAAGCTGGAGTAAAACCCACGACGACCAGGCGCTGCCATTTCACTTAAGTATGTTGCAGATGTGCCATACTCTCCACCAACACTAAGTCCTTGCAGTAATCGTGCAAGTAGTAATGAACACGGTGCAAGAATTCCAATAGAGCGATAAGACGGTGTTAGCGCAATCAGCAGCGAACCAAAAGACATCAGCAGAATTGACAGTGTCATCGCACGCTTTCTTCCCACACGATCGGCAATACTTCCAAACAACCATCCGCCAATTGGTCGCATCAAAAATCCTACAGCGAAAATGCCCGCCGTGTTGAGTAGTTGCGCTATTAAGCTACTATCAGGGAAAAATACTGGCGCAAAATAAAGTGAGAATGCCGAGTATGCATACCAATCGTACCACTCCACCAAATTTCCGATGGAACCGCTAACGATTGCTTTAAGTCGAGTGTGTGTGCTCAGCGCTTGATTCATTTCCCAGATTTACACCGCCATCAAAATATATACCCCGTTCCGTAGAAGATCCCAAATGCATTAATACCCAACGAATAGCTGGAACCAAGATACATGATGAAATCTTCCTTTTTCAAAAATCGAAAACGACCAGCGAAAACAGGAGCCACTTTTACTTTTCCTCCTGTATCCAAAAGAAAACTTGCGAGTGGTCCCGCTTCAAATTCTACTGCAGAATTCTCACCAAAGTTTTTTCGAAACACTTTACATACCATTCCAGTTCCTAAAGTGGGAGATGCACGCTCACTCACCAAAACACTGTCCACTAAAAACTGTTTTGGACCAGTAGCTAGGTTAAAGAATACTGGAAGTCGTAAACGTTTCTGAGGACGGAATTCTGCAAAAAACAAGATAGCGCTGGTTGGGAGAATCACCGCGTGATTGTCTTTCAAATCAATTTCCTTGCTGTTTGAAATAAAGAGTTTCGATTGGCCAAAACTCAACTCAAACAGTCGTGGTTTCTTTTTTACAATAGCTACGCTATCTTCCGCGGAAAGGAGTGACGGCACAAATACTGCCGCCATCAACAGGATTGCAAACAAATTGTTCTTGTGTGACTTCATCATAAATAGTGTGTTTTTCGTTTTGATAGTGCAATGTATAAAAACAAGTCAAACCAATTGGCGCAGCATTTCATCCCTTCAATTTTTTTGTATAATTTTCATCCATATGCGTGCACTCTTCATCTCCCTATTGCTGCTAATTGCTACTTACTCCAACGCGCAAGACTTACTTGGATACGGACATAGCAATTATGCTGGCATTGCAGGTGCGTCTTACAATCCGGCTTCACTCGCTGACAACCGTTTCAGTATGGATATCTTGGCAATTGGCGCGGGTATTGAAGTTGGAAACAATTACGTCGGTGTAAAGCGCTCTGAAATTCGCAATCCAAATTTTGGTAGTAGCAATTTATATCTGAAAACAAAAGACACCAAGAAGGCTGTGTTTTTTAGAAACGAAGTGCTACTGCCAGGAGTAATGTTCTCGAATAAAGAAATTGGCTGGGGAATCGATATGAAAGTACGCAGCTACGTGAATGTTGATGGAGTAGAAACAGAGTTAGCACACTTTCTTGCGCTCGAACTCAACGACTCCCCTAATTTCGATAAAGCACTTTACAATCGTCATATTGGAATTACGGCCTTGAGCTGGGCTGAAATTGGAGGAACATACGCAAAAACAATTTGGACTGGCGCGGAACATTTTGTGGCTGTAGGGGCGCGCCCAAAATTATTGTTAGGGCTGGCCGCAGCTTATGTCTTTATCAATGATGCGGGTTATGCGTTTCGAAACGATAGCACCTTAGATCTTGTGAGAGGAGACTTTGAGTTCGGCCATTCCGACAACTTCACTTTCAACGGAGCGTATCAACCTTCGTGGAGAATGGGATTCAATCCAGGATTCGGAATTGATTTCGGAATTGTTTATGAATACCGACCGGATGAATTACAAGAAGAAAAAAAGGAAGACAGAGAAAAGCAATGGCCTGGCTACCGCATGCGTCCGAAATACAAGTACAAGATTGGCGTATCGATCACCGATCTAGGAATTATTCATTTCCGAAACGGCGAATTCAGTGATCACTATACCGCGGATGCATCGATGTGGGATTTGGACGACAAAACATTTGACCTCACTTCTCCTACTCCACTTTACAATACTTTTGAATTACGTCAAGGTGGTGCTAATGCAGGAAAAGGATTGTGGATGCGACTTCCATTGGCATTGAACGTGCAATACGATTACATGATTCGGAAAGATGTATTTGTGAATGCAACTGCATTTTCTGCTCTGTACTTTCGCAATACAGACGGAAGAAAAGTACACGAGCTCACACGCCTAAGCATTACTCCACGTTGGGAACGGAGATGGTTCGCGGTGTGGGCACCCGTGTCATTCTCCCGCTTGGGAATACTCTCTCTTGGCGCCGGATTCCGTGTAGGCCCATTCGCAATAGGCACAACAGATATTTTAGTTTGGGCGCTAAGAAGAAAAACGGTGTATAGCGCTGATCTTTACTTTGTCCTCAAAGTTCCTTTGTTCCCAACGAAAAAAGGGAAGGCTAAAGGTGGAGATCTGAAAAAAGGCGGTAAAGTAGATGAGTGTGCAGACTAAACTTAGTCTGTACTGTTCTTGATCAGCTTGTCTCGATAATGTGTGAAAATATTTGACTTGGAAATAAAGCCAATGTACTTTCCATTTTCGATGACTGGCAAATTCCAAGCTCCTGTTTCGTCAAATTTCTTCATCACCTCATACATGCTTTCTTCAGGCTCGATGACAGCAGCAGGTTGTTTCATGATGTCTTCGCAAGTAACTTGAGCATACAACTCTCTGCGAAACATTATGTCGCGAATGTTATCAAGTTTGATCACGCCCTCCAATTGCTGATCTGCATTCACAACAGGGAAAACATTGCGCTGCGATTTTGCCACAACCTCTACCAGCTCGCCCAATGTTAATCCAGGCGCCACAGTTTGAAAATCCGACTCCACAATTTTTGCCACGCGTATCACGCTCAGAATGTTTTTGTCCTTGTCGTGCGTAAATATTTTTCCTTTCTGTGCAAGCGCTTTCACATCCATTGAGAATGGCTCAAAGTATTTTACAATCGTATAACTTAAAGCAGAAACGATCATCAATGGAATCATCAATTCGTAACCGCCTGTAATTTCCGCTATCAAAAATATTCCAGTGAGCGGAGAATGAAATATTCCAGTGAGTATTCCCGCCATTGCTACAATTGTGAAATTTGCCACAGGAAGATTCGTTACTCCTGCAAGATTAAGTCCATGTGAAAAAACAAATCCTAAATACGCGCCAACAAAAAGTGCAGGAGCAAAATTACCGCCATTACCGCCACTGCCAATTGTAATGGCCGTTGCAAAAACTTTAATCAGCATTATTGCTCCAATAAATACGACAACTCCGAAAGCATTATCTGAATACGACTCAAAGAGACTATTCTTGAGAAGTAACTCCGCATGCCCTTCCGCTAGGTGCGTAATGCTTTCATAGCCTTCACCAAACAAAGAAGGAAAACACCAAATCAAGAGCGAGAGTGCAGCTCCTCCAATCACAGCATTCATCCACGGGAGCTTTTTTCTTTTATTGAAAAAGCCCGTGATCTTAGGGAAGACACGCGAGTAATAAACTGAAATTAACCCGGCAATCACACCCATCACAACGTACCACGGCACGTTATGATAATCAAACGCTTGTTGCATTCGAAATTCCAATCGCATGTGTTCATCCAGCAAGATCAACGAAAGAATAGCTCCCGTAGCCGCAGAGATCATTACAGGAATGAAAAGAGAGATCGTGACATCGGCCAACAAAACTTCCAATGCAAAGAGAAGACCTGCAATGGGTGCGTTAAATGCTGCTGCTATTCCTGCTGCTGCTCCGCATGCAAGAAGTAATGTACGATCCTTATAGGTTAACTTGTACGTGCGCGCGTAGTTCGATCCTATAGCTGCACCCGTAGTGACCATTGGAGACTCCAACCCCGCTGAACCTCCGAACCCTACAGTTAATGCACTTGTCACAATGTGCGAATACATCTGATCTGCGGGTAACCGAGAACCTTTACGCGCAATAGCCTGCAATACATTCGCATTTCCTCGTCCCAATTTACCTTTCAGATGTTTCTGCACGAAAAAAACCGTGAGGAGAATTCCGATAATGGGCAACAAAATTGGTACGATGAACTGAAACTTGACATGATAATCGTGCTTCACCACTTCATGAAAGAAGTGAACCAGAAGCTTGAGAACAACAGCAGCTAATCCCGCGGTTAAACCCACCAGAATACTCGAAAAAATCAAGAACTGTTTCTTGTCGAGCCGACCGTGAAGCCACTCAATGAAACGTTCGAATATGCGAATGAGTTTTGCCAAAATATCAGCTATTGCCCGTTATGATTTCTTTCAGCCAATAAAGAAAGTATTCCTTACTGGCCATTCTTCAATCGCTCGTCAGCCATGTATTTCGCGTCAAGATAGATCATCGAATCTAGTGGTATTCCCGCCGCTTCTGCTTTCACTTTAATATCCTGCATCCACTTTTCACTTTTACGTATTTCTGACTCATACGATTGAACAAGTTCATCGTTAGCACGAACCATCTTATGTACTACAAAATGGTCAAATGCAGTATTAATGAATCCCCAACCTAATCCCCAAAGATTTGCCTCCGTAGCCATGATCATCACTACATCATGCTTTGATGCATCTTCCACTCCCGACTGTGCTCCTGCTTGCGACATTGACCGTCCATCACTGTGATAAACTTCGTTATTGTAGTAGTAGAAGTCCACATTAGAGAAAGCTCTTGGCCCAAGACCAACATCAAACAAACTCCAGAAAAAACTATCGGACACCGACATCAGCGAAACTTTTGCCTTACCTGTTGTGTCTTCAAAAGAAAAATTCGCATAACGCATATTCTCTAATGGAGATATCGGGAACATTAGATTCATTGCTTCTCCAATATCTTCATCCGGCGAACGCAATGTATCTGAAACCTCTATGCTGTTCCATACCACACTTGGCATATCTACTTTGCGCTTGTACTCTACATACTTGATTAGAGAGTCAATAACCATTACAGAACCATAGCGACTCCAGTGAATACCCGTTTTCGGATAAAGTGCATACGGAATCTTGTTCTTTATATTCATAAACCACTTGTTGAAGTCTATGCAGTTCACACCCTTCTCCGCAAAAGAGCTGGCCATCAACTTGTAGTTCGTTTCTTCTGATGCTGGTCCATAGATATCGGGAATGTATTCGGGGTAATAAGATGCCTTTCCTGTAGCCAGACAAACAACAAGTGTAATGTTCTTTTTCTCTAGAGAATCTTGCAACGATTTCAACTTTGTCGTCACTTCATAAATGGCGGGCTTTCCAATAAAATCTTTTCCCGTATACGCCTTGATGTAGTTCTCTTCGTACAAATAATTTTCTTTACCAATTATTACACCGTTGGCTTTGGCCAAATGAAACAAGGTGAAAGCAACCTGATTGTGCAAACGAACAAAATCTGCACGAAAGCCAAAGTTCTCATTATACCATTCACTGTAAGACTCTTGATAGGTTCCGTCCCACCAGGCGCGCTTAGAGAATTCGGGTTTTTCCTTGGCCACAATAGCGCCTTTCAGCGACTTCCTTTTGAGTAGTGTTATGTGCTGCTGAATCAAGGGCAACAACAAAGCGCCAAGCACAATTGCTAACAGCGTTTTCTTCAGTATGATAGTGTTATCCTTCATAATCAGAATCTGAAATAAATGAATGGATTAAAGCCACTACCCGTTACATAGCTCAATGAAACAGCGAATAGCACAATCGAGCATAGGGTCATTGCAACATGTCCACGCCCAGACAATGTTGGAATGCCGTAAATTTTATCTTGCAATTGCTGTCCACGCTGCGCAATAACAAAGAAGGAGAAAATCGCTGCAATCACGAATGTTGCCTTCCATTCAAAATTCGGAAGCTGAGAAATAGTTCCGGCACTCATTCCGAACATTGCCTTCACATAATTGTATCCGTTAGTGATACTTTCAACGCGGAAAAACACCCAGCCGATAACAACAAGAAATAACGTGAATATCACACGAGGAATTTTTCCAATGCGCTCCGTTAGTTTCAAGAGAAATACTCGCTCAATCACCAAAAATGATCCATGCCAAGCACCCCAGAAAATAAAATTCCAGGATGCTCCATGCCACAATCCAGAGAGGAGAAATACCACCCACAAATTAAAATACAAACGAACTTTGCTGACCCTATTTCCACCGAGCGGTATGTAGAGATAATTTCGCATCCACGATCCCAGTGTGATGTGCCAACGTCGCCAGAAATCGGTTATGCTTTCTGCAGTGTATGGATTATTGAAGTTCTCAGGAAAACGAAATCCAATCATGCGACCCAGTCCAATGGCCATATCTGAATATCCAGAGAAATCGAAATAGATCTGAAGCGTATACGCTATCGCAGCAAACCATGCTGTTCCTGCTGTAACGTGAAGGGGATCTAATGCACCTTCCGCTGTAACAGCATTGCCATAAACACTGTCGGCAAACGCGGCCATGGTATTTGCAATGAGCACCTTTTTACCAAGACCTAAACAGAAGCGATAAAAGCCCATGAGCTTTTCATCTACCGTATCGCGTGCACTTCTATCAGAAAGTTGATCGGCAATTTCATGATAACGGATAATTGGACCCGCGATTAGTTTTGGAAATAGAATAATATACAACTGATACTCCCAGAAATTCTTGAGTGGTTTGTGAACGCCTCGATAAACATCCACAACGTAGGTCAGTGTTTCAAACGTGTAAAAAGAAATGCCAATGGGTAACACCAACTTGGTCCACGAGATTTCACCAGTAACTCCTAACACATGAAGGAACGCATTCACATTCTGAACAAAGAAATTTGAGTATTTGAAATAGAACAATAAGCCCACATTCATGAACACAGATAACAACAAGAAGAAGACACGAATACGCTTCGACTTGTTAATGTCGAGCATCTTCACAAAGAAAAAATCGAGGATCGTTGTTCCTATGATGACGAAAACAAACTTCGGTGCGCCCCATGCATAAAAGAAAATGCTGGCGAAAAGGAGCAGGAAGTTCTTGTACTTACGGTCTGTTAAATAATACAGTACCAGAAAGAGTGGCAGAAAAAAACAAAGGAAAATGCTGCTACTGAATACCATGTCGGAAAATGCTCTGCAATAATACGGTTTTGATTCGAAATGGGCTGTCATTAAAGCACTACCTACCAATTACTGTATTCGTGAAAACACGCGAATCTATTCAGACTTTTTCACTACGAATGCAGTAGACCTGATCTGCAACTATCCACAATTATGAAAAAGAAAATAGGCGTCCTCGGTTCTGGCAATGTTGGAAAGGTGCTCGGCTCAGGATTTATTGCCAATGGTTATGAAGTCATGATTGGTACACGCGATACTTCCAAGCTGAACGAATGAAAAACTGCTGCCAAAGGACACGTAGGTTCGTTTGAAGATACCACTCGCTTTGGCGACATCATCGTTCTTGCGGCTAAAGGAACCATTGCTGCAGAAGTATTGCGTTCAGCGGGCACTCCCAATTTGAATGGAAAAACATTCATCGATGCAACATGTCCTATTGCTGCTCTTCCGCCCGTAAATGGAGTGTTACAGTACTTTACCACGATGAATAAATCGTTAATGGAAATGCTGGAAGAAGAATTTCGGAGAACCAATTTCGTCAAAGCATACAACAGTATTGGAAATCCATTGATGATAAACCCAGATTTCAGCGGACAAAAACCAACAATGTTTATTTGTGGTAATAACGAAACTGACAAGCTCGAGGTAATGGCAATCAACGCAATGTTCGGATAGGATTCCGCAGAAATGGAAAAAGTTGAAGCGGCACGTGCAATTGAACGATTGTGAATGTTGTGTTGCATCCCCGATTTTACGCAAGGAAAAAGCACGCACGCGTTCAAGTTGCTGCAGAAATACTTGGTTCTAGAATACCATTACGAATTCTGTTCCGCCTTCGGCCAAACTGCGCACCGTAATTCTTCCACCCATACTTTCTACCTGAGTTTTCACCATGAACAACCCCATTCCTTTTCCTTCTCCGTCAGAATGGAATCGCTTGTACAACCCGAAAACTTGATCGCCATAACTCACGAGGTCAATACCCAGCCCGTTGTCCTTAAAACGAATGGAGATTCCGCTTGATGAATGCATACTGCGAATTGAAATCACCGGATTTCTATCGGCGTGACGATATTTTATGCTGTTCGAAATCAAATTGAAGAATATGCTGTGCAAGTAACTCTTGACACCAAGCAATTCCTTCACGTGTTCGAAATTCGTTTCTATAACGGCTTTTTGACTGATCAGTGTTTCCCTCATGCCAACGTGCACGTCATCCACAACACTCTGTAGATCAACCAAGCTTTTGTTCTCGCTAATCGATTTCTTATTGTTCAATATCGCATTCAAGTCTTGCGTTACGGAATTCAACTTTTGCGAGGCTAGGAGTATAAGCTCGATACACTTATTAAATTCTGGTGTGCCTGGCGCTTCCTTCTGCAACAGTGAAGCAAGTCCTACAATATTTCCAGCGGGACTACGCAAATTATGCGTCACGATATAATTGAATTGCTCCAAATCTTTGTTCTGACGGACGAGATCTTCTAAAATTCTACTTCTATCGTGTTCTGCCTGACGAGCAACTGTAATATCTGCAGCCATGAGCTGTACACCGATCACAACTCCAGCAGAATCATATACCGCATTAATGCTGATCTGATAAAATCGCGATTCCTCTCCAGAATCAAAGTAAGTTGTTTTTAAATCCTTACCCTTGCCGTCAATTATTTCTCTTGCGACTCTCACCAATTCACGCAATACGGGATCTTTGGTCAACTTGGTGAACTCGACACCTTCATGAAGTTTGAACTTAAACCCGCTCAAACTCCATTCTTTCGCAATAGCATTGCACGCTTGTACCTTAAGCATCGAATCAAGCACCACAATAGCGGAGTCTGTATTATTGAAAATCGTGCGGAGGTTCGCCTCCGATCGCAACAATGTCTGCTTTGCAATGTGTTCTGCTGTAACATCAGACATTAGCATTAATACACCATAGTTTCCCTTTCCATGATTCGTAATAGGAATCAAACGCACAGAAAACCATTCCATATCAGCACCCGACATTTCGCGCGATACATGATAAGTGGCTACATGGTGCGTTTCGGAAACTTCTTTCACCAATTGTAAAAAGCTTTTGCGACTGTATGGCTGACGAACCCAATCGATATTGGAAACTGATCTGCCGGCAAGATCTTCATGGTTGAGTCCCGCTATTTTACACATCAGCCCGTTGGCGTTTACCCACTTCCCTGCGCTGCTTATCATTCCCACGCCACCATCAAAATGCGCGAAGCCGCTGGCAAAAGCGTGTTCCAGCAATTCCTTATCGGAGCCTAAACCCATAGTGTTTGAAGTGATTTCACCCGCTGAAAGTCCACGGGCGGTCCGTTTACGAGGAGCTGTCTTTACGCGGGGTGATTTCTTGCTACGCGTAACAACCTTTTTTGCCGTCCTTACCTTCTTATTTTCAGAAGAAACTCCGACATTTTTCCTACCCGCTGTTAGGGAGCGTTTTGTAGTACTCATTGTGTCTAGAAATGTATTAAGTGCTAAGGGTGTAATGCAAGGTAAATTTAACTGTTCTTACGCAACCTTGTTGAAGATGTTCTGGCAAATGAGGCGAATATCTTACACATGTTGACCTTGCCGTCGAGCTTCTTTAATTTTCGTTAAAATCCTGTCTGATAGAGTCTTATGAATTCCAGACCGTCGTTCTCACCATTAATTCGGTCTATCAAAGATCAAATACCCTCGTATTCTTACATAGGCGGACTCGCTTTACCCCAAAAAATGCATGTTTGCTCGTGCTTTTCAATCGCTTTGAATCGCTTGAAAAAATAGCCACGTCGTTTTCGGAAAGTGGGAAATAGAACGCTGAACGATACAAATAGTCAATCAATGCTATCTATATAAGCGAAACGTTTTGAAACCAACAATCTAGCATTACCATCACTCATCGTTGGCAAAACCTATGTATCAACCTCTATAATTTTCTTTCAGCCTGTCGTACTAGACATATTTCTTTGGTTATATTTGAACAATCACATTATGATTACACCGGCTCCAGCTACGAAACACAAGATTGTTATGCTCGTTGACGACAACGAGATTGACAACTATATCAACGAGAAGATCATCAAAGGATGCTATTTCTCCGATATTGTTTACGTGAATACAAGCAGTACAAGTGCAATCGAATTCCTTCGCAATCTTTCTGTAAACAAAGACTTAAGAAAAGACCACTTGCCTTCCGTGCTCTTTCTTGATATCAATATGCCAATCCTCGACGGATTTCAATTCCTTGAAGAGTTTAACAAGCTTGACGATGAAATCCGCCAATACGTTAAAGTGGCTATTCTTACCAGCTCTATAGATCCTGCCGATCTTGAGCGTTCGCACAAATACAGTGCGGTTTGCAAATTCCTCAACAAGCCATTGACCGAGGAAAGCCTTCTGGCGCTGTAGCGCAAAAATCCCTTTTTCCTTACATCTGCAATCACCCGATTCATTGTGGTGTGTGTGCCCTTTTTTGTCGCTATACTTTTACAGCGTAATAAAAACAAATAGACGACAAACAAAAAACACCCTCTTGCCATGAATACCCTTCGCCAATACGCCACACCGGAAGCAACACTCAACCCAACTTCTGATTTCTTTGATCAGGACACAATGCTTTCACGTGAGTTAAACATCAGAAGCATGGTGCTTGACCAAGTTGCTCTTACTTTATATTGTGATGCACACGGAACCATCATCCACGTAAACGACTTTTGCTGCTCAGCATTAAAAGTAACTCGTGTAGAATTGATCGGGAAGCCGCTGCACCGCATTCTTTCAGGCCACTTGTCAGACAACACGATCTCTGCATTATTGCACGAAGCAGATACCCGTGGAAACTGGAAGGGCTTCCTTTCTATTAGAGGTAGTGGAAATGAAACAATGGCTGGTTATGCTATCGTTTGTCCTATTCGTGATGAGAATCACGTAGCTACACGTTATATCATTGCACTTGACACGCCTCACCTTCCTGAGTTAAACGCGTTCACAGTCACTGAAAAGCAAATTGACCTTGTATATAATATCCACCGCGCACGCAAAGTGCAGCAAGCCTTCTTCCAGTCTGAAGAAACGCTTCAGGAAATTTATCCTAAAACAGCTTTGCTTGCTAAATCTGCACACCAAGTTGGCGGCGATTTACATTGGATGAGCAGAACGCAGGATCAATTGAATATCGTTTTTGGTGATGCAACAGGTAAAGGTGTTTCTGCTTCTTACGTTTCTCTAGCAGTAATTTCCTGGTTGTTCTCTAATGCGAGCATGGGTATTCAATCAACAAAGCGCACCGCGAATCAGATCAACAACTTCCTCTATGGGCTTTTGAAAAAAGATACCTTAGACCATGTTTCTGAATCCGTTGATATGGCGATTGCAACAATCGACTTGACATCCAAAATGCTCCGTCTTACCTCTGCGAAAACCCGTGTGGCAATCCTCAGAAAAGGGGAAATCCTAATGACGCTTCAGGATCGTGTGAGCCTAGGCGAAATGAATACAGACACGGTAAGCTATACAGCGCAAACAATTGAACTTGAAACCGGCGACCGCGTGATTTTCTACACAGACGGAATGATCGATCAGCTTGATGCTAACGCTAAACGTTTAGGTAAATCAGGATTCCAACAAATTCTGATTAAAGCTGCCCAACTCGACATCGGCAACCAGCGCAAATTCATCCAGGAACAAATGGATAAATTCAAAGGAGATTCCAGACAAACGGATGATATGACCCTGTTGATGATCGAAATTTAAGCCGAAGAGGTTGACGTGTGCGAAAAGAGCGTATTTTAGATGAGATCAACCTCCTTAAGAAATGCTTGAAAAAGTAGTGCAGCAATTAGACGATGAAAAATTCGTTGCGCTCCAGGAAACTTTACAAAAAAATAAGGCCGACAAGTTTGGTAAACTTCTTCAGCTCTATCGTGATGGCGATGATGAAGATGCCATGCGCAAAGATTTGGGATTGACCAACAGTTCCTTCTACACGCTCAAGTCGAGATTACAAGACAAGATTCAAGAGTTTCTTTTCAAGGAAACACAAGATAATCGCGCGGAACTATTGAAATTAACATCTTCTGTTCCGGCGCTTCTTTACAACAGCCCCAAAGCTACTTCCGTAATGTTGCTTCAGTTTCTTGAACAGGAACTGAAGAAACATGATATGCCAGCGGAACTTGTTGTAGTGTACAACGCACTCAAAAAACTACATCTCAATTCCAAAAAATACTACGATTACCAGCAACGTTACAATAAGAACGTAGCGTACATGCTTGCGCTCGACAAAGCGGATGAAACATTAATTCGCTACAACATTGAACTTGGAGAATATCTAATCTCTGGCGATCAAGCACATGTTGAAGTATTAAAACTGCTGCTGCGTGAGTTGCGCAACTTGTCGAACTTGTATGAATCCCACCGCCTGTCTTTCATCAAACATTGTTGTGAAGCAGCCTACGGCATTTTTGTTCACCCGAAGCATTTCATCCACGACTCAGAAGAAAGTGTAGATGATGTGCTCAAGAAAATGGCAGCACCTCTTGTAGAATATGCAAACGACAAGTTCTACATCCACATGAATACCATTTACCATTTCTTATCATTCGAATATTACCATAAGTTAGGCTTGCATAAAAACAATCAGGCGTCGTACGATCATCTGCGTAATCACCTCTTCGAATTACTTTGTCTTTCGCACACCATGCCAGTGTACAAGTTCTTGATCTCTGTTGCCGAGCGCAATTCAGAACTTGAACGACCTGCAGAAACCCAAGGAGAATGGTTTACCAAGGCGGCTTCGATGCTGGAACCCGAAATTGAAACCGACATTTACTTTTTCCGCCTCTTCAAAGCATACATGCTCTTCTTGCATAAAGATTATTCAAAAGCAAGTAACGAACTCGATTTGCTGATGGAAGGCGTGAATTACAAAAAGTCTCCACTCATTGAAATTCAGGCAAAGCTGTTTTTAGGTGTTAACTTTTTACTGGCAGGCAAGCCTGAGCTTACTGAAAATGCATTGCGCTCACTCACCAGAAAATTCAATGCCGAAGAAGTATTGGCGAAGTACAATGGTTGTACGCAAATGGTGAAATTCCTGAAGACCGCCATTACCAACATGTCGTCGGGAAAAGAAGCCAAGATAAAAGAGGAATACGGATCCTTTATGGCCGTTACGAAAGATCGCTTCAGCATTCTTCCCTTCTTGCAATTTACGAATGATCAGCTGACACAAATCGGAAAATCCTAAGTGGAATGTTCGCGATTTATCATTACCCAAAAATGAAGTACTACTTCTTCGCAGGTTCGTAGATAATTTCTACAGCACCACTCTTGCCGTTATCTGAAACCAGATTTACATTGCGTTTGCGGCGACCATCCTTGATCACTACTGCGGCGGTGTTCGGTGGAATTGTACCCAAATTCTCGGCGTACATCACCAGAATATTACTTCCCGGACGCAACTTGATTCTGAATCTACGTTTGTGTTTACGCAATTTCAGATTCTTCTTCACGAGTTCATCATTCATGAACAAACTCACAACATCTCCGTCAATCTCATTTCTATCCCAAACGAGAATCTTGATGTGCTTGTGACGAACAGTAAACGTTTCTTGTACGTCAATCTGTCGTGTTGTATCTGTGCTTACAAAAATGTCGGTACGCGGACGAACGGTAGTGTCCGGCTCATGCTCCTTCATTTTGTAATTGAACGTGTAGCGAAGGTTCAGCATCACTGTAGCGCCAATGTAAGTTACGTTTGACTTTCCTACAGATACATTATTCTGGAAAAACTCGTACTGATCGACATACGTTTTCTTGAATGGCATATGCACCGCAACACCGATGTCAAAAGTCCTGTCGTAATCTAATGTGAAATTCCTTCGCCCCGCCTCAATCGTCAACATATAGCTTTGCTTGTTCGCCATGATGGTCGTTGCTTTCATCCCGGTACCATTCTCTGTCCAATCTTCGAAGCGTCCTTCATAAATCCGTGCATCAAAATTCCGGTGATAATACGTGCGACTGAACGTTCCGCGCAAATAGAAAAACACGGAATTGGAAGCATACGTGGCTTTCTGTACAGCAAAAGAATGTTGCAGCGAAATTCCGTAACACAAGTATTTGTCGGTCATCACCCATTTCGCAAACGTATCTGCCTGATACGTGAAATAAAATGGTGTGTTGAATGAATAACAGGCTTTGTTCGCTTGAAATTGTCCCTCGATGGTTGTAAAGTGTGTGCCTTTTTTATTGCTGATCATTACGCCAGCGTGCACACCCACAGAAGTATTTGCAGTGATGGATAAGCGTCTCTTTCCGTCGTTATCACTTACAACACCCATTCCGAAATTGGATGTTCGAATGAAGTGATTGCTTCCACTCAATTGCTCCAAACGGTGCGGAGAATAGCCAACCATGCCGCCGTTAAATCCGAATGTCCACATGCGACGCGGAACTTCCGGTTCTGCAAATCCACCCTCAGGTGCTGGCGGTGGAGGCGCAATTTGTCCGTGCAGGACTATCGACGCCAAACAGAACAGCAGCATCAATGACTTGTAAGGAAAAAAGCGCAGAAGAATCATTCCTGTAAAGATAGAAGGTTTACATAATCAGCCCGTGACGATCACTAAGGAATAATAATACAATACTCACCGTTTAGCTATTGGAATTTTGCAAATAGGGCCAAATTACTTTACATCTTATACTAGCTCAGACTTTCTCTCACTCCTAATTATCTTTACACATCTAGATATTTCTTTAAACCAAACAATAATTAGCAATGGCAAAATAACCACAACAAGTTTATTGTAATCATATGCACGATCAAACTCAAAGTGCAAAATGTGCTGAATAGCGCGAGTCATGCCACAACCAGGACAATCGGTATTCGCAATCAACTTAGATATGCAAATGCTCTCTCCTTGATCGAAATAATCACTTGGAAGTAACAACAATGAAACTGGAGCAAGTATGAGCAATAAAAGAAAGAAAATTCTCAAATGCGACTGTTTGTTCCTAGAGTGTCGAACCATAATCACCATTTCTGGGCTTTAGATCGCCCGTCAGAATCAAAATTAGATCTATCAAATACCAAATTCCGCAACCACCAAAAGTGAGAATCTGTATTATTCCTATTTCATAGTAACCCAAATAGAAACGATGTAATCCCAAAGGCCCAAAAAACAAACACAGCAAAAGGGCGATAAGCTGGCTTTTTCCATTCTTTCCCGATGCCATATCCATTATTGGGTCGCTGTTCTTTGATCCCGAATTAAAAACGGTTTTTGTTCCATCACTATATTTAACCATTAGAGCGTCACGCTTCTCGATGGTGAAAATTGGTCCGTCATCCTTGCCACACTTCTTATACTTAATAATGTCTGTTCCTATTTCAAGAATCTTAACCTCCATCTCGTCACCACTTTTCAAAATAAGTACGTCACAATTTTGATCCCCCGATAACCCAGTTAATGGAAAGCCAATGTTAACAAGGTTGTTATTGCTCGCCTGACGATATTTATCATTCGTAATTGAATCTCCTTCGAAAAGAATCGGAAGCGTTTTTTGAATCAAACTGTCTTCCTGTACCAAATCACTCTGATCAATCAACTGTTGAGAGCGTTGTGAACACTGAAGGCGATCGCCTGAATAATTGTAAGTTACCCAAGAATCAAAATAATAGCCTTTTCGATAATGCCTTTTCTCAATCGAACACGATGTTGCCAGCACGGCTAATAGCAGGAGGTATGGGGTTAGCTTTTTCATAATCAGGATTATTAAATTATTTGAATTTGATAGCGTCCGCCTTGGGCTTGGCATGAATAAAAACGTATAGACCCTCAATTCTTTCTGTTGTTGCGTCTGACTTGTCTGCAGCAGCCTGAAATCCCATGAGCAAACCGCTCAGAACCAAAACAAACATTAGTGTTCTCATTTGTAAAAATTAAATGTTGCGCCTACTCTATTCGCTTTTCGGCTAACGCGTATGTGAACTACCACAAAATATTTTTTGTTTTCTCCCAGAGGTCTAAGCGCCCCCCAGGAGAATTTTTAATTTACTTGGTCAAGCCAAAACGCTTGCATACTTCATTGTAATTAGTCCAATCGAGATCTGGGTTGGCGATCTTGCCTGCATTATCGATAGCCACAATACGAACTACCGTGCCATTCATTGATGAAGCTCCCGGGCTGCCAGTATCATCATATCCACTATTTAAAAAATAAACCCGTCCAGCGCTGACTGCAAAATTCAGAGCGTCCGACCAACCACTACCGCCATCGGAATATGGCAATGCATACCATGATGAGATTCCATCGTACTCATACACCATTACAATTCCTTTGTCAACGATATTCTGAGTGATCGCCGGCCATGACACTGAACTTGAATAATTATATTCCGTCCCGTCATCGTAGTCTGAGGTCCAATTGTTCAGTGTAACCGTACTAGAACTGGTAATTACACCATAGTTCCCTTTTGGTTGCAGATCGCTATCATCGTCCTTTTTACATGAATTCAAGAAAAGTGCAGCTGATGCAATAGTTAAAACGAGTACTCTTTTCATACTTTTAAATCTATTTACCTATTACCTACTCTATTCGCTTTTCGGCTAACGCGAAGTGCTAATACCTACTGCTTTTTCATTCAGGAAACCGCGAAGTAGTCAATTTTTAACACTTATGTGCAATAATACAACCGTTTTTGTAATCTATTACCACCTACCGGATGTATATTTAAGTTTCCAGAAAATGGAAATTTGAGGATGGCGATAAACTACGGGCAAGAAATTCGGAAAGTGCTGAAAAAGAGGGGTATGACCGTAGCCGAATTTGCGAGACGGATCAACAAGTCTCGCGAGAACGCGTATGATATTTTCACCCGAAAAAGTCTGGATACAGACCTGCTAAGGACTATCTCACAAGTCTTAGAATACAATTTTCTTGACAGTAGCAATGATGCCGCTCTTGGCGCCTATTCTGAAAATCGGCGAGTCGTTCGTGCAACGCTTGTAGAAGAGCCCGCTGCTTCATACGGGAAGCTGGAAAAGGATATTTTTTTGTTGCGCGAAGATATGATTATGGTTCGCAAAGAAATTCTCGAGCTTCGTAATCGAATAACCGCGATTGATCAGAAGAGAAAAGGTAGTAAATCAGAGTTCTAATTTCTGGTTAATTATCTAGAGTCTATTCACATAGTTGCATTTGCTACGTCCATTGAGCAATTCAAAATCCTTCTTCATCTTTCAATTTTTCCGAATCGACGATAGTCCTTTTGCAACTCAATTCACTTCACTACCTTGCCCGAAATAAGTCTGCAAATGAAAACACTTCTACGCTCTCTTTTTGCCATCCTAGTCCTTACGCCTGTTGCTGTCTTCGCTCAACCATGTAGCGTAAATACTGCGTATACATCTCCCGGAATTTATCCCGATACGCTTCCTACGGCAACTGTTGGTCAGCCGTATTCTTCGGATATCACATTTGTTATGCCGTTGGATACCGGGGGCTACGATTTCACCAATTTTCATATTCTTACGTGCACGCTTCCTGTCGGCCTTACTTGGCAGTGCAATAATTTTGCGAACGGATGCAACTACGATCCACAAGTCAATCCATACGGTTGTGTAAATGTTAGCGGAACCCCTTTGCTAGCCGGATTTTATCCGATTGACGTTACCGTAATTGCAGACCTCACAGTAGCGACCGGTATTCCAGTTACGTTTCAGATTTATATCAACGTAGTGCCAAGTACTTCGTCCTCTTCGAACAACGGCTTTTCAATGGTTGGTTACGATGGATGCGCTCCTATCACTGTGAATTTCACGAACAACAATCCGAATCTGCTAGGCTACTCGTGGGACTTCGGCAACGCGAACACATCAACAGCTGAAAATCCAGCTCCGCAAGTGTATACTCAACCGGGCGACTACATTGTACACTACGAAGCCTACTCCGATACTACAACGTATAACTTCTATACGCTCACGTCAATCGGCATATCTTCTATTCAGAATTCAACGTCCGTGTGGGGATATCCGCTGGATGGTAACCCAGACTTATTTGTAATTGTGAAAGAAAACGGAACGCCGGTGTATCAATCCGGATATACTGCAGACCAGTTTCCTCCTGTTTCGTGGACTGGACTTAACATCAACATGAATCCATCCAACACATACGTTCTCGAAGTGTGGGATGAGGATGATTTTGAATTCGGATTCGGGTCCGACGATTTTGTAGGAAGTCACACACTTTCATTAAATGGCTGTACCGGTTGCGCTGCCAACATTTCAGTAGTAGATTACACCGTTACGCATACAGTTGTGCCACCAACACCTTCTGTTATTACTGATGACACCATTCACGTACATGGCTATCCGGGAATTCCGAATGTTATATGGGATTCTCTGAACCACGTGTTGAGTACCGATACTGTTCTGTATAATCTGCAGTGGTATTTCAACGGCAGTCCGCTGCTAGGGGAAAATGCTCCAACCGATACAGTTTGGAACTCCGGCGACTATTTTGTTGTTGCAGTTAACCAATGGGGTTGTGCAACATTCTCCGATACAGTTTTTGCTGTTTGGTGCGACACCTCATGGCATCCAATGGTGTCTGCTTACCTCACAGATCTGTCTACAATTGACACCACCAACAACACAATGCAATGGTATTTGAATGGTAATCCTATCCCGGGTCAAACCGCAGATACAGTTGATGCCATCATCAATGGTGTGTATGTGCTCGAAGTAACCAATCAATTCGGTTGTGTTTTCTATTCTTTACCGGTTTATGTAACGGTAGGAATTAACGAAAACGCAATGAATGCTCCTGCATTGTATCCGAATCCGGCGAATGAAACGGTGTTCGTTTCATGGCTGAGCAATGGCGCATCTTCCGTTATTCAGGTGGTCGACTTAACCGGTCGCGTGGTTCTCGAACAGTCTTCAGTTCAGAATCAAACCACACTCAACGTATCAGAGCTTCCGCAAGGTGTGTATAGTGTTATTGTAACAAATGGTGAACAAAACAGTGCGGCTCGCATGGTGATTGCGAGATAGTCCATGCGATTGCGAGAGCCATCCCTGTCCGCTGTGGCGGATAGCGAAATGAAGCAATCTCATGGACTGTGTAAACGCCACTTCGCTTGCAAGAACCTGTGCTGATAGTTGAGCAGAGGTGTGTATGATTGGGCGTGCGAAATATCAAGTAGCACTCCAACTTTTCGCACCGAAAATGCCAACTCTTTTCTAACTTCGTACCATGTCAACGAAATCCATCGACTCGTCGAAAGCCCCAGAGCCAGTTGGGCTGTATCCACATGCGAAACGGGTAGGTAATCTACTCTTCCTTTCCGGTGTTGGTCCACGCGAACGCGGCACAAAAAAAATTCCGGGAGTAGAACTCAATGCCGACGGAACAATTGCTTCGTACGACATCGAAAAACAGTGCCGCAGTGTATTCCAAAACGTCAAATACATCCTAGAAGATGCCGGCAGCAGTTGGGACAAAATTGTAGATGTGACCGTATTTCTTACCAATATGAAAGACGATTTTCCGATCTACAACAAACTGTGGGCAGAATACTTCGCTGAAAATCCGCCTTGCAGAACAACGCTTGAAATCAATTGCCTTCCTACTCCGATAGGAATAGAACTGAAAGTGATTGCAACAATTGATTGAGTCGGCTGCTTTGATCAAATACTTTTGTTTTCAATGATTACATCAGACAATTTCTCCCAGGGCGAGATATAAAATGGCCGGCAACCGGGTGTGTTATTCCATTCCAAAATACAAGCAACCAAAATTGTATTCTACGTCAAGCAGTACATGAAGTCACTCCTTCCCATTTTGATTATTGTTGCTTTGGCGGTTACTTCTTGCGAACGTCGACAGCAAATCCTGCACGAAGGCGATTTCGTTGACGTCGATAGCACTATTCTTCACTGGAAAGAATACATTGACCGTGATTCTTTTTTCCGTGAAGTTTCATTGCGTGGAATAATCGTGAATGTTGCACGAGCGAAAACAGAAACCGAGTTCCGTGATAGCACATTTTCCGAGACCGACTTTTTCGGAAATGGGAAATCAAAAGCACTTCGCAATTTTGAAAAGGGAGAACAGCAAGGCGTCTGGAAATCGTGGTATGAAAACGGCACGTCAAAATCATCAAGCGTTGTTGTGAATGGTATCCTTCGCGATTATCTTTCTTATTACGATAATGGTGGAAGTGCGGTAACAGCTTCGCGAATGCCCGATGGAACAATGTCGCGTATCGAACGCTGGCAAAATGGCAACCTAAAAGAAGAATTCAGAACAGATAGCACCGGCAAAGGAACATGCACGAACTACCACGAAAACGGGAAAAAATCGGCAGCCGGTAAACTCCTGAATTTTGCTCCCGACAGCATTTGGCAACGCTGGGATTCTATTGGACAACCCTTCACCGATACAACTTATGGAGTTGCGCCCGCGCAATAGGCATACACTATTGATTCTGGTCGCCATGATCTCTGGTGCCCTACTCATCCCAACCTTATTCATGGATGGGATGTTCATGGATGGACTGATTTACGCCTGCGTGGGAAAAAATCTCTCGCTGGACATCGGGACCTTTTGGGATCCCCAATTCTCTTCCACATACATGGTTTCCTACCATGAGCAGCCTCCTCTTCTGTTCGGAATAGAAGCCGTATTCTTCAATATCATGGGCACATCGCTTTACACCGAGCGCGTCTATTGTTTGTTCATGGCAATCATTTGTTTTTTTGTACAACATTATACCTGGAAAACGTTTTTCACAAACAAAATTACCCAGCGAAAACTCGTGTGGGTGCCGCTTCTTTTCTTCTTTGCTTCACCGGTTACATTCTGGGCCTACAACAATAACGTCGAAGAGGCGACAATGGTAGTGTTTGCCTTGGCTTCTGCTGGATTTCAATTGAAAGCAATTCAAGCTGCAGGAAACGGATTTCTGTGGTTTGCTCTAGGAGGATTGGCAATTGTCGCGTCAAGTATGTGCAAAGGTTTTCAAGGAATGTTTCCCGTTATTATTCCACTCACGTGGTTCATTGTTGTGAGGACAATATCGTTCCGAAAGGCCATCATTGGAAATCTTATCGTTTTTGCAATACCCGCCATTTTCTATCTGCTACTCGCCCAGTACGAACCCGCAGTACATAGCTATTCGCATTACTACCATGATCGACTGGCCGCCACTTTCAACATTGCTACAACAGCCACGACTTCAAGTCGATTTTTCATCCTCTTTGAGCTACTGCTCGATACTCTTCCGGCTCTGTTCCTTGGGGCTTTGTTGAGCCTTGCTGCGCGTAAAATCACATTCACGTTCAAAAAAGAGGCGCTGTTCTTTCTGATCGTTGGGATGTCGGGAATTATCCCACTAATGGTTACGCTTGAACAACGCGGATTCTACCTTGTTACGGGGCTGCCCTTTGTCGCGATAAGTCTTGCCCTCTTGGTCCTTGATGGAGCAAACTGGCTACAGGAGAAAGTTGATCAGAGCCCAAAGCTAAACCGCGCCCTTCTGTCAATAGCGGTCTTGTTGTTTGCGGGAATAACAATCGTAACACTGCTGCTCGCAGGGCAACCCAAACGCGACATTGATCTCTTGCATGACGTGAATCTCATTGGGGCGCGGTGTGGCGAAAACACAATTGCTTCGGCCAATGAAAGAACGTGGACGAACTGGAGTTTGCAGGGATATTTGGTGCGGTATAACCATATAAGCCTCGCCAAGGGAGATACTACTGCGCGCTACTATATTCTCACCAACGAAGAGCCTGCTCCGAGCGGTTATTACCCCTTAAATCTGGGGACCCGACAATTTCACCTCTACGAACGCAGATTGAAGCCATAGTCAAAGAAGGCTCTTACGCGGTTTTCTCGACTCCCAACTCTGAGGTCTCGGGTCTCTTTACTACCTTCGTCCTCCAATGAAAAAATACCCGGAATACCAATCGCTGAACCTTCCTGCAATTGCTGATAAAGTGCTTGCAGATTGGGATACTGATCACGTGTTTGAGAAGAGCATTTCCTCACGTGAAGGAAAAGACCCGTTTGTGTTTTACGAAGGACCTCCTTCTGCAAACGGAATGCCCGGCATTCACCACGTAATGGCACGTGCGATGAAAGATATTTTCTGTCGCTACCAAACGCTCAAAGGCCGTCAGGTGAAGCGTAAAGCCGGTTGGGATACGCACGGACTTCCAATTGAATTGAGTGTGGAGAAAACACTCGGAATCACGAAAGAAGATATCGGGAAGAAAATCTCCATTGAGGATTACAACAAGGCTTGTCGCACAGAGGTAATGAAATACACACATCTCTGGGAAGAAGTAACACGTAAAATGGGTTACTGGGTTGACATGACCGATCCGTATGTTACTTATGAGAATAAATACATCGAGAGTGTGTGGTGGTTGCTACAGCAATTGTACAACCGTAAAATGCTGTACGAAGGATACACCATACAACCCTATTCTCCTGCTGCAGGAACGGGGTTGTCTTCACACGAATTGAACCAGCCGGGCTGTTATCGTAATGTGAAGGACAGAACGGCAACTGCGATGTTTAAAATCGTAGACAGTTCAATGTTCTCCGTTAAGAGTTCTGTGTACGTTCTTGCATGGACAACTACGCCGTGGACACTTCCTTCGAACACTGCGCTTGCGGTAGGAGCGAACATTGAGTATGCACTGGTGAATACGTTCAATCCGTTCACACACGAAGCGGTTGCTGTCATTCTTGCCAAAGATCTGGTTGGAAAATACTTCAGCGAGAAAAATGCAGCGCTTGCGTTAACCGATTACAAACCGGGAGACAAAGCTGTTCCATTTGAAATTGCGGGAAGCTTCAAAGGCGCAGATCTCGTTGGTCTTCGTTACGAACAGCTACTCGCATATACATTGCCTAACGAAAGCGCAGAGAAAGCGTTTCAGGTTATCGCTGGCGACTTTGTAACCACTTCAGATGGTACAGGTATCGTGCACATTGCACCTACATTCGGTGCCGACGATATGCGTGCTGCAAAAGCTGCCGGTGTTCCGCCAATGCTGGTTGTTGATGAAAATGGTAAAGCTGTTCCGTTGGTTGATCTTCGCGGGAAATTCCGTCCCGAGTTAGGTGAATTTGCCGGAGAATATGTGAAAGCCGATTACCTATCAGATGCGGAAAAGAAAGGCGAAGTTGAACGTCTCAAATCGCTTTCAGGAAGTGCGTTGAACGATCTTGTTGCTAAAATCATTACACGCACCAATGAGTACTTGAGCGTGGATGAACGCATCGTGCTTAAACTCGAACTCGAAGGAAAACTCTTCAAGAAAGAAACCTACGAACACAGCTATCCGCATTGCTGGAGAACGGATAAACCTATTCTCTACTATCCGCTCGACAGTTGGTTCATCAAGGCGTCTTCAATGAAAGAGCGCATGAGCGAACTCAACAAAACCATCAACTGGAAACCGGAAAGTACCGGAACAGGTCGATTCGGAGAATGGCTCAACAACCTGCAGGATTGGAACCTTTCCCGATCACGTTATTGGGGAATTCCTCTTCCGATCTGGACAAGCGAAGACAAAACGGAGGAAATCTGCTTGGGATCTGTAGAAGAACTCAAAACAGAAATTGAGCGTTCTGTGAAGGCCGGATTCATGACGGAAAATCCATTGAGCAAATTTGTTCCAGGCGATTTTTCGAAAGACAATTATCACTCGTTTGATTTGCATCGTCCGTATGCAGATGATATCATTCTGGAGCGTAACGGAAAAAAACTCTTCCGTCAGTCGGATCTGATTGACGTTTGGTTTGATTCCGGCGCAATGCCATACGCACAACTGCATTATCCGTTTGAGAACAAAGAACTGATTGATAACCGCGGTTACTTTCCGGCAGATTTCATTGCTGAAGGCGTTGATCAAACGCGTGGATGGTTCTATACTTTGCACGCAATCGGCGTAATGCTGTTTGACAGTGTTGCCTACAAAAACGTTATTTCCAACGGACTCGTTCTCGATAAAAACGGGAACAAAATGTCTAAACGACTGGGCAATGCCGTTGATCCGTTTGAAACGTTGAAGAAATACGGTCCCGATGCTACCAGATGGTACATGGTTACCAATGCTTCTCCGTGGGACAATCTGAAATTTGATGTCGAAGGAATTACAGAAGTACAACGCAAGTTTTTCGGAACACTGTACAACACATATTCGTTCTTCGCATTGTATGCAAACATCGATGGATTTGCAATTGACCCGAAGAATTATGTGCCCGTAAAAGACCGCACAGAACTCGATCGTTGGATCATTTCCAAACTCCACACATTGATCAAGTTTGTCACTGAAAAACTCGACGACTACGATCCTACGCCGGCAGCCCGCGCCATTGAAAGTTTCGTAGATGAGCACTTATCCAACTGGTACGTTCGTTTGGCTCGTCGCCGCTTCTGGAAAGGGGATATGTCTGTCGACAAACAAGCAGCGTATCAAACTTTGTACGAATGCCTTGGTGGAATTGCCCAACTCATGAGTCCATTTGCACCATTCTTCAGCGATTGGTTGTTCAAGAACCTCACCGAAGGGCTAAAAGAGACCATGCCAGTTCCAGAATCAATTCACTTATCATTGCTGCTGAAGTCAGACGCAACGTCTATTGACGCTGATCTTGAAGAGCGCATGGAGTTGGCACAACGCATGACTTCACTGGTACTTTCGTTGCGTAAGAAGGTGAATATTCGTGTCCGTCAGCCATTGGCGCGCATCATGGTTCCGGTACTTGACCCACAATTCAGTGCGCGATTGCACCAGGTAGAGCACTTGATTCTTGCAGAAACCAACATCAAAAAGTTGGAATATGTGACGGAATCAGGAGTGTTTGTGAAGAAGATCAAGCCCGATTTCAAGGCCTTGGGTAAAAAACTGGGTAAACACATGAAGGCTGCAGCGGCTATGATTGCTGCTTTTGAGGCAAAAGATATCGCTGCTTTGGAGCAAAACGGCTACTTTGATCTCAAGATTGAATCAGACACAATCCGAATCGAACTGTCTGAGGTTGAGGTGCTTGTAGACGACCTTCCGGGGTGGATGGTGGCCGTAGATGGCAATTTAACTGTTGCTTTGGATGTCACAATTTCGGATTCTTTGAAAGAAGAAGGATTAGCACGCGAGCTGGTCAACCGAATTCAGAACCTGAGGAAAGACAGTGGCTTTGAAGTAACAGACAAGATTGATGTCAGAATAAAAGACCATATCGACCTTACTACTGCGGTAAGAAATAATTTCGATTATATTTGTTCTGAAACTCTTGCTACATCACTTGAATTGGTCAGCGAATTAGTAGACGCACCAGCGGTTTCGGTAGATGTAGATGATAATGTCACAACAACAATTTACATAACCAAACACAACTAAACCTTCCCTATCCATGGCAAAGAAGTCGAAAAAAGGTGGCGCTTCTAACAAAGCGAAATCTTCTAAGCAAAAGGCTGCCAAAAAGACTGCCAAAAAGGCGAGTAAAAAGGCAACAAAGAAAGCTGCTAAACCTGCAAAGAAAGTAGCTAAGAAAAAAACTGCGAAGAAAGCCGCTCCTAAGAAAGCGACCAAGAAAGCAGCGAAGCCAGCTAAGAAAACTGCAACTAAAAAAGCAGCGAAGCCAGCTAAGAAAGCAACTAAAAAAGCAGCAGCTCTTAAAAAGGCAGCAACTAAAAAAGCGGCGGCGCCTAAGAAAGCAGCAGCTCCTAAAAAAGTAGCGGCTCCTAAAAAAGTAGCGGCTCCTAAAGTGGTAGCGCCTAAGGTTGCAGCTCCGAAGAAAGTTGCAGCTCCTAAAGTAGTTGCTCCTAAAGTTGTAGCTCCTAAACCAGTTGAACACAAGCCCGCTCCTGCACCTATCGTTACTAATGATGACGATATCTTGGATACTCCGGATGCTCTGGATTTGAATGATGAGTCTGCAGATCTACCTGAAGATGCAAGTGACGATAACGATGGCGAAGAGCGCGGAGCGTTCGATCACTTCTAATATTTTTTTTAAGTACCCCATTTACAATGGCCAAGAAAGCAAACAAAAAATCTTCTGGTAAGGCCAGCAAACCAGCTGCTAAGAAAAAAGCCGCTCCGGCGAAAAAATCCGGAGCTGCTAAATCAAAGCCAGCTGCTAAGCCGAAAGCACCAGTACGCGCAGGAGCAAAACCCGTAGCGAAAAAAGCAAAAGCCTCTCCTGCAAGCAAAGCAAAACCAGCGCCTAAAGCAAAAGTTGTTGCTAAACCTGCAGCGAAAACAACCGCCAAACCTGCAGCTACAGTGAAAGCAGCTCCTGCTAAAACAGTAGCAACTGTTGCTCCGAAAAAAGCAGCAGGTCCTGTCGACAACCGCACGCGTTATACTGATGTTGAGTTGAAAGAGTTCAAAACACTCATCAACAAAAAACTCGATGAGGCTTCTCGCGATTACGAATTGCTGAAGAACACTTTGTCGCACAAAGACGATCACGGTACCGACGATACTTCTCCTACGTTCAAGTTGCTTGAAGATGGATCTGATGTACTTTCCAAAGAAGAAACTGCACACCTTGCAGCTCGTCAGGAAAAATACATTCAGAACCTGAAAAACGCACTCATTCGTATCGAGAACAAAACGTACGGCATTTGTCGCGTTACAGGTAAACTGATCCCGAAAGAACGCCTGCGCAGTGTGCCTCATGCTACATTAAGTATCGACGCGAAACTCGGTCAGAACCGCTAAGAAGATTTCTGCATTACACGATAAAAGCCATTCCCTCGGGAGTGGCTTTTTTGCTTTTTGCAATCAACCCCGCTTCGTCTGACAAACATTCTCGCAGAATATCTTGTCAGAAGGCGCGGAGCCGAGGTTATACTCGACAAGCAACATTCGCCAAGACAACAAAAATCACACCCACACCAAAAAATACGCAGAACATCTTGTCAGAAGGCGCGGAGCCGAGGTTACACTCGACATGCAACATTCGGCAAGACTACAAAAATTACACCCACACCAAAAAATACGCAGAACATCTTGTCAGACCGAGCGGAGCCGAGGCTATACTAGATGTGCAACACGCGGCAAGACAATCGCCATGCAAACACACACGAAAAGTTTCGCTCTTCACAGTTTTTCTGATATCCGAAGTGTGATATCTGAGGTCTCACGTTATCTTTGCCCAAATGAAAAAAGCGCTTGCCCTCATATTCGGTGTTCTGTTCATTGACCAGTTTGTAAAAATCTGGATCAAGACCCATATGTATCTTGGGGAATCGTACCGCGTTTCTGGAGAGTGGTTCTACTTACACTTCGTAGAAAACCCGGGAATGGCGTTCGGGCTACAATTGGGTGGCGATTACGGAAAACTATTGCTTACTGTATTTCGTCTTGCGGCTGTAGCTGGAATCGGATACTACCTCTACAAACTTTTTTCGAAACAGGTTCGTCCTCTTTTGCTCGTTTGCGTTGCGTTGATTTTCGCTGGCGCAATGGGCAACATTGTAGATAGCGTTTTCTACGGAAAAATATTCAACACCAGCGATGCATGGGATCAGAACATTGCAGAATTTCTTCCCGCTGCAGGTGGATATGCGGGATGGTTGCACGGACAAGTTGTAGATATGTTCTACTTCCCAGTTCTCGAAGGACAGTGGCCGGCTTGGTTGCCCGATCAAATGGATGAATCGTATTTTGATTGGGTGCCGCGTGCAGGAGAACAATTCTTATTCTTCCGTCCCGTATTCAACATTGCAGATGCTTCTATTTCTGTTGGCGTGTTTCTTCTCATTGTTTTCCAACGCAGACTCTTCGGTGTTCAGGAAAAACTCAGCGAGAAAAAAATTGTTGCCACCAATATTTTCTTCGCAGTGATCACTTTCCTCATTTCGCTTTTCTTACTTCTCACCATCAGTTCCTTGATGAGCGAAACACACCCAGTTTCAGTAGCTATGCGACTCACGCTGTTTGGCGTCTCTGCTATCGGTGCTGTTGGATTATATTACTTCCTGCAAAAGTATCCGGTGTATATGCCTGCAGTTGAAAAAACTGAGGGAGAAGAAAACACTCCATCATCAGAACCACCTGCTTCAGAGGGAAATTCTGCTGAGGAATAAGTGTCGCAACAGAAGTTTATAGTTCCTCGCCTAGTTTCGCGAACTTCTTCTTTCTTAAAATCAAATCAACTTATTTGCGATCAAATGTTCTGCAATCTGTACCGCATTAGTCGCCGCACCTTTTCTCAAATTGTCAGAAACAATCCACATATTCACCGTGTTCGCTTGTGTTTCATCGCGACGAATACGACCAACAAAAACATCGTCCTTGTTGTGTGCATGAATCAACGGCATCGGATAGTGTAAATTCTT
>Ga0114980_10000095_pt1 | contig 56976 bp, 50 predicted proteins | sample S_140806_EF_Meta_FD_87018 | JGI IMG/M metagenome (GOLD analysis project Ga0114980, IMG submission 87018) | Freshwater microbial communities from Lake Simoncouche, Canada to study carbon cycling - S_140806_EF_MetaG | ecosystem: Environmental > Aquatic > Freshwater > Lake | place: Lake...
ACTGCGTCAATGGCATAATATTCTCCGCCGTCTACTTCACCATACCAACCGTCGTTGATGTCGTTAGTCTCAAACAACACGTCACCCCAACGATTGAATATTTGAAATTCATAGGTCTGGATCAACGATTCGCCTCTAATTGATGGCTTGAACAATTCATTTCTACCATCTTTATTTGGTGTGAAACAGTTCGGAACGAAAATATTAAACTGGTCATTCACAACGACAGTGCCGCAACTTAAATCGGTGCATCCATCGGCGTTTGTGACCAATAGACAGACATTGTATTCTCCGGGGGCTTCACTCGGAAAAGTGAAAATTGGTTCAGGTGCATTGAGGTAATACATGTCCATAATGGTCCAATCGTAACTCACCGCTCCTAGCGAGTAATTGATAAACTGAACAGTAGTATTTCCAACATTTGGTGCAATGGGCGACCAACTGAATGTTGAAACCGGCTGCTGAGAAACGCAGATGTAATCTACTATTGAAGTATTGCTGCTGCATCCGTTTCCGTCTGTAGTTGATAACATAATGTCATAACATCCTTGGGTATTGAACGTGTAGTTCAAAGAAGAACAATTATTTCCGCTTGGAACTCCATCTACCCACCACGTGCATCCATTTCCAAGTGGAACACTAGTATTTGTAAGATTAACTGTAAGCGGCGCACATCCAGAAGTAACATCGGCCGTGAACGAAACAACAGGTAATGGATTCACCGTTATGGTTTGTGTATCGGTATCTCCGCAGTTTCCAGCTATCGTGTATGTAATCGTCGTTGTTAAAACACCTGCTGCACTCGGATCGAAAGCTCCCGTTGCTGGATTTGTAATACCCACTCCACTCCAAGTTCCGCCAGGACTAGCGGCTGTTAACGTAATCGGATTAGCGTCAATACACAACGCACCTGGATTCACAATGGTCGCGTCTAGTGGACCATATACGAGAATATTCAAAGTTCCTGTCAATGCACAGCCAGCAGGTAAGTATGAAATAATTTCAGTCCCTACTCCAGCAGTTGTGGGATTGAACAAACCTGTTGCGGAAACACCCACTCCTGTCCAAGTTCCACCGGCTGGTGTTGCGATCAATTGAACTGGAGCATCTGATACACACAAAGGGTTTTGTGCGGTTAATGTTGGAATAGCTGGACCAACAAATGGCGCCGAAGTGTAACTATAAGGACAACCGTATTGGTCTTCAATTGTATAAGTTACAATATCTCCGTCTAACAATCCGCCTACTACGATAGTGCCGTTATTTGGAGCGACATCGTCAACGAAGAAGGCATTTGCGGGAGATAGATTGATTGCGGTGAAGGATGTACCCAATAATTCTGGCGCACCGCCTGAGAAACCAACGGTTAGTGTCTGTCCAACGCAGTTCTGTGTTGAGGTACCTTCTATAATTTCGGGTAAATAAGTATAGGTATACGTTGGTCCCAAATCATAACACATACCTGCAAAATTGGTAAATGAATACGTCCCGGTAGTTTCATCGTACATCGTTATCGGAGTGAAATAAACCGTGTTGTTCGTAAAAGTTCCTGCAGGGAATTGAGCTATAAAACTGCCATCATTCAGGTCAATCAAATCTTGAGAAGAAATAGTTCCAACCAAACATGGATCTGTTTCTACACTCCCCCCCTGTCCGACAGTAGGTGGACATGAATATACTAAATACCAAATAGCAGGATTGTAAAGCGTGTCGTCATCGAAAACATTCGCTGAGAATAAATAATCGTTATTGGAAACAATATTGAATTGATCGTTGAAGCACAAATAGCTTGGAGTGTTAGTATCACCATTTGTAGTTGTGACAAACGTTCCTGCATTCACCGCACAAACACAAGGGTCTGGAGCAACGTATGCCACTGAGTTAGTACAAGCCGGAGTCGCGCTGAAATAGGCCGTAACATCGCAGGCACCGCCATCAGATGTAATATCTAAAATTGAATAATTCAAAGGTGAAACAAAAGGTGGGTTAAAAAACGCTTGTTGACCGTTGCAGGTTTCCACGATTAATTGACCAGTTGTAGGAGCATTTGAAAATTCAACATAACCCGAAATATCGTAGGCGTTATTTGCAAAATCACAAGCCCCAATGTCTGCCTGCAGAAAGTCCATACTGCACAAAGCAACAGCGCAAGGTGCAGGTGCATTGTAGTTTACAGTACCGGTACATGTTGCATCAGCAGAAAAGGATGCTGTTATTGTGCAAGCAGATCCATTCGCAGATAAATTTGAAAATGTATAGGGTATGCTTGAAGCAAAAGGTGGGTTCATGACAATTGGCGCTCCTCCGCAAGAATTCGTGATGGTTAACGTTCCTGTGCTTGGAGGATCGGTAACTGTTACGGTTCCACTGACACTGTATTGCTGCGTTGCCTGGACGCAAGCCGTTGGATTAGCTGTTATACCGTTGAACGTGCAAAGAATGGCGCAGTTCGTTGCACCACCGCCACTGATTTGAGTTGCTGTAATGTCGGTAGGCATATTCGAGAAGTTTGTTACCATGAGCATATACCACTGACCAACCTGAGCATTTGGTATGTTAACCTCTTCACTGGCTGCTGTGCTATAACTGCAATCGACAACATTCCCACAGGGGTATGATAAGCAACCAAAAAATCCTCCACTGCTTGTGAGCTGATTGTTGTTACAAGTAATGTTATTGAATGGCCCCCAAATAATAAAATCAATATCTACCGCAGCATTATTGGTTAAAGAGATATTAATGTTTCCTGCTTGAGAAATATTTAAATAATACCAAGCTGGGTTTGGCTGTGTCAACAAACACTCATAATCGGGTCCAACAGCAGCATCGCCATTATCAACTCCAGCCGGATATGAAACACCAGTACTCGTGCAAAATGGATCTGCAGTAATACAATCGTCTTGGGCATTTCCAAAAAAAGAAAATGTTAAAACGAACACAGAGAATAATAAAATTCTTTTCAAGGCTTTGGTTTTGTTGTTCAGTTGTAAGACAGCAGTTGCATACAATAAGTTGCTTTTGCTACCTTTAAAGGTTTAGCAATGTACTAATTTCTTTGCATACTATAAACCGAAATTGCCAAAAAAAAACAGCACCCGATGAGTGCTGTTCAATTTATTCAAAAAAAGAAGACTTAATCTATCTTCTCAACTTTAATCAATTCAACTTCGAAAATCAAGGTTGAAAAAGCCTCGATTTTTCCTTGTGCTCTTGACCCATAGGCCAATCCTTGTGGAATATAGAAGGTGAATTTCGAGCCTTCTTTCATCAATTGAAGGCCTTCAGTCCAACCTGGAATAACCTGATTCAATCCGAACGTAGCCGGCTTGCCACGATCTACAGAGCTGTCGAAAACAACTCCATCTATGGTAGTTCCATGATAATGCACCGTAACCTTGTCGTTCTTGTCTGGCATTACACCTTGGCCTTCCACATTCGATTTGTACTGCAATCCCGTTGAAGTTGTTTGAACCCCTGGCTTTTTGCCATTCGCAACAAGATAATCCTCACCTCGCTTTTTATTCATGTCACTTTTCTTCTGAGAGTTTTTACGAACTTCGGCATTAATTATACCTGTTGCTTTGTCCTTGTCCAATTTAGACTTACCTGCTTTGCTATCAATCATGGCTTGCATGATTAGCTCATTAGTTAAGTTTTCAAATCCAGCACTCTTGGCATTCTCGATAACCGAAAGACCGAATGCATAGGATAAACTGTCTTCGTGAGTTAACATGGCCTTAGTCTCTGACTTGCCTTTTTTCTTTTGCGCTGCGGAAACCGAACAAAGCGCCAAAAGTGTAACGAAAATTGCTAAGCGTTTCATAATTTTTAGTTCGCTGGTTTTATTTCTAATACTTCCATTTCAAAAATAAGTGTTGCAAACGGAGGAATTACTCCACCTGCACCTTGCTCGCCGTAAGCCAAGTTCTGTGGGATGTACAACTCATATTGTCCACCCGCTTTCATCAACTTCAACCCTTCTCCCCAACCTTGAATAACTTGTCCCGCTGTTATGGTAATTGGCTCTTTTCTATCGTATGAACTATCGAACGTTGTTCCATCTACCAAAGACCCTTTGTAGTGAACCACAATGGTATCGTTGTCGTCTGGAGATAATCCAATTCCTTCACGAATAATTTTGTATTGCAATCCAGACTCAGTAGTTATAACTCCTGGCTTCGCACCATTCTCTTTTAAAAAACCTACTTCTTTTTCCATTGTTTTTGTTGCTTTTTCTGATTCTCTTCTTGCTAAAATTCCTTGAATGTATGGATCTACCATTTCATTTGGAAGTTGGTTTGCTTTGTTCGCATGATCCAATACCGCTTGACCCATAATGCTTTCATTTAGGCCTTCAATGCCGCTTGTCGAAATGTTATTGGCTATACTCACGCCAATTGCATAAGACAAACTATCGTTTTCGTTGGCTAGAACAACAGTAGACTTCTTCTCTTTGTCTTTTGGTTTTTTCTTTTTATCTCCTTGATCCATTGCGTTCGAACTCAATACCAATAAGCTCGCTCCAAGAAGTACAATATGTTTACGTTTCATTGAAATTTAATTTGGTATGCAAGTTAATCAGATTATGTATTCATTCGGCTTATTTTTGAAAAATGAAGTTTTTCAGATTACTTATTCTTTTTGGAATAATAACCCTTTTTTCAAATCCCGCTCAAAGTCAAAATGATTTGTACGGAGGAATTACGTTTGAAAATTTGACTTACAACAAATCGAGTGTCTACTCTATTGGAACGGATTTCTACGCGCCGTTCAAAGATCGTTTCACCTTGAACTATAGCTTTAAATTAGGTTTGAGCAAAGACCATAGCTTCGTGTTTCACTCATCCGTATCGACTTTATTGGGAACTTATCTTTTGGCGTTGAATGGCAATTACCCGGGTATTGCAACCCTTGGACTCATTTGCCTTGCCATACCCGAAGGCGTTGGAATGTACATGGGACCAGAAGGACAAGCGCTTCACCTTTCTTTGAATCCGTTGGGTATGGACTATTTTTCGGCTGGTGATTTCACACAGGAATACATTGGCATGAGTTGCAGTGCTGTGGCGCGCATTCATTACAAATTGAAATCACATGTCCCCTCGTACATCACACCCATGGTTGGACTTTATTACAGATACAAACAAACCAGCATCAATGAGCAATATGGAATTCGAGTGGGAGTTTCCTTTGGACTCGCTTCCAGAAATGTTGATTCGGGAACTAGCATTCAAGAGCTCTTTCGATGAAAAAACTATTCTTGATTTTTATTCTTCTGATTAATCTGATTGCTACGTTGAACGCGCAAACTGATACCCTCTTCATTCAAAATTGGGAAAATGGACACGCCGTTTATATATTGCCTCCGGGAAAATTTCAGAAGCCTCCGGTTTGGACTTCTTCAGACAGCATTTACTATCCTCCCGTTTCTTTCTTTCGGAATTTCAAATTCGATTTGAAAGAAACATACATACCCCTGACGGTATACAAAGGCGAATTGGTTTATTATGATCCATGTGATGGAATCTTCGAAAATGCATGGGTATTCAACGACTCTGCTTTTGTGCATTTGTATTACGATGGACCGGAAGGCATGCCCATTGCGGCCATTGAGCACGAAGATGAAAATGAAATTCAATTTCGCATTCTTCAATTCAATTATGAAGACATTGAGAAATCGGTTGAATATTACTTAACCGTAACATCCATGAACAAAGAAAAGGGAATCTACCTTTTCACCTTTGAAAGTCCGTACGACGCTGAATCGAAGTATTCTTTTCCCGTTGTTGAAAGAAGCAAGCTTCACCTTTTCCCAACTTTGGTTTGCGATTGTCGTGCAGACAAGTATGCCGAATTTCAATGGGAATTAGAACCTTTTACTCCAGATTTATTCAAATAAAAAAAGCTCGCCGTTGCGAGCCTTCTTCGTTGTATACCTCTACTTAACCAAAACCACTTGCTAGAAGTTCAACTTGAGACCGAAGGCATTTGAATAAATTTCGGGGCCTTTCCCGCTTGAAAATTTCGGAAGCAAGGCGGATTCAATAAAGAAAGACAACCCGCTGCTAAAACCGAAATCGACATAAAGATTTGCCATGAATTCGTTCAATCCAAAATCGCCCGCCACACGCTGCTTGCGCTTCTCACCGTTTTCTTTCCATTTATAAAAAGCATTGGAACCAATGAGATATCCGCCAACTACACCAAAAGACATGTGAAAAACATTGGACTCATCACCCGAATTCATTTTCTTCTTTTCTGTAATTTTTCCATTGTACTGAAATACCATGGGCACCGTGATATAGTTTGCATTTAGATTTGACTTTTCTGTTTGAGGAAAAATGGCTAATTGAAATCCAAGGGTATCGGTCTCACTTAAACGAACTTCACGATTCAAAGCTATCGATTCAAGAGAAACCCCCATACCCGTAGACAATCTGAAACGGTCTTTCGCAATTTCAAAAGATGAATTCACCACATTAAACCCCATCATAGAACTTGAGTTGTTTCTACCTTTATTATTCATCCAAGGGGCATCATAGCTTTTATTCTGATCATCCATAAAAGTCAAAAAACCAAAGCGAAAACCACTGAATCCATACCATGAAAATTCCTCTAGCGGCAAAGTCTTACGCTTCCTGTCGCCAGTCGCAAGCTTGGAAGTTGAATCTGGATAGATATCAATTTTCATATCACCCACGCGAATGTGTAGTGTATCATCCTGATTTCCTTTAATTGTGGTGTCCTTCATCGATCCATTTGCCACAACAACCTTCATTTCTTTTTTAACTTCCACTTCCGTTTGCGCAACAATCCCTGTCACAGCAAACATTGATAAAATCAATAACAAATTTGTTTTCATTTCTGTTTCATTTTTATTTTTTATTCAATTCTGGGGCGAAAAATGTTTCTTAACACGGGCGAAAAACGTTTCGTTTCCGGGCGAAATATTTTTCTTAATACGGGCGAAAAATATTTCGCCCCTATGCGTTCATTTAAAAATTCACCCTTCTCCCCTTCCACTCAATTACCATTCTGTCTTCATGTTCTTCTCTATTCCTCGACCTTGCGGCTCTGAACAACTGCCTCACCTTTCGAATTTTCTGAACACGTTCATCAATTTCCTGCGCTAAAAATTCTCTGATCGTTATGTACTCCTCTGTTTGTTTCTTCGATTTCATTTGTTGAATGCTCGAATCTATTTTGGCGACAAGCACTGAATCTTGATTGACTTCAATTGGAATACTGTCTAATGAATCCACTACTGGTATGTACACAAGGGAGCTCCATGGCATCGTGCCATTTGGAAAAACGTAACCATAGCCGGGGCTCCACATATCTGGGAAATTCGAACCTCCGCAATAATGTTCAAAATTGAAATCATTCCAAGGAATAAGCCATTTAGAGCCAGTGAAATTAATTGTATCACGTTGTTCTATCTTTTTATCAAAATTCTTATCAATATTCTTCTCTGGGCGCTGATAAACATACTCCACTGGAGCAGGTTTGTAGGGTATGACAATGAATGTTCGAAGTACCAACGCCGCAATCCATGCTGCAGCCATTCCACTTATCCAGAAATAAACGCCTCGACTGTTTTCTTCCTTCTTTAAATTTTGTTTCCGACTTTCATTCAATTGAACACCTGAAATTTCCTTTTGAAAATGACTCTGTATTTCCTCATCGGAAACAGCATAGCGCTTCAAAGAATCCTTGTTGTCGAACGAAACTTCTGCCCGTTCAACTTTCGGAAACTCATCTTCTATATGTTCATTCCATTCGTTCATGCTGTCCAATGAAGGGTTATAAATTCTTTCAATTCTTTTCTCGCTCGGAAGAGTGTCACTTTCACCATGGATTCTGACAAACTCGTTATCTCGCCAATCTCTGCGTATGAATAGTTTTCATAGTCACGTAGAAGTATCAATTGTTTTTGCAGAAGGCTCAATCGTTCCAATCCCTCGTCAATCAATGCTTTCAGCTCACCACTGTGGTCTTGCTCTGCAACTTCGGGAGAAGCTGAAATGTTATTCTTCAACTTCTCTCTTCGCGACCAATCAACTACAGCATTGTATGCCGAAGTAAACAGATACGATTTCGCTTTGCTTGCTTCAACATCGTCCTTTTTCTTCCACAATTTTTCATACACATCTTGCATAAGGTCTTCGGCTAATTCTTTGTCGCGCACCAACTTCAATACAAATCCAAAGATTCGATCAGACCACAGGTCAACAGCTTCATTGTATTCTCTAATGCTCATTCGACAAAACCAAGACGCATGAATAGGCTAAAAGTTACAAGACTAATATATTTTTTTGGAGACATTTAATCTTTTCGTCGCTCAAAACGACGCTCCTTGCGGGATTTCCTATTGTTCTTTATTAGACTCAATTTATCGAAGAGCCATTTGCCTACTCCCTTCTTCAGTGAAGAATTCATACCCTCCTTAGCCATTTGATTCACCGCATTAGAATCATTACTGGCGTTGAATAATGAATCTTGATTCCTTGTCTTCAATGAGTCTGTATTTGTTGAATCAGCGCCTGGTAATGTAACAACACCCCCCAACGGAAAGCCTCCCCAGGAAGGAAAACCATAACCGGGGTAACCCCATTGATCCATATAAATAACTCCGCCACATCCGTTAAATGGGTAATTGAACAGTTGGAAATTACACGGAAAAACCCAATCTCCAGTCAGCATGTAGATGGTATCACGCTGCTCAACTTTCTTTTCAATTTTTTCATCAATCTTCTTCTCGGGGCGCACATAAACATACTCAATTGGAGGGGGAGTATCTGGAATAACAATCATAGCGCGAAGCGCAATCATGAAGCCCCATGCTAGAAACATTAAGCCGATTTTAAAGTATGTTGAACCTAATTTATTTTCTAGCGCCATTGATAGATAGACTATCAATACATTGAAAAAGTTTCCTCAAGGATAAAATTGAAATTACTCGTCTAGCCTTAACCCAACGAAACGCCAATAAGCGATCCTATTCCGAAAGTTATTGCTGCGGCTATTAGTCCGAATAACACTTGACGAAATCCGCTATACCAAACGTTTCTTCCTGTGAACAAGGTAATTGCCGCGCCAATTCCGAACAATCCGAAGGCACTGCAAACAGTACTTAAAATGATTGCTGTAAATCCTGTTGTGAAGAAAAACGGAATCACCGGAATGATTGCTCCCATTAGAAACAAGAAGAACGAAGAGTAAGCCGCTTCCATGGCCGAACCTTTGAGTTCCTCTGCATTTATACCCAACTCTTCTCGCACTAAAATATCTAACGCCTGTTCTTTGTTTTGCATAATCGAAGCCGCCATCTCTTTGGCTTGCGCTTCGGGAATTCCTTTGGCCATATAGATCAGAGCAATCTCTTGTTGTTCACCTTCAGGATTAATCTCTAACTCTTCAGCTTCCAATTCCATTTGATTTTCGGAAAGCTCTTGCGATGACTTCACGCTGATCCATTCGCCCAATGCCATAGAAAGCGCTCCAGCCAACATACCTGCAAGTCCGGTCATGAGCACAGGACCACTTCCTGCGCTAGCGCCTGCTATTCCCATGACCAAACTGAAGTTAGAAACCAATCCGTCGTTTCCACCAAGAACAGCTGCGCGAATAGCGTTTCCACCAACATTGCGGTGACGTTTTTCAAAACGCGCCAATGACGAACCTGAAATATTCTTATTGGTCTGAAGAATATTTCGAAGGATTGAAACGTGAGCAGTATCTGAAATCGAATTCTGCATATTCTGTTGCTTCCGAGCATTCAACACTCCTGCGGAAAGACCCTTCTCGGTATCTAGTAGCACGCCCAAGACGTAATCATATCCGAATATTCTTCCAATTCTTTTCAATGTCTTTGCTCGTCCTGAAGGGCCAGGCATATCGGATTCAGGCAATCCTTTACTTTTCAAAAATGCTTTCGCATGTCCCATTTCAATTCCGCTCATTTCACGAAACACATGCGCGACATTCTGATCTTCTTCGTGCTCAGCTAGCAATGCGTATAAAAAAGACGCATCTACTTCGGTTTGAATACTCGCTAAATTTTCCATTTGGTCCTGAATTGAATTAACTCTTATTTCTTTATTTTTTGAAAGTACAAATTACGAACTCTTCCGGTTGTAAGATAGAAACCTTCAATTTTCTTTCTTTTTCCTCTTGAAAATTGAATGAAGAAATTTCCTGAGAACTCGTCTTTGGCAAATGGGGAGAACTCTAACTTATTATTTCGTGGGATTTTCACAAACAATAAACTGTCGTTAGCTGTAACAATATATTTCGTGTCAAGTTCAGGACTGTAATACTCACCAATAAATTCCAAAAACTCCGAAGGTTGCAAGTCAACCTCAACTACTCGTTCATAATTCCGGTTAATCGCATTTGGATTGGTAACGCAGAACTTGTCAACTCCTAATTCTCTCGAAAAAGACAACTTCGTGGAGCTACCCAGAACGCTGAATTCCGAATTACTCAATGACAACAACTTTGTACTTCCCAAAATCAATTTTCCATTTTCAAAATTCAATTCGACTCTCCTTTTTGTCAAAGCATCTATGTACGTCCCAATCCATCCTTTTACAATTGAACTGTCTATTGCGAAAATTGCAACAGGGGCTTCATTCATTTTGATTTCCAAAAAAAGATCTGCCACCTTTTGAGACAAAAGCATTGCCTGACTTTCGGCATGATTGGCAAGTAAAATAACGGAAAAATGTTCGTCTGGGAATCGAATAAAATTACTGCGATATCCCGCATCAGCTCCGCTGTGCTGTTCCGTTTTAAAGCCCTTGTATGATTCAGTGCTTATCCCACCGGCATAGGCCTGTTTGGTTCCGTTGTTCAAGATTCCATTTTCCAACATCGCATTAATAAAATCTCGACCGCCTATTTTTTTCGAGTAAAAATTCTCATCCCATTTACTCAAATCCTCAACGGTTGTAAACAGACTCGTTGCTCCGTAATTATCAAATACCGGAATAGATATTTTCCAATTGCCCTGCTCATCCTGCTGATATGCAGAAGTTCTATTGAGAGTAACTTCTGAATGGTCACTGTGAAAATGTGTGTTGATCATTCCGAGTGGTTTAAAAAAAACTGAATCAGAATACTCTCTCAATGAAACGCCTGTAATTCGTTTAACGGCAACGCCAAGGATTGTATAACTTGTGTTACAATAATAATACTCCGAGCCAGGAATGAAATTCAATGCAACTTGTCTGTGAAGCATCTCTAAAACATCATCTTCTGTAATTAAATCTCCATCGCGCCAACCCGCTAATTCCTGAAGATCCCACTGGTCTCTCATTCCACTGGTGTGGTGAATGAGGTGATTGAATGTAATGACATGTCCAAAGTCGGGAACTTCAGGAAGATATTTCCGAATGTCTTCATTCAAATTTAACTTACCATCTAACGAGAGCATTATTATTGCTGCTGCTGTAAACTGTTTAGAAATAGACGCTACGTGAAATATCGAAGTTGGAGTTATTGGAATGCCGTATTCTAAATTCGATGTGCCATAACCCTTTTTATAAATGATCTCACCATCTTTTACCAATGCTAAAGCACATCCTGGCGTGCTCGGAGATTTATATTCCTCGAAAATCGCATCTACTTTCTCGCGCACTGAATCTTGGATTTGAGTGTGCGAGACAAGAGAAAAAAACACCGAGAATGAAAGAAGAAAAAACGACTTCATACTTATCGAGAATTAAATTAAACACAACTGACTGAAACTACTGAACGATTATCTTCTGAACAATCAAATTTGAATCAGCCTGAAATTTCAAGACATAATATCCTGGCGGAAAATTCAATCTTTCGATTTTCAATTCGGATTGCCCTGGATTAAAATTCTCTGAATAGACCAATTCCCCAATTGAATTGTAAATGTGAATGCTTGACCGAACCGATAGATTTCCGTTATACCTAATGGTCATATTGCCATTCGACGGATTGGGAAAAACTTCTAACATTGAATCTTTATCATCGATTGATGCTACTGAGGTAGATATGCAAAAAGAGGTAGAGTCGAATAAATTCAACGAAGGAATAATATCTAATGTCGGAAGCACATTCCAAACAAGTTGGTCAACATCGACTACTAGATTTGCAGTATTTAATGGCCTCGTATTCAATAAAATGGCCCAATTCAATTGATTATTCGCGCGAACAATTTCTGTTGTGGTTCCGGGAAGAGAACCTGTGTGCCAATAGTTGTCGTGAACTGGACTCACATTCCAACCAAGAGCGTAGTATTCATCAACAAAAGACGGGCTTATCATGGTGTCTATTGTTGCCGGAAGCAGCATGTCTGGAACCGTTGTAAAACGATCTACTGCACAGAGTATCTTGCATAAATCTTCGGCAGATCCAACCCACCCGCCTGCCGCGTCAAGTGCTTCAACGTTAATTCCTCCGTATGGTCTAGGAACCATGGTGAAATTATCATAAGCCGAAGGCACATTATTGGCTGACGAATAATCGTAATAATTAACTTCATTAGGAAGTTTATTCACTAATAAATTTTTTCCGCAATACATATCTACGATATCCAATGGGGCTAAAATGCTATCTCGAACATAGGTTTCATATTCCTGACCTGTTATTTCTTCGATAACTCTTCCGAGTATACTGTAGCCTAAATTTGAATAATGGGCTTGAGTTCCAGGAGTAAAATCCAACTCTTGATTATTCAATACATATTCAATTATAGCCATTTCATCTGCTGGCGCTGTTACCGCCATTGCCTGAGCGATGTAATAATTATTGAACATAGGATCTCCCGACACATCTCTGTCCCAACCTCCAGCATGTTGAAGAAGATTTCGAACTGTAATGTTGTATACCCTGTTGTCTGTAGCACTTTGAAATACAATTGAATTTAATAAGCCATCTGCACCAAATACGGTATCATTCAAACCTATCCTTCCTTGCTCATAAAGATGCATAATAGTAATTGATGTAATTTGCTTCGACAAGCTCGCCAATCGGAAAATATTATCGGGACATACCAACGTGCTGGCATCTACGTCTGCGTAACCAAATCCTCGGTTATAGACGAGTCTGCCCTGGTATGTAATAGCCAATTGAGCGCCGGGTATAGCGTAATCGCTAATCAGATTAGTCATTGCCTCATCAAAGTTTACTAAGTCAGGAACTTCATAACCAGTCTGAGCTTTGGAAGAAGAATAACAAAACAACAATAAAACAAATAGAGCTTTTTTCATACTTTTCTGTTTGTGGAGGTTTAAGAAAATTCAACGGAACGCGGTGGCCTAATTATTCGCCTTTCAGAGATGCGTTTTCAACAAAATACATATCGATTTGACCTTTATTCTTGGCCTCAATTTTACCTCTGTGTGTGCAAGCGAATTGGTCTTTCACGTATTCGTATGTGCTGCCACTGATGTTTATTTTACCCGCTTCACCAGAGGATTCAAGACGAGAGGCAACGTTAACAGTATCGCCCCATATGTCATACGCGAATTTTCTTATCCCGACAATTCCTGCTACAACAGGACCTGTGTGAATCCCAATTCTTATTTCAAACACCTCTTCACTAGCCAATTTCTTTTTCTCAAGGTGCTCTTGCATGAACTGTCGAATCTCAATGGCTGCATTTACAACATCTACTGCATGCGTCTCATTCGAAACTGGTAGGCCACCCGCGCACATGTATGCGTCGCCAATTGTTTTAATTTTCTCAATGTTATGTTTTGCTATAATAGCGTCGAATGCTTTGAAGCAAATATGAATTTCTTCAACCAACTGGGATGGTGATAATCGCTCAGAGATCTTGGTAAACCCTTTGAAGTCCGTAAACATGACAGTTACCATATCGAATTGCTTGGCGTCGGCACTGCCCTTTTCTTTCAGTTCATTGGCAACTTCTTCGGGAAGAATGTTCAACAATAAATCATCTGACTTCTGTTTTTCTAAGCGTAATTCTTTCGTTCGTTCCTGAACTTCCAAATCCAATTCATCGCGCTGACGAGCGAGTAATAGATTATTGGTTACTGATTGACGGGCTAAAAATATACTCAATGAAATAGGAAGAGACAAATAGAACGAAATTCTATGACATATAGTTACGAAAAACGGTTTTGTAGTTCCTAACGAATTAAACAATTGCTCCAAAACAGGCCCAGCTAGAATGAAGACAAGCGATCCGATAATGATTATCCAACCGCCCATGACCTTGTTCTTTATTGACAACAAAGACATCCTTACTATTTCGAAGGTGGATATTAATAAAATTAAAAAATTAAAATTTGCGAAATTCTTCGCCGTAAAAAACTCATAATATCCAACCGATAAATATGCAATTAAAATGGACAAATAAACGTATGGTGTAAATCTATTCTTAGCATCGAACAAAGCGCGCATTACATGAAGCAAGAAAAAAGTTGTTAAGGCATAGAACAATTGATTAACCAAATGAATGAGAACTACAGTACCTGTACTCATTTGAAATGCACCCAATTCAATAAAATTGGTCAACGCCACGCTAGCCGTGAAAAAAGTAAAGCAACTAAATAGCAAAAGCGTTTTGTTCTTGTATCTTTTATTGACTTGAAAAATGGTTAATATGAAAATAATACAATTGATACCGAAGAAAAAACCGTAATAAAGAAGGGTATTGCTACGTGCCGTGTCTATATTTTCGGCTGCTTCAGTCGTATGCAAACTAAATGACAACCATTCTGAATTAGACAGCGACTCTTTAATCTTCAGGTTTCCAATATTTGAATGATGAGCGAAGCGAAAGGCTAGAATATTCGAAGCATCTGCATCTTTAAATGTGACAAGCACTTTTCGCAAAGGAATATGAAAGGCATCTTGAATAACAACTGCATCTCCCTTGTTGGAAATCGAACCAAAAGAATATATTAATTCACCATTTAGAAAAACATCCATTGCTCCTTGCCATTTAACATAGAGCGCCAAAGTTCTATTTTGCAATTCCGGTGAAACACGAAACTTCATTCTGCTCCAGTATATCTTGTCTATTGCATAAGCATTGCCTTCCGTATTTATTAGGTCCGACCAATTTCGGTCGTCAAAATCTAATGCTGAAAACGATAAGCTGTCTCCCTGGTAGTATTTCGAAGTGACAAATGTATCTAAATTCAAACCTGGAAATTTCCGCTTCGTAATGGAAATAGGAATTTCTGTATTTGAAAGGTTGTTGAGTGAAATGGTTGGAACCGAATCCTTCGGAAGATCTGCAGACCATGAATTATTAGAGCATAAAAAAACTAAGCAAAGAACAAAAAAAACAACAATGGAGTATGCTCTAAATCTCATAGAGCAAATATCATCTAAACATTGCGTTTCCAGAAGAATTTCTTTCGCATGGTAAATATCTAGACATCACTATTGGCAATCTATATTCGCGAATATGACAATAATCATTTTTGCAAACAACAATGAATACATTCAATTAAGGACAGAAAAGAGCTATTCATGCAAAAACGCATCCTGCTTTGTTAGGAATGTGTTAAATTAACCGCACGATAAATATCATTCATGAAAAAAACGATAATCCTTGTTATTTCCATTTTTCTATTTTCTTTCGCGGATGCGCAAGTAGATCATTGGGAAACCGCTGTTTACGATACGCTCGAATGGCATTACATTGTTCCCAACGCCACAACGCCTATAGATTGGATTAGTCCAACCTTTGACGAATCTGCTTGGAGCATTGGAAATGGAGGATTCGGTTTCGGAGATGCCGACGATGGAACAACTATTCCAACAGGAAACATTTCAGTTTACCACCGCATTCATTTCAACATAAACAACTGGAATGAAATTTCGAAATTCATTTTAAACATGGATTACGACGATGCCTATGTAGCGTATTTAAATGGCGTTGAAATTTCGCGTTCTAATATCACTTCTTCCGGTCAACCTGTTTGGGACCAAGGTGCTGACGGACAGCATGAAGCTGTCATGTATCAAGGTGGATTGCCAGACCAAGTCATTTTTCTAACGCAAGACTATCTTTCCATCTTGAACAACGGTGATAATGTTTTTTGTGTGGAGACGCACAACATAACAACGAACTCAGGGGACATAACCTCAAGGCCTTTTCTTCATGTTGGGATTACAACGACCAATACTTATTTCGGAACGCCTCCTTCGTGGTTCATCCCTCCATTTGAATTTGTTTCTTCTACCTTACCCATTGTTGTTGTGAACACTTATGGCGTTGAAATTCCCGATGAGCCGAAGATTGACGCTGAGATGGGAATCATTTTCAACGGCGAAGGACAAATCAATTATTTAACAGATTCTTTGAACGAGTTTTTCGGACTCATTGCCATTGAAAAACGAGGATCATCGTCAAATGGATTCCCTGCAAAATCATACGGACTTGAAACGCGCGGTCCGGATAGTGTGAACTACAATGCGTCTATATTCAATTGGCCGGCAGATAACGACTGGATATTGTATGCGCCATACACAGACAAGGCAATGATTCGAAATATGCTGACTTATCATTTAGGAAATGAGATGGGCCGTTGGACACCAAGAACGAAACTGTGCGAGCTCATGTTGAATGGAGAATATATGGGTGTGTATGTGTTCATGGAACGAATTAAACAGAATCCGGGAAGAGTGAACATCAACGAACTTCTTCCTGCAGACACATTAAACAATGAACTCACTGGAGGATATATTTTAAAAGTAGATAAGACTACAGCGGGAGGAGTTATTGCGTGGGATTCGCCCTACCCCGCTCAAGCTCCAAGCAATGTGACCATTGGTCTTCAAATGCACGATCCCGAACTTATTGAATTACATTCCTCGCAGCTGAATTACATTCAAACCTATTTCACCGATTGGGAAGATGCACTTGTATCTAGCGACTTTACTGATCCTGTTTTGGGATATCGCAAGTTCATTGACGTTCCTTCGTTCATTGATTTCTTTCTTGTGAATGAAGTCTCTAAAAATGTAGATGGATATCGCATTTCTTCCTTCTTCTACAAAGAACGTTTCAGCGAGGGAAACAAATTAGTGGCAGGTCCTCTTTGGGATTTTAACATAGCTTGGGGAAACTCGAACTACTGCGAAGGAGGCGAAACTTTCGGTTGGGAAATTAATTTCAATGAAGTTTGTGGAGGAGGAAACAATCCATCTTGGTGGAACCGATTATTGGAAGACAGCCTTTATGCAAATGAAGTCAATTGCAGATGGGGAGAACTACGCACTACTCTGCTTGACACAACCTATTTGTATAACTACATCGACAGTCTAGCTCTAATTCTTGAAACTCCTGCAACGCGTCACTATCAGCGTTGGCCGATTCTTGGAAACTATGTGTGGCCAAACAATTTCATTGGAAACACCTACCAAGAGGAGATTGACTATTTAAAATTATGGATTGGAGAGCGAATTGCGTGGATGGATGCTAATATGTTCGGAACATGCGACACGACAGTACAAGTTACCGATTTGAATAATGTTCCATTTAACATATATCCTAATCCAACCAACGACATCTTGTATGTTGAAACGCCCTTCGAGAGAAATTTTGAAATAAAAGTCTTCACCACACAAGGCACATTGGTTCAACGTATTCAGCGAGCTAATGCACCTCGCACCGCGCTGTCTCTAGCTAATCTTCCTAAAGGAATGTATTTCATTCAAATTAAAAACGACAATCAAACTTTCACCACTCAAAAAATAATTGTACAATGAAAATAAAATCTATACTCTTCGCAGCACTAGTGGCTATTGCCTTTTCTTCATGCGATAAAATGGCTGGCCCTGGTGGCACGTCATCAATTACCGGAACTGTTTCAGGAATTAATGAAAGTTATGGTCAATACGAAACCATTGAAATCACTGTTACTCCTGGAAGTATCTTAGAACACGGAGATTACTTCATCGTGAATCAACTTTCTGGCGATAACTATTACTTCTATTTCAATAATCCGGTTTGGGTGACTAGTGCTGATCCTGCTTTACTTGGAAGAACAGGTGTTCAGATAGATTTTTCTTATGATGAAACAAACTTTGAAATCGCAGCTAAAGTAGATTCGGTTCTAACTGCAAATGTTGGAGACGCTTTCAACGTCACAACCAGTGGGGACATTGTAACACTTACTGCTACTGAGATGGGAAACATCCCTGATCCAGACGATGTTACAACATCTTTCTTCGTCGATGTTTCTAATCAAGGACAAGTGGGAAGTATTGGCACTGAAACTCCCATGACTGACATGCGCGTTTACTTGTGCTACGGCGAAAATGAATTTTATGATGAATCAACGAAAACAGGAGCTAACGGAGCTTTCTCTTTCCGTAACCTTCAAATTGGAAAGTATTCTGTTTACGTATTATCAAAAGACAGCGCTACTCAAGAATATACCATTCCTGTTCGTCAAGAAATTGAAATTACTGCAGATGGAAGTGTTGTTGAAGTTGGAAATTTGTTTATTCAGCATTAAAACAATTGAATCAGAACTAATGAAACGCTTAGCTCTCATACTATTGCTAGCCCTACCCAGTCTGGCTTGGTCACAAAACGATTTTTTCAATCGAAATGAAATTGGCCTTAAGATTAAGCCTACTAAGCGATTTTCTGCTACGCTTTCAGGGCAATACCGCTGGAATGTTTCTGAAAAGCTCTACTCAAAAACACTGTTTACAGCTCGCTTGAAATATGATATTGCTAAACCATTTTCAATTCTGGCTACATACAGAAGGACGTGGATGCCGAATGAGTTCTTCTATTTAGACAATCAAGAGAATACATACGGACATCGCTTTGCGGCTGGATTCTCTTGGGACATTTTAAGAACAATCAAACCAAAAGCGAAATCAAGTTTAAAATATACTTCACAATACCAAAAAGAATTCTTCAAGTACAAACGCGAACAGATTTATTGGAGAAACAGATTATCGCTAGACCTTCACATTGGCTTGAAAAGAATGACTCCGATTTTGAGTGCCGAGAACTTTTTGAGAACAAATGAATATTACCAGCTCGTAAACGGTGTTGCGGTAACATCGGGTGCTGTGACTGAAATGCGCTACGGTTTTGGATTGAATTTCGATTTACCTAACAACCATGAAATTCAAATTGGAGGGCTATATCGCAATCTTAAGACGAAAAAGAACGATGCATGGGTTTTCCAATTCGCATATTTCTACACCATTGAAAAGAAAAAGGAAAAAGCACCAAGAACAATTGGAGTTCCTGAGTTTTAAAATGAATAGACTACTCCTAATAATTTGCATTCTCACGTCATTTCAATTTTCAGGAATTGCACAAACTCATGCCAAAATTACTATCGGAAAAACGCTTCAATTGCATTCCGATATTTTGAATGAAAACCTTGATTTAAATATTTACGTCACCGAATACTTCGATTCAACAAAGAGCAGTGCAGTATTGTATTTGCTTGATGGATCATTGAATGAGGACTTCATGCATGTTGCTGGTTTGATACAATTCTTCGACATGACCTTTGAAATTCAGCAAATCATCGTAGTTGGCATTGCTAACGTTGACCGTAAAAGAGATTTCACATTTGCTACCCAAGACACTTCGCTTCAAAGAGAATTTCCAAGTGCGGGACATTCAGATAAATTCATTCAATTTATTGAAAAGGAATTGCAACCTTTTATTGGAAATCAATTCAAGGTGAATGAGCAGAAAATGTTAATCGGACAATCACTCGGTGGATTACTCGCCACAGAGATTCTATTAAAGCGACCACAACTTTTCTCGAAGTACTTTATTACAAGTCCAAGCCTTTGGTGGGACAATCATTCTTTGCTCCTTCAAACTGAAAAATATCTTTTGAAGGAGTCTGCTTATACTCCCGATGTCTACATCGCAGTCGGAAAGGAAGAAGACAAAATCATGATTCGCGAAGCAAAAACTTTCTACAAGAAAATTAAAAACCACTCATCTATCGGCAACGTTGTTTTCAATCTCATGCCGAATGAAAATCATGCGACCATTCTTCACAATAGCCTCTACCAAGGTTTCCTAACTTATCTCAAGAAATAACTCTTCCCCTCTCGTAACTTCTCTTACCTATGGTCGAAAGATATTTCGACCCGATTAATCTTACCGTTTTCTTAACTTTTCTTACCTATGGTCGAAAGATATTTCGACCCGATTAATCTTACCCTTTTCTTAACTTCTCTACCCTTTTCAAAGACTCGCCATCGGCATTCGTGCAAAGCACATTAGTCTGAAAGACATTCGCCATCGGCATTCGTCCGCAGGACATTCGTATATTTGATACATCATGAACCCTCAAGTAGACATCATACTCGAAGAAGGCTGCGGCCGATGCAAACTCGTTCGCACCCCGCAATGTCGAATCATTATTCGCAATTCAGAAATGAAAGAGCTTAGAGGAATAGCGTTAGAGTCGGGATTAGAAGAAGAAGTTAAATGGGGATTTCCAGCATATACTTTCAAAAAGAAAAACATTTTCATGTTGGGAAGTTTTAAGGAATACTCGACAATCATGTTTTTCAAAGGAGCCTTGCTCAGCGATCCTGAACAACTATTGATTCAACCCACTGAAAATACGAATTCAGGAAGACAACTTCGATTCACCCATGCCAAGGAGATTCTCAAATTAAAAAAAACGATTCTCAGTTATTTTTTCGAAGCCATTGAACTTGAAAAAAACGGAGCAAAAGTTGAGGCCAAGAAAACATCTGAATACCCTAACCCCGATGAGTTAAAACAAAAATTCAAAGAGCTTCCGGAATTGAAAGCGGCATTCGAAAAACTTACTCCGGGAAGACAACGCGGATACTTGCTACACTTCTCTCAAGCCAAGCAATCTGCCACTCGCCTATCTCGAATCGAGAAATGCATGGAAGCTATTTTTAACGGCAAAGGCATGAACGAATAAATCAAATTGAAATGAACAGTCAAAATCGATCTAAAAGAATACTCATACTCATAGCGATGCTTTGCCTCGTTGTTGTCATTGTTTATGCCTTTCAATCGAGCAGTGAATCACCTGTTTCGAAGACAGAGTCGAAAGAAGAAGAACCAAAGGAACAAATTGTTCCGACAGAAAATATTACACATCTTGAATTTCCAGCTTTACTTCCAAACGAAAAAATAATCTCACACACGGGATATTCTTTTGTCTATTCTGAAGAACACGAGCAAGCGAAATGGATCGCATATGAATTAACCAAAGAAGAAACCACGAGTCTCTTCGAACGAACAGATAAATTTCTTGTTGATCCAATGGTTTCAACGGGAACGGCTGAAAATAGTGACTATTTAAAATCTGGATACGACAAAGGTCATTTGGCTCCTGCTGCTGATATGGGATGGTCCGCTGTGACCATGAAAGAAAGCTTTTACTTCAGCAACATGAGTCCACAACTACCGGGATTCAATCGTGGTGTTTGGAAACGCTTGGAAGAACTCATGCGATCTTGGGCAATTGACAATAAGGCCATCTATATTGTTACTGGCCCTCTATTATCGAAAGGACTTCCTGCTATTGGAAGCAATGGTGTTTCTATTCCAAACTACTATTACAAAGTTATTTTAGATTATACCCAACCCGAAATTCATGCAATTGGCTTTATCCTTCCAAACGAATCATCTAGCGCATCTCTAAGCACATTCGCCATAAGCGTTGATGAAGTTGAAAGACAAACAGGGATTGATTTTTTTCCGGCCTTGCCAGATGATCAAGAAACAAAACTTGAAAAAGAAGTTTGTCAAAGCTGCTGGTCTTGGCAGGCATCTAATTCCAAAAGTGGTTCTAGTTCTTCCCCGAAATCAGGAACGTCTGTACAATGCTCTGGCATAACAAAAGCAGGTGACCGCTGTAGGCGCATGACGCTCAGTGAAAACGGCAAATGTTATCAGCATAGAGGCAATTGATTCCGTCTAAAACGTTATAAACAAAAACTATAATTACATAAAAACTATTGATAATCTGTATCCTAAGTTAGCCTCTACATTTGAGTCCTCAAACTAGAAATAACTTAAACAATTTTCAATGAAAAAAATCCTAGTAATTACAGGGCTCATTGCGGCAGTAAATGCTTCTGCGCAACCGCATGAAGCCATGCAAGGGCAATGTCCATTTCACCCTTCAACATCACCTCAAAAAACAGAAGTGATTGGTAGCGGACAAAACAACAGAGATTGGTGGCCGAACGCTTTGAACTTAGAAGTTCTTCGTCAGAACTCAAGCCTATCCAATCCAATGGATGCTCAATTCACTTATGAAAAAGCATTCACAACGTTGGACTATTTTGCGTTGAAGAAAGACATTAATGCTCTGCTTACGAATAGCCAAGATTGGTGGCCAGCAGACTTCGGCAACTACGGACCTTTCTTCGTGCGTATGGCTTGGCACAGCGCAGGAACATACAGAACCGGTGACGGACGTGGAGGTACTCGTTCAGGTATGGAACGCTTTGCGCCACAAAACAGTTGGCCCGATAACGCGAACTTGGACAAAGCACGCAGACTCCTTTGGCCTATCAAACAGAAATATGGAAATCAAATTTCTTGGGCCGATTTAATGATTCTTACGGGCAATGTTGCTCTTGAGAACATGGGCTTCAAGACGTTTGGATTCGGTGGCGGACGTGTTGACGTTTGGGAGCCGGAGCAATATGTTTACTGGGGACCAGAAACGAAATGGTTAGACGACAAGCGCTACACCGAAGGAAGACAACTTGAAAAGCCTTTGGCTGCTGTTCAAATGGGATTAATCTATGTTAACCCGGAAGGACCTAACGGAAATCCAGATCCATTGGCTTCTGCGAAAGACATTCGCGAAACATTTGGTCGCATGGGAATGAATGATGAAGAGACCGTTGCGCTTATTGCAGGTGGACACACCTTCGGAAAGACTCACGGTGCTGGAAGCGCAACGCATGTTGGAGAAGCTCCAGAGGGTGCTGGAATTGAAGAGCAAGGTTTGGGTTGGAAAAGTGATTTCAATTCAGGAAAAGGGAAAGATGCGATTACATCTGGACTGGAAGTGATTTGGAATTCAACACCAACCCAATGGAGCAACAGATACTTCACTACTCTCTTCAACAACGAATGGGAATTGACAACCAGTCCTGCTGGTGCAAAACAATGGACTCCGAAAAATGGTGTGGCTAATGTTCCAGATGCCTTCGATCCAAATAAAAAACATATGGCAGGTATGCTTACCACCGACATCGCATTACGCGTTGATCCTGCCTATGAGAAAATCTCTCGAAGATTCCTTGAACATCCTGAAGAGTTCGCTGACGCATTTGCTCGCGCTTGGTTCAAGCTTACGCATCGCGACATGGGACCAAAAAGCACATACCTCGGACCTGAAATCCCAAAGGAGAATTTGGTTTGGCAAGATCCTATTCCTGCTTTGAATCATCCTACCATTAACAATGCTGACATTGCTGTTTTAAAAACACAATTGCTTTCTTCAGGAATTTCAATCAGCGAAATGGTAACCACCGCTTGGGCATCTGCTTCGACCTATAGAAATTCAGACCGTCGCGGCGGAGCCAACGGAGCGCGCATTCGTCTTGCTCCACAGAAAGACTGGGAGGTAAACAATCCAAAGCAATTAGCTAAAGTTCTTGCTGCCTACGAGAAAATTCAAAAAGAATTCAACAACAAAACCAAGGATGGCAAGAAGGTTTCTATGGCTGACTTAATTGTTTTAGCTGGAAACATTGCGATTGAACAAGCAGCCAAAAATGCTGGAGTAACGATTTCAATTCCATTTACTCCTGGACGCATGGATGCAACACAAGAGCAAACAGATGCTGCATCTTTTGCAGTGCTTGAGCCAATGGCCGATGGATTCCGTAATTATTTAAAAACGAAATACACCGTTCCAACGGAAGCGCTTCTAGTTGACAAAGCACAACTGTTAACACTTACTGCTCCTGAGATGACTGTTTTGGTTGGAGGAATGCGCGCGTTGAATGCGAATTTCGACAATTCAAAAAACGGAATTTTCTCAGGTTCGAAAAATCATTTGAACAACGACTTCTTCGTTCAGTTGTTAGACATGAATGTAATCTGGACCGCTGTGAATGCCGATGATGAATTGTTTGAAGGAAGAGACCGCAAGACAGGTGACGTTAAATATATGGCTACGCGCGCCGATTTAATCTTCGGTTCAAATTCTGAATTGCGCGCTGTTGCGGAAGTGTATGCTAGCAACGATGCGAAAGAAAAATTCGTGAAAGATTTTGCTAAAGCTTGGAACAAGGTGATGAATCTTGACCGATTTGACGTGAAGTAATTCGTGAAGTTGAATGTGTTGAGGAAAAAAGGCCGGCGATTGTCGGCCTTTTTTATTTCAATCTTTTTTCGGTTTGAACGAAAAGTATAATAACGCTAATTACAAGCAGCAACATCGAAATGAGCGTAGCTACTTCCATTGGGATTGGTAATACTTCAAGTAAAAAAGCGGTTGCCAGTATGATTAATCCTTGTTTCAACATGAGCTGAGAAGAAAATCGTTGGGCAAAATCCCAATTCTCTTGGTTCTTCATGCTGCGCGAAGTTCGATAGCCGTAAATGCTATTGATTTTCTTAGGTGGAAATTTGAGTGTGATGAAGGCTGCTAATGAAAAGACAAATCCCACGATGAATAATGGAAGTGCACCCATTGACTATTTAATTTCGATGGTTACCTTTTTCCCGAATCCCACTTCGAATAATTCCAAGAGCGTCTTCAACGTCATATTGCCCCCATCGTTTTCAATTCGAGAAATGTAACTGCGTTTCTTATTCACCTTTTGCGCGAACTGCTCTTGCGTGAGATTTGCTTCTTCTCTAAGCGCACGCAATTGCATTCCTATTACGAATGCGGTAGACTCTCTCTCTATTTCATCTCTTCGCGGGGTTCCCTTTACACCGAAAATCTCATCTTTTACTTCACTCCAACTTCTTAATTTTGGACCTTCACTTTTTTTCTTCATGGTATTTTTTCATTAATTGAATTGCTTTACTTATTTCTCTGGCGGATGTTTTATTCTCCTTCTTGACATATCCATTTAGAACAACCACTAATCTATTCGCTTCAAAAAAACAAAACACCCTCCATGTGTTAGACCCCAAAGAAACTCTCACCTCATAAAGTCCTTTGGCGTTTTGTATTTTCTTAAAATAGTTTATCGGTATACGCTCAATCTCCTCAATGTATCGAAAGATTTTACCGAACTTGTCCTGAATCTCATCGGATTGAGAATCAAGAAAAATTACAAAATCTTCATCATAAAAATATAACTCCCGTATTTTCTGCATTACAAATGTAACTTATAAGTATCATTACTCCAAATTGAGTTTTGAAATTTTACATTGAAAGTTCCCGAATCCTTATGTGCTAGTTATGCGGATTCAACAATGAACGAATAATGATTTGGCTTGTACAGCAGGACTTCTATAACTTTATACCAATGAATAAAATAGTTTTCTTTCTCTTCGCGCTTATGAGCTTTTATAGTTCAACGGTTCTATCGCAAGAGACTTCATGCATTTTCAATTATTACAATAAAAAAGGAAGCAACTATTTTTTTTCAACGTATTGGGATGTCTCTCCAGACATACTCATGAACGGAACATGCATTCAATACATGTCGAACACCAAAGACATTTACGAAAAGCGCGTTTTCAAAAACGGAATCATCCAATTGGAATTAACAAACCACATTAATCCGGCTCGCACAAGAACCTCTTTCGAACGAGTGAAGCACGACAGTACCATTGCAGAGTACTCAGAGTATTCTGAATCAGGATACTTAGTACGAACAACCAAATATTATTTAGATAAAAAAGGAAGACGATGTTGGAAAGATTCCAACTACTATCCCAACGGCAAATTGCAATCTGTTCAATCGTATGCTGCATTGCGCGCAGAAGAGCTGAAAGGATTTTCATCGGATGTTATTCCTGAACACACAATCGATTCTGAAGGCTATGGTTGGCAAACGGTTCCTGTAGGAGTGACTAAAACTTATTTTCAAAATGGAAAACTAAACACGCTGAGCACCTATTCTTATTCTAAAAACGCACTTGCGAAATATGACCTTGGATTAAACGGACCTCACGAAGCTTACAACGAAGAAGGCGTGTTGGTTTCAAAGGGACAATACATTGATGGAAGAAAAAATGGCGAATGGCGACATTATTTTTTCGATGGAAAACTTTCGCATGTGCAGACCTACAAGGACGACTTCGGTATTGGCACTTGGGTAAGTTATAACTACAATACCGGAAAAATTGAAACGACAGAAGTATTCAATGACGAAAAATATTATTGGCCTGTGCCTAAAACCACTCGTTATAACGAAAAGGGACAAGTGGTTTATGAAAAAGAATTATTGCTCGACGGAAGAGGCTTCGAAAAATCATATTTCGATAATGGAATTCCGAATGACATTACCATATATTATCACGGACCTTCGGAAATTTCAGAATACTATGCATATTTCGAAACTGGACGATTGAAGAGGAAAACTTACTATCGCGCAAAGAATGACACGCTTGCCGCTGAATATTTCGAAGACGGAAGCATTAAAACAATCAATCTCACTCCAAATATTGGAAGCGGGAACACGAAACAAACCACCGCGAACTATTACGCTCCTGGAAAACTAGAATCACAGACCTTCTACACCTACAAAGATGGAGTTACAAATCAACACATTGAGAAGTACTATGAAAATGGGAATTTTAAATGGGAACTTATACTGCACGAGAAAGAACAAACCGAAAGAGATTTTTATCGGAATGGAAAACTTCAAAGTGAAAAAAATTATTCATTCGACATGCTCAATGGAAACTGGATTCAAAAAGACTCTCTTGGCAACACTTTAAGCAACTGCTTCTATTCATCAGGATTCAAATTTGGAAAATGTGAAGCACCTTCAGCTCTTAAAATTGGTGCTGCACCGCAGGAAGAATTAAAAGTGTGGAAAGCAGCCGTTGTAAGCAAGTACATGTATCAATTCCACAACAGCAGTTTGCAAGAAGCGTTTCCGAATTTCGTCTCAAAAGAAAAAATTAATCAAGACGCAGAGATACTTTGGAAGGTGGTTGAATATTGCAATCAAAACGGATTCACCTTCCTTCCATCAACCACCACGAATGTCGAAGGAATAATCTCATATACCGTCAACGCACCCATTAGCGCTTACGATGCATATGAAAAGCAGATTGATTCGGTTTTGGTTTCTAGAGGATTTACGATTTCTAAAAAAATGAAACAAGGCGGATATTGTTCCTTCCAACTGTCTAACGAAGATTACCACGGAATTGGTTCATTCAACGAAATGCTGACTTCATTCTTCCCCAACAATAGCGGTTATATTTACCCGAATTACAATCAAGAGAATGTGGGTTTTGGATGGAGAGGAAATACCTACAATAGCTTTGACATCGAACGAAAGGAATCAGTGAAAGCTAATGTTGTTCACCTATACCAATATGGAACTGCGAAGATATTCACACTTTACGACGATGGAGACATTGAGTTTTACAACGGCCGCGGGGATTGGAGTCAGCCCGACATGTCGAATTACCAGCATATGTGGTGGGATTGAGTTACCTCACACTATACTCGCCAAGCGTAGTAGCAATCTCATCGGCAAGCGGAAGAACATCTTTCGTTCCAATACCCACACAATAGAATCCTCCAGTTTTAGCGGCTTGAACACCTGAAATAGCATCTTCGAAAACAATGCATTCACTCGGTGCTAATCCGAGTTTCTCAGCGGCAGTTAAAAAAACCGTTGGGTCTGGTTTCGACTTAGAAACTACGTTTCCGTCTACAATAACATCGAACAAATGTGTAATTCCTAATCGCTCTAAAATCATCGGAGCATTTTTTGAAGAAGATCCCAAAGCGATTTTAATTCCTTTCGACTTGCAAGATTCAAGGAAAGGAATGGCTCCTGGCAATGCTTCGTCGGCATTCATTTCTGCAGCCAATTCCAAATACCACTCATTTTTAACGTCCATGAGCGCTTGCTTCTCCTCTGCCGACTTTTCAATGTTTCCTTTCTTCAGAATGATTTCCAAAGATTCAGCGCGGCTCACTCCTTTCAGATGCTCGTTGTCATCCAATGAAAATTCAACACCAACAGAATTCGCTAAACGCTTCCAGGCTTGATAATGATATTTCGCGGTGTCAACAAGTACTCCGTCTAAATCGAAAATGAATCCTTTCATTCTGCGTGGTGGAAAACAAACTTAACATGGTAATTCACAAGACCGTCGATTGGCTTCTTGATTATGTTACCCAATCTTACGCCTTCCAATCTGCATGCTTCTTCCAAACAATGTTTGAAATAGTGAGAGATCGAGCCAACGAAATGAACAGGCACTTTGTCCCAATTTTCAAATGACTTCACGTGAATATCTAAGAATTCGCGCATGCCATTCACTACCCAATTCATCACATGTGGATCATGAGCGAAGTTTCCAATGAAGCGTGTGAAACTAGCTAGGTAAACGTTTGCGTTTGGCTCGCGGTATATTTTCGAAATGAATTCGTCTTTGCTTAGTGGGAAACTATTCTCAAACGCTTCAGCAATCTCAGCAGGAAGTTTCTTGTAGAAATATTCGCGCAACAAAATCTTTCCAAAGTAAGATCCACTTGCTTCATCGCCTAAGATATATGCCAATGAAGGAACTGATTCATGAATGTCTTTCCCATCGAAGAAACAAGAATTGCTTCCTGTTCCTAGAATACAAGAAATACAAGGCTCTCCATCGTATGTTGAATAAGCGCTACCTAACAAATCGTGTTCAATCAATAATTCTGCAGTTGGAAAAACAGCACGTAGTCCGCGCTCAATAATTCCACACATCGTTGGAGTGCTGCTTCCAGCTCCGTAAAAATAGATATGTGAAATTTTGTCTGCGTAAACTGCTAAGGGGGCATTTCCTCTGATTGCACCTTCAACAACTTTTTCATCATGAAAATATGGATTCAAACCCATGGTTTCAAAATTCCCTAATCGAGATCCTTTCTCGTCAATGAGAGCCCAATCACATTTAGTGGACCCGCTATCAGCTATAAGTATCATTTGTCTTTGTTTACTGTTATTAAAATCTATTGTACTGCTTCAATCACATTTTATGAAGAAGATCAATCACGCGCTTACTGTATCCAGCTTCGTTGTCATACCACGACATAATTTTCACCAAGTTTCCGTTTGCAGAAGTTAAGTCGGCGTCGAAGATACTGCTTGCAGGATTTCCAACAACATCAATACTTACAATGGGATCAACGCAATACTCAAGTATTCCTTTCATTGGACCGTCTGCAGCGGCTTTCATTGCAGCGTTCACTTCCTCTTTGGTGACTTCTTTTTTCAAGATGACCACTAAGTCGGTTAAAGAACCGTCTGGTGTTGGGACGCGCACTGCTACCCCGTCTAATTTCCCTTTCAATTCCGGAAGAACCAATCCAACTGCTTTCGCGGCACCAGTGCTTGTAGGCACCATGCTCAATGCAGCCGCGCGAGCTCTGCGCAAATCTTTGTGCGGAGCGTCTTGCAAACGTTGGTCGGCAGTGTAAGCGTGAACGGTGGTGATATATCCTTTTTCAATTCCAAACGTATCGTTCAACACTTTCGCTATTGGAGCCAAGCAGTTCGTGGTGCAAGAAGCATTCGATACAATTAAATCTTCTGGTGTAAGCGTATCATCATTAACACCAAGAACAATGGTCTTAACGTTTCCTGTTGCAGGAGCAGAAATAACAACCTTCTTCGCGCCCGCAGTAATGTGCTTTCCAGCGCTCACGTCGTCGGTGAAGAATCCTGTGCTTTCAATAACAACATCTACATTCAATTCACCCCAAGGTAAATTTGAAGGATCCTTTTCAGCATAAACACGAATCTTCTTTCCGTTTACCACTAAGAAATCTCCGTCTGCAGAAACCTCAGCATTCACACGTCCGTGAATACTGTCGTACTTCAACAAATGCGCAAGCGTCTTAACATCTGTTAAGTCATTCACTGCAACGACTTCAATATTGTTGTCGGTTAATGTGTGACGAAAGCACATACGGCCAATTCGTCCAAAACCATTGATTGCTACCTTTTTCATCTTATTCTTTTTCTAATTATTATATCGCTAGAATTCTTGCAATACGCAATTCATCTCTGTTTGGAAGATTAGCGCGTGTGATGGCCTCTTCCAAAGAAGTATAGGTTTCTCTGTCGTTCACAATTCCAATCATGACATCTTTTCTTCCTTGAAGCAATCCTTCCACTGCGGCTACTCCCATGCGAGAAGAAATTACTCGGTCATAACAGCTTGGTGCTCCTCCGCGTTGAAGGTGCCCTAGAACCGAAACGCGCGTGTCGTAATCAGGATTTTCAGCTGCTACTTTATTCGCTAGCTCGTATGCTGTTCCTCCCTTCGCTCCTTCTGCAACAATAACTATGGAACTCGACTTACCGCTTTCTTCACTTGCACGAAGAATCTGCATGAGTTCTTCAGAAGTCATTTCGTCTTCCGGAAGAACAATGGCAATGGCACCTGCAGCTATACCCGCTTTCAAGGCAATAAAGCCGCTGTTTCTTCCCATGACTTCCACGAAGAAAATTCGATTGTGTGAAGTTGCTGTATCACGAATTTTATCTACCGCATCCACAACCGTGTTGGTTGCTGTATCGAATCCAATGCAATGGTCTGTTCCATATAAATCGTTATCAATACTTCCAGGTATGCCCATTACTGGAATGCCAGACTCTTGTGAAAGTATATGTGCGCCCGTGAAGGTGCCGTTTCCACCAATGGTAATGAGTGCATCTATGTGATGCTTCTTCATTTGCTCAATGGCCGCTGCTCGTCCTTCAACTGTAAGAAATTCTTTGCAGCGGGACGATTTTAAGATGGTACCCCCACGTCCCAAGATGCGCGCCACCGAACGTTCGTTCAACCGTTTGAAGTCGCCTGCTATTAATCCAGCGTAGCCTTGAAAGATTCCTTCCACCTCTACGCTGTGAAAAGCACATGCGCGAACTACCGCGCGTATGGCGGCGTTCATACCCGGAGCATCACCTCCACTGGTCAGAACACCAATTCTTTTTATTCCTGAACTATTCATGTTTCTAATCTAGAATGCTAACTTAGTGTAAATTTTACACTAAGTCCAAATAAAAATAATTTTCTTTCAAAAATCATCTCGTAAATACATTACAACGTGAGGCAAAATATTTGTCTCATGAAAACACAAAACCCTTACTTCAGCGAGACCACATCGGATTTCTTGCCTCTATTCACAGCTGGACCTAAGTTGTGGAAAATCTTTAACAACAACGGATTTAATCAGCAAGCTGGTTTCAGCACGAGTCACGCGGCGCGTCTAGGATATGAGCCGGGTAAAATGATTCACCTTCGTAAAAATGGTGATTGCATGATTGTCTTTTTGAAAGATGGAAGAGTACATGTCATGAACGGACCGCTTTCTCGCTGGCACTTATTCGACAACTTGAACATTGCAACTTTGCGCTGTTTGTTGGCTTTCGCAAGTTTAAATGAAAACGATCAGTTTGCTTTTCGTTCTTACATGAAAGAGCAATGCAAGGGATTCCGGGACTTGTTTTATCATTTACCGGCGAACAATGTGGGCTGGAAAAACCGCTTCTTGAATTATTACAGTAGCTATTCTACCAAAGAGTTATTTGAATATGCACAATAAGTCGTTCGAAAAAGGAGTTCTTGCTCCCTAGTAGCTCTTTCATTGAGGGCTAATTTTATAATTATGGTTATAACGTTGCGCAGAATTACTTTTTTAATTGCTTTTTTGTTCTTTCATGAATTGAGCTTTGCCCAAAAGGATGTATTTGAGTTAGACAGTGTTCAGACCAAATTGGTGAACAATAAAGGGGAAGGACCTGATAGTCTGTTCGGAGTGCGCAACATGCGTGTTGTTTTAAACAATGTGCTTTACCGCGGGGGGTCGAACAACTTTCATAGAAAAGAAGCAGAACCAAAAACCTATAACTCTCACCCACTTCCTTATTGGGGCGTTAGTAACCTTCGAACTTCAGGGTTCGGTGGGGCCATTTATTTGTATTCGAAATATTTCAATCAAGACTATCCAGCTCCTATGCTCGATTCCCTGAATGAACTTGGGTTTAACTACCGATGCCTTCCTGATCTGAATACAGATGTAGTAAAAGGAATCTTCACTGATTTAAACAAACTTATTTACGCTGAAGAAATAGCTCCTATTTACATTCACTGCTGGAACGGATGGCACCAGAGTGGAATGCTTAGCGCATATACGTTAATGCAGTTTTGCGGCATTAGCAATCAACAAGCTCTAAAATATTGGGAACAAAACACAGACGGTAACTACAAGGGTTTTCCTGCTGTCAAAAGTAAAATACTTGAGTTCAAACCTTACAAAGAATTTCAAACCGACTCCATCACACGCGCACGCATTTGTCCGTGCATGACGGAGTCCATTCTGAAAGTTAAAGAAGTAGAGAGCATTTCAGAGATACAAAAAGAAGGGGACGCCGGACAAAAAGAGATGATGGAAACACCCACTCCAAAAAGTGATGGGGAAAGTAAAACAAAAACACACGTAGTGCGCTCTGGAGAAACACTGTCTTCCATTGCAAAAGAAGAGCACACGACAGTTAAAAGTATTTGCGAAAAAAACAACATCAAGGAAACTAGCAAATTGAAAGTTGGACAAAAGCTAATTGTTTCAGGCAATAAAAAAACTGATGCCAAAAACAACACATCCATCAGCAAAAAATATTACACTGTAAAGTCTGGGGATAACCTTTCGAAGATTGCTTCGAAAAATAAAACTACCGTAGCCAAAATATGTAAGCTAAATCACTTCAAAGAATCTAAAGTCTTACACGTTGGAGAAATAATTCGAGTACGTTAGAACGGACTGTCTAGGTCGTCCTCGTCTAGTGGTTTAATCACAGGATTAGATTTGTTGTAAAATTGACTGTGTGTTGAATGATAATACACGAACTCTTCTTCGTCTCTAACCCGAGCATCTGCTGTTATTGCGACACCTGAGGAGAATAAAAATTCGGGGCGGAAATAATCGTTGTTCATCCAAGCATTAATATCCTTCCGTAACATAAACACGCGGCTCATGTCATGCTCCATTAAATTCCAATTGTAAACGCTCAAGAGTGACGGGAATTTACCATACGAATAGTCAATTAAATCACATGTCGTCGTCCCAACAATCAGCACCCCTCTTTCATTTCCCAACACGTCATCTTTCAATCCAGATAGAAACATTTTAAGCAATTCTGGAGATATCTTTCCGTCGCTGTATTTGTACATCAATTTATCGATGATAACGAGACCCTTCGGATGCTTATCTCGAAACTTCAAAATGCCTTCCATTGCAACATTAAGTTGAGGTTCTTTAAACTCTTGAAAATAAAGTGGCTTGTTGTGTAGATCTTCCAAATGCTTCAAGCAAAGCGAATCCCAATACAACACGTCGTTGGTCACTTCGTGAAAGGAAGGAATTTCCTCCTTTGCTCTTTGCAGCATAATTTTATACATAAAGAGCTCTGGCGAAATATCTGAACTCACATAAAGAACAGGCGTTCCAGCGTCGGCATTAACCAAGGCAATTTGCAACGCCATACTGGTGCTTCCCGAATGTTTGTTCGCTACGAGCAATGAAATCTCTTGTGATCGAATCCCACCATTCTTGTCCCATAAATCTATTCCTGTTGGAAAAGAAACAACCTGATTGATTTCGTTTTGCTCTATTCTACGCAGCGAATGCGTCATTAATTTCGACCAATTAAACATGCTTTTCTTTTTCACAAATTGAAGGTCAAATTGTCTTCGTTTTCTAAATGTTGAAAACTAAAAAAGGGAGCTTTCTGTTATTTCCTTGCGCGACACGGTTCATTCGAAAATCTTACAAAGAGAAATATTACATCGGCATAAAATGATGAACTTGAGTAGAATAAATTATATACTTTGCATTAATTCAAATATATTTGAGAACGACAATTACAGAATATGAAAACTCTAATTTTAACTTCACTTTTGTTCATTTGCTTAACCGCAAATTCTCAAGATGCTACAATAATTTACAAGAACACTGTAAACTCAACAGTTACAATTGAAACCGATAACGGCTTGGGGTCTGGTTTTTTTGTAGCACAAAATACTATCGCTACTAATTACCACGTAATTGAAGGAGCTAGTGAAGCAATTTGTTACTTGAATAATTCAGACGTTAAATACAAGATTGATGGTTATGTTGCCGTTGATAAAACAGTCGATTTAGTTTTATTGAAAGTATCTACGCTAGATAGACCTGCTCTAAAAATGGCACAGGAATCATCCTCACCAGGCCAAAAAATTTATGTAATAGGAAGTCCCAAAGGCTTGCCAGCCACAATATCAGATGGTATTGTAAGCGGAATGAGAGATTTCGATGGGCACAAACTGTTACAAATGACCGCCCCCATTTCCCCAGGCAGCAGTGGTGGTCCCGTATTAAATTCAAAAGGTGAACTAATTGGCATATCAGTTAGTCAATTAACCGAAGGACAAAATTTAAATTTTGCCATACCTAAATCTTATTTAGAATTACTCATCGAGTTCAAGAAAAACACCCCAACTGATATTTCAACGCTTAATCCTGAGAACAATGATACAAGTCAAAAGGATAACACCAATTACTATGAAAAAGATAAAACCTATGAATTTGGTATCGTCAAATCAGATACACCTGAATTGACCTTAGACTATCTCGCTCATTTTGGGAACAGTTCCTGTTTTTATTTCACGTATGACATGACTACTAGTGATGTGAAAAACCAAACCATTTACATGGAAGATTATCGCCTAGTAGATTTAGCCACGGGTGAAGTTTATTATGGGAAATCAACCGATTTGTCAAGTAAAGAGAATTCAAGAGTTATTTATAAAGGAACTAAATCGCGTTTTTTAGTTTGTTTTGATCGACTACCTGGAAATGTCCGACAATTCAGTTTGATGGAAGGAGAATGCGCAGAAAATTCATTTTGTTTTTTAAACTTAAATTTGAACAACTTTAACACAGTTGAAGATGTAAACTGGAGATTGTATAAAAACAATGATACAGAAGGAACAATATCTTTCTACACCAAACAAAGCATTGGACATATCGACATCTTTGTAAATGAAATCAAATTCGGCACGTTAACGAAATACTTTTCTGACCCTAACTTCAAACCAAATTGCGGAGACGCGTGCGATGCGATGCTCACTCTTCGTTTTGAAGTTGGTTCTTATAAGTACAAGGCTGTATGTGGAAAACTTGCATGGGAGGGCAATTTTGAAATCACGAAAGAAGGGTGTAAAATGATCTACTTTACAAACTAATTTTTAAGTTGAAAAATCTCTAAAAATCAAACTAAAAAAGGGAGCTTTCGCTCCCTTTTCTAATTTCAAAATAATTCTTATTTCAATTCAGTCGCCTTCTCAGGTTGTCCTGATTTTCTGTAGCATTCTTGAAGTACTTTCTTAATGGAAGCTTGATCTGGCTCTTGATCGTAACAAACCTTAAAGTGCTCTGCAGCTTTTGCGAATACTCCCTTTGTTTCCGCTTTACACGCATCGAAGCGTGCAGTTTCTCTTGGTGGTATAGCGTCGCACACTTTGAATTTTTCAACGCCTTGGTTGTAATTCATAACCGCTAAGTTGTAGTGTGCATCGAAGTAAGTCGGATTCAATTCCAGAGCTCTGTTGTATACCTTTTCCGCTTCAGCCGGATTATTGTTTTTTTCATACGTCACTCCCAAAACGAATAACACACTTTCATTCTTAGGATCAGCCTCAGCTAAAGCAATCAATACATCGTGTGCCTTCTGATAGTCTTTGTCTTCAATATAAATGTTAACTTCAGCAGTTAGGATTGAAGAGTTCTTCGGAAACTTTGCACGTGCTTCACCAATAATTTTAAGGGCTTCCTCTTTTCTTCCTGCTTTCACAAGCATGTTTCCAATGCGAGTGTAGCAATCTGCAGCTTGATAGTTCAGGTTAGCGCACGTTGTGAAATTTGCTAAAGCCTTGTCAATATTTCCACATGACTCGTGACAAATCCCTGAGTAATAAATATAGATTGTGTCAGAAACACCAAACATTTTACTCGTCTGAATTAGGTTGTCGTAGTGACCAGCTGCCCCGCAAGTGTTGCTCGCTTTGTAAGCAGCTATTGCCTTTCCTTCTTCCAATCTACGTGCATTGTCTACCACTGCACCTATCTCCATCACATAGTCCTTACTTAGTTCTAATGCTTTTGTATAAGAGACAACGGCTTCATTGAAGGAACTTGCGTATTTCATACTTAAGACACTATCCATTGCAATGTTCATGTAGATATCCCCACGGAATCTCCAATACTTTTCTTTTCCTGTTGCCTTTGGATTTGAAGCCGCTTGATTGATGTAATTCAGAGCTTCTTCAAAATTACCATCTTTGTTTGCATTGTATGCATTCGTTAACTCAGCTTGTGCGAAGGTTGTAAGCGATGCCAGAACAGTCGCGAATAGGATTAGTGTTTTTTTCATGATATGTTTTTTTTTACATTTTCCCCTTTGGCAACGTTAGTGCCAAAAGAACTTGTTGCAATTTATTCCTCACCTCCTTCCGTTGGAGCTGCAGTTTCACCTTCGGCTGCGTTTTCCTCGCCTTCGGTAGCTTCGCCTTCATTTTCGTCACGAATAACAGCACATACTGCCGCTATCTCATCATTTCCACGAAGGTTAATCAACTTCACACCTTGGGTGTTTCTGCCCATCACACGCAATGCATCTACACTCAATCGAATCGCAATTCCAGATTTATTAATAATCATGAAATCAAATTCATTGTCTACAGATAGAATGGCACACAACGGTCCGGTCTTATCTGTGATGTTGATGGTCTTCACTCCTTTTCCACCGCGATTCGTTACACGGTAGTCTTCCAACGATGAACGCTTTCCGAATCCTTTGTCAGATACAACTAAGATATCGCTGTTCGGATCGTCTACGCAAACCATTCCGATTACTTCGTCGATTGCGCTTCCAAGAGAAACGGCCTTCACTCCTTGCGCTGTTCTTCCAACTGCACGAACTTTCACTTCTGGGAAACGAATGGCTTTACCTTCTTTTGTTCCCATGATAATTTCGCTTGCTCCAGTCGTCAAACGTGCTTGCAACAATTCATCCCCGTCTACAATGGTTATCGCATTGATACCCGAAGAGCGCGGTCTGCTGTATGCCTCGAGTGAGGTCTTCTTAATTAATCCTTGTCTTGTACAAAGAATAACGAAGTTCGATTTCAAATTCTCAGCGTTATTCAAATCCTTCACCGGGATGTAAGCCAAAACTTTATCGTCTGGCTCAATTTGAATCATGTTTTGAATCGCACGTCCTTTTGCTGTCTTTCCTCCTTCCGGAATTTCAAACACACGCATCCAGAAACATCTTCCCTTCATGGTAAAGATGAGCAAGTAGTCGTGGTTTGTTGCGGTGAAGATGTGTTCTACAAAATCTTCTTGACGTGCAGATGTTCCCTTCGCTCCAACTCCACCGCGGCTTTGCGTGCGGTATTCGTTCAGGTTTGTACGTTTGATGTAACCCGCGTGCGTAATGGTAACAACCATAGCCTCATCAGGAATCATATCTTCAATACTCAAGTCTGCTGATGAGAACTCAATAATAGAACGACGCTCGTCTCCGAACTTCTCTTTCAAATGCGTTAATTCATCTTTGATGATTTGCATGCGCAACTCTTCACTGTCCAAGATTGAACGAAGACGTGTAATCAACGCCATCAATTCAGCATGTTCTGCACGAATCTTATCACGCTCTAATCCGGTAAGTCTTTGCAGACGCATTTCAAGAATAGCCTTCGCTTGAATTTCAGACAATCCGAATTGTTGAATTAATCCGTCTTTCGCTTCGTCTGGCGTTTGAGACTTTCGAATCAATGCAATAACTGCATCAATGTTATCTAACGCAATTAAATATCCTTCTAAGATGTGCGCGCGCTCTTCAGCTTTGCGCAATTCAAATTTCGTTCTACGCGTAACCACTTCATGGCGGTGCTCTACGTAGTGACGAATGATATCTTTCAAGTTTAATACTTCAGGACGACCATTAACCAGAGCAATGTTATTTACTGAAAATGAGGTTTGAAGACCTGTATACTTATAAAGATTATTCAATACAACATTTGAAATCGCATCGCGCTTCAATTCATAAACAACACGAACTCCGTTTCTATCTGACTCATCGCGAATTTCAGCAATGCCATCAATCTTTCCTTCAACAACCAATTCCCATGTGCGCTTCACCATGTCTGCTTTGTTGATCTGATATGGAACCTGTTCAACAATGATACACTCGTGATTTGCAACTTGTTCAATGCGTGCTTTCGCACGAATAACCACACGACCTCTTCCTGTTTCGTAGGCCGACTTCACTCCTTCCAATCCGTGAATAACACCTCCTGTTGGGAAATCGGGAGCTTTGATGTGTTGCATCAATTCTTCAATCGTGATATCACGGTTGTCGATGTATGCCGCGATACCGTCGCATACCTCAGTCAAATTGTGCGGAGCCATATTCGTTGCCATACCCACTGCAATTCCACTTACACCGTTCAACAACAAGTTTGGAACTTTCGCTGGCATTACCTTTGGCTCTTGCAACGAATCGTCGAAGTTTGCCTGCCAGTCTACAGTATCTTTATCCAAATCTTCTAGAAGTTCTTCTGCTAATTTGCGCAAGCGTGCTTCCGTGTAACGCATGGCTGCCGCGTTATCACCATCCATCGAACCGAAATTACCTTGTCCGTCTACCAACGGATAGCGCAAAGACCACGGCTGCGCCATACGTACCATGGTTTCGTATACCGCCGAGTCGCCGTGTGGGTGATACTTACCTAAAACCTCACCGACAATACGCGCAGACTTTTTATAAGGTCTGTTCGACAACATTCCTAAGTCAAGCATTCCGTATAACACACGTCTGTGAACGGGTTTCAATCCATCACGAACATCTGGTAACGCTCTACTCACAATCACCGACATCGAGTAATCGATGTAGGCTGATTTCATTTCATCTTCAATGTTTATCTTAAGTATTCTTTCTCCTGATTCCATAGTGCTTGTTCCCGCTTAAAAAATTGAACTGTCACGGGTACGCGAAAATACTTCCGATTGGATAGAAAATTGACCACTTGTGGCGCTTATAGTTATTCACAAATGTCAAAATGGCTGTGGAAAATTCAATGGTATAATGTTTAGTGGAACGGAACTAAGGAATACATTTGACATTGACTAAATAAGGTAAGGAAAGATATGGATGCTAAGTTTTCAGAACAAGTACAAGAAGTGCTGCGATACAGCAGAGAAGAGGCATTGCGGTTGGGACACAACTACATTGGAATTGAACATTTTTTATTGGGAATTCTTCGTGAAGAAGATTGCACTGCGACAAAAGTTTTAAAGAGCTTAGGGGTTGACCTTTCGTTTTTACGCAAAAGCGTAGAAGCTTCCGTTCGCAACGCAGGTTCTTACGGTTCTTCAACCGTTACAAGCTCAGGCATATCTTTGGTAAAGCAAGCCGAACGCGTGTTGAAGCTTTCCTACATTGAAGCTAAATCTCACAAGAAGACCTTGGTGAACACAGAGCACCTTCTTCTGACAATATTAAAAGACTCTGATAATGTGGTTACAAGAACACTCGAACCTATGGGGGTAGATTACAATGCGGTGAACCGCGAGCTAGGAGATGCTGAAGACGAAAACGTACGCAAATCAGATTTGCCTCGCGCTGAATTCCCAAGTTCAGATGATGATGAAGAAGAAGATCGCCCATTCACCGGTGGTTCAGGTGGAACTGTTAAAAAGCCTGGAGATTCAAAAAGCAAAACTCCCGTATTAGATAATTTCGGTCGCGACTTAACAAAGTACGCGATGGAAGGGAAATTAGATCCTATTGTTGGACGAGAAAAAGAGATCGAACGCGTATCTCAAATCCTTTCAAGAAGAAAGAAAAACAATCCGATTCTCATAGGCGAACCGGGAGTTGGAAAATCAGCTATTGCTGAAGGACTTGCGCTTCGCATTATTCAGAAAAAAGTATCGCGCGTGCTTTTCGATAAGCGCGTGGTGACTTTGGACATAGCCTCTTTGGTTGCGGGAACAAAATACCGCGGACAATTCGAAGAGCGCATGAAAGCGGTGATGAATGAATTGGAAAAATCTCCAGATGTCATTCTATTCATTGATGAAATTCATACCATTGTTGGTGCGGGTGGCGCAAGCGGAAGCCTAGACGCTAGCAACATGTTCAAGCCAGCCTTAGCACGTGGAGAAATTCAATGCATCGGTGCTACCACTCTAGATGAATATCGTCAGTATATTGAAAAGGATGGAGCGCTCGAGCGTCGTTTCCAAAAAGTAGTTGTTGATCCAACTACCGTTGAAGAAACGATTCAGATTTTAAATAACATTAAGGACAAATACGAATCTCACCACAGTGTAACATACACCGAAGAAGCATTGGAAGCTTGTGTGAAGTTAACGGCTCGATACATTACAGACCGTCATCTTCCAGACAAAGCCATAGATGCTTTGGATGAAGTGGGCTCTCGTGTTCACTTGCAGAACATTTCAGTTCCGCAGGAAATCATAGAGATTGAAAAGGAAATTGAAGGAATTCAAGAAGAAAAACTTCGTGTGGTTCGCAGCGCGAAGTATGAAGAGGCTGCTCAATTGCGCGATAGACAGAAAGCATTAGAGACGAGACTTGATGAGGCAAAGAAAAAATGGGAAGATGAGTCTCGCACCCAAAGAACTAAGGTAACCGCAGCGAACGTAGAAGAAGTTGTGGCCATGATGACGGGTATCCCTGTTCAAAAAGTTGCTGAAACTGAAAGCGGACGATTAGCCAAAATGGACAAGGAACTTGAAGGAAGGGTAATTGGACAAGAGGACGCTATTTTGAAAGTGGTGAAAGCCATTAAGCGCAATCGCGCAGGATTGAAAGATCCAAATCGTCCAATTGGCTCGTTCATTTTCTTAGGTCCAACTGGAGTTGGAAAAACACAACTGGCTAAAGAATTAGCGCGTTACATGTTCGATTCAGACGACGCGCTCATTCGTATTGATATGAGCGAGTACATGGAGAAATTCGCTGTGTCACGCTTGATTGGGGCGCCTCCGGGATATGTTGGATATGAAGAAGGTGGACAATTGACCGAGAAGGTTCGTCGCAAACCCTATAGCATTATCTTGTTAGACGAAATTGAAAAGGCGCATCCAGATGTTTTCAATCTATTGCTTCAGGCATTAGACGATGGACAAATGACCGACAGCATGGGCCGTAAGATCGACTTCAAGAATACGGTTATCATTATGACCTCGAACATTGGAGCACGTCAGCTTCAAGATTTCGGAACAGGTGTTGGATTTGGAACAACTTCAAGAACAACACAAGAAGACGACAGCAAGAAAGGTGTGATTGAAGCGGCTTTGAAGAAAGCGTTCTCTCCTGAATTCTTAAATCGTGTTGACGATATTATTGTCTTCAACGCATTGAAGAAAGAAGATATTCATCAAATCATTGATATCGAATTGAAGAAACTCTTCTCTCGTATCACTGATCTTGGATACACAATTGCCCTTACTGAAACAGCTAAAGACTACATTGCTGATAAAGGATTCGATGAGAAGTATGGCGCACGCCCCTTGCGCAGAGCCATTCAAAAATATTTAGAAGATCCGCTGGCTGAAGAAATCATTAACAGTCAGATTAAGCCGGGTGATACGCTTCATGTAGACTTCGACACCGAATTGAATGAGGTGAAGATGCATGTAGAGAAGGGTACTCCTCCCGCTGCAGAATAATTACTCAACTATTGCTTCAACGGTAATGACCTTTATGGCTTTACCATTGGAGAATAGGGTAACAAATTTCACTTCCTTACCCGTTTTTTGCGGTGCTGAAAATGTTATTTTCAACGTTGTCTTTTCTCCTGGGGTTAAAACATCCTTAGCTAGAACAGGCACCGTGCAGCCGCATGAGGCTTCAACACTGTCTATTTTCAATATTGAATTTCCGCTATTCGAAATGATTACCTCACGCGAAGTGAAACTTCCTCTAGCTACCCTTCCCAAATAAACAATTCCACTTCCTACATCTAGTTTGGCTGTTGTCTCTTCTTTCCTATTAATAGACACGCTCTCAATTTCTATCCGTCTTTCAAGACGAGCACCTTTGCTATAAATACTTTTCTTCTCGTTTTTAATATCATCACTCACTCCTGCTTTAGACTGATTCTCTCCGAAAGGAAGTGGAATGATTTCGAGTGCATTCGAATCCAACGCCGCCTTGAACACTTCGTCTTGAAGCCATCTGTTCTTCAAAGATGCTATGCGTCTTAAAGAAAGTCTTCGGTTGTAATCGCTTGCTGCGCGTGGACTTGCAAATCCTCTAACCGTTACCTTCACCGTGTTTCCTGCAACTAATTCCTTTTTCAATAAATCTTCAAATTGAAACAAATCGTTCATTCCTTGTTGAACTTTATTTTCGAAAAACGCATCTACCTCTACTTCGGTGTCTTCACCAGCACCTTTTTCACTACCTAATTTACTAGCGTAGGTTTCCTTCAACTTTAAATAATTAGTGAAGGTTTCTGTATACGTGAACAACGTGGTGGTGTCGTTTGAATCTGGATTCGGTTCATCGTTGTGAAAAAACAACTTAACGGGGAGAATTTTATTCAACTCGTACAAGGAAATATAAAGAGAATCAGAGGTGATCTTCTCTACCTCCTTCGTCCAAGTTGCGGCATACAGATCGGTACAGCATGGAGGAAACTTCGCCCCATCGTCCAAGGGTCTATCTGAACTGAAAAACGCGATTGCTTTTTCTTGATTGAAACTTAATCCCCAATCGTTGTATTTAGAATTCAAACCGAGTCCAGCATTTTCCACTTTCTCAAAACTACCGGGTTTTCCCTTTGAAAAATAAATATCCCAACCTCCGAAACCCTCGTACCAAGAAGAAGTGAAGAACAGTTTATTCTTGAAATAAAAGGGCGAAATTTCATCGTCCGAAGAATTTACCTTTCTTCCCGCATTGAAGGGTTTCCCCCAAAGACCTTTTGTTTGCCTGGCAATCCAGATGTCCTTTCCTCCTTCACCTCCTTCCCTTTCGGAAACAAAAAACAAATGCAAGACTCCATCAATGCGCACCAAATGCGGCATGGAAGAATTGCCATCGTTTAGTTTTTCCAATTTGTTTATTACCACCCACGTTGAATCTTGACGAACCAGCATGAGTAAGGAGCTTATTCCTTCTTTCGTTTCAACGCCAACAGCGGTATCACCAAGAAAGGTCATGTATCCGAAAGACATCGGAGTTAGAACAGATATCTTCCCCTCTCCCAATGACCGAACAACCTGGTTCCATTGCTTCTTCTCTTCCTCATAAAAATAATAATTCAACAACGAATCATCCATACGCGGAAAGACATCGGCGCTTTCATGCTGAAGGGCTTGCGGCAATCGATAAACGTGAAGCGAATCATCTGTTTGAATATTCTTTAAAGCCCAAGTGCAGTTCTTAATTTCTTGTTCCGCTCTTTTCTTCAATGCGACATTCTTCGTCTTGCTTTTTTTAGTGAACTTTCGGTACAAGACCTCTGCCTCTTCGTAATAACCTAACTCCTTTTTGGCTTTGGCCAAATAGTACATAGCATCTGGTTGAATTTTGCCTAAGTCTTTCTCTGCAATTTTTTCAAACAGCTTCATGCTTTCCTCGAATTCCTTTATTTCATTCGCGCACAAAGCCAATAAAACTTGAGAATCGAAATTGGTAGAATCAAGCAAATACGCCTGCTTCGCCCAATCGTATGCAGCTGGCCAATTCAACGCGTCTGCTTCCTTCTTGGCAAACTCCTTTAATTTTACAGGTGATTGAGCCGACAATTGAGGTAAACAATTGATGGCTAAAAAGAAAAGAATTGCTATTTTTATATATCGTGCAGTCACTTCACCAAAACTAACGAAATTTGCAATATGAAAATAGGAATTATTGGATCGGGTGCCATGGGCACTGGAATTGCGCAAGTGGCTTTAATGGGAAACGACCGTGTTTTTTTATTCGACACGAATGAAGAAGCTTTGGACCGCGCAAAGAGCAGCTTAGATGCACAATTCTCGAAACTGGTTGAGAAAGGAAAGATTACGGCAGAAAGGAAAACAGCGTTGGTTTCGCAAGTGAGTTTTGTTCGATATATGAATGACCTCGCCGATTGTGATTGGGTGATTGAAGCTATTGTGGAAGATCTTGCTGTTAAGAAAGCTGTATTTGCAGAGCTCGACGCCTTGTTGCCCAAGACCAGTATTCTAGCAACCAATACTTCCAGTCTCTCCGTTACTGCGATTGCTTCGGCATGCAAGCACCCGGAGCGCGTTTGGGGAATTCATTTTTTCAATCCAGCGTTTTTAATGCCTTTGGTTGAAATTATTCCTGCCCTTCAAACCAACACAGACAGACTTGGTGAACTTCAAACTAAAATAAGTGATTGGGGGAAAACACCTGTTGTCACGAAAGACTTACCTGGATTCATTGTGAACCTCTTGGCTCGTCCATTTTATTCGGAAGCGCTTCGCATTCACGATGAAGGCATGGCTACCTATTCTGAAATTGACGGAGCTATGAAGGCTTTGGGATTCAAGATGGGACCGTTCGAGTTAATGGATCTCATTGGTAACGACGTTAACTATGCTGTGACCGAAAGCGTCTTCGCAGCGAATTATTTCAATCCGCGTTATACCCCAAGCACCACGCAGAAGCGTCATGTGGAAGCCGGTTGGTTGGGAAGAAAGACCAAAAGAGGATTTTATTCTTACGAAGAGGGTTCAGCCCAGGCCTACGAATCATTAAACATTTTGAGTCAAGAGGAAATTGGCAAGCGAATCCTTTGTATGCTCATCAATGAGGCCTATGAAGCTTTGCGCACAGGTCTTGCCAGTGCTGAAGATTTAGATTTAGCCATGACCAAAGGTGTGAATTATCCGAAGGGGCTCATTGCCTGGGGAAAAGAATTGGGTCTTGATCAAGTGGCTTGGGAAATGAAAAAATTGACCAGCCGTTACGGTGAAGACCGTTATCGCCTTACCCCTACGCTGAACGATTTGTTGTAAAAAAAGGCAAGAATATTTTGATATGTGAGTATTTTTTTTATTTTTGGTACACTTAACCAAATTGAACGAAAACTTTAACAGCTATGGCAGAAGGCAGTAACTACCGTGACGATGTATTTTCTAGAGAGGTACGCGCGGGTAAACGCAAGTATTTCTTCGATGTAAAAACAACAAGAGGCAACGATTTATTCATGACTATCACGGAAAGTAAGCGTTCCGGATTTTCAGATAGCGGTCAAGCCAGCTACGAAAAGCACAAAATTTTCTTGTACAAAGAAGACTTCGATAAATTTATTGAAGGCTTGGAAGACACCATTAATCACATTCGCCAACTGCAAGACACGGGTGATTTCCGGTCATCTGAATTTGAAACATCAGAAAACGAGCATTCGGAATCCGAGAGTGAAAACATTGCACCGGCTGCCGAATCATCTAGTTCAGAAGAACCCACAGCATCTTCCTCTTCAAGCGACATTTCATTCGACGATTTATAAATTGAATCAATACATTATTAAAAGACAGCCTCGGCTGTCTTTTTTGTTTTCAACTCAATGAAATGTTGCAGTACCTTCACGGACGCAAAAAATATCACCTCGATATACCGCTTATGTCTAAAATAAATCCAGGTACGCTTTACCTTTTTCCTACCCCAATTGGAGATCTTCACCAGATGGAACACCTTCCATTCAACAACGAATTAATGTTAGAATTGGACATTTTCTTTGTGGAAGAGTTGAAAACAGCTCGTAGATATTTACGCAAAGTCGGATACACCAAAGCTTTTGATGAAATTACTTTAAACGTTATTAACGAGCACAGTAAGGAACTTGGTTACGATGATTGGTTAAAGCCGATTCTTGAAGGAAAGAACGCCGGACTCATGAGTGAAGCGGGTATGCCGTGCATTGCAGATCCCGGAGCTGTGATTGTTGCCGAAGCTCATCGCATGGGTATTCCAGTGGTTCCTTTAACGGGACCTTCCTCTATTTTGCTCACTCTTGCAGCATCTGGTTTGAACGGACAATCTTTCACTTTTCACGGATACCTTCCACGCGAGCGTGGTGAACGTATGAAGAAAATTAAAATGTTGGAAAGACAATCTTCGGAATTCAGAGTGACACAACTGTTCATGGATGCGCCATATCGCAGTCATCATGTGTACGACGATTTGCGCGAGCACCTTCAACCCACAACGCTGCTTTGCATTGGTTGTGATGTTCACAGCCAGAACGGTTATGTGATTACCAAATCTATTGCCGAATGGCGTGAAATGAATTGGGACTTCAACAAACGGAATGTCATGTTTGCAATAGGAGTCGAGAAGAAATAATTCGAACAGCACTTCAATAACTATCTTTGTACTATGATTAACAAAAAAGCGAAAAACATTCGAATTATCGAGGTTCCGAGTGAAGTTGGAGCAGGAACACGCGGATCTAGTCTGGGAGTAGATGCATTAAAAATTGCAGCACTCGACTTCCGTTCAGGCTTTTTCAAAAAATACAGAAGCATTGTCATTCCGAACGACAATGCTGCATTGCATAACAATCCAGGTAGCCGCTACGCGAAGCATATTCGCAGCGTACTAAAAATGTACGAGCGCATTGGTGCTGCAGTTAGAGACACCATTCGCGACAATCGCTTTCCTTTACTATTAAGCGGAGATCACAGCAATGCTGGAGGAACGCTTGCCGGAATTCGCATGGCCTACCCTGAATCTCGTGTGGGAGTTATCTGGATCGACGCGCATGCCGATTTGCACAGTCCTTATACGAGTCCAAGCGGAAACCTTCACGGTATGCCATTGGCAGTCGCTTTGAACGAAGACAATATTGAAGAAAAGGTGAATGACCTCGACTATGAGACCATTGATTTGTGGGAAATGTTGAAGAACGTGGGAGATATCTGTCCGAAGATTGAATACCGCGACCTTGTGTACATCACCCTTCGTGACTTTGAAGAACAGGAGGCTGCGTTGATTAAGCAGAACAAAGTGAAAGTGGTTTCAACCAACGAACTGCGCAAAACGGGTATCACGAAGTTGAGCCGTGAGATCTTGAGATACTTGAGTGCATGTGACAAAATCTACATCAGTTTCGACGTAGACTCTATGGATCCAACGGTTTCTAGAGGAACAGGCACTCCGGTAAAAGGAGGAATTAACGAGCGTGAAGCGGCTGACTTAATCCTTGAGTTACTTCAAAACGAAAGAATCTGTTGTTTGGAATTCACGGAAATCAACCCTACCCTCGACAGTGAAAACGTCATGGCAGAGACTGTTTTCGAGATTCTTCAGAAGGTCGCTCGTCAGTTGGAAATGATTCAATAAATCATCGCGTGAAATTCTAAAATTTGGCGCTTGCTTTCGTAACTTCGCAGCCTTAAAACTGCAACATGAAAATTTTAGTCTGTGTGAGTAAGGCGCCCGACACTACGTCGAAGATTGCCTTCACCAACAACAACTCTTCATTCGATGAGGCTGGAGTAAACTTCATTGTTAATCCGTATGACGAATGGTACGCCCTTGTTCGTGCGTTAGAATTGAAAGAAGCGCAAGGCGGAAACGTTACTGTTCTTAGCGTTGGCGGAATAGACTACGAGCAAATCATTCGTAAGGCTTTGGCAATTGGTGCTGATGATGCTGTTCGCATTGACGCTCCTGAGGCAGATGCGTTAAGTGTTTCTACACACATTGCGAATTACGCTAAAGACAAAGGTTTCGATTTAATTTTATGTGGAAAGGAAACCATCAATTACAACGGATCTGTTGTACCTGGAATGGTTGCTGAATTGTTAGATATGCCCTTGGTTGCATTGGCTGCGAAGCTTGATGTTGCGAACGGTGTTGCTACTTGCGAAAGAGAAGTAACAGGCGGAATGGAAGTGTTGGAAGTGAATCTTCCAGCAGTTATTAGTGCTGCAAAAGGAATGGCTGAGCAACGCATTCCAAACATGCGAGGCATTATGGCGGCGCGCACAAAAGCGTTAGAGGTTGTTTCCTTTGAAAATGCTTCGGCCACTACTTCAGTAAACAATTATGAAATGCCACCTGCAAAGAGCGCATGCAAATTTGTTGATCCAGCCAACGCTGCAGAGTTAATCACATTGTTACATCAAGAGGCGAAAGTCATTTAATACCGAACTGAACATGAAAACTATTGTATTCGCAGAACACCTAAACGGTAAATTCACGAAGTCTTCTTTAGAAGCTGTTTCCTATGCTTCAGCATGGTCTGTTAGCACTGGAGGAACTTGCATCGCAGTTACCTACGGAATCATTGACGCCTCTGTTCTTGGAACAGCAGGTGCAAATGAAGTCTGGAAGTTGGATGCATTGAGCACTGCAGATGGTGAGCAAATCACCAAGCTAATGTTAGCTGCTCAAAAAGAAAGTGGCGCGACTGCCATTGTTCTTTCTCAAGATTTAATTGGAAAGTCAGTTGCCCCTCGCCTATCTGTTCGCTTGAAAGCTGGATTGGTTTCAGGAGCTTCTTTCCTTCCAACAGGAAATATCGTTAAGAAAAATGTATTCTCGGGTAAAGCCATTGCGCACGTTACGGTGAATTCAGAAATAAGCATTGTTACCGTTCTTCCTAATTCATATGGAGTGAACGCTTCAGGTGCGGCATGTCCAGTTACCGCGTTTAGCGCTGAAGTTGGAACTGCACGTGTTCGTGTGAAAGAAGTTCGAGTTGAAGAAAGTGAGTCTATTCCGTTACCAGAAGCAGACAAGGTTGTTTCAGCCGGAAGAGGAATGAAAGGCCCTGAGAACTGGGGAATGATTGAAGAATTAGCGAAGGAACTCGGAGCAGCAACAGCATGTTCTCGTCCAGTTTCTGATATCGGATGGCGCCCTCACCATGAGCATGTAGGACAAACGGGAATTGCCATTCGTCCGAATTTGTACATTGCTGTCGGAATTAGCGGAGCTATTCAACACCTTGCTGGAGTGAATGGATCAAAGGTTATTGTCGTGATAAACAAAGATCCCGAGGCAGCCTTCTTCAAGGCGGCGGACTACGGAATTATTGGCGATGCGTTTGAAGTCGTTCCTCAATTAATAGCAGCAGCAAAAGCGTTCAACGCGACAAAATAATGGCCGATAAAATTCAGCTTGACCTGGTAGACATTACCCCGAGCAGCAGCTCGAACGGGGCGTATGTTATGGCACTTACTGAAATAGCAGGTGCGCGCAGTTTGGCTATTGTCATCGGTCCAGCCGAGGCACACAGCATTGTCATAGTCATGGAAAAAATGCCTATAACTCGTCCGCTTACCCACGACCTTTTCGTTTCCCTTGCCGAGAATTTTGAAATTCATGTGGAAGAAGTTTTCATTTATCAGATGATCGATGGCATTTTCTATGCGCGAATTATTGTGAGAGGAAATGGAAAAACGATTGAAGTAGACTCACGCACGAGTGATGCAGTGGCCATAGCTATTCGCTTTGGAGCACCTATCTATTGTGCGAAGGAGGTTATGGATGAAGTTGGAAGAGACATGCGTGCATTGACTGAAGGAGACGAGTTGGATTTCGACCTTGACATCACTGAAGATGATTTAGAAGAAGTATTGACTCCGGAAGAAATCTTGAAGAAACTCGATGAGGCCTTGTTGAATGAAGATTACGAGTTAGCTTCGAAGCTTCGCGACGAGTTAGACAAAAGAAACAAAAAGTAAATCTCTGATCCATAGGATTTGAGTGACTTCAAAAACAATAAAGACTATGGTAGGAATTATAATGGGAAGTAAGAGCGACTTGCGCATTATGCAAGAAGCGGCAGATGTCCTTTCGTTGTTGAATGTCCCCTTTGAAATTAGTGTTGTAAGCGCTCATCGCACGCCTGACCGCATGTTCGAGTATGCCAAGGGCGCCGCCAGCAGAGGAGTTCAGGTAATTATAGCCGGAGCCGGTGGGGCGGCGCATTTACCAGGAATGACTGCTTCTCTCACTCCTCTTCCTGTTATTGGTGTTCCAATTAAATCTTCGAATAGTATTGACGGCTGGGACAGCGTTCTAAGCATTCTTCAAATGCCAGCAGGAGTTCCCGTTGCAACCGTTGCCCTCGATGGTGCGCGTAATGCCGGAATACTCGCCGCGCAAATTGTAGCCGTTGCCGACGCGCAATTGATGCAACGCATAGCGCAATTCAAAGATGAATTGAAGAAAAAAGTCATGGACTCCGTTTCCGAAGTGGAAGCGCTTTCAAAAAAATAATATGGCCACATTTATTCCCGGTGAAATTCCCGTTGGGAAATTGCATCAACTTCTTTTAGGCAGCGTTGCTCCTCGACCCATTGCTTGGGTGAGCACCGTTGATGAAAACGGAACGCCGAATCTTTCTCCGTTCAGTTTCTTCAACGTCTTTTCTGCTAATCCGCCCATTGCTATTTTCTCCCCTGCACGCAGAGGTCGCGACAACACGACCAAGCACACCTACGAAAATGTGAAGCGCGTTCCTGAATGCGTGATCAACATTGTGAATTACAGCTTGGTTCAGCAATGCTCGTTAAGCAGCGTTGAATATGCAGTTGGTGTAAATGAATTCATCAAGTCAGGTGTCACAGAATTGGCTTCAGAAGCCATTCGCGTTCCTCGCGTCGCGGAATCGCCCATTCAATTGGAATGTAAGGTGAAGGAAGTGATCGAACTCGGAACCGAAGGCGGAGCGGGTAATTTGGTGGTGTGTGAAATCGTTCGCGTTCACATCAACGATTCCATTCTCGATGAAAATGGAAGAATAGATATGCTGAAGGCAGATCTTGTAGCACGTGCAGGAGGAGACTACTATGTTCGCGCCATTGACGGATTGTTTGAAGTTCCGAAACCGAATGAAAAAATTGGAATTGGAATAGACGCATTGCCCGAAGACATTCGTCATTCGAATATCTTAACGGGAAATGATTTAGGTATGTTGGGCAATCTGCAAGCCCTTCCGAACGAGACCGATGTGAATGAATACAAATTGATAGAGCTTTCTGACCTATTTTTAGAGCATGAAGGAAATGCAGAAGCGTTGGAACAGGCGCTTCATGCTCGTGCAGCGGAATTATTAAGACTTAAAAAAACAACGGAGGCGGCATGTACGCTTTTGGCCTTTAACAACTAAACTCATTCAACATGATTAAGCAACGTCTCACCGCATTAAGTTTTCTTCAGTTTTTTATTTGGGGATGTTGGTTAATTACGATTGGAGCGTTTTGGTTTGAAACCAAACAATGGGGCCCCGATCAATTCGGAGTGATCTTCTCTACTATGGGTATCTCTGCCCTTTTTATGCCAGCTATTGCTGGAATACTTTCCGACCGATTCATGAACGCGGAAAAGCTATATGGCATTCTACACATACTAGGCGGTATATGCTTATTCTTTGTCCCAGCTTCTTCTACGCCTGATGAAATGTTCTGGAGAATTTTATTGACGATGGTGTTCTATATGCCAACCATCTCTTTATCGAATACTGTAGCCTACGCCATTTTATCTCGCGAACCAGGAATTGATGTGGTGAAAGTCTTTCCTCCTATTCGTGTTTGGGGTACCGTTGGATTTATTGTAGCCCTCTGGACCGTTAGTTTAACTGGAAATGAGACACATGCCTTTCAGTTTTATTTAGGTGGAATTGCTTCTTTAGTTCTAGGAATTTATTCTTTCACTTTGCCGGCTTGTCCGCCTTTGGGAAAGAACATGGAGCACAAAGGATACTTGCAAGCTTTTGGATTGCACGCCTTTTCCATGTTTAAAAATTACCGCTATGCGATTTTCTTTTTATTCGCCATGTTGTTGGGTGCGGCATTGCAATTGACCAATGCATACGGAGATGTTTTCTTGCATAGTTTCGATAGTCTTTATTCTGATCCGAAACCCTTAGCTGTTCAGTATCCGGCTATTATTTCAAGCATTGCTCAAATCTCTGAAACCCTTTTTATTCTAGCCATTCCATTTTTCATGAAGAGATTCGGAATTAAGCAAATCATGATTATTAGCATGGTGGCATGGGTTCTTCGTTTCGGACTGTTTGCATACGGAGATCCTGCTGGTGGATTGTGGATGATTGTGTTGTCGTGTATTATCTACGGAATGGCCTTCGACTTTTTTAATATCTCAGGTTCGTTGTTCATTGAAAAAAGCGTTGAGCCAAGTATTCGTGCAAGCGCACAGGGCTTATTCACCATGATGGTAAACGGTGTGGGAGCTGTCTTTGGAAGTCGCGCAAGTGGATGGGTAATGGAAAAATATTTCACAACGTACATCCCTGGCGAAAACGGAAAACAAATCGCACAAATCGATTGGCACAGCACCTGGTTGTGTTTCGCCGGTTATTCGTTGGTGGTGCTTATCTTATTCGTGATTCTCTTCCGCGAGAAAAAAAATGTTGCATAGCAACGATAGTCTTCGACGAATGCCCACGGGCGAATGTTGGTTTCACCAACGAATGTCGAAGACGATACTTCGTAAGATTAATTTAAGTCGCCAGACATTCGCCACCGGCATTCGTTGACAGAGTCAACATTCGTCCTTCGGACATTCGTGCTTTTGCACATTCGTTGCTATGCAACATTCGGGCGAATTGTTCATAACAATTACTTTCGAATCCTAACAAGAATTCCGATATTCGTTGCTACTAAACAATCAGCATTATGTCATTAGAATTAACCGGAACTTTAGTTAAGTTCTACGAAACAAAATCATTCCCTAGCGGATTCAGTATTCAAGAATTTGTGGTTCGTACAGACGAGCGCTACCCACAAGAAATCCTTGTTCAAGCAGCAAAAGAAAAAATTGATGTCTTGAAGAATTTCAAGGAAAACGATGTGGTGAAAGTGAAATTCAATCTTCGTGGAAGAGAGTACAACGGAAGACACTTTGTCTCCTTGGATATGTGGGCCATCGATGTCGCTTCTGCAGGAAACACTTCAGCAAGTAATCCTTCAACTATGGGTAATTCATCTGCTCCGGTTTCTGCTCCAGTCATGAACGAGAATCCATCAGATAACAACGCTGACGGAGACGACTTGCCATTCTAATTAAAAAATGCCGGCCAATAAATACGCACTTCTTCGCTACCGAATCATTGATCGTTGTTTAACGAACAAAGGGAAATCCTTCCCCAGTAGAGAAGATTTGCGTGAGGCCTGTGCAGATGCATTATACGGCTCTGGAGCCGATCAGATTTCATTGAGCACCATAGACAAAGACATATGGGCCATGAAGAACGAAAGTGAGCTTGGATACTATGCTCCTATCGAATACAACAGAACCCACAAAGGTTATTTTTACACCGAAGAAGATTATTCGATCAACGAATTAAATCTTGTCGACGAGGACATTGAGGCCATTCGCTTTGCTGCTGCTATTTTGAATCAATTTCGACATGTACCTCTTCTTTCTCAGTATGAAAGCGCCGTTGACAAGATTATTCAGCGCGTTAATTTAAATTCATCTATTGAAGAAGAAAAGCACAAAGCGTTAATTCAATTTGAAACAAGTACGGTCAGTCAAGGAAATGAGTTTCTTGGGCCCTTGCTAGAAGCCGCAAAATCCAAAATTGCCTGCACGCTGTTTTACCAAAGTTTCAAAGAGAATGAAGTCAAGCAATATTCTATTCAGCCGTTGTTGTTGAAGGAGTATTTAAATCGCTGGTACCTTGTTGCCTTTGTGCCAGAACGCGAAAAGATTTTGACATTCGGATTGGAACGCATTGTTTCTATTGAAGTCTCAAAAAACAAGTTCACCGTCCCAAAAGGATTTTCTCCGGAAACGTTTTTTCAATACAGTATGGGAATCTCAGAAAGCACGGGCAAACCAGAGAAGATCGAACTTCGATTTTCTGCTGTAGCAGCCAAGTTGGTAGAGACCCAGCCTCTTCATTCTTCACAAAAGAAAATTAAAGAATCGAAAGAAGGAACTGTTTTTCAATTTGAATTGCACCCGTGTCAAGAGCTTTACAATTTCATTCTCAGTTACGGAAATGAAGTTGAAGTTCTAAAACCCGCTTCCCTTCGAAAAGAAATTTTACGTCGCTTAGATCTCGCGATGAAAAATTACAAATAATTTTCACCTCGTAAATCCATTACAATGTGAAGGGTGTTCTTTGAAGAAAATTCAAAGACAATGCAAAACCTAACACAAATTCAAGACGTTAAAATGTACATCGAATCCTTCCTTCAGCCTCAAGGATTAAACACCTATGCCTGGGAGAATACCAAGCAAACAGCCATGGAAGTTTGGGAGTGTCATTTAAAGAACAGACCTGTTCGGAGAAACTTAAATTTCTTGTGCAAGGAATTCTACCAAATGATTCGCAAGCCGAACGGAGAATACATTGTGCCGCGCAGTTCTTTTCGAACCTTCTAAACCGCATTCACTTCGTTGCTCTTATCTTCGCAAGGTGAAAGCCGTTTATATTCTATTCAAAAAAGAGTTTCAACTCGACATGCGTAAAAAGCAACTGCTTTTTGGCATCCTACTCTTTGTGCTTTCTTCCGTATTCACCTGCTACTTGGCCCTCGAAAAAATTGATGATTCAAAAGTTCTTGCGGCGTTGTTTTGGATAGTCGGACTCTTCGCGGCTTTCAACGCCATGCAGAAATCGTTTCAACAAGAACAAAACGGAACCGACAAACTCTTATACACCCTCGCTTCTCCGCGACAAGTATGGATAGCCAAGGCGACGTATTACTCCCTGTTGGTCTTAGTATTAAATCTTCTTTCGATCTTACTTTTTTCTCTCTTCTTTGGATCTGACATTTGGTCGAGAACCTCTATGGACTTGCTACTGTTGGCCGTTTCTCTTGGAAGTATCGGATTAGGTACGGCCCTTACTTTCCTTTCAGCGTTATCGTTTAAAGCCAACGGTTCTGCTTCCCTAACTGTCGTGCTTGGTTTTCCAGTTCTTATGCCCTTCCTCTTCACCCTAACCTCAGTAACCCTTAGTATTTTGGATGGCGCATCTTGGCAAGTAGCATCCTTCGGCCTAATGCTTCTTGCAGGGCTGTTTTTAACCACTACGATTATGTCGTTATTCTTGGTTCCATTCTTTTGGAAGTCTTGATAATTCGCACCTTTTTTTTCATTTGTTTCCCCTCATTCGTGCTTAATTTCGCACGTGAACAATTCCATTCTTGAATGAAGCATTGGTATAAAATTTTAGGAAGTATTTCTCTCTTGTATGCCTGTACATTTTCGTTGTATCAAGCATTGGATCCCGCCTTGGTGGTGGCTGATTCAACACAATTAAGTTCTGGACAAAACAAAATAGAACTTGAGGGACATTACACACACTTCATCGACGTTCCTACCACTGCGGGAATTCGAGTGGGGGAATATTATTTTGAAGGAGTCGTAAAGCCCATTGACAATGGGAAATTAGCTATAACAGTCGATCTTCCCGACACCCTTCCCTCCAACGCCATTCTCTTCAAAGCATACAACAGCGTAGACGGAGAGCTAATTCTAAATCAAGCATGTTCGCTCGGAAAAATTGCACTTGATACTGCCGCAACCGATTCATCTTGGGTTAAAAATGTGAAGCAAGAGAAATACACCGGTGTCGGCTTTCCGAATTTACCCATCTTGAATGAAACCATTCGCAACCTCATGTGGCACGTGCCTATGTGGTTCACCATGTTCTTCATTATGATTCTCTCATTCTCGAACAGTCTGAAACTATTGAATTTGAAGGAATCTTCAAACCGATTGGAGAGGATGTTAATATTCGATATGCGTTCAACATTATTGAATGAAGTGGGCGTTCTGTTCTGTGTCCTTGGCTTGCTGACCGGTTCGTTGTGGGCACGCTATACATGGGGCGATTGGTGGACGAATGACCCGCAACTAAACGGCGCATTGGTAGTCTTCTTGGTGTATTCAGGATACTTCATCTTGCGCGCATCTATTGACGATGAAGACAAGCGCGCACGCATCTCAGCTGTGTTCAACATTTTCGCATTCGTGCTCATGTTCATTTTACTCATGATCATGCCTCGCTTTGCGGCTGGACTTCATCCGGGAAAAAGTGGAAATCCAGCCTTTTCACAATACGATTTAGACAGCACCTTGCGCGCGGTGTTCTATCCTGCTGTATTCGGATGGATTTGCCTCGGGTATTGGCTTTACAGCGTTCGCATTCGTGCAAAGCGCATCAAAGAAGAACTTAAACTTACAGAAGATTAATATGGACTATTTTCAACATTTCGGAAAGATGCCTGTTGTGATTGGTGTAGTAACACTAATCCTCGCAGGAATTATTGTTTACCTCGCTCGTCTTGACATTAAAGTTTCAAGATTGGAGAAGAAAATGAAAGAACAAAATCAAAAATAGATGAGCAAACTTCAGATTGTTTTATTGATTTTAGTGGCCTCAGTGTTCGGTATTATCATTGCCACTTACGCGAAAAGTACAAGCTCGGCAACATTCGGAGAGGCGGCAGAGCACGTGGGAGAGAAATATAAAATTGTGGGTACGTTAGATAAAAACGTTGCCATTCAAAACGATCCTGTGGTAGATGCAAACCTGACTATTTTCAATGTAATCGATTCCGAAGGGAAATCTCAGGTGGTTTATCTGCATCAAGATTCTGGAAAGCCACTCGGTCTTGAACGTTCAGAAAATGTAACCTTAGAAGGAAAAATGAATGCCGAAGGAGTCTTCCATAGCGATCACCTTCAAATGAAATGTCCAAGCAAATACAACGAAGAGAAGCACGAAATGTAATTGGTGAATGAACAATATTGAATACCTCAACGAACATCTTTTGCCCG
>Ga0114980_10000100_pt1 | contig 55150 bp, 105 predicted proteins | sample S_140806_EF_Meta_FD_87018 | JGI IMG/M metagenome (GOLD analysis project Ga0114980, IMG submission 87018) | Freshwater microbial communities from Lake Simoncouche, Canada to study carbon cycling - S_140806_EF_MetaG | ecosystem: Environmental > Aquatic > Freshwater > Lake | place: Lake...
ATATACTCAGTCTAAATGGATTAGATTTAATTCTCAATTATTGGAAAAATAATCTCCCCGATACAGATAATGATTGTTGGTCGGGTGACGGAAATTCACAATATTTTTGGGAAGTGTTGTTCAAAGAAAACAACCAAATAAACGTAGATTATGGAGGCGAATTTGGAGCAGGCGAACTAAATTTCTATAGCCACAGTCAAGATTTATTAAAATATGATTTTTGGAAGGTTTTTACCGAAAATTATCCAAAAATTACTAATAATTCATAAATAAAATTATGACAACATTCAAAGAATGGCTATGGAATAAAACCAAAGAACCCGAATACAAAGACTATAGTGCCTATGCCGCTGCTGTTGCTGCCAAAGAGAAAGAGCAGAAGGATAAGGATTCTAAGTACAATACAGTAAAAATAGACGATATTGAGATTCAAGGCGATGAAGACTTTATAAATAAAACAAAAAGTGCCTTATCACTATTATCACGCTCAAAAACCTTCCAAGAAATTAAAAAATATTTAGGAAAGATAAAACAACACCGAGCGTCAGGAATGGTTCCTTATGCAAAACCACCCACTTTTGAAGTCGCAAAACCAACATACTCAAGCGGTTCAAAATGGTACGCATCTGGTATCGCACACGATACCTACCACTCTTATCTTTATCACAACAATCAAGAATGGCATGGCAAAAAAGCAGAACAAGAATGTATTGCAATACAAATAAAGGTACATGACGAAATAGTTGGGAAAAGAATAATTCCAAACCCAATAGATCACCTTAATAAAAGATATCTGCAATCAATAAAAGATAATCCTACCCATCAAGACATTCCTTACGAAAAACGAGATTGGTAAATTCATAAAAATAATTCTATATATGAATTAATAATAATTAATCAAATTCGTTATAACACTATGGCCCAAAACATGAACCCAAAGATAATCAATGGATAACGAAATGGTTAGTATGATTCAAACCTTAATCGATAAGTTCTCTAGTGAGCAAAAACGATTAGAACAAAAGATTATAAAAGGCTCTATTAAAGAATCTGTCTCAAACGATGAACTTTTAGCCCTAGCAAAAGACTTGGTTTCTGAAATCAAAAAGATCAAAAGAATCATACTTACGCTAGAAGATATTAAAAGTATGATGAATAATTAATTGGATAACACGATGAGAAAACGAATTTTGTCTGATGATGAAATTATAGAATCTATTAATATTTTCTATAATTCAAATCAATTACAAGAAAATTACGCAAGAATATCCGTTATGCGAAGAATTTTAAATAAACCCCTACACGAAAATATAGCAAACGTGGCAGAAGAATCAATTACTGTCGCCTGCAAAGAAACACCCAAAATTATCGACCTTATACAAAACAAAGATACCAAAGAAAAAATATTACTACTCGTATTATAATCATTTCTTATCGCTGCTGATTAGATTTAAATAACCGCCGCAATTCCTACATTTGGCTTTACCAGCATTTATATCATACATTTTGGCCTTTTCTTTGTTTCCGCATCTACTGCACTCAGCATTACGATGGCCTTGAGGAGCATTTTTAGTTTTCGCTTCTAATATTTGTTGAAACTCATAAAAATTAATCATAATATCTCCTTTTATTTTTATTTAGATTTGTGCAAATAAAAATCAACTTGAAAATATTAATAATTCCAAACCGTTATACAGTATGAGATACGAAAAAGTAGAACCAAGAGAAATTAAATACTACTACAGCAACTATATTGAGAACGAAAATGTAACAAACTTCTTCGCACAAAAATACGCGGGAGATAAAACCACCACAGAAGAACTAAACCTACTACAAATTCTTATCTCAAATGTTACAAAAAATATACTTGAAAAAACAAAATCAACCCAAGATTGTATAGTATTTGACCCTACCACAGAAGATTTTTTTGTAACCGATCTAGATTCTTTCCAAAATCAACGCAGTTTTTTCTACCGAAGCGACTTTACTGATTTTTCAACTAAATGGAACGAAAATTGTTTACCAAGTTTACATAATGCAAAATTAATAAAAAATCGAAAAGTAGATACGCTGCTTTTTGATAATGTTCGACAACACCTAGATGAAAAAGTATTTAATGCTCTATTGGCTACCGCCGCTTTTTGCCAAGATGAACTCAAAAATTACACAAATGTTTCTTGCGGCTTCTTATTCAAATTCTTATCCACTCAGCACTACAACGCACATAAAGAAAAATATTATGAGCAAATAAGTCAAGAATATTACATTTGCAAACAGTACGAAGGACAAGTTGTTATAGCAAACAAAAAAACAGTAAATTTAATGCCTATCGAATGGAATGATGTAAATATTGATTATAACCCTTAATATTAATAATTCCAAACCGTTATACAGTATGCAAGAATTCAACGAAATTATTATTAAGTCAATATTTAAGAAATTAAATATTGATTGCCTCATTCTAAGCCAAAAAGATTTCGTCGCTCACGATAAAGAAGATTGCTGGGTAAATCACAAACTAAGAAAGAAAATCTTCGCCCTAAAAAATGACAAAGTGTCCCTCGTAGAACTCAGCCTAAAAGACTCATTGCCCGAAAAAGTCTACAACTATATCTTGGCAGAATCCTTGGCTAAAGATTCTAAAGAATTATTAAAAAGCCCAAGAGAAATCCTTATGGATATGTGGAAAAACTTTCGTCCAGACCTAGATGATGAATTATTTGATGATGATTGCGGCAACGACGAAAGAAACGAAAGAAACGGAGCAATGGAATTTATAAGTTATTGGATCTTCTTGTATCTAGAAAATAATGAAGTAAAAATTAAATACTCTGTGCGTGACGTTAAACGCTCAGGATGGAACAACGAAGAAGTAAAAATTCCAGATATAATATCAATAAGAACATCAGAAGATGACCTCAAATACCAAGAAAAAACCAACCTTATAATCTCAGAAGATGACCTCAAAAACCCTATGTGGGAAAAAATCTGCTGCAAAGATAATTGGATAAAATAATAATTATTCCAAACCGTTATACAGTATGAACCAAAAGGAAGCCAAATGACTAAATACCCACCTATCGATCCAAAAGAAGTCTACGACAGCCTCTATACCCGTTCTAAGAATATTGTAGACTGGTATGAGTTTCTCGGAGATCACAATATCGAAACAATCTCATACTTAGACCCTTGCACTATGGAATCTAAGGGAAATAAATTCGTTGTTTGTGACGATCCTGCCGGTGGACGTTCTCTTAAAATCCCTGAGCAACTTGCCCACGAAATTAGAGGAAATCCTTATTTTGATGTTGAAGCAACCGATGCTGACCTTCCAAGAATCGAAGCCGCACTAGACAATCTCTCAGAACAAGATAAAGAAATTGTCGAAAAAGCAAAAGAATACGGCGACGGTTCTGGAAATAGAAACACAGAAGTTTCTCTCACCGTTAATCTATATTGCAATTGGGACGGCGATCTATTATTTCCAACAGTAATCGTAGACGAAATAGCCAATCACGATACCCTCAAATATGGGGTAAATTGGGATAAAGCAAAAGAACTTGAACATAAGGCGAAAAAAGAAGTTCTTAATAAAGTCGCCCAATATAAGAACATCGTTATTAAAATCGCCACAGAACTTAAAATTAACTCACACGATGTTCATGAGTATATTATGGGATGGGGATGATGAAAATTAGATTTCAAGATGAAATTATGCAAAAGCATTACGAGTCTTTAATAAAAGATGGGTATCATTGGAAAATAGCAGAAATCAAAACAATAAAAAGATTTGAAGAATATGACCAATAAGATTACCCCAATGCTTTTTTAATTTGTCCACTATCCAACGCAGGACTTCTTAATTTCGCAACAACATAATCCCTAAGTTGCTTACTACTCACTTTTCTCAGTTCTCCCACAATGCCATTGTTTTTTATCACAGGCAGTTCCATCAAATTATCCACGCCCAAAGGCTCTGTAGCATCGTAATACCTTCCATCGTAATAAATGAAAGCATGAGCATCATCTGCAAATAATTGACCCGATTTTAAATAATATTTAGCAGCCAATGCCCAATTATAACAATGACCACGATTAATAATCTCTGGACTCATTCCAGAAAATATTTTTTCACTTATAATCGATAAATCAACCGATTCTAATATGTTGTAAAATTTATAAAAATTAATCATCTTAATTATTTATCCAAGAATTTAATAATTGTAAATAATGAGTGGAAAAAAATATATCACTCATAGGAAATTGCCAAACAACAGCATTATGTAAGTTTCTCAGACAACTAAAATATAACGCTAAATGGCTATGCTTTGAAACAGAATGGATAAATTCCAATTGGCCCAAAAACCAATCATTGTTTCAAAATCAAATTCAACATAATATCTTCGACCAAAACGATTGTGTAAACTTCCTAAAAATATCAGATATTATCATATTCCAACCAAATTACTTACATTGCAATGTAGTTGATAATTATAAAAATGATACCGCCCAAACTATTACACTATCTCCCGTTTTTGTTAATAATTTAGATTACATCTTAGAAAAAGAATCAAAATATCAAACCAATGTTAAAATATCCAGTATCATCAGCCAATACCCTAAAGAAAAATTGTACGTTATAAACGATAACCACCTATCAACACTACTAACACTAGAAATACTAAAACAAATAGCCAACTTGGCTAACCTGCAATTCTTCGACAATATCACCTACCAAGAATTAATAAAAATACAATACCCTAATTATTAATTTTCCCAAATCGTTATCTCATATCAACCCGACATAAGGATAAAACCATGCCATTTGCTCTTTACCCCTCAAGAACGTACTCTCAAGATTTAGAACTGCTCAAAGAATTGGGCATAAAGCCATTCCAAGCACCAGACCAAGAAGAAATTCTAGTCGGTCAATATAAGCCGCCACACCACAAAAGAGCAAAAGTGAAAATATGGGTGAGTTGTATGCCTGCTCAATTTTGGCGATTTGAGATCATCACAGAAGAAAACAAGAAGTTTGAAGTTCAAACCGGCTCAGGATGTTTATCAGAATATTGGCCGGGAGTATTGAAAATCGCAGAAGGTATGATGGAAGTGAAATCACTAAAATGAATTTATTAATTATTGTGGGTTATCTACCCAAATCTAACCTTTTATAATATTTAGCTGTGGGAAACTAACCCATCTGCACAAATTTTGGTTCACCTAATAAATTAAATAATGGCTAATATTTAATTATAAAAATAGGGTCTAGTTAAATTAAGTAATAAATTTATTAAAAAAGGTAGTGCTTAGACCCCCTTTATAATTATAACTAACTAACGGGGAAATATAGTTTTCTAATAAAATCTAAGGGTTTCTAGTAAAATCTAGGTAAAAACAATGTATATTACTAATTATGAGTATCTGAGTGCGTTATTGAGTGTATTATTGATGGGAGTTGGGTTGGGGCTTTCATTGAGTAAGCTATTTTTTGTTGAATAATTAAAAAATAAGTAGAAAATAATCTCTTCTGCACAAATTTTGGTAGAGATTATATAGAAAATTAATAAAAAATAGTTTTTACGATATTGGGTGGTACTTTTTTTAAAGTAAAAAGACACCTGATGTTTATTTTGTATCTGGTATAATAATATTTTGTCTTATTCGATATGGTATACCGGAGGATAGAATGGCTAAGATAAACTTATTGGACTTTTCTAAGACGTTCTCGTTGAATAGTCATGGATACAGGGGAGATTACTGGTCTAATTCTACTATAGGCGCTCCTGCTGGCGGGGGTGCTTGGACATTATCTTCTGATTTTGAAGTTGCTGTTATCAATAAGATAGTTAGTTGGAGTGATTGGAAGGGTTGTCCTGAGAATATTTTGTTATTGGCCTTTTTTAAGAAGGCTGGGAAGTTATCGGACAACAGTATTTTCTACAGCAATATTAATTCAATAAAGAGACATAGTCATTGGCGTGGATGTGACGTAGTTTATACATTTTGTAGGAATGTATTGAAGGGTAGGTTGCCGAGTGGAGCGGAGGGGAATTTTCTTTCGGACATATGGGATAATCATTATGGTAGTAGGTTTGCATATAAGTATGCTAAGTATGTGATTCGTGGTCGGTTGCCTGTGGAGTATGAGAAGGGTTGTCAGAGTCTTGATTACTTGGGATTTTTGGAGACTAAGGGGATAGAGATTAGTGATATATTAATTAATAGTACGGCTTTATCCTTTAGTTACTACAAGTATTTTTATCATTTGCCTGAGGTTGTTCATAATTTTATGTTGGCGATGCAGTTGAGTGGAGATGGTTATGCTTCTGCTTATTTCCGTCAGCGTAATAAGGATGATGTTTTGATAAAGAACAGGTTGAAGATGGTTGATCCTAATAAGACTGTGAAGGAAGTATTGATGGGGTTGAAATGAATATATTGGGTAGAATTTTATTGATAATTCCTTTTTGTAAATTGTTATATGATTACGTTCCTTCCTTGGACTTTTATAGTCTTAATTATCCTCTTGGAGCGTGGCTATTAATTTTATTGGGTTTGATTTCAATTTTATTTAATATTAGTAGAATATTGGGTATAATTTACATATTGGTTGGGTATGGGTTATACAGTTATTTTATACAGAGTGATATTTATAGTTTGTGGCCGGTTGGTGGTTTAATTTTATTAATTAGATCAGATGTTAGTAAGAAGGTTGTGGAGAAGGTTGTTCCTGTAAAGGAGAAGGCAGTTGAGAAGGTAGTTCCTGCAAAGAAGAAAGTTGTAGTTGAGAAGGTAGTTCCTGTAAAAATTAATAAAACGAAGTCTGATGAATATTGGGAGAGGTATGACGCTCGCAATAAAAAGAATTTGTTTTTTAACTTAAAAGACAAATTTAATAAATTATTGGTAGTGGGTAGGTAGTAAATTAAAAAAAATTAAGTGTGGTTTTTTGCGGGGAAAAGTGAGCTTTACAAGAAAAAAAATTGGGCTAAAATGTTTGTTGTGTTTACGGTAAAATTTTTTTCACATGGAGGCTAAATTATGCCCGCTGGAAGACCAAAGGGATCGAGTGGAACTAACAAGAGTTCGATTATTCGGGAATACATTAAAGCTAATCCCACAGCGACTACGAATGAAGTGATGGAGGCGTTGGGTCAGAAGGGCATTGAGGTTAGTCAAGCTCTTGTGGCTGGAGTACGTTCTAGGGAGATGCGTGGCCCTGGGAATAAGAGTCGCAAGCGTGGTGAGATCACGGTTAGCGAATTGAATAGTATTAATGCGATGGTGGAGAAGTTTGATGATCGTTCTGTAATTATGAATATTATAGACGACATGACGACCTTGATTAAGGAAATTGGTGGTATTGATCGTTTTGAAGAAGCGATGAAGGAGTTCCAGAATTGGAAGCCTGAGTCTGAATCTTTGAAGGCGGAAGCTGCTTCTGACATATCTGGTGATGACGATGATGAGGATTCGGATGATGATGAGGACGAGGATGAAGACGAGGACGAATGAATTGGGAAGTTTTCGCTGACTTCCCATAGTTAAGCCTTCGGGTTAGGATCGCGGGTAATCCTTTAATTAACTGCCGTAGAGTTTTTAGAAGTTTCTGTAAGACTGAAATCTTCTATTGTTGGTTGCACAAATTTTAATAAAGAATATACTAGGGCCATTTCTGTGATATACTTTACAGAAGTGGCCTTAGTATTTCTTTAAACCAAGTAGGCATCTCCTGATGTTTATTTACTCAAGGAAGGGTAGGTATGTTTAGGAATGAGAAGATAGTTGTTTTGGATATAGTTGATAGGTGTCTTAAGTTGGAGGATGATCGTGGTCAGATAATAAGTTTGATTTTTATTAAGGGTGGAAAATTAATAATTAAGGGTGAGTTGAAAGTTTCAGATAGTTCGATAGAGGCTCCAGAGATTAATTACTTGGATAAAAAATAAAAATAATTATGTATCGTTATGGGGTAGGAGACAAAAAATGGAAAATACCCCTAAGAAGCCTACTGAAATTCTTCCTTATAGGGAAGAGGATTGGGCAGGCGTTAGCGTTCCTAAGTTTAGGGATGCGAGTCGTGCGTGGAAGTTTTTGAAGAAGCATGGTTTTTATCGGCTTCCTGAGAAAACTGAATTAGTATTTTTGAAGGATTTATCATTAGCGATAGATTATGCTGTTCGGGTAGGCACTAGGTTGCCGGTTGTTTTTGAAACTGAGTTGAAGAAGCATCCTCAGTTGAGTTATGATTATATTTCTAGGGTGATTCAGGCGCCTTTGGAGGAATTTGAAGAAACTATTAGCAAGGTTCCTTCGTTGCTTGTGAAGTATAGTCATGAAATTTTAGAGGCGCCTTTGCCGGAGCATTTGGAAAATTGTTTGGCGGGTGATCCGTATAATTGTTTTGAATATGCGTGGCAGGTTCTTGACGGACGTTTGCCGGAAACTTTGCACAACTATATGTTTTGTGCTAACATGGACAATAACTTTGGACGTAGGTATCGTGGTGGGTATCATACTAAGTTGAAGGGAGCAGAGGAATACAGTCCTGACTATGTTAGTCCAGAGACTTATTTTGAATTTATCAAGTGGCAAAGGAAAAATTTGCACAGGCAGATTCAGCATTATCAAAAAATTTATGGTGTTGAATCGAAGCAGACTGTTGGCGAATTTTTACATGAATTAGAGCATGGTCGTTAAATTATTTTTTACTGATGGGTCTAGTTCTATTCGATCTTTTTCGGATGAAGAATTAAGAGATTTAAAATTAAATAATAGTTTGAAAGATTATTTCTCAGAGCATTTGAGTCCAGATTTCCCTATTGACACCTTTGAAATATTTGATATAAAGAAGTGTCCGGTGGACAATGATTATAATTTACGGACATTCAATTATCGGGATTATTTTAATTATTCTAAATCGTTTATAGGTTTAGAGATAGATGGTTGTGTAGTGGAGCGGGTGGAATTTTTTGACTATGATAGTTACGAGTATGGTTTGGATAGTTTGGATGGTGAGCCATACGAGCGTGGTGTAATTTTTAATTACACTATGGATCATTATTATTATTCAAAGGGAACAGTTGATCCAGAGAATTGGGAAAAAGATTCTAGAAAATAAAAATTAGTTCAAGTCGTTATGAGATTATGGAGGACAAAATGACTACAGCCGTTTCTAAAATTACCGACGATCAGTTTCGTCAGTTCAAAGATGATCTTGACACTATTATGTGCAAGTTTTCTATTGCTTTCCCGTTTTGGGGGGTGCTTGCGGAGCGTTGTAAGTTTAGTCTTACAAAGACTGCGGTTCCGACTGCTGGCATGACAGCGGATGGGCATTGTCTTTTCAACATTGATTTTGTTGAAGAATTGAAGAAGAAGTATCAGGACAAGTTCCATAAGAAGTTGTTATTCTTGACTGCCCATGAAATTAGTCATTTTGTTTTTGAACACATGAGTCGTCGTGAGGATCGTGACCCGTTGTTGTTCAACGTGGCTGCGGACTTTGCTATCAACCTTCTCTTGCATTATCAGTTCGATAGGGACAAGGATTATTTTATCGAAGGTGGTTGTCTTGATGAAAAGTATAAGGATTTGTGTGCGGAGCAAATCTACGAACTTCTCAAGAATGAAGATAAGGATGCTGGCGAAAAGGCTAAGAGTAAAATTATTGTAGATATTTTTGGTGACGGTGACAGCGAGGGTGAAGGTGACGGTGACGGCGAAGATGATAGCGAGGGTGATGGTGATGGCACTATGACCGTTCGTGAGCGTCGTGTTCCGTTGCCGTCTAAGGAGGGCAAGAGTAAGGAGATGAAGGCCAGTGAAATGGCCGATCATGTTCGTCGTGCCTTTACGGAAGCGTATGCTGTTGCGAAGTCTCAGGGTAAGTTGCCTGCCGACTTTGAGCGTGCTATTGTAAAGATTCTCAAGCCGAAGGTGGATTGGCTTCGTGCGTTGCGTAATAAGTTGCGATATGGTGTTTCACGTTTGGAAAAGCGTGATGTTACATGGAGTATTCCTAACAAGCGTTTTCTAGGTCGTGATTATATTCTTCCTAGTAACATTGGCCCTGAGTCGCCAAAGATTTGTTATGCCGTGGATACTTCGGGTAGCATGAGCCAGAAAGATTTGGAACAGGCTATGGGTGAGTTGGAAGATATTCGCCAAAGGTTCAATGCAAAGGTTTATGTTTTGGATTGTGATGCCGATGTTCATAGTAGTAAGTGGCTGAATCCGCATGAGCCTCTGCCGGTTCTCAATGGTGGTGGTGGAACGGATTTTCGTCCGGTGTTTGAGCATATTCAAGAAAATAGACTCAAGCCTGACTACGTTGTATTTTTTACTGACGGGTATGGTTCGTTCGGTGACGATCCCGGTCTGCCGGTGTTGTGGGTAATGACCAGCGACGTTGAGCCGCCTTTTGGCGAAACTGTTCGTGTCAATGTTCCGTTCGATGGCGATTGAAAATAAAATTAATTACCAATCGTTATAAGAACATGACCGTTGCCAAAACAAAGCGAAAACGCAATCTTCGTAAGTTGTGGGAGGACGTTACCGTAAATGGAAAGCGTCCTCCCACAAATGAGAAGGTTTGGTTTGACGATCCTCTAATTGCTTTTCTTTTTGCAAAATATAAAAAGGGCAAACCTTTTTCTGCGGAATTAGAAAAACTTTTTTATGGCAATGTGCAGGCAATTTATAATTATGTTTATTGGGTAGTTCACGATCTTGGTCTTGAGCGTCCCGAGCATCTTAATAATTATATGATTGCTAATAGTTTGTCTGCTTCTGATAAGGAGCAGGAGTGGATTGATCTTTACTTTGAAAAAATTGAAAATAAAAAAAATAGAGCTGTAAAATAATTTTAGATCTGGTTCGTTATCCCATTAGAACGACGGTAACAAAAAAACAAGGAGTTGATAAAGATGGCTGATAAATTGGTTTCTACTGCTAACGTGATTACGGGTTCATTGGTTGAGAAGATTCGTCGGTGTCGGCAGGTTCCTACTGCGAAGGGGCAGGGGTTGCCGATGTTCATTTTCGGTTCGCCGGGTGTGGGCAAGAGTGAGCAGGTGTTTCAGGCGTTGGAAGAAGGTGAGATGATGATTGACCTTCGCCTCAATAGTCTTGATAGCATTGACCTTCGTGGTCTGCCGGTTATCAAGAAGGATAAGGACAAGAATCCCACGCAGGTTGAGTGGGTGCGTCCAGAGTTTATCCCTGCTGACGGTAAGGGTATTCTGTTTCTTGACGAAATGAATACTGCGGCCCCCAGCGTTCAGAATCCGGCGTTGCAGTTGGTTCTTGACCGTAAGATTGGTTCGCATAAGTTGGGTGATGGTTGGTATATTGTCGCGGCTGGTAACAAGTCCGATGATAAGGCGCATGTTTACCCTCTGTCTGCGGCGTTGCGTCAAAGGTTTGCGATTTACCATTATCAGCCCGACCATAACACTTGGACGAATTGGGCCGTGAAGAATGGTGTTCATCCTCACGTTATCGGATTCATCTCGTTCAAGCCCGACCTGTTGATTCAGCCGAGCGTTGACGAAGAATCTTCTAATCCTTCGCCACGTTCGTGGTACTATGTCTCTCAGAGACTCAATGCCGGTCAGAACGAGTTGGATGATATTCGTTCGGTTGTCGGTGCTGCTGCAAATGAGTTTATGGCATATCAGACGGTCTGTGAGAACATTCCGAAGATTGACGATATTCTTTCCGGCAAGATTGAATGGAAAGAGGACGAGCGTAATATCACGGTTAGTTATGCCGTGAGTAATGCACTCGCCACGCACATGCTTCGCAGCAAGAGCGTCAAGGTTCAGATTGAAAACTGCTTCGGTGCGTTGAATAACATGAGTGGTGAACCGTCGATCCTGTTCATGCGTCGAGTCATGCACTCCGACAACACTGAACTCAAGACGGCACTGTTCTCTAGTGACAATGGTAAGAAGTGGTTCAAGAAGAACGGGGATCGTATGACTAAGGCGATCCAGATGTAATAATGCCCGTCGTTCCCCCTCGCCTTGTGATGAAAGTCATGGGGCGAGGGGTTGGGCTTTAAAAATAAAAATTTATTAGAATCGTTATAGAATTAAGGAGACAACAAATGGCTTTGAATTTTGATGGTGATTATTCTGAAATTCCTGAGAATCTTCTTGGTGGCATCCTGCGATATGTCGAGTTTGCGGTTCAGCCTGGGGGTTTCTTGACCGCCGTGCTGAACAATGATCTCAGGCAAGCGGTTGGCAAGGCCGATCCTGCTTCGCTCAAGGCTCTACCGCTGGTGGTTCGATGGTTTGTCAATGAGCGTCCCGACCTTTACGGCCCTGAGAATTTCAAGAAGCACCTTGACCCTTTCCGAAAGGTTGTCTAATGCAAATTATTACTTATCTTGTTCTTGGTGGAATCGGCACATATTTATTTATTGAAGCTGCTTGGTTTTGCTTTTGTATTACTTTCAAGGCCATTGATAATTTTATTAATGGCTGACAGTGAACACCTGATGTTTATTGTCTTAATTAAATAATAAATTATAATTCGCGTTATAACTTTATGCAAAGTCAAACAATCAGCGGCATTGAAGATTATCTCAAGTTCAGTTCGGACTTCCGCAAGAAGTGTAGGAAGCCAGAGGATTGGCGATACTGTTGCTTTGAAGAACTGGTGCTGAGTCACGGCAGGAAGTTCGATGAGATAGTTCGCAGGCCGAAGTGGGTAAAGCGAGGAGTAATCAAGGGATGTTTCTCTAATTGCTTTAGTGAAGTCGTCAAGCATCCAGACCGTCTGATATATTGCGAAGGGTATGCTACGAGCTTAATCCCTGTGCATCACGCATGGCTCTTGTATGATGGCAAGGTTATTGATCCTACTTGGGATGGACGAGACATCATCAAGGATAACACTGAATACTTTGGCATACCCTTTAATTATAATTATGTTCTAAAGGTTGCGACTGAATCTGGTTACTATGGAGTAATTGATAATTTTGCTCAAAGTTTTCCGTTGCTTAGTGGTGAGCATCAGAGTGATGAATTTCTAAGTAAAATAATTTAAATTCAAGAGCGTTATAGAATTATGGAAAGCATTGCAGATAAAATTCTGGAAGATATTGCTAAGAAGAAACTTCTTCTTGAGACATTGCAGACTAGAGGTTCTGACGAGTTGGACTTCTCAGAGCAGTCTGTGTGGGCCATCAAGGATGCTTTGGAAGAGGCGTTTGATGCTGGCTTCAAGATGTGTAGGCAAGCCCGTGGTTAAATTAATTACTTATTTATTTGTTTTCTTTTTTGCCACAGAGGCTTTTGGCAATGATTTGTTTCGTTATTTAGCTGAGATGGTAAATGACGAGAGGCAGAAGGTGGGATTGTCTCGTCTTGTATATAACAAGCAATTAGAGCAAGCTGCGTTGTCTCATAGTCATTGGATGGCCCGTATTGGTAAGATGGAGCATTTGCAAGGTCAAAGTCCAAATAATTTTTTAGAATATTTGAAGAGCGATCATAATCATGCTACTAGGATTATGAAGACTGGTTATTTAGATTGGCAAGATTTATTTGATAGGAACGGAGACAATGTTCGTTCAAAGCCTGATGCGGATGAGCATGTGAGTGAAATTATTGCTTACGCTGGGCCGGGGACGGGATTTATTCAGCATCAGCTTCCTGTTATTGTTCCGGGTTGGATGAGAAGTCCGGGGCATAAAGAGGCGATATTAAAAAATTATTGGAAAGATATTGGTGGTGCGTTTGCTGTTAGTAGAAACGGAAGTGTTTACTACTGCATTACTTTCGGGCAACCGGTGAATTAATTATGGATAAAGAAGTTGTTGAGATAATGAGTACGGTTTGTCAAAAACTTTCTCATGCTAGAGTAAATTTATCTAAAATACTTGGGCCAGAGGATTACTCTAAATTTAGAGAAATTATTTTTGATTGTGAACAACTTATGGCGGCTTATTGTGATTGTGCGCCAATAAGGTTGATTGATGGACAAGTAGAAGATATAATGTTAAATTACGAGACAAAATAAAAATAAATTAGGATCGTTATAGAATAGAACGAGACAACTTGCGGCTCTAGCTCAATTGGCAGAGCAAGGGGCTTTTAACCTCTAGGTTCAGGGTTCGATTCCCTGGGGCCGCACTTAATAAAAATTTATCAGACTCGTTATCATATTGCCGCAATGCTTGAAGGCGAACTTAGTTGGTTGAGCATTGAGCCTTCTTATAGTAACCAACCTGCGGCTTCTAATACAAAGGAATTTTTATGAATGATTGGGAGAAGTATTACAAGAAGAGTGGTGCGCCGGACAATCCTCCCCTGCCGGACATTCGTGTTCGTGGGATTCCAGCACGAAATGAACTTGAGAAGTTGCTCAAGAGTCGAGTGAGGATTGATCCTAAGAAGTTTATAAAATAATGTATTATGGATTTTACTCAAAATCTTCTGATGATCGTAATGGTCATGTGGTTTATCTAAATCCAGACGGCCAGAAAATAAAAGTTTCTTATGCCACCAAAGACCCACTTCTAGATTATTTTAAATTTAAGTGGGAAGATAAGGTTTTTGTTGGGCCTTTGATTAAGTTGGTTGAAATTAATTGGGCTTATGGTGGGGATTATAATAGTTTGAATATTGGCAAACCACCCAATAAAATAATAATTAAATAAGATCGTTATGCTAATGGAGGCAAATATGATAATCAAAGAATGGCGTTTGCATTATTGTTCTGGTAGTAGCGACAAGGTTTATGTTGCTAGGATAGAGAAGCGTTCTGATAAATTCTATGGTGTTCCTTGTGAATATGGTCGTAGGGGCGCCGTTCTTAGGCCAGCGGACAAAGGTGTCTATAGAACTCTAGCAGAGGCAGAGAGAGCTTTTTACGATGTTGTGACTGAAAAGACAGCCAAGGGCTATGCTATAACTGATAGGATTGAAAGCGATGGGGTAAAAGTAGAATCATCAATTAAAGATGAGATAGTTAGGCAACTGGAGGCGGTAGGATCAGCTACAGCAGATGATTTGGCTAAGGCATTGGCTTCAGAAGTTGTTTCTTCTACTGAATCTAAGGAATGTGGAGAAGGTGATAGAGAAAAGGCTTTGGCTAGGCTCAGGGCAGCGAGTGCGTGGTAAAAAATTAAAAGGTGTTTTATGAGTGTAATGGGCGATTTTTTATTTGTTTCTAGTATCGGCTTGACAATTTGTTGGGCTTTAGGAAAATTAGCCGGAGTTGATATTGTGCCGAGTATAGGTCTTTTGCTAGTATATGGCTTGCTAGTATTTGCCATATCACTAAGATCAGAGGGCTAAGATGAAGCAGCAAGTTGTAATACTAAAAATTAAATATGACGATCAGGAAAATTTCGCTCCCCAAAATTGGAATTGGAGCGAGTTGTTGGGTTGTAAAAATGATTGTGTCCAAGTGATGAATTATGGAACTATAGAAACTATAGAGGAGTTGCCGGATGAATGAAGAATTCCACGAATACTTGAAAAAGGTGATGTGGTATGCAGAGCAGGAGTATGATGTTCCTGCTGTTTCGGTAGAGGATTTTGAAAAATCGCCTTTGTCGAATGTTCTTTTGAGTCATTGCTTTACATACTTTTCTAGTAATTATCCTTTTCAAAATTGTGCTTGTTCGCTCGTCGAATACATGAAGCAGTTGATGAGTTGCCAAGAATAAAAAACTTTGATATAATACCTACTGTTTATTTCTCAGTTTTTTTGGAGATCATCATGAGCAAAACATACACTCCATCAATTAAAATCTGGCAGAATGAGGAAGTGGTTTTAATTAGTGATGAGCTTAAGATTGAATTAAAAAATATCATTCTTAATATTAAGGGTGATGTAATTCAAATTGAAAATAAAAATAAAATTGAATCGTTATAGAATTGAACACGGGAGTGTAGACCAACGGCAGAGTCAAAGGACTTATGAAATTGAGTGCCTAAAAGGAAACTTTTAGAGTAGAACTGCTTAAATTCGGTGAAACCTGTAAAATGGCAATACCGAGCGAAGCCCGAAAGGGAACGTGTAGAGACTTGACAGGCAGCACCTAAAACCGAAAGGTTATGGTGAAGATAAAGTCCAGACTACAAACCAAAAAGGGTGACGAAAGTCATAGTAGTAAGAAAATCCTTCCAGTGTGGGTTCGAGTCCCACCACTCCTATTTTTTATTTTTTCCTCTATAATTATCCGTGAGTGCATGACAATTAGGACAAAGAAGTTCAAGATTAGACAAGTTATTATTTGAATTATTTCCATCCTTGTGATGAAGCTCAAGTGGAATTTTAATTTTCTGCCACTCTGTTCCATCACAGTTCATGCACTTATGTTCAAAAATATTTTCTCTTATTAGTCTGTTCTTTAGCTTAAAGCTTTGAATAAATTTTTCATTGTTTAAATATGTTTGAATTGATCTCTTCGGGCCAATTTTATCTCCTTTGCTCCACCCTTGGCCCTTGAAATGAGAAGTATTAATTTTATACTTTTTAATGTATTTCTTAATAGTTTGATAATTACCACCAGCGGGTTTTATTTTTAATTTATCCAACACCTGCCTTATAGAGGTCGAATCTTGAATAATCTTTGATAGCTTGGTAAAATTATACTTCGTACTCATTACAATATATGTAGTAATGAGTTTTCCAAAATAATAAAAAATCTTTTGAGTTATGGTTTAAAGAGAAAACGCATCGTATGAAACTTGAAAAAGAATTAAAAAGTAGGCTGAACTATCTGTTTGATATTTTTGAAAGAAATAATATCTTAGAGGTGCAAATTAATTTTTATGGCAGTGGTGATGATGGCAACATGGAGGTAGGTCATGCTTTACTGAATCCTCCTCCTGGGCCTCCTTCTGAGTTTAAGTTCGCAGATGATGTTATTTGGGATGAGCCTACAATTTTTAATGATCCACGTTATCCACCCTCAGAAAATGTATTAATTAATTTGGGTGATCTTGTTCGTGAAGTAAGCAATGATCTTCTTGATAAAAAAGGAATTGACTACGTCAACGGAAATGGGAATGAAGGCAGCATTACTTACACGGTGAAAGGCAAAGATGTGAGTATGGCTTATTTGGTGACAGAAGATGCCGAGTATAATTTCAGCGTATAAAATAAAAAATTAATAGCCTCGTTATGTGGTTAGGAGACAAAAATGGCTAACCCTTATCATCATTCTGTTAGTAGTGCCAAGAAGTGGGGCGGGGTTCCAGAGGACTACCAAGCGGTTCATGATTGGTTTGACGAGAGCAAGATGATGATGGCGGATTTCCGGCATAGGGCTTTGAGGCATCATGCTGAAGGCATTTTCATGTGCGAAAGGATTTTTGGTCATACGATTACGATTTCGACAGGGCGCGTGGTTCCTGTTCGTTGGATTGGTGAGCAGCATGTGAAGGAAGATTGTGGATTTATTCCTTCGATGCAGGATTGGTTTCAGCACATCAAGCCTCAGAAGTGGATGGGAGAGCCGCCTGTCAAGTTGGAGAAGTTGCTTGACAAGATGGACTTGGACTCAGAAGGTACAGAGGAAGAGAAGTGGGAGCGTCATGTTGGAGAGAAGTTGGTGAAGCATTGAAACGCTCTGATTACGAAATTGTGCGGATTGAAGATGACCGAGTTTTCATTGTTGACCTTGATCTGGGCAATGCAAGTGTAACCAATGATGCAGAAGAAGTTTTTAAGGAAATTAAACTTCATTTTCCCGGCAGGCGATTAATTTATCGAGATACTTTGTTTAATTGGGATGAAATTATTGAAGATACTCATTGGATAAATTATATCCGTTATTTTGAGCACGTTCCGTCTGTTGATGAAATTAAAAAAATTCCAAGTTCTAGCTGGATACGGTAGGTTTACAGAAGATTTTTTTCGACTATAATCACAATAACCCAAGGAGGATTTAATTATGGCAGGTACGCAAGTCGGTTGTATTTCGGTCGGTGGTAACATCAATGTGCAGGCTTTTATTGACAAGGCAAAGGCTGACAAGTACGTTGTTGAGAGCGAGCAAGTGGGCAGTGATGGTCGCAAGTATATCGCAATTTGCAAGGCAGGGTAAAAATGGGGATTGACATCCGAAAGCAAGACGGTATAATTTGATGGTCAAGCAGTTCATCCGCGCCAACGAGGGATAAAATGAATGTATCAGAAGAAGATATGAGCAATTTGGTGGAGATTATCGGAAAAGACCCTGATTTTGTGGATCAGTATCTTGGAGATAATAACAATAATGCTTTTTTTACAGTTACTCAGTGTGCCAAAGCATTGGGAATCACGAGCGGCACTGTTTTGTACCGAATCAAAGTGGGTGGCTTGAAGGCCGAACGTGACAATCATGGTTATTGGATGGTCAGTGCCAAAGACCTCCGTGACCACATCAAGAATGGTGGGACGCAGAAGCGTTTTGCCAGCACGAAAAGATCGAAACCCGAAACAAAAGGAGAGATTCAGATCATGAGAAAGGGTTCCTACAGGTACGACAGAAGCACCAGCCAGAATGTTCTCGATTTCCTGCATCATTGGGAGAAATCGAACACTGTTGGGTTTTCCACGACAACTTTGACGAACGATTTCAACAAAGTGTGTGCCACGGAAACAACCCACGGGCAGATGAGCGGAATTCTTTCCACCTTGAGCAAGAAGAAAATTCTTGTACGCAAGGGCAGGGGAATTTATTGCTTGCATGAAGGTTTTATTTCCAAGCCTTCCAACATTACCGAAGCTCCCCAGAATACCCAGATTCACATTCCGCTTGTTGAAGTCGAAGAAGAAGACACGACTTTCGACAAGGAAGAATTGAAGACAGAGGAAAGACACTTGATCGACAAGTATCTGGCACGATACGCCGATCCTACGGAAGACTTCGTTTTCAGCATTTCTGACTTGGCAGAGGCTTACCCTACCATTGATCGGAAGAAGATCGGCAAGGCTGTCAACAACATGTACCAGAATGACAAGTTGCAGAAGGGCAAGGAGCTTGGTGAGTATGTGAAGAAGGCGACCATGAAGGCAAAGCCTGTGGAGACTTCAAGAACAGACGCTCCAAAACCCACCCTTGGAAGTAACCTTGAAGATGTTCTTCGCCTGAACATTTCGGACGAACTCAAGGCGAAGATCATCAAGGAGATGATGGCGTAATGGGATTCGTTTGGTCGGAAATCAAAAAGTGGGCCAAGGCTAACAGCATGGAGCCAACCAAGTCCAAGGATGGACTGTACCACTTTGATGGCAATTCCTACAAGGACATTGAATCGTTGACCACTTCTCTTTTCAATAAATTAACTAATAATAAATGGAAAGAGTATCAGGATAATTTCGTGAAAGATTAAATTTTTACCCATGAGGAATTTATGACCACAGTCAAGTTGACACCCAAGCAAGTTAGTTTTCTGGTTCGTTTGTATAACGAACAGCCGTTGGGAAACGATAAGCTGGCGTATAGCCCAGAGTTCAATAAGATGGTAAGATCATTCCAAAAGACCTTTGGAAGTTCTTATAAGCATCGTATCCTGTATAACACCCTTGTGAATTTGCGAAAAGCTAAGAAGTTGTTGCGCAAAACCAAGAGTAAAATTTAATTATGAAGAAAATTGCTGAGAAAGTTATTGAGGTTGTTGATGATGTGACCTGTGACGTTTGCGGCAAAAGCTGCAAAGACCACATGGACAACATGGAGCAGGCAACCCTGTCAGCTTACTGGGGATATTCTTCAAAAAAAGACGGGCAAAATTATGAAGTAGATATTTGTGAAAATTGTTTTGATAAAACTTTAGAATTTTTATCTAAATTAAAAGGTTCAACTATCAAACCGATTGTTGAAAATAATATTTAAATTAAATCGTTGTGTTTATAGAACGCTTCTGATATAATGATAATGACGGGGCCATAGTTAAATGGATATAACAGCTGCCTTCTAAGCAGCGGTTAGAGGTTCGATTCCTCTTGGCCCTACTTGCACAAATTTCAAACCTAATTAAAAATAACTCAATTATTTTTAATTATCTAAAAATAATAGTTTGAATATTTAAAAATAAGTCTTTGCAACACCTGATGTTTATTCTACTTCTGGGCGCCTTAAAATAATTTTTATTCAGTCCCGTTATACACTTATGAAAACATTTGACGTATACTCTGGGATGATTCGTATTTCTGATCCTTGCTTTGACGCTGGTGCGGCTAAGGTTCTAACTCTAAAGGCCAAGAAGGGTCGATGGGTTGCTGAAGTAGAAAAGGAAGAAAAAGTCGCCCAGGATATAATTAAAACTTTAGTTGCTTATTTTGATGAAAAGCAAACTGAACTTGCTGGACTTACCGACATTGGCGGTGATTACAACAAGGCTCTATCTATGATGTTAGGCAGACAGCCAGAACAAATTACTCAACAAGAACTTGTTGCGACTATTGAATCTGGGCAGATTGGCATTTTTGATAATAAATCTTTTGGTGATAATAAGATTGCCGTCAATGTCGCCAGACTTTCTGAAAAAATTATTTGCGAAGATCAACCTTGGTATAGCATTTGCTGTGACAGAGTTTTGAGTGAAGACCAGTGGGGTTCCTTGCCTAATGGCTGCGTTACTTCATCTACTGTCGATGGAGATGTTGCGGTTTCAACTCATACCAACGCCTGTGGCGAAGTAGTAAAAGTTGAAATTAATTTTGAAAAAAAAGTTGAATCTTCTATTCCTTCTCCTTATGACGAGGACGAGGAAGAGGAATGGGAAGAGGATGAAGAGTGTGACTGCGAAATGTGCAGGGGAGAGGTAGACGACGAGGATGATGATGACGATGATGATGACGAAGAAGAGGAAGAGGAAGAGGAAGACGATGAAGAATGGGAAGAAATAGAGGAAGAAGAGGAAGAGGAAGAAGAAGTAGACGAGGACGATGATGATGAGTGGGAAGATGAAGAAGACGAGGACGATGATGATGAGTGGGAAGATTGCGAAGACGAGGATGAAGAAGAGGATGAACTTGCAAATCCAGAACGATGAAAATAATAAAATCTAGTCTATAAAATAAAAATTTCAACTGACCGTTATCCCTATACGAACGATACAACGAACAACGAACTAAGAAAGAAAGGTTTTTACTATGATTGCTGACATGGAGCGTGGCGTTTTTGTTCCCGAGATCAATGACACCTACTACATCACCCCCGACATTTCCTCGCTGTTTCGGCGTGTTTCCAAGCTGAGTGCGGGCAAGACGCAGAAGATTCTTCTTCGCGGCCCTCACGGTGCTGGGAAGACTGAGATGGCGATGCAGTTTGCCGCCAGATTCAAAAAGCCCATGCTCATCATGGACTGTGCGAATCTCAAGGAGCCGCGTGATTGGTTCGGCTACAAGACGATTGAGGGTGGCGAAGTTGTTTGGCATGAGTCGCAGTTTGATAAGGTTGTCAGTGCTGGCAATCACGTTATTCTGCTTGACGAGGCCAATCGTGTTCATCCTTCTATTATGAACACTCTTCTTCCCATTCTCGACGGTCGAGGATTCACCTATCTGGAAGAGAAGGGTGGTTGCATCCAAGTTGGGCCGGGAACGGTTTTCTTTGCGACTATGAATGAGGGAGCGGCCTACACCGGCACTACTTCTACAGACGTTGCGTTGCGAGATCGACTTGGACAACGCATCGTTGAAGTTACTTATCTCCCGAAGGAGAAGGAAGTCGATGTTCTGATCGCTAGAACGGGCATTGCGGAAAAGGCTGCGAAGGCTCTGGTGGACATTGCCAACCAGATTCGTAAGAAGAGTACGGGCCTTGGCAGTTCGTTCTCTGAGGGGTTCTCGACTCGACAGTTGATTGCCTGTGCCGAGGATTTCGTGGTCGATGGCGTGGAGAGTCTGACGTTCACCATGACCAATCTGTTTAGTGCTGAAGGTGGAACCAATAGCGAACGTGCTGCGGTTCTCCAACTTATTCAAGGTAAGTTTGGGGTTGTGGAGAGTGCTGAATCCAAGATCGACAAGATGAGTGCGGCGGCTAAGAGAATCAAGGGCGCGGCCTGAAAATAATAGTTAGCCTCAACCGTTATAGAAATAAGGAGACAAACCATGTCAGATTACAAGCCTAGCGAATCGAAGAAGTGGTGGTGGGAAGATTACGATTATGACCATCGTGATTATTCCTACTCTAAGGGCAGCGGTTCACGCGGTTGGATGAGCAAGATCGGCGGCGACTCCGATGATTACTGGAAGCCTAAGAAGAACGTCAACGAGGTTTATCAAGACCTGTTGAACCAGTTGCAGAATAGCTCCAATATCATCGGCAGCGACGAGCTTGGTCAGATCGTTGTTCACTGGTCGGATGGGCAGAATGTAAATGATGTCAAGGCCGACAAGGCCGGTTGCCATAACATTTACCTTTCTCCTGACAATCTTCTTTCGACCAGTGGCAAGGGCAACGAAGTGTCGGAAGAGATTTTGGATGCGATGACCGGCAAGGTTTACTTGGCATCCACTCTTCGTGAGACAGTCGATCCCAAGGCTTACGATCAGGCTAAGGCTGCTCGCGCGATAGTTGCTGACGCTAAGGCGAAGGGCAAGGGCAAGATCGATTCCAAGTCCAATGTTATCAGCAATGCTGTTACATTGTGGGAGTCTATCGAAACTTCAATCGCTCGTTCCAAGATCGTTGAAGATTGGGCTGGTTTCGGGCCTTACGTTGCCGGTGATGCCCAGCGTTCGTCTGCTAGTAAGCAGTCTGTTCAAGATTTTATCGATGCCAGTGTTGCAAAGCCTAGTGTCGATGCTGCGACTCTTGCTATCGCTTGGAATCTTCTCAACTCTAGTGATCCTGTTACTATTCCCGATTGTTACAATGGCTGCATCGACGCAGCGTCGGAAATGATGGAGGAAGAAATTCCTGCCGAGGATCGTTTTGAATCTTGCCGTGAACTTACTGATCGTATCCGTAAGATTCTCAAGACTAAGGAAATGGAAGGTTCCAGCGAAGGTGAACCCGATTCTGAGTCTGAGGGCGACGATCAAGACGGCGACGGTGGATCGCAGGGCGATAAGGATGGCGACGGCGACGGCTCGTCAGACAGTGATGATGATGACGGTACTGAATGCGATGCTTCTGCAAAGCCGTCTGTGTGCGATGGTTCGCTTCTTGGCGAGACTGTTGACAATCGTACCGATGTCAACTTGAGTGAGCAGGAAGCGTCTGAAGAGGCTTCTAATTCTGATGAGGATAAGGCCGGAATTACTGCCGATGTACCAGATTCATTGTGCAATCTTGGCGAGAAGTATGACCTTATCAAGGTTGATATTCGCTCATCATTCAATGATGATTACAAGAAGATTGTTGCAGATCATCGCTCTGAAATTAGGTCGATCCGTTCCAGTCTGATGTTCCGTAATAATGTTACTAAGATGGTTTCCTACGGGCATCGATCCGGCGACATTGATGAGAATAGTTTGTTCAAGATCAAGATGAATGATGATCGTGTTATGACTAAGGCCGATAGTGTTAGTAACAAGAAGATTGCCATCTGTCTTCTTGTTGATGAAAGTGGTTCTATGGGCTGCGATAATCGAGTCGAAGAGGCTTGTAACACGGCCATTGTCATGGCAGAGAGTCTTCGTGGTATGGAAGGTATTTCGGTATCCATCTACGGCCACTCTGCGGAAGAGTCTCATAAGTATCGCAATGTTACATTGCGTGAGTATTACTCTCCCCGACAGAATAATCTCGCTGCCTGTATGGAAATTAGTGCCCGCGCTCAGAACCATGATTCATATGCTATCCTGCATACTGCTAACATTTTCAATCGTGACTATCTCGACTATGATCGAAAGATTCTGTTCGTTATTAGTGACGGTGAACCGGCTGGCAGCGGCTATGGCGGCGCTCCTGCTAGGAAGCATATGCTGAACGTCAGTCAGGCTTGTGCTAAGAAGGGTGTTGAAGTGTATGGTGTTGGTGTAGCCAATGCTTTCACGCAGGCTGCTGGCGTGTCGATGTATGGCGATAATAAGTTCGTAGTTCTCAGCGACGTTCGTAGTTCGCTTGGAATTATGAGTCGGTTCATCCGCCAGATTGCGATGAAATAAAAGTTACCCCCAGGCGTTATCCAAATAGATCACTAACCCCTAGAATAGAAAGGAGAATAAAAAAAATGACACGACTTGATACCAAGCAGTTTGCAGAAGTTCTGGATGTTTCATACGTGGTTGCTGCTGGTCTGGTGAAGCATCTTGTTTCCACCGGACAGGCTACCCTCGTTGAGAAGCGTAAGAGCGAGAAGACCGAAAAGAATCCTGCGGGTCTCGGAAAGCCCACTCGTATTTACGAGGTTGCTGACTCTGTGACTCTCAGTCTTCTGCCGCGTGAAGTTGCTACTGTTACCGTTGATGAGACCGTCGATGCTGTTGCTGAAGCGGCCTAACGTCACACCACCAAGAGAGGGGCGAGAAGTTCCAATACGATTCTCGCCCCTCTTCGATGGTGGTTGACAAATAAAGTTTCTGGACTATAATATGAAAGTGTAGGTGCAATCTTTGTGTAGCTACGACAGTCAAGTAGAACTTAATATTAGTGGACATGAAAGCGGGTAAAACCGCCTAGTTAAGAAAAATATGGTGGGCATTCGGGGGAGGATAAATTAGTTTTTATCCTCCCCCTGCGTTTTTAAATAAAAATAATTTCCATCCGTTATACTTCTATGAACACAAGCACCATAAAAGAATACGAGCAGGCATTGATTGAGTGGATCGACACCCTCACGCTCAATGGCAAGTCTGGCCGAAGGGCCGTGTTCGTTGAGAGAAGCCTCAAGCGAAGGTACAAATTGACGGTGCAGAAGGCCGTTAGAATGTCCCCCAGTCAAATTCCAACCAACTGGTTCAAGGGCTTAGATGAGTTCAAGCTGCTCACACTGTGGCATCTGACAAACAATATCAGTCGAAAATTTAAGACTGAAATTCCAGAGCAGTTCAAATTCCGAAAACTTTTGGCGGAGCTGTAAAAGTTTTCGGAACAAACACCTGATGTTTATAGGCTACCAATAAATAAAAATTATTCTATTTCGTTATATGATTATGAGCGGCGTAGCAGATATTGAGTATGTGGAATTTGTCGGAGTTTTAGCCAAGGGAATAGGCAAGAAGCATAAGCGTGATATAGTTTTGTCTTGCGATCTTACGGGTCTGTTGAATCGCCAAGGAATAAGCGGCGGAAGCTGTTATCAAATTGTCACCAATGACAAAAAATTAATTCAAAAATCACGGGAAACTCTATCGGATTGTTGGATCGACAAAGACTTCAAGAAAAATTTACGATCCAACATCAAGAACCACCTCCCAGAGAAACTTTATAATTATCTGGTAATGAGGAGCTTGGATGAAGAAGCCAATCTAAAAGATTTGCTAAATTATAGTGGTTGGGAAGTTTTAGAGTTGTTGCTGGAGACTGTTAGTCACGAAAGCGATTTCCGCAAATTCTTCGTCAAGATAAGCAAGGATAATTTAGAAATAATTCCTGCCGATGGTCAAGACAAAGTTAGCATTTCTTGGTAATTATGCGATTATTAATTAGAAATCCCTACCGTATTAAAAATAATTTCAAGAACCTGTTTTGCAGGTATTGCCATATTTTTGGTCATAAATATTTTGAGTTCGAAATACTAAGGGATAATTATTATTTATTTGAAGCCGAAGCTAAGTGGACAACCAAACGAGATCATGCAGGAATTAAAATAATAATTGGAATTTTTGGTTATGCCATTGGAGCAACCATTTACGATAATCGACATTGGGACACTAAAAAAAATTGTTGGATTGAATCGCCGCTGGTAAAACCAAAGTAGACTCGGCGGGCCATAAACCCCCTAATGCGTACCTGAGCAGATCGCCTTCGTGGTGGATGGTGATACAGGTGCATTACAAAAGCCGAAATGTACCTAGTTGTCTGGTAATCAGTAGGGCTAAACCCCGAATGCCAGTCCCAAAAGGACAAGGGACAACCGGCGATTTTTTCTCTTGAAAATTAAAAATTTAACGCTATAATAATCATGTGACGGCCCCATCTTCTAGAGGCCTAGGAAAGCGGACTTTCACTCCGCTAACATGGGTTCGAATCCCATTGGGGTCACTATAATTCATCATGCTCAATCACGAAGGCAAAGTTTTCAATCCTTACTCTTTCAAAGAGCTTACTGGTTGGGAATTAGAGATTGTTGCTTTTTTAGATGATCAATATGATGCCAAAGCCAAGGATTATTTACTTGGAGACTTGAGTTGGGCAGATTACGTTCAGTCTAAAGAGCAAATCATATCGGACTTTTTTACAAAAAGGTACGGTAAAATTTATCTCGACCGTCTGCCTGATAATTTGAAAAATAAAATATTGGCTTATTCGTTATGAAACTATGAAATCCGATATTGATCTTTTTTTGAAGCCAGTTTGTGAAGAATATAACAAAAACCAAAGTGAAATGTCATTAAAATTAATTTTGGATCTGGTCACTTGTTTGCCAAACAAAAAAGAACCGATATTTGATCCAAAGTTTGTTTTTCAACTTATTCATAAAGAATTGCACGAAGAACTAAAAAATAAAATATTGGCTTATTCGTTATGAAATATGAAACAAGTACGAACATTAGAGACTGGCTGCCTACTTGGCTTAAGTATGACAAAGTAGAAAATATAAAATTCTATAACGGAATTCCAGCAGTAGAATTTGTGAATGAACTTCTTGATTGGGTAGATAATTCCAAGCTGGGCGATCTTAGAAAGAAAAAATACACACACTTCATCATATATCATGCAGTTCAAGCCCTAACCAGAGAAGTGAAAAATCTCCAGATAGCTTATAAAGAATTAGTTGATTACATTAATTGGCTAAGTAAGAAGCTTAAGAAACCTCTTCCCGAAAATGCTCGTAATCAAGTAATCGCATATAGCCTGTAGTCATGTTATACTGTGTAACATGATTGAATTCATATTTTCTTGTTTTTGTATTATTATTTGCGGAATTTCTGGCTATTTAATTGGCGAATTTATTAAATTAAACACCTGATGTTTATCTGAGTCTGACCTGTCCGCTAATATACAAAAATAATAAAAAAGCCAATTCGTTATGAATTATGGCAAATACTTCCGTTCTTGAAGAGTTGAAGAAGTTCATTCCCTACGCTGTGCAAAACAGTGTTAGAAGGAAAGAGCGCCAAGGATCTGAGCAGTGGATGAAAGAGTTTGACGAGCAATTAATTAATATGTATTTGACCGGAGTGAAGAAGCGTAAGAGCGATAAGGCTCTATGCGAATATGCCAAGTTGATTGCTACTGCAAATGGCGTTGAACTTCCTGACAACATTAAATATTTTCTAATTTTATTGAACATATAAAATAAAAATTAGTGTCGTTCGTTATGACATTATGGGGCGTTCGTCTAACGGTCAAAGACGCCAGTCTTATTAACTGGACATGGGTGTTCGATTCACTCACGCCCTACTAGGAGATTTACTATGTGTGAAGATTGCGAAAAGAAGTGGGCTGAAAGCATCTTTGAAGACGATGAGTTTCGTGGCAAGATTCTTGATGACTTTGAAATCCAACACTTTTGTGATGGGACATTCAGATTCAACAGCGTTATTGCAACTGACTTTGCAAAATTTCTAAAGGAACAAGGAGACGAACACGGTCAGTGGGAAGAAGATTCTTCTGAAGAAGAAAAGATCGAATCGGCTACTGGCGTTGTTCATCGTTTGTTGGACATAGTCGGAGAAAGCCAGCAGCATCTTGCTAAATTTTCTTTGAATTAAATTGCAAAAGGCTGGCTGGTTTTGTTGCAAAAGGCCGTATAAAATAAAAAGAAAATAATTTCGTTATGGTCTTAGAGGTGAAATATGGCGGATAGTGCGATTCTAAACAGATACGATGGGCCTTGTTGTTCTTGTGGCAATTTTGTGCCATCTTCTGGAACTGAGCAAGGCTATGCCGTAAAGGAAAGCGGTCGTTGGAATCGTTACTGCAAACTGTGCAGTCCGATCAAGCTAAAGACTGACCGCAAGCTTACAAAAGATGGTCGAATCTATATGCCATTCGACCGATCCGCTCTTGATATACTCAGGAGTGTTCCTGGTGCTTGGTTTGACCGTCAAGAAGTTTGTTGGCATGTGAGTTTGAAAGAGGGGGATCGTGCTCGTCTTTTGGAAATCGCTGCTGCTCTTGAATTGGAAGTAGACCCAGAACTCCAGAATATTGAGTTGTCTCAGCAATCTATCGATGCCGCTGACAGTGGTCTTTATCCATTTCAGGTTCATGGCGTCGATTGGCTGAGTAAGGGTTCCCATCGTCTTCTAGGAGACGATATGGGTTTGGGCAAGACTGTTCAAACCATCATGGCTCTTCCCAAAGATGCAGCAGCCATTGTTGTTGCACCTGCCAGCGTAAAATACAATTGGAAGAAAGAAGTAGAAAAGTGGAGGCCTGATCTGGAGGTTGCAATCATCCCTAATGAGAAGGGATTTAGGTTGCCTAGATTTGGCGAGGTTGTAATTTGCAATTATGAGACGCTCCCAGAATATCTGGAGCCTAAGAAGATTACTCCTACTTCTAAGAGTTGGGAAGTCGCCGTGACTTGGCCATCGTCAGAGATGGCTAAACATTCTAAGAATATCACCCTGATCGTTGACGAGGCGCAAAAAGTAAAAAACTATAAGACTAAACGATCCAAGCGTATCAAAGGCTTGAGCATGAGTGCCAAAAATATTTGGGCATTGACCGGCACTCCGTTGGAAAATCGCCCAGAAGATTTGTTCGGAATTCTTGAATCTCTTCAAATGCAGATGAAAGTATTCGGTGGATGGGGCAAGTTTGTCAAGTATATGAACGGCAACAAAAACAGATGGGGCGGATATGAATGGGGCAAGCCTAGTCCTATCGTTCCTGAGTTGCTCCGTCGTGTTATGCTTCGACGCAAACGCGAAGATGTCCTCCCAGACCTTCCGTCCAAAACTTACTCATATGTAAAGGTTGATCTTCCTAAGCATTTGAAGAAGTATATGGATGATCTCTGGGCCAGATATGAAGGCACTATCAGAGAAAAGAATCTTCCGCCGTTCGAAGAGTTCTCTAAAATTCGTGCCGATCTCGCAGCATCCAGAATTGACGCTGTCATTGAGCTAGTAGAGGAGCATGAGGAGGACGAAATTCCTCTTGTTGTATTTTGTTCGCATCTTGAACCGTTGAATAAATTGGCGGAACGTGATGGGTGGAAGAAGATTACTGGAGATATTTCGCCTATCGAACGTCAAAAGATTGTCGATGAATTTCAGTCTGGGAAACTCAAGGGAGTTGCCGTCAGCATCAAAGCCGGTGGTGTCGGTATTACTTTGACTAAAGCATGGAAAGCAATCTTCGTTGACCTTGATTGGGTTCCGGGCGCAAACCAGCAAGCCGAAGACAGAATCTGCCGTATCGGTCAAGAATCAAATAAAATTGAAATCGTTCGAATGGTGAGCGATCACGCTCTCGATATCCACGTTCTTGATCTAATCGATTGGAAGATGCGTATCATCGAACAGTCGGTTGACGCTAGTGTGACAAGTGTAAAAAAAAAGTAGTAGTAGATAAAAAAGAACCAGAGCTAGATGCTAAGACGTTACGAGAATTAGACGAACAATATTCAAAAGAAAAATCAGATAGAAAGAATCTCCAAGAAACAATAAATTTCATGAAGTCTCTTCTAGATGACGATGACGAATGAATGCCTTGCACAAATTTTAATTACTAAAGTCCAACTTAAGAATAATTTTTAATTTACTTAATTTGGGCGTTAGTAATTAATAATTTATATGACGAATACCTGATGTTTATTAACTGATTTTTCTTTTCGAAAATAAGTCAAGTTTACGCAAACCTTTGTGGCATAAGGACTTACGACAAAAAACTTTAACTTATTCATCCTAAGTCCTTATGTGACAGTAGTTTACGTCAAATCAAAGATTGCAAAAATAAAAATATATATTGATCGTTATCTGGGAACAAGGAGAAAATTTTATGGGCTTGGACATGTACGCTTACGCTGTTGACCCCAAGGAATGTGAGAATTTTGATGAATTCTCGTGCAAATTCAAAGGCGAATACAAGCCAGATGAAATTTATTACTGGCGCAAACATCATGATTTGCATGGATGGATGGAAAATCTGTACCGTAGCAAGGGCGGTCTTGAGGAGTTCAACTGCCAGAAGGTGATGCTGACTGTGGATGATTTGAATGAGCTTGAGAAGGCACTTATCTCTAAAGGATTGCCTAGCACCACAGGATTTTTCTTCGGAAATAATCCTCCTGATGAAGAAACTTTGAACGAAGACCTTCTTTTTGTTGCTAAGGCCAGAAAAGTAATAGAAGAAGGAAATGTTGTATACTACGACAGTTGGTGGTAAAATAATAAAAAATAAGGAGCGTTATAAGATTATGGACACTAAACTTTTTGATAGTCTGACCCGAGGTTGTTTTGAAGAACGATTTTTCGCCTATATGAAGGCTGTTGGTCTTGATCTAGTAACTGTCGCCTACAGTGGTGGTGGCGATAGTGGAGGAATGGACTATATGGAGTTCGATCCAGCCGTAAACGACAAGATCAAGGACGGGATCAAGAATGATTTAGAAGAGCAACTTTGCAACCCAATTTATAGTAAGCATGGAGGCTTTGCCGATGGCGGCGGGTATCATGTAAATGGTCAAGTGGTTTATGACGCTAATACTCAAACTGTCAACATTAGCGGAACAGACCATATAACCACCTACACTTATGAAGAAGGGCTAGAAGACGAAGAGGCGGATGAAGAGACCAGACAAGAAGACTGGGAAGAGTGCGTTTATAGTAGGAGCGCAAAGCATCCCAAAAGTAAGGAATCCGACTACCTGTTTGCCTATCTATACGCCAGAGATTTTCTTGATAAGAAGTTGCCGGAAGACCTTCATAATAAAATGATGACCGAAGCGTCCATCAACGAAGATGAACACGCTATAAAATATATGATAGAAATAAAATGATGCGATATAACATTGACACTACGAATGGCGACCTTGTTCAAATCGACCTTGCTGGTGATTCTTGGATTGCCTCTGACGACACTTCAATCCTTGTCACTTTGATAAAGTTCAACACTGACCCTTCTCAAAGTCTTTCTCTTTCCGTTACTAAGAAGGACTTGGAAAAAATAGTTTCTAATTTAAATATCATCCTGCCTAATAATAATTAATCTAAAGAGTTATGTAAATATGAGATATCGAGATCAAATTAAAGAAGCCCGTAAGTGGTCGTATGTTGAAGCCGGATTCAGCGAGGAACTTCCTCCTGATGAGCGACAGGTCGCTCTTGAACGAGCGAATGCTTTGTACGAAGAAGCTGTCAAAGAGTTAGAAGAACTTGAGGCAGAAGAAGACGAGAGCTATAGTAAGTACGAACGCAAGTATATCAAGACTAAGAAACGTTGGGATAATGCAGCATGATCTGCACAAATTCCAAGGAAACAAAATAAAATAAAAAATAATTTGTTTCCTCTACGGAATTAGGCTCCTATAATTAATATTTTATAGGGTCGAAACACCTGATGTTTATTTTTGGTGCAGCACTTTCTACTACTTATAGAGAGGCGGTCAAAAATAATTTTCCTCTTCGACCGTTATGCAGTATGGCAGCGATTGAGACTGCCAAGCTCAACTGGGAACATGAAATGTATCTGGTTCTGATGATTAGCAACAACCGCGTCACCTACGCAAAGGCGTTTGACCAGTGGGATTCGGCTGTGCTGTGTGCTGACAACGTGGTTATGGATATTGCCGGGGTTTCAAACGATATGCTCGATTGGGAGAACGGCGATTACCGCACGGTCTACGAGCATACAAACGGCACTACAGTGACGATTGAGACGCTGGACGGGCCGGGAGCTAAGAGTTCGGAAATTCTTGGTTCGTAAGAAATAATTTTCGATCTAGTTCGTTATCCCAATGTGGCAGCGATTGAGACTGCCGCAGCAACCGGAGCAAAAAAGATGAAGAAAAATGTTTGGTTGAGTTCTGACCCCGCAAACACCGAGGGCGGAGACATGGGCTTCTGGTGGAATCGTGGTTGCAACAGCATTGCCGCTGTCTCTGTTGATGAAACCGGGCTGCGTTTCGATGGCAGCGACTTCACGGTCGTCATCGACAACCCAGGCCAGACCAACGAGAGCGTGAAAGTGCTGGTCAACGACGTGGTCGTCTTCGGTTCTGTCAAGACCAAGGCCAAGGCGAGTTGAGTCCTACCCTCCCCTGCCCATCAAGGGCAGGGGAGGGAGCTAGAAAATAATTTTCAATCCAGTTCGTTATACAAGTAGGAGAAAAAAATGAGAATTACTGCTAAAGAAGCTGCTGATCGTTTGCGTGTGAGTTATGTAGTTGCTGCGGGCATCATGGCCCACCTAGAAGAGACAGGCGCAGCGAAGGTTGTGGAAAAGAAGTTCCATGCCAGCGGGAAGGGAAAGCCGACTCGCGTGTATGAAGTTGAACAGCATACTGTGCTGAACTTCGGAGACGTTGCTGCTGCTGCCGCCGCACCCGTAGTCGAGCCAGTTGTAGTCGAGCCAGTTGTGTTCACGACTCCGGTTGTCGAGGCTCCGGCTGTTGTCGAGGTTGTCGAGGAGAAGATCGAAACGCTCGACCATGTAGCGGCTGCGTTGGCTCGACTCAAGGCCGACAACGCCGCGTGAAATAAAAATTGATTTATTTCGTTATCTGATTAGGAGAAACAATGACCACTACAAATCGTTCCCCCTACACTGCCGCTGTACTTGAAGCCGACAGTCACACCACCCTAATGGGATGGGTTCGTGACAATCACGAAATCCCCGGCGATTTTCTGCTCAAGGGACACCATTGCACTGCCGACACTAAGCCCGCCGCAAAAAGCTTGGCAGGCCATATGGTCGGCCAGCGTGTCGAACTGCGTGTTGTTCGATTCGGTCGGCTTGAAGGAATTATGGCAGTAGAAGTAGAAACTGTGATGCCATCGAAGAATACTCGAAAGCACGTTACGATTTGCCATGCACCCGATGTCAAGCCCATGATGTCAAACAGCATAGTCGAATGGGTTGATGTGCAGCCGTTCATCCTGTACGGGGTAGTGCAGGAGGTGTAAAGGCGAACACCTAATGTCTATAAAGCGGTTGGCTAGATAGCATAAAATAAAAATTGATTTATTTCGTTATCTGATTAGGAGAAATTCATGGAAAATTTCGTAGGAAAAACTGTTGCGTCGGTAGAGTACCCATCCAAGTACGCCCGAGTAGTTTTGACCTTTACTGATGGCACGAAGTTGCTTATAAAGGAAGTTGGGTACGAAGGTGAACTTGAGGTTCGAGTCGATGGAACTGTTGTGGAAGGCGAAGAGGATGGAGAGTAAGTAAACACCTAATGTCTATAAAAATGCAGTGGATTAGTTTTTTCGGCCCGCGCCGTCCAATCAACGGACAAAAGATTTTCTACTACGGCGAGCATATCGGCGTTTGGAGTGGAACGTACAGCCTAGACTGGAATGATCCGGTTAGCCCCCATAGGATAATTTGTGGGGAAAAGCCAAGCAAGGAAACCTCCGATGTATTGGCTGAGTACGGCTTGAACAATATCACCATGATTGTAGATCGAATGGATGCTCCTTGGTGGATGCCAGACGAGGGTCAGCCCAAGCCAGAAAAGCCAGATCAAAATTACCCGCCAGAATATCCAAAATAATTTTTAGTTCGGTTCGTTATACAAATAACAATACAATACGCGGCCTGCTGAAGTAGGTGGAACGTAACCACCTATACCAGTTCTGTGCGAGGAACTGGCAGGGGTAGTAGGGCAATCGCAAGCCCGAAATGAGAAAAGCCACAGCAATTACCACCGTGGCCCGCGTAAAAATAATTTATTACAATGCGTAGGTTAAGCGTTGAGCAGCCAGCGGTTGGCGGGAGTACTACCACAACCGTCCGTTAGACCAGCATAGGAAAGTGTGGGTAAAATCCCGCCGCATTGATAATTTTAGTTATGTGATTAGAGAGAACAAGACAGGGGACGCAAGGTTGTTCGCGGCTGTCGAAGGCCAAGACGGTTCGCTAAATAGACCTACGTTGAAGCAACATAGATCGCGTTCTGTGGCCGGTGCGACTCCGGGCGTCTCCTGTCCTGTTCTCTTGAAAAATAATTTTCCTTTCTGTTCGTTATGTGATTGTGGTGGGTTGCAAGGCCGGATGAACGGCTCCCCAATGGCTGTCATGAAAGCCGGGAAGTTGAATAGGTGGTCAAGTCGATGGTTTCAAACCAAAGGCGAATCCACTCACCCACATTTTTTCTTCTAATTTCTATATACAGCAGAGAGAACTCGCCAAGAGGCCCAACGGCCACACTGGGAGAATTGGAGTAAGGAGCCTCTGCTGGGTTTCAAAGGAGTAAATATGTCAAAGCAAGAAATGATCGAAATTGTGGATTCTCAGGTCAAGTACGGACTGCCCAGAGAGGAAGCAATCCGCCTACTAGCTTTCTTTATGGACGAAGATGATCCAGAGAACAACGCAGAGATTTGGTTTCAGCAAAAAATCGGCGGCGGTTGAAAATAATTTCTGCCCTAATTCGTTATAAAATCAAGGAGATCATCAATGACACTTGCAGAAGCCCGCAAGATGGCCCAAGAAGATGCTGACGATTATCAAGTCGTCGTCAATCTGATCTATGACAAACTCGCTGAGTACCCTGTGACTGACGATGGCGAGGACAACCGATACGGATTCTGTGCAGTAGGTGCTATGGACATTATGTTTCCAGAATACCTCAAGGATTACTGGAACGTAGTGGGCGTGGTAAGCCCCAAGGGAGGAATATGAAAATGTTAGGAAGTTGCCATTGCGGATCAGGCCAGCCTAGTTGGTGGGAAAACGATGCCAGAGGAATCCCTCTTGCAAGAATTTGCGAAAAGTGCAAAGAGGAAAAGCTGTCTAAGTACCGACCAGAAGTTCTGTCTAACTCAAACTACGAGGCAGACGAACCTATAGAGCCAGAAGATTACTAAACGGAGAGAATAATTATGCAGGCGGACATAGCCACCTTGACCGTCAAGGCGAGGCAAAAGGCTCGCAAATGGGTCAAGGAAAGGCTGAAAATGCACCCCGGCAAGTTCGTGGTCAAACAAGGTGAGCAGTCTTGTCCTTGCTGGAACGGGGAAAACGCTATTCAGTTAGAGAACACGACCGACAGATGGAGCGGTTGGTTCCCCGTAACAGACATAGAAATCTCTAGCGACAATGAAAAATAATTTTCACTTTTACTCGTTATCTATATATGGAACATTTAGGACATCAAAAATGGTGGTGCGACGTTTGCGACTCCAGGCAAGTGGATAGCAAAGATTCCACAACTGGTTCGTACTATCAAGTAGCTGGCATGGAACATCCAGCCAGATCAAAAGAAGAAAAATGGACATCCATTATTTTCGCTGTCTGCTGCGAGTGTGAACCAATCAAGGCTTTGCACAAAATCAAAGTCGAAAACCAAGTCGTTCGTAAAAATTAGCTAATATACAAAATATTAATTAGCCAATAATTATTATTTTCAACACCTGATGTTTATATGGAAACTAGACGGGGGCAATAAAATAATTTTCATTTCAAATCGTTATGTTCTTAGGAGGACAATGAAATGAAAATTTGCACCACCGATTCTATCTTGGAAAGCATCACTCAAAACAAGTTTGATGATGAATCCAATTCTCGTTCTGGCCGCATGAGTGGCGAAATGATGCGAATTGCCGACGAAGTCGAGCAAGAGCTAGAGGACGAGTTCATGGACGAGTGTGACGAGAGCAACAGGGAAGCGGCGTAAAGCCAGCATTTCCAAGGGTTTGCTGCTTGTCTCTTTTTTTTGGAAGCGCCGACCGACATTGGTCGTAGTTATCTCACAGGAGGAACCTATGTATCGAAATTATGAAGAATACGAATCTGCTTTCGACAAGTTGCTAGATAACGCTCCTGCAAACGTCAAAATCAAAAAAAAGACGAGACAGGAGTTCGATTACGAAAATTATCGTGACAAGATCGAATGGTATTTGATGGAGGAATGGGGCACTGAGCCTTTCCACGAAATTTTCTTCGGCCATATCAGTGAGATCGAATCGGACGAGCCTACTCCCGAAGATTTTCGTGCAGAGGAATTGCATGGCTGCGTCTATGACATCATCGACAGTTGCTACGAGAAGAAATTCAGCGTGAATCAGGCAGCGTCGAAAATTTATTTGTATTTGAAAAAAGAGAAGGCCATCTAATCAGGGCAAAATTTTTTTCGGTTCGGATCGTTATACCAATACAGGCCATGTGGCCTACTAACAAGGAGAAAAAGAAAAATGCGTTTGACTGCGAAAGAAGCCGCCGAAAGGCTGAGTGTGAGTTATGTGATTGCCGCCGGTATTATGTCTTATCTTGAGGACACTGGTAAGGCCAAGGTTGTAGAGAAGAAGTTTCATGCAAGTGGGAAGGGTAAGCCAACCCGTGTCTATGAAGTAGATCAACTTACAGTGATTGACTTTGGTGATGCCGTTGCAAAGCCAGAAGTCGTGACGGTGACGGAGACAGTTGCAGTGACGGAGACGGTTGCGGTGACGGAGACGCTTCCAGCCGTGGCAGAGATTGCAGAGGATCGCGTCGAAACGCTGGATCATGTCGCTGCGGCTCTGGCTAGGCTGAAGTCTGAGGCTGCGTAATACGCGCCCATAGGAATCCATCCCCCTCTGCTTCTCAATCGCGGAGGGGGGTGGATAAACCTAAATTTGTGCTACTATAATAATACAACAATCGGCCGTCCGGCCGTGCCGCCACAAGCGCCACGGGTTGATTCCCCACGGGAGCCAGCCATCAAAGACCGGCCCGCCGATTATTGCACAAGCCGAAGTGGCGGAATTGGCAGACGCGCCAGACTCAAAATCTGGTGTCCAAAAAGACGTGTGGGTTCAATTCCCACCTTCGGCAGTAACACCTACCGTTTATTATTAATTAATAATAAACCTATAAAATAATTAGTTCGCTCAATCGTTATTTGGTATGGAGGAAGGATATGTTTAGCAGGGAAGATTTACTTACAATTTTAGCGTGTTTGGAATGTAAAGAATACAACACGCAAGGCAAGATAGATTCAAGAGTTCCAGTAGAGGACGGCAAGAACGTCATCGACATCGTTGATATGTTGAACAGGATCGAAAAAATCAAAACTGTTATCAGGGATCAATTGTAAATTCCTAAAATAATTAGTTCGCTCAATCGTTATTTGGTATAGGGAAGATTTACTAAAAGAGAGAGTCTTATGATTTTCAAACTGTTCAATGGAGCAAAAACTACAGAGGCTTGGAATCCTAATAGCCCTGAGTTTATTGACGATTGGAAACCGGAAGAACACATCATCAAGTGTCAGGCGGTTCAAGTTACTTACTGCAATCATATCAAAGTTCATGTTGACGATGATATGATCGAGTTTCACTGGGACGAAGATGGCTTTATTGAACACGATGGCGTGTTTTATGGCGATTTCATCGTAGAAGGATAAATTACAAATGTCTAACAACTATGTCACAATGAACATAAGAATGTATGCCTCCAAGCCAGATAAGGTTATGGAGCAAGTCATTCTAAATCTTGGATGGGAATGGTACTCAGCAAGCAAGGCTTGTGAATACGCCAGAAAAGTTATAAAGGGCAGATGGATCAAAGGCGAAAGAAAGATCAAGAAAAATCCATACTCCGCCTACTTTTATGCTCGCCATGTTATCGGAGGAAGATGGCCCGAAGCAGAAAATTTTATCTTGAAGGATGAACACGCCTCTTACTTGTACGCTAAGTATGTTCTCAAAGGCAGGTTTGAGAAAGCAGAGAAAAAGAGAGGGCTTTTCAAGTCGCCTAGAGAAATATACTTCTACTCCAAATACGTTATGAAGTCTAGGTGGAAAGAAAAAGAAAAGTCTATGGTAGACTTTGTTGTAAAAAATACCTGGGGCTTTGAGAAGGTTTTCGACTACTGTATTCAGATCAGAAAAGAAAGATGGCCCCAAATTGAAGGCGAAATTGTAAAGTCCAGCAAAGAATACATCGGTCGTTATTTCAAATTATTGAAAGAAAAGGACAAGGAAGAATTTTATAATAAAGTTCTCGCCCAGTCTCTCGTAGAACCAAGAAGTTCTTGGCAACGAAACGAAGCCAGAGAATTTATCAAAACTATGAAAAACTAGTTTGAACATACTATTATAAAGTATGTATTCTGAAAAACATTGCATCATTACAATAAATGGCGACGAGTGTACCGTAGAGGGAAAATGCCTACTGACCGATAAACGTCAATTTGTAAAAGTAGCAAAGGAAGATTATGAAAAATGGGTCAGGGGAGAAGGAGCTATAAAAACTCTTATGCCCTATCTAACCGAAAGCGAAATGAACTTTCTTGAACACGGCGTTACAGATGAAGGTTGGGGAAAAGTAGTAAGTCCAAAAATTTCAATCCCAAAAGCAGAGTAGCCCGCACAAATTTAGACGGCAATATCTTATAAATATTCTGCCTCGCATTCGTTACGACTAAAAACATATAAAATAATAATTGTCATAAAAATAAAAATCACCTGATGTTTATATGGTCAGCAGAAGGATAAAAATAATTTTCGATCCAGTGCGTTATGGAAATATAAGTTCCACAACCGGAGAAAAGGTATGACAAAGAGAGAGCAGCAGACGGTAAAAAGGATGCTGGAAACGGGCCGCGTGATTGATTTCCGTGACGAACGCCGACCGGGGGAAGTCGCGGAGGATGGCAACGGCTTGTGGGCATACCTCAAACCTGGCCTGAGATGCAGTCTGTCCGACACCCACATTTGCCACGAATATACGGTGGCTGACCTAGCTCGTGCCGTCAAGTGGGCTGAACCGTGCAATTGCAACGAGTGCAATATAAAATAATTTTCGATCCAGTGCGTTATCCCAGCAGAGGAGACAATTATGCCAAACTGGTTTGAAGATCCCGCCGTTTTGGATAAGTGGACGATCATTGAAGTTCAGTTGGATGAAGCCGACTGTCAAGAATACAACGAGTACCTTGACTGGCTTGAGGCAACAACCGGCGAACAAGAGATGCCAGAAGATTTTTCTTACTAGTAAAAAATAATTTTCGATCCATTTCGTTATAGAAAACAGGAGAAAAAATAATGATTACTGCAAAAAATGCGTTAGAAGCACTTTGTCGTGATGGACTCGCTACAAGTTGGACGAGGAAAACTGAGGGTAGCGGAAGGCTTCGCTACACAGATTACACTGTGAAAAGCGATGCCTTTTCCCTCTCAAACGAAACCTATGGACAAAGAAGTTTTTTATACTTTCGATGCAAAAGCCCAGAACTTACTTATCAAATAATCAAAGTTCTTCGTGAAAATGGAGGCAACCCAGGAACTAGTTGGAATGGTGGGCCTGAACAGGGACACATCGAAATGCAAGTCAGTAGGTTCAAAGGTTGGCATTGGTGGGAGTAAGAAGCACAAAAATAAAAATAAAGTCTAGCCCAACCTGCCCAATACATATTCATACAGAATGGCAGGTTGGGCTTAGGTGCTTAAACACCTAGTGTTTATTATAAGAATAAATAAAAAATTGGGGTTGGGCGCATTTCTATCGCTCTTATCGCTGTGACAATTTGATAACGATTCTTTTCAAAAATAATTTTCCCAAAAATTATTTTCCCTTTCGACCGTTGTGCAGTATGGCCGCGATTGAGACGGCCAAGCCAAATCGGGAAACATGAAAATGGATACGATGACTTCGGATCAGTTGGTTGACCGTCTGCTTGATCTGCGTGGTGCGAAGTGCGGCTTTCGCATGGTCGCTGAAACCCCGACCCGTCTGAATAAGACGATTCGTGATGCGGCGGGCAATCGCGTTCCGAACCCCGCCTACGGCACTACAAAGTTGTCGGAAGTGGAAGTGACGCTGAACCCGATCCATCAGAACAACGTAAACGCTCAGAAAAAGCGTGAGGGACACGATCCCGATTACGTTGCTGGGCCTTGCCAGTGGGGCAAGCGTCTGTTTCGGGAGGATGGTACGGTCGTGCCGATTCGGATTCACGACGGCAAGCCGCATAGCATGGTCGTGAAGTTTGAGAGAACGATCCAACGCGAGTTCCTCCGCGACGGCAAGCCGGTTGATGCGGCATCGGCCGCAGAGATTGCAAAGCAGTTGGCAGAGAAGAATGAAAAGGCCAACGACGCTGCGGAAGAAAAGCAGGGCGTGGAAAAGCCGGTGATCCACTTGACCTACAGTTTCGAGAACATTCGTCAAGTCACGCTCGACGGCGTGGTTTACGAAATCACTAAGGGTTGACCGATCCGGCCCCTCCCCCTACTGGGGGAGGGGTTAGGGGATAAAGAATAATTTCCGATCCGGTTCGTTATCTAGTATGGCCGCGATTGAGACGGCCAAAAAAGGAGAGCGATCATGACCTACCTTCACGACATTCACCCCGCCGCGACGATCATCGAAAGCCCGTTCACCGGCCACAACGGCAGCGGAGTCGATGGATACGGCGGGAAAATCAAAACCGGATTCAAGGTCAGAATCAACAATCGACTCCATAGGCTCTACTGTATGTGCTGGTCGAACTCTGGCACACTTTGGGTCAACGTGGGCGGGAAGCAGATCATCGTTCACGAGCATCGGCATCCAAGGGAATAAAATCCCATTCATCAAACACCTGATGTTTATATAGCGGCGGACGAGCCGCGCCGAGCCTGGGCTGGGCGCATTTCTATCGCTCTTGTCCCTCTGACATTTTGATAACGAATTAGATGGAAAAAAATTTTGGCCAAAATTATTTTGGCTTTCGACCGTTATGCAGTATGGCCGCGATTGAGACGGCCAGCCTTAGTGGGAGATTGAATCATGGCTCATAAAGTCGAAAACATGTTCTACGTTGGCGAGACGCCTTGGCATGGTCTGGGCGTTGCTTTGGAAGAGGCTCCGATCATTTCCGACGCCATTACGGCGGCGGGTCTGGATTGGACTGTCGGACTCCGCGACCTTTTCACGGCAGACGGCGTAAAGGTGCCGAATCGTGCGACGGTTCGCGAGACGGACGGAAGTGTGCTGGGCGTTGTCGGCCCGCGTTACACTCCGCTCCAAAATGCGGCGGCTCTCGACTGGTTTCAGCCGTTCATCGACAGCGGAGAGGCTTCGCTTCACACTGCCGGTAGCCTTGACGAGGGTCGCAAGGTCTGGGTGCTTGCCCAGTTGAACCGCGACCCCAGTGTGATCGTTCCGGGCGACGACGTTCGCAAGTTCATTCTCTTGTCGAATTCGCACGACGGCACGACGGCGGTTCGTCCGGGTTTCACGCCGATTCGCGTTGTCTGTGCGAATACGCTCGCGGCGGCTCATTGCTCGACCGCCAGCAAGTTGATTCGCGTTCGTCACACTCGCAAGATTGCGACGAATTTGGAAAAGGTTCGCGAGTTGATGAACGCCGCGAACGCGGAATTCGAGGCGACTGCCGACCAGTATCGGCATCTTGCCAGCAAGGCGTTCAACCAGACCGACGTTCGCAAGTACGTCAAGGTGCTGCTCGACGTTGAGACGGTTTCGGATGCCGACCTGCCCACTCGCACCAAGAATACCATCGAGGAAATTCTTGGACTGATCGAGGGGCCGAAGCAATCGATGCCGGGCGTTCAAGGCACTTGGTGGGCCGCGTACAACGGGTTCAACGAATACTTGAACTACAATCGCGGTCGCACGACCGACAACCGTATGAACAGCCTATGGTTCGGCATGGGTGCGACCGACAACCGCAAGGCTCTCGACCTTGCCCTTAGCTTGTCGGCCTAGTGCGAACGATGCCCCCTACCCGAAAGGGTAGGGGGGATTCATCGTAAAATTATTTTCGGTTTGATTCGTTATCTAGTATGGCCGCGATTGAGACGGCCAAGCCAATCGGGAGACCTAATCATGATCATCGCCGCCATCCTCGCCGCCGCGTACGTCGCTTTCGGCATCGCCGGGACATCGTACGTCAACCGTTGGATTCGCAACGCTGACGACGGGGATGCAGGCTGCGGCCTGTCGAGCCTGCACATTCTCAACCCCATCATGGTGGTGGTTGGAGCGAGAATGATGCTCGACAAGCTGTCCTCCTAGCGGGGGGCAGCCGCCCAACTCAACACCTAATGTTTATTGGCAAAGGTGAGCAATAAAAAATAAATTCCCAGCTAATTCGTTATCTAGTATGGCCGCGACAGTGACGGCCAAGCCAATCTAGGAAATAACGATGGCTCGCAAGCGTAGGTCAGACCGTAATCACGCGGTCTATCAGATTGTTTGCAAACCAACTGGAGAGCGTTACATCGGACTGACGGTAGTGCGTGGAAGAGCCGTTCAGAAGAGCGTGAAGATTCGTTGGGACGGCCATGTTCATCACGCCGTAGTAGAGAGAGACAACCCGCTTCAACGTAGAATTCGTGAGTTTGGCCCCGAAGCATTTTCTCACGAACTGCTTCAAGTTGTGAGAGGCAAGCAGCCCGCTCATGACATTGAAAGGGGCTTGATCGTCAATATGAAGCCCGAACTGAATGTGGAGTGTACCGGCAAGAAACAAGCAAATCGTTCCTAATTTTTTCGACTCTCATTCGTTATACAAATGTAGCCACCACCCCAAGCAGGAAAAAAATGACTATCACAGAAGTCATCACGCCCGGCCCAGGCGGATTCAAATTTCTCAACATGACGAACGAGAAGTTCGACTCGTTCACCGCAGACGAAATCATTGCCGCTGCGGAAGCGGCCGGTCTGTGGACATACTACGAACTGGACGACGACGGGAAGCTGACCGGCTTGGCGATCACCACGAAAGAAAGAGAGCCAAACGGATAGCGGGCTTTGGCCCAATGCTCTAACACCTAATGTTTATAATCAACAGTGAGTTGCTTGCCAAAACCAAAGGAGCCGGACATGGAAACTTTTGAGCAGTGGTGCAAGAGGATGCAAGAAGAACACGATCAATGGATTTCAAGTCCCGAAGGACAAATCTGGATCAAGGGCTAAAAATTATTTTCGGTTTGATTCGTTATCAAGTATGGCCGATCATTCAACACCTAAGGAACAAGTCATGAAAGCCAAAGAAGTGCAGATTGGACAGGAGTTCTACACCAACTACGCGAGCATGGAACACTGCAAGCCGCTGTCTAACGTTCATCGTTGGAAAATGATCGCTCCAGAGCATCGGTTGGCGCAGCTTGTGCTTGTCACCGGGGACGTTTGCGATCACACTCGCATCATCGATGAAAAGGAAGAAGTGTTCGCCACAGCCGGTGAAGCTTGGCAAGATTGTGCGACTCAACTCAACGCGATCATCGAAAAGATTCGTGAAGCCGTCAAGGATTGCGAGTCCAAAGTTCCCCGCCAGTGCAAGGAATCCGCGTGAAAAAGGGGGCTTGGGAAACCAAGTCCCCAATAATTAACACCAAATGTCTATTATAGAGTATGAGACTATTTATTGATGACATCAGAACTCCATCCGAAGACTACATCGTTCTCCGGTCTTCTGAGGATGCCATTCAATTCATAAAGCAAAATGGCTGGCCTGAGTTCATCAGTTTTGACCACGATCTTGGCGGCGACGATACCACTATGGTCTTTCTCAAAAGGCTTGTAAACGAAGTATGGGACGGCAAAACCATGCCGCCAGACTATATCGTTCATAGTGCCAACCCAATTGGATCGAAGAACATCGTGAGTTTCATGGAAAGCTGGAAGAAGTCAATCTAAAAAATTTTTTTTACTTTCATTCGTTATACCAATATGGCAGCAATTGAGACTGCCGGATTACTAGGATTGCTCTAATGTTTGGACTCGTTTCTATGATTTTGTTTAGCGTCGGAACTATTGGATTTTTCTACGTCACTAAGGAGGGCAACTAATGTTTATCGTAATTGAGCAGAAGGAAGACGGCACGACTCAGATTCTTTCGCCCGTAATCAACGACCAGAAAGAAGCAGAAGTAGAGGCTGCTTGGATTTCCCACCTGAACGGTTGGAGTTGCACAGTAAAGCAAGTGGATCAAGCCGCTTGAAACAATCGGCAGTAAACCTGCCACCCAACCCAAAAGGTTGGGCCATTAGCAAATACCTAATGTTTATTGTTGAATCGAACCTGATAAAAATAATTTTCGATCTAGTTCGTTATAGATTTAGGAGGACGTTTTATGACTAAGCCCGTTGAAATCTCAACCAAGGAAATGTGGGAACTCTCAGCAGTGGGAGCCTGCATTCTTCTAGCTGTTCAAGAGATGGAAGAAGATGCTGTCGGCAGGCAAAAGGTGATCGAAGCGGGAAACCGTTTGTTCGATCTCATGGGCAAAATTGGAGAACGAGATGATTGGTCATCCAGAAGCCCAAAAGGAGAGGAAAAAGTATGAAAAAAACTGTCGGAGCAACCAAGGCTCACGCATCATGCGGATATTGCAAACACTTGCGCAAGTTCGGAAAGCGACTTGCCAATAAGGCTTCTCGCAAACACGGAAATAATTTTCGATTCAATGCGTTATCAAATATAGAGAATCCCAACCCCGGAGAATAATCATGTTCAAGAAGAAAACCGATGGTCGATTCCGTGTCGAGCTGAAGTATAAGAACGGCAGCGAAGCATTCATGGTCAGCAACGACTACCAGCAAATCTGCCGCCTGTACGAGCTTGCCAGAACTCCCATTTGCGAAAATTTCACACAGTCGATCTACGAAGTGATCTTGTTCGACGGCGATAAGCCCCTTGCAAACTGGACTAACTCAGCCGCATTAGTCAAAGTGGCTTGACAATCCTAGGCGATTCTGGGTAGGGCCGGTCTCATGAGCCGGATTGGGTAGCACCCCCCGCGTGGTTCGATTCCACGACTCGCCATTTAGAATGCGGTAAAATGCAACAAGGAGCAAACCATGAATACTGAATTTTATGTGGGCGAACACCGTGGTATCTGGGTAGGCCCAGTCATCCGAAATAAACAGACGAATCATCCTGTGGCATTCGTCGCAGCCGGATCAGAACACTTTTCCGAAATATTATCCCTAGCACCAGAAATGCTTGAAGCACTACGGAAAATCAGGAATAACTCAGACAACGCGGAAGTCAACAAAATCGCATCAGAAATCCTACTCAAGGCAACCAAACACGCCTAATCGTCAACACCTAATGTTTATTTCCCGAACGGGACAATTCAGACAAAAATCAGGCAATTTATAATAATTATTCCCGCTCGGGAAAGTTAGGTAATCTGTGCAAGCCCATAAAAGAAAATAAAAAATCCAAGGCCCGATTGACGATAGATAAGGTACGGGACAGAAAACCATTCAAAGGAGTGAATCATGTTGGCTTGGATCGGAATCGCAATAACCGCCGTTGGAATGATTTTTAGTAGCTATGAGTTCGTGAAAAAAAATCCAGAACTCTTGCCCAAAGTTCAAAACGTACAACTGCTGGCCCATCGTCAACGTCAATCAGCGTTCATGTACAGTCAAGTAAATTTGGCCTATGATGTTGTGAACGGAAAACATTGGTTTCAACACCCAGACGGTCAGTGGAGAGAATTCCCACCAAAACCCTCTCAAGTCGATATGCAAAACAGCCGATAAATAAAATAAGGAAAGGAATCCAAAATGAAAAAAATCAACTGGAACCAAATCGTCAACGCTCTTATTCTTGTCAAAATAGGACAAGACTTAGGAACCAACTCGCAACTTACCCAATCCATCCATCATATCATCGACGTTATTGCTACGTTCGCTAATGCCTTTGTAAGAATATAAAATAATTTCTCGATCAGTTCGTTATACAATAGTGGCCGTCCCATTCTCAGGAGAGCAAACATGAACACTGACACCAACTGGACTTACGAGCGCGAGGGAGCCAAAGAGATGATCGCAAGGCTCGAAGAAGAAATTCAGAATTCGACCTCCAAGCAGGATCGAATCAACAAACAGGAAGAAATACAAAGACTCCAATCGTAAAGAGTCAAAAAATAATTTTCAATCCCGTTCGTTATACAATAGTGGTCAACTAAAGGTGCTGACTGAAAGTGACACACGGCGGACAAGGTGGCCGACCGCAGGATCAGCACCACTCTAAAGGATCAAAAATGTATCTGACTCTCAATGATTGGATGATGCTCGTTGGACTGATTTCTTTCGCAGGATTCTGTTCCTACACTGCCCACGAAATTCAAGGTGCAATCCACAACTACTTACATGGAGAATATAATGATTTTTGAAGTTGAAATGCTCGCGTTCGGAAAACCAGGAGAAGTTCGCAAGGTCAATGTTCCCGATGAGGCTCTAACTCGCGCAAAAGAAGATACAGACAATATTCTTGAAGCCGCGTTTTATTACGGCCAAAACGATTTCCAGCCGCAAAACCACCCGTCAGTAAGTGCTGGCGATGTGATCCGCTGGAAAGAAGAAAACTATCTGGTTGCTGGTATGGGTTTCAAAAAGCTGACCGATGAACAACTAAATGATTATCGATCTCTCGACCAAAACGATAAGTTCATCGGAAGATGCCAAATTGAAATAGGCGAACCAGTAGTAGGACGCAGAAACAAGTAACCTGCACAATTCCATCAAACCATCAAAGCCCTAATAAATAATAAATATCGCTTACGAAAGTGATATTTATAGGGCTTTATCTAACACCTAATGTTTATAAAACATCGCTAGTCGAAAAAAATAATTTTCGATCCAGTGCGTTATGCCAATGTGGGCAGCAATTGAGACTGCCCCCGTTTTCAGGAGGTTTGAATCATGGGTGACGAAGATTCCTTTCTCGATTCGCGTTGGGAAGAAATTTGCGAGTATGAAGACTCGTACGAGCAAGAGGATTGCTTCGATGACTTCGACGATGAAGATGATGAATACGATTGCTTCAGCGAAGACGACAACGACGACTTTGAAGACGACTTCGCTGACGACAACTACGACGACTACGACGACTTCTACGAGGAAGCCGCGTGAAAATAGGGGGCTTGGGAAACCAAGCTTCCCCCAACTATCAACACCTAATGTTTATAATGCCAACCCGCCGGAAACTTCTCGAAGAAAAATAATTTTCCATTCAAATCGTTATAAATCATCGGCCCAAAACCCTGAGGATCAAATCATGAGCTACGAAAACGCCCCCGCCACCATCATGCTCGCGACCCACTGCTGCTGCTGCGGTCGCCCACTGGTCGATGCTATCTCTGTTGAGATGGGTATCGGCCCCGATTGCCGTCAAGGTCGCACCGATGGCATTTCCAAAGAACAGCAAGAAATCTGCAACAAACTCACCCATGCCGCCGCTCTTGCCGCGCAGGAAGGTCAAGTCGAGAAGGTTCGCGCGATTGCCGCCGAAATTGCCGCTCTAGGTCTGACTGAATTGGCCGATAAGGTTCAGCACCGTTTCGTCAACGCTGAAAGATTGGCAAAGATCAATATCATTCAGACCGGCGACCGTCTGACCGTTACAACCCCGTGGAAACGTAGCAGCGACTTTGTTGCCGCATGGAGAACCATTCCCGGCAGACGATATGGCGGGGCCGGGAAGAACATCATCCCCCTTAGCAGCAAGGGTGAGTTGTGGAATCTGCTACAGAAGTTCTTCCCCGGCCAATTCGGCAAGGGGCCAAAGGGACTGTTCAGAGTCCCTAAGAACGAGGCGGCTTGACTGCCTGCACAAATTATATGCCCCCGAAATCCAAATGGAGAGTAGGGGTCGCGTTATACAGAAAAAACTTTAGAAATAAATATTAATACCTAATGTTTATTTTTATTCGCGCCGGTAGCCGGTAGCCGGTCGAGTTCGCCGGTAGTAAAAAAATAATTTCCGATCCGGTTCGTTATACCAATATGGCCGCGATTGAGACGGCCAGCCAATCGGGAGGATGGGACATGGCGACTTGGATCAACGGCGACCCGGTGAATGTTGTTGCAGGCATGATCAGGAGCCGCTGGTTGCTTCTGCCCGCAACTTGGTTTGAATCAGGCATGGGCGTCAAAGTGGACGACGAACGCAAATTCGTCCATGTGATCGACCGACGCGGAAAGCCCGTGGGCAATCCCATAAAGTTTTGGGATGATGCTCCGGCCGGTGGCGGATCAAAAGAAGATGCCATCAACGAGTGCAAAGCATTCGGAGAGACATACGCACAAATTTTCCGCCCCCGAAATCCACAAGGATAGTAGGGGTCGCGTTATACAGAAACGGCAGAAAATATTTGGCCTGCCACTTAACACCTAACGTTTATTTTTGATGGTGGGCAGCAAAAAATAATTTTCGGTTTGGTGCGTTATCTAGTATGGCCGCAATTGAGACGGCCAGCCAATCGGGAGCTTGTCATGATCGCCATCGTCATCGTCACCGCCGCGTACGTCGCTTTCGGCATCGCGGGGTACTCGTACGTCAACCGTTGGATTTGCCACGGCCTTGACGACGGCAATGAGTCTGGAACTGGCCTGTCGTGCTTGCACATTCTCAACCCCATCATGGTGGCGGTTGGAGCGAGAATAATGCTCGACAAGCTGTCCTCCTAGCGGAGGGCAGCCGCCCAACCAAACACCTAATGTTTATAAGTGAGCGAACGCGCGGCTCCCGAATAATTTTCAATTTCATTCGTTATCCAGTATCGCCGCACTTGTGACGGCAGGCCGACCATAGGAACCAACCCATGACCACCACTCGCGAAACGCTTCTGGCCGAGTTTGCCTCCGTCTACAGCCGCACAGGCTGGAGGGTCGCCGCTTCTCTCGACGGCATGACCGTGGATCAGTTGCAGACCACGCTCGACGGTCTGTACGAAGCCATCAGTGAGGAAAGGGAAAAGATGGACGCTTGGTTCGCAAGACAGAACGAGGATGCTGAAATGTCTGCCCGTGAGTGGGAGCAGTTGCAGGCAAAAGCCGATGCTGAGGCTGCTGCCGAAGCTGAGTGGTCGAAGTGGCAACACCACTACGACAGGCTGGTAGGGGTGTGACCCGCCTCATATCGAAACACCTAATGTTTATAATGGGCCTGAGTTAGCCGAAAATAATCCGCCCACCCAACCGTTATCAGTGTAGCGACCGCATATGTGACGGTCTCGCCTACCCTTGGAGTTCCTGCCATGTACACCACTCCCTCCTTCGTGAAGAACGTTCTCCCCGCTGGCAAGATCCCCGGCATGGAAGCCCACTACAGCGATCTGTCCGACTTGAGCATCACCATCCCCTTCGCACTCATGGGATGGGACGATGGCCTCGACTGTGGCTACCAAGACTCCCCGCCCACTGATTACGTTGTAGGGGCTTTCGAGAATCGTGATGAGGCTGAGGATCAGCTTGCTTCCTGTGTGCAAAACAACCCAGCCGGTATCTATTGGATCGTGGAGAGCTATCAGGAGCCGCTGTACAGCTTCAATAGCGTCAGCTGGGACGGAATCAATAGGGATGCCTATCTGTCCATGTCGCTCACCCGCGAGGATGTCATACGCCTTGAGAGCAGGCTGGTAAGGGAGAAGACCCAGAGCGACCATACAGTTGTGCGACTGGCCTAATGCACAGCACGACTGCACAGAACCAAGGCATCCTGCTGCCAGAACGGCAAGCAGGGCCGCAATCAAACACCTACGGTCTATTATATAATCGAACACCCAATGTTTATTAAAAAACCAAGATCAAACCTTAAAAATATTTTACAAAAATTTTAATTAAGAAATTATATTTAAAAAACCTACAGGTTGGGTCCCTACCCAGGGGGGTTCCACAGCTAACGCACCCCTTTTTATAAAAAAGATTTTACAAAATTAATAATTCATAAACTTTCCATCAAAACTATTAGACTTGGTTCCCCCAAAACATGTTGCAAAAATTTTAATTAATTAAATATTTTGTAAACCTTATAGAGTTGGTTCCATGAATCATTGTGAAGAAAATGTATATATAATATTATGGATTTCAAATCATTTGATAAGAAAATAGTTGCAGCAGCTTCTGTAATTTATAATTCTGACAACAAGCTTCTTTTATTAAGAAGAGGACCAACAGCTCCTTGGATGCCGGGCAAATGGAATCTTCCTGGTGGCAATATTGATGAAAATGAAAGTGGTTTGCAAGCGGCGAAAAGAGAAGCAAAAGAAGAAATCAATATTATTATAAATAATGCTCGTAGTTTAGGAATTGTTACTGAACAAGATTGGGGCGTTGCTTTCTTTTGTTGTTTAGATAATGAATGGTCGGGAAATCCCACATTATCTGTTACTAATGGAATATTAGAAAATGATGATTTAGTATGGGAACTTCCAGAAAGTGCTCTTAAATATTCACTAGTTCCTACGGTAGATACAGCTATAATCCGATCAATGAGATATTTATGATTAACGAAAGCCCAGATGCTATAAAACATAGAGAAGATATCGATAGTCCTTCTTATGGAGATCAAGACAGCGTAACTTTTTCTTTATTTGATAACTTTACTGTCTACAGCCTAAGATACAACACAAGTCATGGAGACTTATACAAATTTGTAAGAATATACAGTAAGCCTTCAGACATAGAATTATTTAAGTGGAGTGAGAACAGAGGCAAATATAGTTGGTATCTTGATCCAGAACAATTCAAGAAAAATTATGAAATATATCATAAAGGTGAACTAACAGATAACGAAAAGAACAAAATTATAAATTTTGATATTTTTGAATTAGATAGAAGTCCAATACTAAAAGAATTTCCTAGTGTTATTCAGGGAAGAGCATGGACCGAGAGTAAAATGATTAGCTTCTGGAATGATTTGGTTTATATAGCTTCTAGAAAAGATGATATAATAAAATTTATTAATTTAATAGGAGGTAATCCACATGCCTACCAATATGAAATCAAGGATAATTTATATAATTATGATGATTTTGTGTCGGGCAAATATAATGATAATTTAAAATTTGACCGCACAGTACTTCATACTTTACCCCCAGATAAAAAGGGAGAAGCTTTAAAGAAAATGGGAGCTGCTCCTAAACAGCCAGTTCCTTTGCAGTTCAAACAAATGTTGCAAGGTGAGAGTTTTAGAAGTTGGCTGTATAAGCATGAGCAAAAATGATTATAAATGAAAATCCAAATAATATAAAAACAGTTGCGAATACTCATTATGGAGCCTCTGGTGCTACTGCTTTTGTTTTATTTAATAAATTTTATGTGCATAGTGATTGGGCTTGGGCATCTCATGATACTTTATTAAGATATATTGCTTTATACATTCAACATGAAAAAAAAGAACTAGCTAATCAATTTAGAGAAAAAAATAAAATTAAGCATATTGGCGATCTAACAGGTGAAGAAGTAGATAAACTAAATAGTGAAAGGGATATTGATCGACATATTATTTTAGAAATTTCACCATATGTTATTCAAGGAAGATTGTGGAGAACCACTAAAATGATTAGCTTCTGGAATGATTTGGTTTATATAGCTTCTAGAAAAAATGATATAATAAAATTTATTGAATCATTAAATAATGATCCTAAAAAATATCAATATGAAATAAAAGACAAGTTATATGACTATAATCAATTTTTATCTGGAAAGTACACGGATGATTTAGATTTTGACCCAGAGGTTGTTCACATGCTTCCTCCAGATAAAAAGGGAGAAGCTTTGAAGAAAATGGGAGTACGTCCTAAAGCTCCAGTTCCTTTACAGTTCAAACAAATGGTTCAGGGTGAGAGTTTTAGAAGTTGGCTACAAAAAGGAGAAAAAAATGGTTAATTTTTATGATTTTGAAATGATTATGGAAGGCAAGGGAGATGATGTTGTTAAATGTTCTTGTAAATGCAAAGCATGTAAATATAATTTTTGTAAAAATTGCAGTTGCAAAGATTGTAAATGTGAAGGTTGCAGATGTGAGAGTAATATTGGAAAAAATAAGAAAAATAACTAATTTATAGCATGACTTATATATTTCAGCATATTCCTAGAACAGGCGGCATAACGTTATTATCTATTGTCAGGGAGGTTTATGATAATAATGATATAATTATAGATATTGACGGGAATAACTTGTGTTACAAAATGCATGATCTTTTTTATTTACAAAAGTCTCCTAAGGCTATTTTTGGACATTTACCGTTTGGTATTCATAAATTATTAGACGGTGAATTTTCTTATATAACGGTAATGAGAGATCCGGTAGAAAGAATTAAGAGTGTTATAAATCATTTGAACGAATCAAATATTTTAAATGTTGAAGAATATTTAAAAAATTATAGTCAGAATGATATGACAAAAGCATTTGTTTATAAGCCACACACCAAGAATGAAGAAGATCACTTAGAAGAAGCTAAAGATAACATTAAAAAATATTATACTATTGGATTTACTTCTAATTTTAAAACATTTGTAAAGTCTTTAGGTAAAAAACTAGGTTGGACTCCTTTTTATTATATTAATAAAAATGAAAGTAGACCCTTGGTTGATTTTACAAAAAATGATATTAAAGAAATAAAAGAAAAAAATCAATTAGATATAAAGTTATATGAATGGGCCAAAAAAGAATTTTAATTTGATATATAATTTTGGAAAAAAAAGGTAAAGATTTTGGTCGCATCACGCCAGAGGTAATTTTATGTCGTCTCAAATATTAGAAGTTTGCGTTCTTGTGATAAGTATTAGTTTCACATCTGTTGTGGCTATGGGAAGCTTATGCATGGTTTATGGTTTACTTATGGTGTTATTTGGGAAAGATGTTGATTAAATTGTGGTTTCCGCCTACTAAAAATATTTATTTGAAAAAGACTAGATAAAGAACACTGAGGAGAAAAAATGAAAAATTTTCACGAATGGTTAGAAGAAAAACACCCTGAATCCCTAGAAGAGGGAATGTTTGGGGACTATATGAAAAAGGTTGCACTCCCAGTAACAGCTGCGATGGGGATGACAGCAGCACTCAGCGGAAACGTACCGCAAACAAACAACAATAAGCCCGCCGTCGTCAGGGGTGTTGGACACGCTCAAGGAGCTTCAATGAAGCCACAGTCACAGCTACAAGATCTATACGGCCCCGAGCGAGATGATAATGGAAGACGATGGACGGATAATGAAGAATTCATGGACTATGCCGTACAGCAAGTTGAAAGACAGATTGGGGGATCGAAGAGCAGCAGAATACCCAAACCAGAAGGATGGGACGATTTGAGCGACGACGCACAGTATCAAATATATAACCATGCCATCTACGCACTCGTTCAGCAACATGGCGTAAAAGACAAGGACGAACTTCAGAGTATGTTTGACAGGGAGACAGCTCAAGGAAGATATGACGGATCAAATCCTTATAGAATCAATTTCAATCCTGCTCAATTCAATCGTTGAATGAAAACCTTCTATCAATATATTTCAGAAAATCATTTTGATCAATCATTATACACAATTAATGGTAAAAATTATAAAGTTTCTGAGCTTGCCGATTGGGCAAAGAAAAATCTACGTCCAGTTGCTTTGAATATCTCAGACATTCAAAGTAAGTATATTGATGCAAAAGGTTTGTTTATAGACGTAGAAAAAGGCGAAGATTGGTACGAAAGATCTATGAATGCAAATCTATCGTTTCCGATTTTAGTGTTGGAAAATCCAGATAACAAGTGGGAAATTATAGATGGAAACCATAGAGTCTGGAAAGCTTGGAAAACAGGAATGCAAACTATTAATGCATATCTAATTAATCCAAATTCTTTACAGCAAATTTAAATAAATTCCCATTTGGATAAAAAAATAATAGTTGTCAGTCGATTACGCCAATTAATAATTATTTATAAGTATGCTTAGCTGCAAGGAGGTTAAATGGCATACAGTCAACTAGGTCAAGACGAATGGGTGGTTGGATTATACGGTAAAAACCCAGGATTTTTTGTTGACGTTGGTTTTAATGATGGAATAGTATTTTCTAATACTTATCTTCTTGAAAAAAAGGGTTGGATTGGCATAGGAATAGATCCATTTCCTTTTAATTATAAAAACAGACCCAGAACAATGATCTATGAAGATCTGGTTTATGACAAGTCGAACATTACTGTTGATGTTTGTGTTTGTGATGTTTATACTGGCGTTTTTGATGACATTCGCCGCCACAAAGAAAAAACTGTTGGCAAACCCATGGTGAGTTTAGTAACAAAGACTTTAGAGTCTGTGCTAGATGTTGCAAATTGTCCTAAGTTTATAGAATATTTATCATTAGACACTGAGGGTTCGGAGCATAAGATATTATCTTCTTTTGATTTTAATAAATATTGTTTTGGTTGTATAACGGTTGAGCATAATCACGAGAAAGAAAAACGAAAAAATATTAGAAATAAACTAGAAGAAAATGGATATGAAATTTACAAGCAAGTAAAATTTGATGACTGGTACATCAAGTCTAGTATGAAAGAATATTTCAGTAAAAACCTACTATGATATTTTCATGAACAAAGTTTATTATCATACGTTTGCTCCTTCTGAGAATTCCGTTAATATTATTATTGATTATTTTAAGAAATGTTTAGTTGACAATTTTTTTAATAAAATAGATCAATTTAATGTTATACTCACAGGTGATTTTCAACAAATAGCTTATAATGAGATGAAGAAGTTGTCAGATGATAAAAAAATTAATTTTATTATAAAGGAAAAGGCTTCTGAGGGTGAAACTTTGCTGCTTCTTTATGACGAAGCTTCTAATGAGGATAAAATTTTATATTTTCATTCGAAAGGAGTAACGCAGATGAATAGTTTTTGTTTTAATAATGTAAAAGCTTGGTCGAATAAATTGCTATATTTTTTAGTAGACAAGGCAGAAGACTGTTTAAATTTCTTAGATAATTATGATTTAGTTGGAGCTAATTATTGGGGAGAACACACAACAGATGATTGTCACAAGAGTTGCAATCAGGATAAAAAGCCTCCTCCTCATTTTTCTGGTAATTTTTGGTGGACGAGGGGCGATTATATAAAAAAGCTTTCTAGGCCGGAGAACTTACAACGTGATTCTCACATAAATGGAAAAACGGATCAGGACCCTGAGTTCTGGATTTTTTCTACTAGACCGATTAGAATAGCAGCTATGAGC
>Ga0114980_10000103_pt1 | contig 54735 bp, 55 predicted proteins | sample S_140806_EF_Meta_FD_87018 | JGI IMG/M metagenome (GOLD analysis project Ga0114980, IMG submission 87018) | Freshwater microbial communities from Lake Simoncouche, Canada to study carbon cycling - S_140806_EF_MetaG | ecosystem: Environmental > Aquatic > Freshwater > Lake | place: Lake...
GCCCCGAGAGCGCCGTTGTAGCGAAGCTCAGCCCCAAAAACTGAAATCGGCTTGCCAGCTGTCGAAGAAACACCCAATTTAAAGTAACTATTGCCAGCCGAGTTCAGGTTTGCATCGAGAAAATTATAATAAAGCCCGTTATTTTGAGGATTATCATTAAAAAATGGGCAAGTATTTCCAAGTAGTGGACTACCTCCCATGCACGTCGCCTGGGCCTGGGGAACAGAAAGGGCGATGCTGCCGACGGCAACAGCGGAGCCGAGGAGTGCTGCGAGCTGCGGGGCTTTCACGGCAATAATAAATCGATCCTCATCACTTTACTGCATCGGCACTGGATGGAGCATTCGGGTCGCCTTGGTTTGGGATTCCTGACCTTGGCTCCAGCCCTCCCGATCGGCTGCTTGATCGAGAGCTATGGCTGCCTTGGCCGAACCGAGCTCCAACCAACCAGTAAAAACTGCCCAAGAGAAGGGCGGAAGCCGCATTACGAGACCAGGGAGCCAATTGGGCCAGCAGAAGGGCCTGGTCGCCCTGGGATCGATGGGCCGCCAACTCGGCCTGACGGCCGCTGAGCACGGCCACCAGCTGGTTGCGTTGGGAGGGGAACGGCACGTCCAGCCGTGGGACAGGCAACTCAAGGGATCGGTCAGGCCAATCGCGCAGGGCATTCGCCACCTGCGCGGGATCCTGGGCCTTGGCGACGGCCTGGACCACCTGGGTCATGGTGGTGAGGCTCTGCCCCAGGTTTTGCTGACGCGTTTTGAGCTGTGACCAGGCCGTGAAACTGAGCAGCGGGACAAGGGCGAAATAGCCCAGGGCCACCAGGAGGGCGATGCGGCGGAGCCAACGGAGCGGCTGCAGCAGGGTTCTACGGCTGCCGGCGGGAAGCCTGCGACTGCCCATCAGCCCCTCCGAAAGAACCATGAGTGCCACTCCCACCAACGCCAGATCCCCATTGCCGATGAGGGCCCCGATCCAGCGGGCATACCACCCGGGATCGAAAAGGGCGACTGGCGTGGCCGCAAGGATCAGGCTGATGACGAAGGCCGCAGCCAGCACCCACCCCACCCGCAAGCTGATGGTGGCGGCCTCGCTTCGCCGCACCCGAGGCTTCTCCTCCTGAGTGGACGTGGACGGGCGGTTGGGTTGATCGGAAGCAGAGGAAACCATCACAAGCTGGATCGATGGGGTGGGGTCGAAGGCCTAGCGACTGCTTCTTCTGCGGGAGCTGGAGCGCCCTTTGCCAAACTTCGGAATCCAGGAGGTGGAAGGGCTGGCGGACGACATGCGGGAGAGCTGGGACAGCTTCGACAGCAAGTTGGGCTGGGAGGGATCAGCCTGGGCAATGGCCGCGAAGCCGAAGAAATAGATCAGAGCCATGGGCACCACGCGGCACAGGCTGCCGATAAGGCGCTTGAAGCGACGCGCAAGCTCTTGATCAATCTGGTTATTCAATCGTTCCAGTTTGGGGCCAAGCTCAATGAGGATGTCTTTGCGGACCTCTGGAACGGAGGCAGGCAAAACCGGAGGGAGGCCGGAATTGGGAAGGGGAAAACGCTCGACGGCCTGGCGCAGGGATGGCTCGGAATCGGCACGCAGTACCAGATTCACGGCCTTCGCCAGACGCGCCTTGTTGGCGAGCGCATTCATGCGATTTTGCTTGAGCTCCGAACTTCCCCCCACCGTCAACAGAGGAATCAGTAAGAGAAAGCCCGCGCACGCCCAAATGGAGAGCCGCCTGACCAGGCGGAGGCGCTGGGCCTCCTGACGGGTGGAAGGACTGAGGCAACCGGCCACCACCATCAACGTGGCGCCGACCAGGGGGTAATGCGCTGCGTTGAGCAACGATTCGGCCGTCTGCTGCTGCCATCGGGCCTCGAGCACGGCAATCGGCCAGGCGCTCACCGCAAACGACACGGCGAACAATCCAATCAACGTCATGCCTGACCAGTGCAGTACCTGGCTCACCTCCCGCATCGCAGGGGCTGTGGGACTTTCACTTGTCACGCCAACGGAGCCGAAGTGCCTAATCTAAAGCAGTACTTACAACGTTCCATCGATCAGAAAAAGACCGACACCAGTCTCAGGCATAATTAAAACCCTGGGGCTGTAGCTCAGCCGGATAGAGCGACGGTTTCCTAAACCGTAGGTCGTGGGTTCGAGTCCCGCCAGCCCCGTCCTCCCCAACAACAGAAGGCCCCCGCCTGATCCAGTCCTGATCTCGCGGCCAGCCGCAGGACTGGATGCCCTCCGTAACCTGCACTACCAAGCGGGACAGACCCCGTTGGTTTCCCGCCGCTACCGTGGGAGCAGTCGTCATGGATCGGATGACCCAGCTTCACGACCTGCGTCTGCGGCTGCTCGTGCAGCAGGAAAGCGAACGGATCGCCGACAGCCAACCCGACGAGCTTGATCTGTCTGTGGTTCAGGCCCGCTGCCTCTGCTGGCTGGCCCTACTGGCCGAAGCCCATGAGGAACAGGCCATTGATGCGGAGCGCCGGGGTGACGTGGAGCAGGCCATGGGCTGGTTTGCCGATTCGATGCGCCTGCGCGACGTCATCCAGGTGGTGACCTCCATCGAAATTCCTTTGCCGGCCGCCTGGGACAGCTCTGGCGAGCAGGAGTCCGATCACGATCTGGAGGACTCCGGCGACCCGCCGCTCGCCGCCTAAGCCCACACCCAGCCAGCATCGCGGGTTGGGTGCCATGATGGAGAACGATGAGCACAGGGGAAGCGGTGCCAGAAGAGCCCTGCCAATGCCCGGATTGCCAACGCTTCTATCGGGAACACGACCGGTTGATTCGCGAAAATCCCAGCCTGCGTCAACAACAGGAGCTCAATTGGGCTGCGCTGCAGTCCTTTCGAACTTTGGCTGGACGCGTCCTAGAGGATCTCCAGAAGCACTATGGCGACAGCGATGCTGCTCCCACCCCGACGGCTGAACCCGCAGGACGAAGCGCCACCCCGCCCCCGGAAACCGACGGGATCCAGCAAGCGATGGCCGATCTGGAGAACATCAACGCCCACCTGTTCTCCATTGAGGCCTTGATGGAGCGCATTTTTGATGTGCGCGTCCCGGAAGAGGTGGAGCAAAAATTCCGTGAGCTGGCCGGAGAGTTAGCCCCCGATCCCCTCAACGCCGATCGCTTGCGCCTCAATCGCCTGCTTCACCAAACCCCCGACCTTCCCGATCGGGGGTGATCCCCTAGGGGACGCTTCTCAGGCTTCGGTCCGATCGCAAGTGATGGTGACAGGGAATTCCTCTGCCTTCCAAATTCGCTGTGCATAGTCGCGAATGGATCGATCCGAGGAAAAGAAGCCCGATCTGGCGGTATTGAGCAGGGACATTCGGTTCCAACGGCCCCTGTCGCTCCAAGCCTGACTCACCTCAGCTTGGGCCTCCATGTAGGACTGGAAGTCGGCCAACACAAAAAATGGATCGTTCCCCGTGAGGTTTTGAAGCAGCGGCCGGAACAATTCACCGTCCCCATCGCTGAAATGCCCCTGCTCAATCAGCCGAAGAACCTCTGGCAATTCGGGCACTGATGCGATGAGCTCCCAGGGGCGATATCCCTTGCGGTGAAGATCCACAATTTCCTCAGTGGTCTTGCCGAATAGGAAGAAGTTTTCCGAACCCACCTGCTCACGTATCTCCACATTGGCACCATCAAGAGTTCCAATCGTGAGGGCACCATTCATCGCAAACTTCATATTGCCCGTACCAGAAGCCTCTTTCCCAGCCGTGGAAATCTGCTCGGAAAGGTCAGCCGCTGGATACACTCGCTCGCCCAGCTTCACATTGTAATCCGCCAGAAAAATCACTCGCAGGCGTCCATCCATATCAGGATCGGCATTGATGGTTTCAGCAATGCCATTAATAAAGCGAATGATTAACTTGGCCATGGCATAGCCGGGAGCAGCTTTCCCACCAAAGATCACCGTTCGCGGTGCCATGCCATCCCCCAAGCCATTTTTGATTCGCAGGTACTGGGCCACAACCTGGAGAGCATTGAGATGCTGACGCTTATATTCATGAATACGCTTTACCTGAACATCAAAAAGCGAGCTTGGATCGACGGAAACACCTGCGTGAGCATTGATATAGCGGCAGAGATGATTTTTTACGGCGAGCTTGGTGGAATCCCACCGGTCCAGAAAGCCCGTGTCATCCACATAACGCTCTAGGCCCCGAAGCTGGTCAAGATCAGTGATCCAGCCCTCACCAATCGCCTCATTCAAAAGTGTTGTGAGCTTCGGATTAGCCAAGGCAATCCATCGACGAGGCGTCACGCCATTGGTGACGTTGGTGAACTTATCCGGCCAGAGGTCAGCAAACTCTGGAAACAGATCCTGCTTCACAAGTTCACTGTGCAGGGCCGCCACTCCGTTCACATGGTGAGAGGCGATGGTGGCCAAGTTGGCCATGCGCACAGCCTTGTTGCCCTCGTCATCAATAATCGAAACGCGGCGCAGGACCTGATCGTTACCGGGATATCTAAGACGGACTTGCTGGAGAAAACGGCGATTGATCTCGTAGATCAATTCCAGATGACGGGGCAACAGGGAGGCGAACAGATTCAAGCCCCACTTCTCCAGCGCCTCTGGCAAAAGCGTGTGATTGGTATAGGATAGTGAACGCGTCGTGATGTCCCAGGCCTGCTCCCAGTCCAGATGCTTGTCATCAAGCAGCAGCCGCATCAGCTCGGCAACCGCTATCGAGGGATGCGTGTCATTAAGCTGAACGGCCCAATGGTCAGGAAACTCATCGATCGGGATCCCCCGCAGATCCAAATTGCGGATCATGTCCTGCAAGGAGCAACTCACAAAGAAATGCTGTTGCTTCAACCTCAAGCGCCGCCCCTCGTCCGTACCATCATTGGGATAGAGAACCTTGGAGAGAGTTTCCGAACCCACTTTCTCCTCAACAGCCCCATAATAGTCACCAATATTAAACGCATAGAAGTCAAATGATTCCGTGGCATCGGCACGCCACAGCCTCAGCCGATCACAGGTGTTGACTCGAAATCCGAGCACAGGGACATCGTGGGGAATACCAATGGCATGTTCCGCCGGGATCCAACGCACCCGGTAGGAGCCCTGGGCATCGCGGTAGCTTTCCGTGCGGCCGCCAAAGCCAACAAAACAGGCCTGGTCAGGATGGGGGATTTCCCAAGGCCAGCCGGCCTTCAACCATTTGTCCGTAATTTCAACCTGCCATCCATCACGGATCAGCTGATCAAATATTCCAAATTCGTAGCGAATACCATAACCGGTAGCGGGAATCTGTAGCGAAGCCAGGGATTCGAGGAAACAGGCCGCCAACCGACCCAGGCCCCCGTTGCCCAAGCCAGGCTCCTCCTCCACATCCAGAATCTCCTCCAGATCTTGGATGCCAAAACGACGCAGCGCCTCCGCGGCTTCCTGCTGGATCCCCAGCATCAACAGATTGTTGTTCAGTTGCGGCCCAATCAAAAATTCAGCCGACAGATAGGCCACCACCCTGGTCGGGCTAGCGTTAATGGCCTCAATCCCAGCGAGATAACGGGTCATCAACCGATCCCGCACCGCATAGCTCAACGCCATGTACAGATCATGACGACTAGCCGCAGGCGCAAGCTTGCCCAGTGTGTAGAACAAATGTTCGGTCATGCCATCGAACACGTCATCGGCCGTAAGGCCGCTGCGGTCAGGGTCGGCATCGCAGCCAGGGGTCGGCAGCCGCAGATTTAGAGGTGGATGGTCAGTCATGGCGACGGCCGATGGCGAAATTTGAGCTGGCGACTGCCATAAAGCACTCCATGGGACGGTAGCGGTGGATTCAGTACTCAGCGATTCGGCCGGGGCGAGGTTTGCAAGCGAACACCCTTGGAGCTGCGGCGCCTAGGGTCAGGCCGGCTTGTGCATCTGCCATGGTTCTGCCCCCCGTGCTGCTGGAGCTCGGCAGCCATCAACTGGAAGCCGCTGAGACCCTGGTGGAGGTGGGTCGGTTCCTGGTGATCTTTGTGGCCGCCCGGGCCATGGCCGAACTGATGGTGCGCCTCCAGCTGCCCACGATCCTGGGGGAACTGTTGGCGGGGGTGGCGATCGGAGTTTCGGGGGTGCATCTCCTGGTACCCCCGGAGCTGCTAACCCAGCTGAGTGCGGTACCGGTGGATCTGGTGGCGCACCTAGCGGATGTCCCTGCGGACACGGTGCAGAGCCTCTACGCCGAAACCTTTCCCAGCCTGCAGCAGGTGGGCAGGCTCGGCCTCTATGCCCTGCTGTTCCTCACCGGCCTGGAATGTGACCTCGATGAGCTCCTTGCCGTTGGATGGCAGGCCATCACCGTGGCCATCACCGGCGTGCTTCTGCCCTTCACCCTCGGCACTCTCGGCCTGACCACCCTGTTTCATCTGCCCCTCTTGCTGGCGATCTTCGCCGGGGCCGCCATGACCGCCACCAGCATCGGTATCACCGCCAGCGTGTTCTCCGAACTAAAGATGCTGCGCAGTCGGGAGGGACAGATCGTGATCGGCGCTGCCGTCCTCGACGACATCCTGGGGATTGTCATCCTGGCCGTGGTGGTCAGCCTGGCCGGCGGCGGCGGGTTCACCCTGGGGCCAGTGCTCCAACTGGTGGCGGCAGCGGTTCTGTTCGTGACCGTCGCGGTCCTGCTCAGCCGCTTCGCCGGACCGGTGTTCGATCAACTCCTCGACCAGCTCAAGGCCCCCGGCGAGGTGGTGGTGGCGGGCTTTGTGGTGCTCACCTTGTGCTGCTTCATCGCCGAGGCGATGGGCCTGGAGGCCGCCCTGGGGGCCTTTGCCGGCGGACTGATCCTCAGTGGATCCAATCGTTCCGAAGCGGTGCAGGACACCGTCAAGCCGCTGGTGGCCCTGTTCGCCACCGTCTTTTTTGTGCTCATCGGGATCGGCATGGACCTATCCGTGCTCAACCCCTTCGATCCCGCCAACCGGGAAGGGCTGGTGGTGGCGGCCTTCCTGCTAGTGGTGGCGGTGGTGGGCAAGCTGGCGGCCGGCTGGAGCTATCGCAGCCAGGAACCCACCAACCGGCTCCTCGTGGGCCTGGGCATGCTGCCCCGGGGAGAGGTGGGCCTGATCTTCCTCGGCCTCGGCAGCCAGGCCCACTTGCTGACCCCGCCCCTAGAGGCCGCCATTTTATTGATGGTGATCGGCACCACCTTCCTGGCGCCGATCCTGCTCAGACTGGTGTTATCCGGCCAGGCTGACCATGCCAACGCCACCATCTAATGGCCCGTCTGAGTCTGCTCAGGCCGCCCCTGCAGCGCCGGGAGGCGGCTTGGTAGGCCTGCTGCAGCATTGGGGCTTCAGCCTGGCGGGTTGGCGGAACAATCGCCGCGGAGAATGGTGGTTGCTGGCCCAGCTGCTGTTGCTGGCGGCCCTGCTCCTGCCGGCCCGGCCGCCCACCGTGGCCCTGCCCTTGGTGTGGCCGCTGGCCCTGCGCCTGATCGGGGCCGCCCTGGTGCTGTTGGCCCTGGCCTCAGCCGTGCAGTCGCTCCTGCGGCTGGGCTCCAGCCTGAGCCCCCTGCCCGAGCCGATGGACGGCGCGGCGTTGGTGCGGGAGGGGCCCTACGCCCGCTGTCGCCATCCCCTTTACCAGGCCATCCTGATCGGCGCCCTGGGCATGACCCTGCTGCTGGGCAGCCTGCTGCACCTGGCTCTGCTCCTTGCCCTAGCAGCCGTTCTGGGGGGAAAAGCCCGGCGGGAAGAACGGGCCTTGATGGAGCGCCATCCTGCCTATGCCAGCTATCGCTCCACCACCGCAGCGATCGTGCCTCGGCTGCCCTGGCTGGACTGGCGCTAACCCCCCGCACTCCTGGGTTCTGGCGCCTTGGGGAACGGTGTTCTCCCTAGCATCCGGGACCAACCCAGGGCCAGGACCGACGATGAGCGCAGCGATCACCAACCCCTGGCGGTATCGCGATCAGTCGATCCATTACCTGAGCGCCTCCCCGGCCAGCCCCTGCGGACCCGCCCTGTTGCTGGTGCATGGCTTTGGTGCCTCCACGGACCACTGGCGCCACAACATCCCAGTGCTGGCAGGGCTCCATGAGGTGCATGCCCTCGATCTACTGGGCTTCGGCCGCAGTGCCAAACCCGCCGACCTGCCCTACGGCGGCGATCTCTGGCGGGATCAACTGGTGGCCTATGTGCGCGAGCGCATCGGCCGGCCCACGGTGCTGGTGGGCAATTCCCTGGGGGGCTTTGCCGCCCTGGCGGCGGCGGTGGCCCTGGAGGACGACTGCGCCGGGGTGGTCCTGCTCAATGCGGCCGGTCCCTTCAGCGATGAACGGGAAACGCCCCAGGGATGGGGCGCGATCGCGCGGCGCACCATCGCCATGGCCCTGTTGAACAGTCCAGTGGTGCAGCGGCTCCTGTTCGAAAATCTGCGCCGGCCGGCCACGATCCGCCGCACCTTGAACCAGGTGTATCTGGATCGGACCAACGTGGATGAGGAGCTCGTGGAAGCAATCCGGCGCCCTTCCCTGGATCGGGGGGCCTTCGGGGTCTTCCGCACCGTGTTCGCCATTCCCCGCGGTCAGCCCCTCGACAGCCTGTTCGCCCACCTACGGGCCCCCTTGCTACTGATCTGGGGAATCCGCGATCCCTGGATCAACGCCGCCGGCCGGCGCAGCCAGTTTTTGCGCCACGCCCCGGCCGGCACCAAGGAGGTGGTGCTGGAGGCCGGCCACTGCCCCCACGACGAAGTGCCCGATCAGGTGAATGCCGCCTTGCTCGACTGGCTCACCAACGCCGAGGCCGAGCGCTGCCAAAGTCCCGTCGCTTCTGCCGGTGTCTAACCCTGTTAGGAGCACTGGGCCCGGGTTGGCCGTACCCCCGGCAGCCGATTGGGAGCCAGCTGGGCACGCGGATCAAAGCAATACTTGACCGCCTCGATCAACGGACGGGAAGGGGCATCCTCCCAGCTGGCCAATGAACTTTCCGCTGGTTGACGCAGGACGGTGAGGTGCCCCCCCAAACGCCCACAGAGCTGACGCAATCGAGCGATGCGCTCCGCCATCGGCTCACTCAGCCCCGCCGGATCTCCCAGGGTCCAGGCCATGCCCAGGCCACTGCCAACGGCCAGATCCACCGCCAAGGTGTCCAGCTCGGGGGCGGCCAGCAGACTGGAAATCTGGTCGGGATTCACCCCGAGCCGCAGCAGCCAGCGGGGGAGGGCGACGCCGTCGGCCGTGGCGCCACGGGCCACGATGTGTAGGTGGTGGAGTTCCTCCGCCGCGAGGTCACGACAGGCCAAGGCGGTGGAACTGCGCAGCGTGGCGATCTGGTGATTGAGGCTGGCCGCATCGATGCTGGCCAGGCCGACCACCACCAAGGGCTGGGCCTCCAGCCCGGCGGCGGCGGCCAGGGACGCGCTCCACCAGTCGACCCGCTCCGGGGTGAGGCTGGAGTGCAGCAGCTTGCGGCTCAACTCGGCGAGGGCCTGGAGGGAACCCTGAACCAGCAGGCCGCGACGCTGGGGCGGCAACGGCAGGGTGCGCAGGGTGACTTCGGTGATCAACCCCAGGCTGCCCCAGCTGCCCGTGAACAGGCGCATCAGGTCGTAGCCCGCCACGTTCTTCACCACCTTGCCGCCGGCCCGGGCCTCCACCCCATCGGCGCGCAGGACACGGATGCCGATCAACTGGTCCCGAATGCCGAGATAGCGCTGGCGGTAACCGCCGGCCAGGCCCCGGGCCACCAATCCGCCGATGCTGCCGGCGCTGGCCGGCGCTTGACCCGTGCCCCAGGGCCGATCCACCGCCAGCCACTGGCCGTGCTCCGCCAGGGCCTGCTGCACCGCCGCCGGGGGAGCGCCGGCCTCCACCGTGATTGTGAAGTCCCCGGGGTTGTGCTCGAGAATTCGATCCAGGGCGGCGCAGCTCAGGGAGCCACAGCCGGGGGCCACCGGGGCACCCCAATCGAGCCGGCTGGCCAAGCCACAGGGCAACCAGGGGGTGCCGTCATGGTGCAGCTGTCGGACGAGGTCCTGCAGCGCGGAGGATTCGGGACGCATCACGTCACGATGGTGCCATGGAGCAGATCGGGTTGGAGCCACTCAAGATCGTCGTGATTGACGACGACCCCACCGGATCCCAGACGGTGCATGGCTGCCCGTTGCTGCTCCGCTGGGATCAAGCCAGCCTGGAGGCGGGATTGCGCCATCCTTCGCCGCTGCTGTTCGTGCTGGCCAACACCCGCGCCCTCGGGGCGACAGCGGCGGCGGCGCGGCTGCGGGAGATCTGCCGCTCCCTGGAACCGGCCCTGAAGGCGGCGGGGGTGACCCACTGGCTGGTGGTGAGCCGCGGGGATTCCACCCTGCGGGGCCACTTCCCCCTGGAGCGGGAGGTGCTCAGCACCGAGCTCGGCCCCTTCGACGCCACCCTGCTGGTGCCGGCCTTTCTGGAGGGCGGTCGCACCACCCAAGCCGGGGTGCATCAGCTGAACGGCAGGCCGGTGCACGAGAGCGCCTTCGCCCAGGACCGCCTGTTCGGCTACACCACCAGCTTCCTGCCGGACTGGGTGGCCGAGAAGAGCGGCGGCCGCCTCCCTGCCAGCAGCGTCCAACAACTGGAGGGGGAGCTGCTGACGGCCGCCGCCAGCGGCCCCCCGGGACAGGCGCGGTTGCGACAGCGGTTGGCCGCCTTCCGGGACAACGTGTGCGTGGCGGTGGATGGGGAGCGGCCGGAGCAACTGGCGGCCTTGGGGCAGGCGATCCGGGAACTCACCGCCCCCCACCAGCCGGAGGGCGACCGCCCACGACGCTTTCTTTGTCAGAGCGCCGCCAGCCTGATCCAGGGGCTGGCGGCGCTGCCCCCGCAGGCCCTGCCTCCCAACGAGCTGGCCCGCCTGCGCCGCCGCAACGGAGCCGGCTCGCTGCTGCCGGGGCTGGTGCTGGTGGGATCCCACGTGCCGCTGGCAGATCAACAACTGGCCGGCCTGCTGGCGGATCCGGCCTGCGCCGCCGTGGAACTGGAGGTGGACACCATCGCGCGGCTGTTGGCAGCATCCGCGCCGGAACGCCCCCTGGCGGAGCTGGGCCAGCAACTGACCCACCACCTGGCGGCACTCCTGGCAACAGGCCGCACCGCCGTGCTCCACACCAGCCGCGGTGAACACCCTGAACCAGAAGCGGCAGCACGACGGCGCCTGGGACTGACGCTGGCGGGCTTGATGGCCCGCGTGGCGGCGGCCCTGGCCCCCCAGCTCGGCTACCTGATCAGCAAGGGCGGCATCACCACCCACACCCTGCTGGCGGAAGGACTGGAACTGACGGCAGTCGAGCTCCAGGGTCAATTGTTACCGGGGCTGTCCCTGGTGCTGGCCCCCCTCCCGACCGCCACGGCCCTGCCGGTGCTCACCTTCCCGGGCAATCTGGGCGAGGCCAGCACCCTGGCCCAGGCCTGGCGCCTGATGGAAGGCCACAACCAGGGGGGCGAGGAGGGGGACGGGGGGCGCGCCGGCGCTCCCTAGGCCGGAGCCATGCCCTCGGCCGTCCCTGGGGTCGCGGCCGCCCTCGCCAACAACTCCATGGGATGGGCCACCGGGATCGGGCGTGGCGTGCTGGCCAGATGCTCGCGAATCTGCAAACTGCAGCCGATGTTGGCGCTCACCGCCAGGTCGGCTCCGGTGCCGCTGAGGTCAGCGGCCTTGATCCGACCCAGCTCCGCCGCCTCGGCAGGCTGGACCAGGTTATAGATGCCGGCACTGCCGCAACACACCCCCGCCTCCACGGCCTCCAACAGCTCCACATGGGGAATGGCGCGCAGCAGTTGGCGGGGCTGATCACGAAGGCCCTGGCCATGGATCATGTGACAGGCGTCGTGATAAGCCAGCCGGAGCGGTCGGGCGGAACTGGCGGCCTGACCGTCCGGCAGGGGGAGGGGATGCAGGCGGGCGCGGAAGGCCTCACTGAGCCCAAGCTCCGCCAGAAACTCCTGCACATCCTTAACGGGGATCCCAAAGTTCTGCTCCCCCTGGAGCAGTTCCGGATACTGCTTCAGGGTGTGGCCGCACCCGGAGGCCGCCACCACAATCGCGTCCAGGGGGTGGTCCGCCGTCGCCGCCGTGAACGCCTGCACCAGGTCCCGGGCCAGCCGCCTGGTCTGGTCCAGTTCGCCCTGATGGTGGGTCACGGCGCCGCAGCAGCCCTGGCCCTTCGGCAGCACCACCTCCACGCCGTTGGCCGTGAGCACCTGCAGGGTGGCGGCATTCACCGCGGGATCAAACAGCCGCTGTACACAGCCCAGCACCAGACCCACCCGGGCCCGCCGCGGACCCTGGGCAGGCACCACCCCCTCGGGATCCGCCGCAAAGGTCTCGGCGGTGAGGGCCGGCAGCAGTCGCTCCATGGCCTCAAGTTCCGCCCCGAACAGGCGGGTGAGACCCGTGCGACGGGCCAGCCCCTGGAGAGGGGTGCCGGCGTAGGCCCGCAGGGGAGCCAGCAGGGCCCGCAATCGCTGCGGATAGGGCAGCAGGGCCAGCAGCAGTCGGCGAAGCTGGCGTTGCCAGGGGCTGCGCAGTTCAGGCGCATTCAGCTGGGGGCGGGTGGCCTCAATCAGCTGGTCGTAGCGCACCCCGGACGGACAGGCGGTGACGCAGGCGAAGCACCCCAGGCAGGTGTCGAAGTGGGACGCCACCGTGGCATCCAGCTCCAGCTCGCCCGCAGCGATGGCTTTAAGGGCATGGATGCGGCCCCGAGGGGAGTCCATCTCCGTGCCCAGCACCCGATAACTGGCGCAGGTGGGCAAGCAAAAGCCACAGTGAACGCAGGGATCGGCGACAGCGATCAAGGGTTGGGACGCCCGGTCGGCCACGAAATCTGACGGGCTGGGGGCGGAACGGCTCATCGAAGCAGTCTGCCCGGCTCACCCCCCGAACTGGCGCACGACCGCCTCGGCGAAGCCCGAACAGCTCACCGGTTCCACCGGAGGCTCCATCAGGCGGGCCAGGTCGTAGGTGACCTCACCGGCGGCAATGGCGGCACCCAGGCCGGCCGTGATCAGGTCTGCCGCCTCCTGCCACCCCATGAACTCCAGCATCATCACGCCGGACAGAATCACCGACCCGGGATTGATGCGATCCAAACCGGCATGTTTCGGGGCGGTGCCGTGGGTGGCTTCAAAGATAGCGGCCTTGTCGCCAATGTTGGCGCCGGGAGCCATACCCAATCCACCGACCACTGCAGCGGCGGCATCGGAGATGTAGTCGCCGTTGAGATTCAGGGTGGCCAGCACGGAATAGTCGGCCGGTCGGGTCTGAATCTGCTGGAAGATGCTGTCGGCGATGCGGTCATCGACCATCACCATGGACTTCCACTGACCGTTGCCGTGGCTGGTGCCGATGGCGTCTAGGACCCCTTGAACTTCCGCGCAGATTGCCTCCTTCTTCTCCGGCGTGAGGCTGTCGTAGCCGGGGTCGATCATGCGGGCATTGGCCTCAATGCTCAACCCCGGATTCCGCTCCAGATTGTCCAGGATCCAGCTTTCCCGCTCAGTGACGCAGTCGGCACGGAAGTCTGTTGTCGCCAGCTCGTAGCCCCAATCGCGGAACGCCCCCTCGGTAAATTTCATGATATTGCCCTTATGCACCAGCGTCACGTGGCGCTTATCGCCTTCCAGGCGTAGGGCGTGTTGAATAGCTTTGCGAATATGGCGCTGACTGCCGTTCTTGCTCACCGGCTTGATACCGATGCCGGAGCCCTCGGGGATCTGGCGTTTACCCAATTTGCCATTAGCGGGGATCACCACCTCATTGAGATGTTGGCGCAGCTCGATACACACCGGATCCGTAGCCTCCCACTCGATTCCCATATAAATATCCTCCGTGTTCTCGCGATACACGATCACGTCGAGGTCCTGGGGTCGTTTGTGGGGGCTAGGGGTGCCGGGGTAGTAGCGGCAGGGACGCACGCAGCAATACAGATCAAAAATCTGACGCAGGGCCACGTTGAGCGAGCGGATGCCACCGCCAATCGGGGTGGTGAGGGGACCCTTGATCGCCACGCCATAGGCCTCAATAGCCGTGAGCGTGTCCTGGGGGAGGTACTGATAGGTGCCGTAGAGCTCGCAGGCCTCATCCCCCGCATACACCTTGAACCACTCGATCCGACGCTCACCGCCGTAGGCCTTGGCGATGGCCGCATCCAGCACCCGTTGGGTGGCGGGCCAGATATCCACACCGGTGCCATCGCCGCGGATGAACGGAATGATTGGGTCGTGGGGAACGATCGGCTGGCCACCCTCAAAGCGAATCGCGGAGCCGGAACTGGGCGGCGTGAGCTTCTCGTAAGTGGCCATGGCGTCGACGCGGGTCAGCCCGATGAGACTAGGTTTCGAGCCAGCTCCGAAACTGCTCAGGGGAAACGGCATGAATGCGGCCGATCAGGCCCGATCGGTGGAGCTGGCCCAGCTGATCGCCTCCAGCGTCACCCTGTTCCGGGGGCAATTTCCTGCCGCCCGGGTGAATCTCACCCCCTGGCGCGATGACCCCCAGACCCGGGCCTTTGCCGAACGGGAGTCGCTCGACCTGGCCTTCCACTTCCCGGGCTGGAGTCCCCGACTGCAATGCCGCTCCCTGCTGGTGCAACTCCGCCTGGAGCAGGCGCCACCGGCCCGGCCACGACTACTGGGCGTCGTGCTGAGGGGACTGACCTATGAATCCGAGCGCTGGCGGCTGGCCACCGTGGGCGATTGGCGGCCCTCGGGCAGCCATCTGCCCCAGCCGGAGCAGGTGGCGGAGCTGCAGCATCTGTGCCGCCAGCTGTTCGATCTCTTCGCCACGGGAGGCCAGGCCCACGCCCCCAACGGTGAAGACGGCGACGGCGAGGACGGCGCCAACGGCACGGCGGCCAACCCCACGGCGGCGTAACCCTTCGCAAAGTTGCCGCCAACCACAGGAAGACCGCACTTACGTTGGTTCCTCTCCAGAACGGCGTTTTCGAAACGATGTCTGTCGCCCTTGCTTCCCAACTGCGTACGGGAACGCAGAAATCCCACACGATGGCCGAAAACACCGGCTTCGTGAGCTGCTTCCTGAAGGGGGTGGTGGATAAGGCGAGTTACCGCACCCTGGTGGCCGATCTATGGCATGTGTACAGCGCCATGGAAGAGGAAGTGGGCAAACTCAGCAACCACCCCGTGGTGGGACCGGTCGCCTTCGCGCAGCTCAGCCGGCGCCATGCCCTGGAGAAGGACCTTTCCTATTACTTCGGCGCCGACTGGCGCAACCAGATCCAGGTCACCCCAGCGGCCCAGGAGTACGTGCAGCGCATCCACCAGATTGCCGCTGACTCCCCCGAACTGTTAGTAGGCCATCACTACACCCGCTACCTGGGCGATCTCTCCGGCGGTCAGATCCTCAAGACCATCGCCCAGAAAGCGATGAATCTGAACGATGACGATGGACTTCATTTCTATGAATTTGATGCCATCGACGATGACAAAGCCTTCAAGATCACCTACCGCGCCGCCCTCGACAATCTCCCGATTGATCAGGCCATGGCCGATCAGATCGTGGCGGAAGCCAACCATGCATTTCACCTGAACATGAAGATGTTTCAGGAGCTGGAGGGCAATCTGGTGGCCGCAATCGGCAAGGTGTTGTTCGGCTTCCTCACCCGACGCCAGCGCAGCGGCAGCACCTCACCGGTGGTCGCCTGACGGCCGGCGGGGCCGTGGCAGGGTGGCTGAGCCAGACTCAGCCGACCCGCCACGGCCCCTTGCGTCTGGAACGTCAGCGTCCCCTGCGCTTTCTGCTCCCCGGCACCACGGGCCGGTTCCGCTGCGGCGGCCTGCTGGTAGAGCTGCAGACGGCCCGCCTGCTCGCCGCCCTGGGTGATGTCCCCGTGGAGGTGGTGACCGAGCGGCAGCGGGAGGCCGACCACCCCTTCCTCGAGGATGTGCTGAATCGGGAAGCGGGACCAGGGGCGGCCCTCTGGATCGTCAGCTGGGGGTTTGATGTGCCGCGCCAGCTGCGCCGCCTGGCTGGGCGTCCGGTGGCCTATCACGCCCACAGCAGCGGCTACGGCTTCGCCTTACCCCCTGGAGTGCCGGTGCTGGCGGTGAGCCGCAACACCTTGGGCTACTGGGGAAATCGGGCGCCCCGCAATCCCCTGTTCCTGGTGCCGAATGCCCTGCAATCTCCTTGGGTGGAACGGGGCGACCGCCAGGGAGGCGATCGGCGGCGGCCCATCGATGTGCTGGTGCAGCGGCGCAAAAGCAGCGCCTATGTGCTGAATCAACTGGTGCCGGCCCTGCGTCAACGGGGCCTGCGGGTGGAGGTCCAACAGGGCTGGGTGGATGACCTCGTGGACCTGTTCAATGACGCCAGCGTGTATCTCTACGACTCCGCCGATTACTGGCGGGGGCGTGGCGTCAGCGAAGGTTTTGGCCTGCCCCCCCTGGAGGCCATGGCCTGTGGCTGCGTGGTGTTCAGCAGCCTCAACCATGCCCTGGCCGACAGCCTCGATCCCGGCCTGTGCGGCCACCAGATCGGCTGCGGCAGCCTGGCCGGCGACGTGGAGCGGATCAGCGCGGCGGTGGCGGACCCCGCCGCCTGGCGGCCGGCGCCCCAACGGCTGACGACGCTCTTGGACGCGGCCTCGGAGGCGTCCCTGCAGGGGCGGTGGCGCAGCGCCCTCGCCGCCATCAACGAGCACTGGGATCGGGTGTTGACGGGGGGCGAACTGCCCCTGAGATCCCCCTCTCCCTGGAGCCTGCGCTGGCGGCAGCGCTGGAGCCGACTGGCCAGCCGGCTGCCTGGGGGTCGGGGCTGAGCCGATGGACTCCCTGCTGCTGCTGCCCAGCGGAGCACCCTTCCGGATCGATCAGGTGACCAGTTCCCCGGCGCTGCTGGGGGGGTTGGTGTTCGGCCAGCTGCTGATCGCCAGCCTGCTCCAGGCCACGGGCCACCGCCGGCCCCTGGGGCTGTGGTGGGTTGGATTCGGGCTGATGCTGGGGCTGGAGACCCTGTTTTTCGGCCTGGCCAGCTGGGGCACCAGTGACATCGCCAAATTGAACGTGTTCTTCGCCCTGGACCGGGCCGGCCAGACCGTGGGCGAACCGTTCTGGGCCCTCGCCGGCCCCCTGGTGCTGCGGCTGCCCTATCGGATGGCCGCCGTCCACGGCCTGGTGGCCGCCGGCTACGGCGCCGCCGCCATGCTGCTCGCCCGCCACTGGGGCGTGCCGGCCCTCGCCGGCTGGTGGAGCCTGCTGATCACGGCCAGTCCGCTCCTGCGGGGTCTGCTGCAGAACGGCCAGACCCGGCAGGCCCTCGCAGTGTTGCTGATCCTGCCGTTGATGCTGCGGGTCGCCCGGCTGCTGTCGATCCGGATGCCGCTGCTGGCGGGCAGTGTGCTGTGGTCGGCCCTCTGCCACACCAGTTTCCCGGCCAATCTCGGCTTTGCCCTGGCCCCGGTGCTGGTGCGAGGCCAGGGCCGGTTCCAGCGCCTGCGCCAGATCCCCCGATTGGGCTGGTGGGTGGCCCTGGCGGCCCTGGGTGTGGGAGGGCTGCTGGGGCTCCTGGCACCGGCGCTGCGGACCAAGCTGCACGATTACACCGGCGCGATGACCTTCTTCAGCCACTACGCGGTGCGCAGGGAGGTGCTGGCCCTGGAACTCTGCATGGGGCTATCGGTGCTGGGAACCGCCTGGCGCCGCCAGCTGGGAGCAGCCCAGCTGGCGGCCTGTGACCGCAGTCGCCTGCTGCTGCTGTTCGGACTGCTCTACGGAACCCTTCAGGCCACGGTGTGGTGGGAGTGGCTTCCGCAGATCACCTTCCGCCTGGCCGATCCGGTGGGCCTGTTCCTGCTGATCAGCTTCCTGGCCTGGTTGCACCGCTACCGGGCCCATAGCCTGGTGCTGCCGCTGCTGCTGGTAACCCTGGCGAGCTGGCTGCTGGAGAGGGTGCTGCCATCGGGCCAGTTGCCCTGTGGACACAATGATGAATTCCTGTGCATTCCCGATCGCATGCCTTGGCTGATTCGCTATTGAGGGGCGGGCCCGGGCAGAGGATGGCCCCAGGGCCAATCGGTTAGGTGGCTGGCACCGGGGGGAGCGGGGCCGCGGTCAGCGATCGGTAAGTTATGCAGCCGAGGGCATGAGCGCTGTTGACTCCCCAGGTGGCCGTTCCCCAGCCGAGGACTCAGTCGGCCGATCGCCCCGGGCCCAAGGCCAAGCTGTTGAACAGCCAGACCCTCGCCCAGATTTCCCAACTGCTCGCCTTCCTGCCCCGGCAACGCCTGAGGGGCCTGGCGCTGCTGCTGGCGGTATCGCTGCTGGTGGGCCTGCTCGATCTCACCTTTGTGGGCCTGCTGGCCCGTCTGGTGGGCACGATCAGCGGCTCGAAGTTACAGGACAAGATCCCCAAAGTGTTCGTTTTTGGCGGCGATTCCACCGACCAGGGTCTATGGCTGGTGGGGGTATTACTGGTGTTGGTTTGGGCAACCACAGGCATGAAGTATTGGGCGGCATTGATTCAAAGCATGCTCAGCGCCCAGATCTGGACCGACTACGGAGAACGGATCTTTGCCAATGTGCTATTGCAACCCTATGAATACTTTCAAACCCAAAATACGGCCCATATCCTTGCCCGCTTAAATCGGATTCTCAGTCGCATCTCCGACGACATCATCCTGCCGATCCTGGCGGTTGTCTCCAACGCTCTCTCCGCCGGAGTCCTTACCCTTGGCATTCTGGTGGCCTTTGGAATCAAGGCACTGGTGATCTTTGGATTCCTGTTTGGCGCCTATACGCTCTCCTCCCACATCATCGCCCCACAACTACGCTTCGCCTCCCAGCAAAAATTACTGTTTTCCATGCACGTCAATTCCTTATTAATGGAATCAACGCGCTCAATCCGCGACGTTCAGCTCTACGGCGCTGAGCGCTATTACATCGAACGCTTTGAATCCATTGGCAACCGCGGCAAGAAATTCGATCGCCTCTCCAAGCTGCTTCCGGATGTCCCCCGCTACGTGATTGAACCGGCCGGAGTCACCCTGCTGTTTGCGATGGGCCTCCTGCCTGCCCTGCTTCAAACCCATGCGTCCCATGCGGTTCACAACGTCATCCCCACCTTGGCGGCGATCATGTTCGCCGCCCTGCGTCTTTCCGCCCCGATTCAGGCGATCTTCCGCTCGGTGAGCAAGCTCCGGGGTGGGCTTCCAGAAATCACCGATGCCCTTGAGCTGCTGAAACTGGTGCCCAGCCGCTTGATTCTTGGCGGTCTGCCGACCTCCGCCGATCCCCCCACTGCCGACACCTCCCTCACCAGTCCCACGCCCAATGGGGTGATGCCCCGCCATTCCATCCGCCTGGAACAGGTGTGGTACCGCTATCCCGAAGCCAGGGACTGGGTGATCCGAGCGGTCAATCTCACGGTGCCGATCGGATCGCGAGTGGCCTTGGTGGGGCAAACCGGCGGCGGCAAGACCACCGCGGCCCACCTATTACTAGGCCTGCTCGCCCCCAACCAGGGCCGGCTGCTGCTCGATGGCGTGCCCCTCACCGAGGCCGAGCTGCCTGCCTGGCAGGCCTGTTGCGCCATCGTTCCCCAAAACATCGTGCTGCTGGATGCCAGCATCCGCTGCAACGTGGCCTTTGGCGTGGAGGACGCGGCCATTGATGAAGACCGCGTCTGGGAAGCCCTGGAGATGGCGCAGCTCGATGAGTTCATCTCCGAACTGCCCTACGGCCTCTACACGGTGGTGGGCGAAGACGGCATGCGGCTCTCCGGCGGTCAGCGACAACGGCTGGCCCTGGCTCGGGCCTTCTACAAGAAAGCGAAGGTGCTGATCCTGGATGAAGCCACCAGTGCCCTCGACAACAAAACCGAAAGCGATGTGCTGGAGGCCCTGGAGCTGGTGGGCCGTCGCTGCACCACGGTGGTAGTGGCCCATCGACTGTCCACGATTCGCTACTGCGACCGAATCTTCGAATTTGAACGGGGCGTGATCAAGGCGGCCGGAGACTATCAGTCGTTGCAGGAGCGTTCCGCCAGCTTTCGCCAGCTGGTGAGCCTGCAGGATGGCTGATATCACGCTGTTGTCCACAGCGGACTGGGACCATCCGCTGTGGACCAACAAGCAGCATGTGGCCTGCAGCCTGGCCGACCTGGGCCATCGGGTGCTCTATGTGGAATCGCTCGGACTGCGACCCCTGCGCCGCGGCGGCGGCGACCTCGGTCGGGTCTGGCAGCGCCTGCGCCACGGGCTGCGGCCGCCCCGCCGGGTCCGGGCCGGGGTGTGGGTGTGGTCGCCCCTGGTGCTCCCGGGCGCCAGCCACCCCCTGGCCCGCTGGCTGAATCGCCAGGTGCTGCGCCTGGGCTTGGCGATCGCCCGGATGGGCCTGGGCTTCCGGCGCGACTGGCTATGGACCTATAACCCCAAGACCCTGGCGGTGCTGGCCCCCGCCCCCTACCGCCAGCTGATCTATCACGCGGTGGATGCCATCCAGGCCCAGCCCGCCATGCCAGCGGCCGAGATCGTGGCCTGGGAACAGCAGCTCTGCCGACGGGCCGATGCGGTCTTCGTGACCTCGACCCAGTTGCTCAGCAGCCTGGCACCCTTTAATCCGCACACATTTTTCTATCCCAACGTGGCCGACGGTGCCCATTTCGGCCGCGCCCTGAGCCCCGACCTGACCGTGCCGCCCGACCTGGCGGCCCTGCCTGGACCGCGGCTCGGTTTTGTGGGGGCCATCAGTGCCTACAAGCTGGATTTAGCACTACTGGAGACTCTGGCCCGGCGCCAACCGGGCTGGTCGTTCGTGCTGATTGGGCCCGTGGGGGAAGGGGATCCCCAGACGGATGTGGCGGCCCTGCGTCAACTGGCCAACGTCCATTTTCTAGGCGTCCGCAACTACGACCAGCTACCGGCCTATCTCAAGGGCCTGGATCTGGGCCTGCTGCCACTTCAACGGAATCCCTATACCCAGGCGATGTTTCCGATGAAGTTCTTCGAGTATCTGGCGGCCGGTCGGCCCGTGGTCGCCACCGCAATCAACGCCCTTCAGCCCTTCACCGAGGTGGCCCTGCTCTGCGAACCCACGGCCGAGGCCTTCGCCACCGCCATCCACACCGCCCTGGCGGGAGCAGGGCCTGGGCTGGAGCAGCGGCTGAGGGTGGCCGCCGCCCACACCTATCGAGGCCGGACGCAAGCAATGCTCAGCGATCTGGCCCGGCTGGACTGAGGGGGCACCGGCCCGTTTCTAAAGTGCGAGCCAACCCGCCTTGCTGCCGGATTCCGGCGCCGGACCCCCATCCCGTCCATGCCGAGATCCACCAGCATCGTGACGGTCTCCATGAATCGCCACGACCACCTGCTGGCCACCATCGGTCGGGTCTCGGCCTGGCGCCACCATGGCGAGCATCTGGTGGTGGACTGGAGCAGTGAGGAACCCCTGCGCCGCGAGAGCCTCGGCGACGACCCGCGCATCCGCCTGCTGCGGGTGGACGGCGAAGGGCGCTGGAACCTCTGTCGGGCCTACAACTTCGCCCTGAGCCAGGCCCGGGCCGATTGCCTGTTCAAGCTCGATGCCGATTGCTGGCCGGACCAGCAGTTGCCCCATCCCGACCAGTTGGCGGCCGAGGCCGGCCGGGTCTGCCATTTCGGCAGCGGCCCCAATGGTCGTTTAGGTCAATGGCTGCTGGATCGGGAGCTGCTCAACGAGGTCGGCGGCTTCAACGAACTGCTGGAGGGCTACGGCTTCGACGACAAGGATCTCAAGGCCCGCTTGGCCGCTGCCATCGGCCAGGCGCCATCGCTGCTGCCGGAGGAAGCCATCGGCGTGATTCACCATTCGGTGGCCTACCGCACCGGCCGGGCCCAGCGCCACGACTTCCGCCCGGGCCCCCTGGAACTGGCCCACTCGCGGGCGGCCAAGCGGGCCACCTCCTTGGCCAATCGGGTGGCCGCGGCCCACTGCCCCTGGAGCGGACGCGCCGCCGCCAGTCGCTATGCCGAAACTGCTGGGGGCCCAGGCCATTGGCGCCTGGTCCCCGACTCCCGGCCCCAACTCCCTGAACCGGTGCGGCGGGAGCTGGTGCGGCTGCGTCGCTCCGTGTTCTGGGGACGGTTGCTGCTGGTGCCGGACGAGGTGGTGCAGCGGCTGCCCCTAGCTCTGTTGCCCGAGGAGGGCCCGGGCGATTTTGAGCTGCGCTTCTGGCATCGGCTCTACTGGTATCTGATCCGTCCTCTCTATGGCTGGCCCCTGGTGGTCCTGGCCTGGGCAAGCCAGCGGCGACCCCAGCGTGGCTGATCTCCGCGCCCGCCCCCTTTGGCTGCGCTGGCGCTCCCGCACCCGCATCGAGCGCTGGGAAGCGGTGGCGACCGCCGCCCTGGCGAACGGCGAACCGGAGATTGCCCTTCAGGCCCTGCAGCAGCTGACCGGGGATCTGCACTGGCACCGGCCGGTGGAAACCCTGCTGTTCCACCGATCCAGTCGTCCGTCCGACCTGCGGGTTCAGATCGCCCTGTTGCGGGGCATTGCTGCGGGGAACAGCTTCCGCCCCCATCACCGCGCCTATGCCCAGGTGAGCCTGGCCTATCGGGCCGCCGAGACGGGGGATCTCGATCTGGCCCAGGCCCTGGTGCCCCTTTTGGAAACGGAGGCCACCACCCTGCTGGATGATCCGTCCAGCCTGCGCTGCCGCCGCCGCAATCGCGAAAACCGATTGAAGCGGCTGATCTCCTGCCGCTCCGCCCTCTATCACCTCTACCTGCTGCTCGATCAACCCTGGCAGCTGGCGGCAATCGCCGGCTGGGCCCATGGCCTGCTGCCGCGGCTCGACTTCAACCGCCTGCCGGCCGATGTGGTGCTGCGTCTGATGAGCAACTACGCCCGCTGCCTCTGCCTGCAGGCCCCCCTGGCCGCCCCCCCCGGACTGCCGGTGCCCCTGGTGTTGCTGCGGCGGGATCTGGAGCGACTGGAACAGGAAGCCGGGCGCCCCCGCCATCGCCGCAGTCGGGCCCGGGAGGATCATCTCGGCTTCCTGCGCCACTTGGTGGCCGCGATCGACCATCCCCTCCCCATGGCGGCCGAGGGCCGTTCCATCGCCGGAGCGGATCCCTTGCCCCCCCTCGCCGAAGACCTGCTAATCGTGGACACCCCCCTGCTGCGCCGCTGCATCGCCGAGTACTGGCGCCAGGCCGGCCAACCCCCGGCCGCCTGGCCCATGCTCTGAAGTCCATGGCCAAGGTTCTGATCACCATCCACTCCCTGGGCACGGGCGGAGCCGAACGGGTGGCCCTGCAATTTGCCCGCTGGCTGGTGGACGCGGGCCACCAGGTGGTGCTCCTCACCCCCACGACCGCCGCGACGGATTTCTACCCCCTGCCCCCGGGGGTGGAGCGGGTCCGGGAAGCCCCCCTGGGGGGCTGGAGCGAGCGCCTGGGGCCGCTGCGATTCCCGGGGCGCGTGCTGACCTTGCGCCCCTGGTTGCGCCAGCAGCGCTTCGATCTGGCCATCGGCATGACCACCCTGCCGGCCTTGAAGCTGTTATTGGCCAGCCGCCGCCTCAACCTGCCGGTGGTGGTGGCTGAGCGCAATTACCCCGGCGCCAAACCCCTGAGCCCGCCCTGGCGGCTGCTGCGGCGCTGGCTCTACCCCGGCGCGGCCCTGCATCTGGTGCAGACAGACGCGATCGGCGCCTGGCTGCGGCAACGGCGCCTAGCCGAGCGGCCGGCGGTGCTGGCCAACGCCATCCCCTGGCCGCTGCCCTCCCATGCCCCCCGGGTGGAGCCCTGCCTGCAGCTCGCCCCCGGCACCCGAGTGCTGCTGGCGGTGGGCACCAAGCCCCACCAGAAGGGCTTTGATCTTCTGGTGGAGGCCTTTGCCCTGGCCAGTGCCACCGTTCCAGGGTGGCGCCTGGTGATCGCGGGCCTGGAGTCGTGGCCCGCCCGCTGGCCGGCCCCGCCGGCCGCGGCCCGCCCCCTGCTGTTGGGTCGCGTGGGCAATCTGGCCGACTGGTACCGCCGGGCCGAGCTGTTCGTGCTGAGTTCGCGCTACGAGGGCTTTCCCAACGTGCTGCTGGAGGCGATGGCCAGCGGCTGTGCCTGCGTCGCCCTGGACTGCCCGACCGGACCGTCCGAGCTGATTGAGGATGGTCACAACGGTCGGTTGCTGCCCGCAGGCAGTGATCCCAGCCAGCTGGCCCAGGCCCTGGTGCCGTTGATGGCCGATGGCGACGCACGGCGCCGGCTGGGAACCGCCGCCACAGCGGTGCGGCAACGCTTCAGCGAGGAACGGCAGCGCTTACGCCTCCTGGACCTGCTGAACCCCTGGCTGGCCCCGACGGCAGATCGATGATCCCGGCCCGCCCGCCCGCCGTGACGCTGCTGGTCTTCGCCCCCAGCCGCAGCGCCCCGTCCGAAACCTTCATCCGCGCCAACCTGCGAAACCTGCCCTGCCGCACCGTGGCCTACTGCGGCGATGAACGGCCCTGGGGCGGCCCCCCCCTGCGCCTGGCCTACGGAGTGGCGATCCTGCTGAGCAAGGTGCTCTACAGAATCGGCTGGCAGCGCCTCGGCACCTGGGTCCCCTCCCAGGTGGCGATCCTGATCTGCCGACGGGAACGGCCCGATGTGGTGCTGGCCGAGTTCGGCTTCCATGCGGTGCGAATCATGGAGCTGGTGCCGGCCACCGGCTTGCCGCTGGTGGTCCACTTCCGGGGCGCCGACGCGTCGTCGCGGCGCTATCTGGAGCGGCTCCGGCCCCGCTACCGGCGCCTGTTGCGGCTCACGGCGGCCCTGGTGGTGAAATCCGCGCCGATGCGGGAGACCCTGGCGGCCCTCGCCGAGGGCCGCCCCGAGCCCCTGCCGATCCTGATCAGCCCCTCCGGCGCCGATCCCCGCTGGTTTGGCCACCAGCCCGCCACCCCGGCCCTGGCGCCCCCACGGTTCCTGGCGGTGGGCCGCTTCGTGGCCAAGAAGGGGCCCCTGATCACCCTGGAGGCCTTCGCCCAGGCCTGCCGCAGCCGCCCCAACCTGGAGCTGGTGATGGTGGGCGAGGGCCCCCTCCTGACAGCGGCCCGGCAACGGGCGGCCGCCAAAGACCTGGCGGGACGGGTGCAGTTCGCCGGGCTGCAGACCCCGGCCCAGATCGCCGCCTGGATGGGCGACTGCCGCGGCTTTCTGCAGCATTCCCTCACCGGGCCCGACGGCGATCAGGAGGGATCGCCGGTGGCGGTGATGGAGGCCCAGCTCCAGGGCCTGCCGGTGGTGGCCACCCGCCATGCGGGGATCCCGGACGTGGTTCTCGATGGCGTCACCGGCCTGTTAGTGGCGGAAGGCGATGGGGCGTCGATGGCGGCGGCCATCGGCCGGCTGGCCGATGATCCGGCCCTGGCGGCGCGCCTGGGGGCGGCCGGACGACAGCGTTGCGCAGCCCAGTACACCGTGCCCCATCACATCGCCGCCCTGACAACGCTGTTGACGTCACTGGCGCAGCAGAGCAACTCGGGCCACAACGGCAGGTGATCCGCCATACATGGTGACGGCGCCGTCCTGACAGAGAGTTACTAGATTCTTGTGAATGGGGTTAGCGGGTGCCTGCGAGTTCAGCGGACCCCCTGCCCCAGCCTGAGCACTGGAGGGAGCTGGCGGTTCTGATCACCGGTGGCCTCGGCTTCATCGGCTCCACCCTGGCCCTTCGCCTGGCCGACTTGGGCGCCCGGGTCACGGTGGTGGACAGCCTGATTCCGGAGTACGGGGGCAATCTTCAGAACATCCACGGCTATGAACAGCGGCTGCGGATCAATCTCTCCGACATCCGTGATCGCTTCTCCCTCCAGATCCTGCTGAGGGATCAGGCCGTCATTTTCAACCTCGCCGGACAGACAAGTCATCTGGATTCCATGCGTGATCCAGCCACCGATCTGGCCATCAATTGCAGTGCCCAGCTCAGCTTACTGGAACTGTGCCGGACCGTGAACCCGGAGGCACGCATCGTGTTCGCCAGCACCCGCCAACTTTACGGCAGGCCCCGCTATCTACCAGTAGACGAGCACCATCCCACCCGACCGGTCGACGTGAATGGCATCAACAAACTTGCCGCAGAGATGTATCACCAGCTCTATGCTGAGGTCCATGAGCTTAGTACCTGTGTTCTACGCCTCACCAACACAATCGGCCCCCGTATGCGCGTGAAGGATGCCCGTCAAACCTTTGTAGGGATCTGGATCCGTCGGCTGCTGGAGGGCCAGCCGATCGAGGTGTGGGGCGGTGAGCAGCTGCGCGATTTCAACGACGTGGACGATGTGGTGGATGCCCTGCTGCTGGCCGGGGCCCAGAGGGATCTCTCCCCCGAGCCGTTCAACCTCGGCCATAGCGAGCCAATCTCGCTGCGGGACCTGGCCGAACTGATGATCGAACTGAACGGCTCCGGCAGCCTGCGCGTGACGCCCTATCCCAGCGAACGCCAACGCATCGACATAGGCGACTACTACTCCTGTCACCGGCGCTTCAGCGACGCCACCGGCTGGGAGCCCTTCCGTCCCCTGCGCCAGACCCTGGCCCACACGCTGGCGTACTACCGGGACCATCTCGGCGCCTACAGATGATGTCGCTGCTCCCGCCCCGTCTGGATCCCTTCAACTTTCCCCAGCAGGAGGCCTGGCGCGATCGCCACCTGCTGCGCCGGGCCCAGCGGCGGCTGATCCGATCGGGTCAGACGATCCTCGGCCCCGGGGTGGCGGCCTTTGAGGCGGCCTTTGCCACCTGGCTGGATCGGGACCTGAGCCCTGAGCACGTGGTGGGCGTGGCCAGCGGCACCGATGCCCTGGAGCTGGCCCTGCGGGCCTGCGGGGTGGAGGCCGGCGATCGGGTGGCCCTGCCCGCCCACACCGCCTACGCCACGCTGGCCGCCGTGCTGCGCCTGCAGGCCCGGCCGGTCTTCGTCGACCTGGCGCCCACCGGGGCGGTGCTGTGCCCCGACCATCTCCAGACGCTGCTGAGCCAGGCGGTGGAGCCGATCCGGGCCGTGATCGCCGTCCATCTCTATGGCGAGGTCTGTGATCTGACGACGCTGGTGGCCCTCTGCGATCGTTACGGCACCAGCCTGATCGAAGACTGCGCCCAGGCCTGCGGCAGCCGCCATGGGACGAAATCCGTAGGGCTCCAGGGGCGCTTCGCCTGTTTCAGCTTTTATCCCACCAAAAACCTGGCGGCCCTCGGCGATGGTGGCGCGGTCCTGGTCAATCGCCGGGATGACGTGACGACCCTGCGGCGTCTGCGCTTCTACGGCTGGAACGGGGAACGGGAAGCGGTGCAGATGGGGGTGAACAGCCGTCTGGACGAATTGCAGGCCTGGCTGCTGCGGGACAAACTGCCCCAATTGAACCGTCGCCTCGCCCAACGGCGGCAGGTGGCGCAGTGGTATCGGCAGGCCCTGGAGGGCCTGCCCGCTCTGCAACTGCCCCACGATGGCGAGCACGGGCGCCACAGCTACCACCTCTATGTGGTGCGTCTGCCAGCGGCGATCCGGGACCAGGCCCTGGGGGCCTGTCGGGGGGCGGGCCTGCCCGTGGGCCTGCACTACCCCCTGGCCTGCCATCAGCACACCCACGTCATCCAGCGCTTCGGCCGATCCTGGTCGCTGCCCCGCACCGAGGCCCTGCTGCCCACGATCCTGAGCCTGCCCCTCCATCCCTACCTCCCCCGGCGGGAGGTGCGGCGCCTGGCGGCGGTGCTGGAGCCCCTGCTGGCTCAAGGGCACTGATGGAATCGGCGGAGTACCTGGCCCTGGCGGCGGTGGAGGACCAGCACTGGTGGTGTCGCCACCTGCATCACCGGGTGCTGACGGTGCTCCGCGATGAGGCCCAACGCCGGGGTCGCCGGCTGCAGGTGTTCGATGCCGGCTGTGGCAGCGGCGGCCTGCTCCAGCGCCTGCGGGGGGAACCGTGGCTGGCCGCCGCCGAGGGCTGCGATCTCCACCCCCTGGCCCTGGAGCTGGCGGGCGGCCGCGGCCTGACGGTGCGGCGTTGGTCCGTGCACGACCTGGCCAGCTGGCCCCAGCGCTACGACAGCGTGCTCAGCCTGGATGTGTTGTATCACCGCCAGGTGGATCCCCCCCGGGCCCTTGCGGGCATGGCCGGATTGCTCAATCCGGAGGGCCTATTGGTGCTGAACGTGGCGGCCATGCCCTGCCTGGCCCGTCGCCATGACGAGCGCACCATGGGCAGCCGGCGCTTTCAACCAGCCCAGCTGCACCATCTGGCGGCCGCAGCGGGCCTGGAGGTGCTGGAGCTGCACTACTGGAACAGCTGGCTGACGCCGCTGCTGCTGCTTCAGGGACTGCTGGAGCGCCTGGCCCCGGCCCGCTCCGCAGCGGACGAATCGGACCTGCACCTGCCGCCCCCCTGGCTGAACCGAGCGCTGGAGCAGCTGCTCCGCACCGAAGCCCGGATCAGTCGCCGGCTGCCGCTGCCCTTCGGCAGCTCCCTGTTCCTGGTGGCTCGACGCCAGAGCTGACCAGCCCCTTCCCCCCTCCCCCTCCCTCCTTGCCTTGATGTCCGCCGCCGCTCCCGAGCTCAGCCTGGTGATTCCGCTCTACCGCAGCTCCGGCAGCGTGGCGACCCTGGTCCAACGGCTGGCGGCCCTGGAGCCCGGGGAGCCCTGGGAGGTGGTGTTCGTGGATGACGGCAGCCCCGACGACACGGCGGAGCGGCTGCGCCAGGCCCTGCCCGGGAGCCGGCTGACCGCCCTGTTGATCCGCCACAGCCGCAATTTTGGCGAACACCAGGCGGTGCTCACCGGCTATCGCCACGCCCGGGGAAGGTATGTGGTGAACCTGGACGACGACCTCCAGAACCCCCCGGAGGAGGCCCTGCGACTCTGGCGCCACGCCCGCGCCCACCACCTTGATGTGGTGTACGGCGACTATCGCCAAAAGTGCCATGCGGGCTGGCGCAATCTGGGCAGTGCCTTCGCCAACCGCACCGCCCAGTGGCTGCTGGATCTCCCCGAGCGCTTCTACCTCTCCAGCTTTCGCTGCGTCACGGGGACGATGGCCCGACAAGCCGCCAGCTATGCCGGCCCCTATCCCTACATCGATGGCCTGCTCTCCCAGCTCACCCTGTCGATCGGCAGCCTGGAGGTCCATCACGACAATCGCGTCGTGGGGGAGAGCACCTATAACCTGCGGCGCCTGATCCGCCTCTGGCTCACCATCTTCACCAGCTTTTCGCTGATGCCCCTACGCCTGGCCACCCTGCTGGGGGCGGCCCTGGCCCTGCTGGGGTTGGCGGTGCTGGCCTGGCTCCTGGTGGGGGTGCTGCTCCATGGCACGGAGGTGGCGGGCTGGCTGTCGGTGATTTCGGCCATCTGCCTGTTCGGAGGGCTGCAGAGCCTGTTGATTGGGGTGCTGGGGGAATACCTCGGCCGGATCTTCCTCACGGTGAGCGGCAAGCCCCAGTCGTTCCTCCGCAGCCTGGATCACTTCGAGGCACCATGAACGCCCACCTACGCCGCATGGCGGACAGCAGCCTGCCTCGCTTCCTTGTGGTGGGAGCCCTGGGGGAACTGCTCTACCTGGGCCTCTATGCCCTGGGCTGGCGGCTCACGGGCCAGGTGACCACAGCCATCGCCTTGGCGGGGGGCCTCTGCCTGCTGGTCAACGCCATCCTCCACTGCCGAGTGAGCTTCCGGGTGCCGTTCCGCTCTGGTCTGCTGCTGCGCTACGGGATGATTCAGGCCCTCTGCCTGACCGTCACCGTTCTGATGAGCCATGGGCTCCAGCGGCTGGGGATGGGCGCCACCGTGGTGGGACTGGGCAGTCTTGTCATCTGGTCGGCGTGCTCCTTCCTGCTCACCCGGGCGACCTTTCGCCCGAGCTCCCGGCGGGATGGGCCTCCAGGCAGACCAGCACCCGATCGGCCAGGGGCCGAAGGGACCCTGGCTCCGGATAGGCCGCGCAGGCCGGCAGGGTCGCGGCGCCGGCGAGGTCCTTGGGGGAGCGGTGCTCGACCTCGACCCCGAGCAGGTTGGCGAACAGGCCCTTGATCGCCCAGCTCTCCCCCAGGGCCGACTGACCAACGCTGCTCCAATGGGGAAACAACTCGGTGCGGCCGGTGCTGCCGTACACCACGAAACGCTGGGTCGGGAGCCCCTCCGCTCGGGCCAGGCCGTGCACATCAGCCAGGATCTGCAGGGCAAGGGCCTGATCGCGTTGGGCCAACAGGGCCTGCCGATCCCACACCTTGGAAAAGGCCATGGCCTGAGGCAAAAGCACCACCAGGGCGAGCCCAACCACCACCGCCCGACTCCAGCGCCCTGCAGCCCGCGATCCACCCCGCGAGCCGGGGGCCGGGGAGGCCTGCCAGCTGGCCAGGATGGTGACCATCACGGCCCCGATCCCGAAATTGCCGAGGGCAAAGGCCCGGGACGGAAACCCCGATTTGAGCAGGAAATAGAGGGCAAAGGGCAACAGGGTCAGGGCCCCCGCCCCCAACCAAAGCAGCGCCAGCCGCCGACGCCGCTCACGGCCCTGAAGCTGCCGCCCCAGCCAGACCGTGGCCAGCACCAGCAGCCCCAGGAAACTGAGGCTCAACACCAGTTGGGGGAGGTGGGGCACCAGCGGCACATCGGTGCTGTACACCTCCTGAAACACCGACGCCTTGCGCAGCTTGCGCAGCAGCCGGGCCATGGTCACCAGCCCGGTGCGCTCGTTGGCCACCTGGCCGGCCATCATCAGTCGGGCCCAGAGCGCATAGGCCCCGCCGCCCGCCAGCACCCCGGCCAGCACCCGCCATCCCGCCCGGGGCGGGCGGGCCCCCAGCCCGAAGGCCAGGGCCAGGGCCTCCAACCCCACCACCCCGAGACCGACAACACCGGTGGGCTGGTAGATCGCCATCGCGAAAGCGAACAGGGCCACCCCCACCCCCCAGGCCAGGGGTCGCTGCGGCCCCCGCCAGTACCCCATCAGCAGGGCGCCCCCAAGGGACAGGGGGGCCGGAAGCAGGTAGAGGCCGATGCAGAAACTGAAATTGAGAAGATCCAGGAGATAGGCGTGGCTGGCCGTGATCAGCGCCAACAGACACACCCACGGCGGGGTGAGCACCGGCAGGACCACGGAGGCGGCCAGGGCCGAGGCATAGAAACTGAGGCCCGCCAGCAACCAGCCGACAGAGGGGGAGAAGCTGCCCTGGAACAGGCCGCCGTAGATCAGATCCCAACCAGGGCGGCTCAGGCTGGCCTGATGGATGGGGTCGAGCACCAGGGCCCAGTCATCCACATTCAAGGTGGGGTTCATCACCTCCTGCCCGTGGGTGGCAAGAAACAACGCCATGAACAGCAGCAGCCAGCCGCGGTGCTGCCGCCAGAGCTGAACGGGATGCGCTGGGACCTGGGACATTAATCACGACGAAAGGCGCTGGTGTGACCCTGACCGAAGTCCGCCCACAGGGCGGGACTGTACGGACGCCAACCGCCCATCCGGCGTGGGCTGAAGCACCTGCCCCCACGGTGTCCTCCTAGGGTCGGAGCGGCGTTCCGCCTGCGGCCCCGACGGTTCCACCCTTGAGCTTCCTCGCTGGTCTGAACGATGCCCAACGCCGGGCAGTGGACCACCACACCGGCCCGCTGCTGGTGGTGGCGGGGGCCGGCAGCGGCAAAACCCGGGCCCTCACCCACCGCATCGCCCACCTGATCGGCGAGCACGGTGCCGATCCGGGCCAGCTGCTCGCCGTCACCTTCACCAACAAGGCGGCGCGGGAGATGAAGGAGCGGCTGGAGCTGTTGCTGGCCCAGAAGCTCGCCCAGACCCAGTTCGGCCAACCCTGGAGCACCCTGCCCCCGCTGGAACAGCGCCAACTGCGCAGCCGGATCTACCGCGACGTGATCAAGGAGCTTTGGATCGGCACCTTCCATGCGCTGTTCGCGCGCCTGCTGCGCTTCGACATCGATAAGTACAAGGATCCGGATGGATTGAGCTGGACCAAACAGTTTTCGATCTACGACGAGAGCGATGCCCAATCCTTGGTGAAGGAGATCGTCACCCAGGACCTTGGACTGGATCCCAAGCGCTTCGAACCCAAGAAAGTGCGCTGGGCCATCAGTAATGCCAAGAACCAGGGTTGGCTGCCGGACCAGATGGAGACCAACGCCGAGGGCCAGCGGGAGCGCAAGCTCGCCGAGGCCTATCGGCTCTATCGCCGCGCCCTGGCCGCCAACAACGCCCTCGACTTCGACGACCTGCTGTTGCTCCCCGTGCAATTGCTGCGGCAGAACGATCAGGTGCGCCATTACTGGCACCGGCGCTTCTGTCATGTGCTGGTGGATGAATACCAGGACACCAACCGCACCCAATACGACCTGATCAAACTGTTGGTGACCGATGGCCGGGATCCGGCCGACTTCCAGGACTGGAACGGCCGCTCCGTCTTCGTGGTGGGCGATGCGGACCAGAGCATCTACAGCTTCCGGGCCGCCGATTTCACCATCCTGATGGGCTTCCAGGACGACTTCGGCGACCGCGCCCCCGACGACGCCACCCGCACGATGGTGAAGCTGGAGGAGAACTACCGCTCCACCGCCACCATCCTCGAGGCCGCCAATGCCCTGATCGCCCACAACAGCGAACGGATCGACAAGGTGCTGCGGCCCACCCGCGGCGAGGGCGAGCCGATCAGCCTCACCCGCTGCGATGACGAAATCGCCGAAGCGGAGGCGGTGGTGCATCGCATGCGCATGCTCAAGGCCGCCCACGACGAACTGCGCTGGGGGGACATGGCGGTGCTTTACCGCACCAACGCCCAGAGCCGGGCGATGGAAGAGGCGCTGGTGCGCTGGGGGATTCCTTACATCGTGGTGGGGGGGCTGCGCTTCTACGACCGGCGCGAAATCAAAGACATGCTCGCCTACCTGCGGCTGCTGGTGAATCCCGCCGACACCGTGAGCCTGCTGCGGGTGTTAAACGTGCCGCGCCGGGGCATCGGCAAGACCACGATTGAACGGATCACCGATGCCGCCAACCAGCTAGGAGTCCCACTCTGGGAGGTGGTGAGCGATCCCGAAGCGGTGCGCTCCCTCGGGGGCCGATCGGCACGGGGGCTGCTGCAGTTCCACGAATTGCTCAGTGATCTCCAACGCCGTCTCACGGACGCCCCCCCCTCGGAATTGGTGCAACGGGTGATGGAGCAGAGCGGTTATCTGGCCGAACTGATCGCCGATGGCAGCGACGAGGCCGAGGACCGGCGCCGCAACCTCAACGAACTGGTCAATGCGGCCCTGCAATACCAGGAGGAGAACGAGGAGGGCAACCTGGAGGAGTTCCTCGCCTCCGCCGCCCTGGCCAGCGACGCCGACAGCAAGGACACGGACCAGGACCGGGTCACCCTGATGACCCTGCACGCCAGCAAAGGACTGGAGTTTCCGGTGGTGTTCCTGGTGGGAATGGAACAGGGCCTGTTCCCCAGCTACCGCTCCCTCGATGATCCAGCCTCCCTGGAGGAAGAGCGGCGGCTCTGCTACGTGGGCCTCACCCGGGCCAAGGAGCGGTTGTTCCTCTCCCATGCCAGCGAACGACGCCTCTGGGGGGGAATGCGGGAACCAGCGGTGCCCTCGGTGTTTCTCTCGGAGCTGCCGGAAGCGCTGCTGCAGGGCGATGTGCCCCGCACCGGCGGTGCCGCCCTGCGCCGCGAGCAGCGGCTCGAGCGCCTGACCCGGGTGGACCGGGTTGAAAGCCGCCAGGTGATGGCGGGGGGGGCGGCGGGAGCGCCGGCCAACGCCGTGCGTCGCCGCGCCGCCAGCCGCCCCTGGGCCGTGGGGGACTGGCTGCGGCACGTCAGCTTCGGTGAAGGCACGGTCACCCATCTGTTCGGCTCAGGGGAGAAGGTGTCGATCGCCGTCAAATTTCCCGGCATGGGGCCCAAGATCCTGGACCCTCGGCTGGCCCCAATCGAACCCCTCGAGGGGCCGTCCTCCTGATGACACCCCCTGGCCTGCTGCTGATCCGGGGCCTGGGCCACAGCGGCAGCACCATCCTGGATCTGGCCCTGGGGGCCCATCCCCAAGTGGTGGGCCTGGGCGAAGCGGTGCGGATCCTGACGCGCCCTGCGCCCTGCGAGGAGGGGCGAGGGCCAGCCCAGCTGCGGGGGGAGCTGCGCCACAGCCGGCTGTGCACCTGCGGCAAGACGGCGGCCCAGTGCCCGGTCTGGGGTCCCCTGCTCACCTGGTTACCCGACAACGACGACCAACCCCTCGCCGCCAAGCTGGCGCGGCTGGTGAAGCAGGTGGAGCAACGCTCCCCAACCCCAGACACCGCCCCCGTGCGCTGGCTTGTGGAGTCCTACCAGGCCGATCTGGAGTTGCCCCGGCAGTCCCTGGCCGGCCAGGAGGTGCGCCTGTTGTTTCTGGTGCGGGATGTGCGCTCCTGGGTCTACTCCCGCAGTCGGGGGGAGGGGAAGCGGCGCCGCTGGCGCTGCCTGGCCCGCTGGCTGCACACCAACCGGCGCCTCGAAACAGCCCTGCGGAGTTCCGGGCGGCCGATCTTTCTCCTGGGCTACGAGGAACTGGCGCTGGCCCCCACGGCCGCCCTGACCCGGCTCTGCTCCTGGCTTGACCTCCCCTTCGCCCCGGCGATGCTCACCCCAGGGCAGGCCAGCAACAGCCACATCCTGGCGGGCAATCGGCTGCGCTTCGATGCCGAGAAGTGTGCCGCCATCCGCTACGACGGAACCTGGCTGGCCGCCGATCAACGGGGCATCGGCCTGGCGGCCGAACTGCCCCCAGTGCGGGCGATGAACCGGCGCCTGGTGTATTCCAACGGCCTGCTTTAAGGATGGTCGGCCGGCCGCTCAAGGCTTGAGCAGCTGGCGCAGTTCCGCCGGGGTGCGGGTGAGGCCCAGGCCCCAGTAGGGATCGAGCAGCTCCCTCACCGCCTCCTTGGCCACGGCGGGATCAGCGTCCAGCCGCTGGCGCAACTCCTGGCTGAGCCGTTGCCGTTCCGCCCACTCCAGGGCCTCAAGCCGGGCCCGCTCCGGAGGCAGCCGCGCCAGGTCCTGCTCGGCCTCCTGATCGAGCCAATGGAGGCGGCGCTCCATCGCGACGGCATAGCCCAGGTGGGTGCCGAAGGCATTGCTGGCCAGCCCATCGGCCAGCTCCAGCAGGGTGCGCAGCCCATCCAGGAACCAGGGATTAGCCCGATGGCCATTGCAGGCCACGATCCAGTGGGGCGGCAGGTGCGCCTGCAGCGGTGGATCCTGCCAATGGCGTAACCAGATCACCTGCCGGTAGCCGTGGCTGGCCGCGAGCTCCGCCACCGCCGCCACGCAGGCCCCCAGATCCATCCGTCGCTCCACCCGATCCCAGCTGTGGGCCAACAGCACCAGCAGGGTGGGTCCCAGGGAGGCCCGCAACTCCGCCAGGGCGGCGGGATCCAGCAACGGTTGGGCGTAGTGGATCCAGGGGCCGATCGGCGTGCCTGGCCGCCATGGCGCTCCCGCAGCCAACGGGCCCGCAGGGGCCCCATGCAGAGATAGCCCCGCGACCAGGAACGGGGCGGCTCGAACTCCGAACTCGGCGCCACCTTGAGTCCGTGTTCCAGGAGCAGGGGCAACGGGGGGCCCACCAAGGGGAGGCCAGCGTGCCGCTTCAGCAGGACGTCATGGCCGTAGTGATGGGAGGAGGGCTCGCGCTCACGGCGGGCCGGCGTGAAAAAGGGCCGCAGGCCCCGGGGGCTGCGGAAGCCGCCCTCCCACCAGAGGTCAGCGCTCACCTCGGGATGGAAGGGCCGCGCGCCGTAGGCCTGTTGCACCAAACCGCGATAGGCGGCCAGGGCCTGCCACTCCTGCCACTCCAGCCGTGGTCCCAGGAGTTGGCGGGCCAGGCCGCGGCGCCACCAGCCCAGGGCCTCGCGCAGCCGCTGCGGAGCGATCGGGAAAACGGCAGCCATGGAGCTCAGAGGCTGCTGGGGCAGACACCGCCGGCCACGGCGGCATGGAGGGTGAGCAGCTGCTCCAGCAGCGGTTCCAGGCGGTGCAGCGGCACCATGTTGGGGCCGTCGCTGAGGGCCCGGTCCGGATCGGGATGGACCTCCATGAACAGACCCTCCACCCCCACAGCCACCGCCGCCCGGGCCAGGGGCGCCACGAACTCCCGCTGACCGCCGGTGCTGGTGCCCTGGCCGCCCGGTTGCTGCACCGAGTGGGTGGCATCAAAAATCACAGGACACCCGAGCGCCTGCAGCTGGGGCAGGCTGCGGTAGTCCACCACCAGGGTGTTGTAGCCGAAGCTGGTGCCGCGCTCGGTGATCCAGAGATTGTCCACGCCGGCATCGCGCAGCTTCTTCACCACCTGAGCCATGTCCCAGGGGGCCAGAAACTGGCCCTTTTTCACATTGATGATGCGGTCGGTGCCCCTCACGGCGGCGGCGGCAGCCAGCAGCAGGTCGGTCTGACGGCAGAGGAAGGCGGGAATCTGGAGCACGTCCACCACGGCGGCCACCGGGGCGGCCTGCTGGCTCTCGTGGATATCGGTGAGCACCCTCAGGCCAAAACGCCGCTTCACCTCGGCCAACACCGCCAGACCCTCCTGCGCCCCCGGGCCCCGGAACGAGCCCCCGGAGCTGCGGTTGGCCTTGTCGAAACTGGCCTTGAACACATAGGTGATGCCCAGCCGCTCCGTGATCGCCTGCACCCGCTCAGCCACCGTGAACGCCAGCTCAGGACTCTCGATCACACAGGGGCCGGCAATCAGGGTGAGGCTCATGGTGGAGAGGTGTGACGAGCAGATCGGGTCGGGAGGCGCCGACCGGGCCAAGGGCCAGCATGGCGGAGACGACGTCCCCCGCCATGGTTCAGCCGATTCCCATCTTCATCGGGTACGACCCACGGGAGCGGGCCGCCACCAACGTCCTGATCGACAGCCTTTACCAGCACAGTTCGATGCCGCTGGCGATCACCCCCCTGGTCACCCCCCAGCTGGAGGCCCAGGGGCTCTACACCCGTGCCCGGAACCCGCTCCAGAGCACCGCCTTTTCCTTCAGCCGCTTCCTGGTGCCGCGGCTGATGAACTACCGCGGTTGGGCGATCTTCATGGACTGCGACATGCTCTGCCGCGGCGATATCGCCGCCCTCTGGGCCGAGCGGGATGAGCGCTACGCCCTGCTCTGCGTCCAGCACGACCACATCCCCACGGAAACGGTGAAGTTCCTGGGAGAAACCCAAAGCGCCTACCCCAAAAAGAACTGGAGCTCGCTGATGCTGTTCAACAGTGAACGCTGCACGGCCCTCACCCCCGAGTATGTGAACGAGGCCTCCGGGCTGGAGCTGCATCGCTTCCACTGGCTGGCGGGAGATCACGAGGTCGGCGCCCTCACCCACCGCTGGAACCATCTGGTGGATGTGCAGCCGGCCCCAGCGGCCGTGGCAGACGGTGGTCCCCTGCTGCTGCACTGGACCCTGGGGGGCCCCTGGTTCCCCGATCAGCGCACCATGGGCGGCCCCCTGGCGGCGGAGTGGTTCGGCGCCCGCGACGACGCCCACAAACTCTGGAGCTGACACGACGCCGGACCGGACTGGGCTGGGCTGGGCTGTCAATCGTTGCGATCGCGCCAGCCCTTGGCGCTGAGCTCGCGCCAGAAGGGGGTGGGCTGCAGCAGCCGCTCCGCCAGCTCCCGCACCGCCCCATCGCCCCCGGGGCGGGTCAGCACCAGGTCGGCCTGACGCCGCAGGGCCGGGGCCCCATCGGCGGTGGCCACCAGCAGCCCCACCTGGCCGCGGACGGCCAGATCGTTGAGGTCGTCGCCGACGAAGGCGATCGCCGCCGCCTCGAGCTGCAGGGTGGTGGCCAGCCGGCCCAGGGCGGCGGGCTTGTCGCTGGCCCCCACCAGGCAATGGCGAATCCCCAGATGGGCCGCCCGCCGTTCCGTGGCGCCGCCCCGACCGCCGCTCAGGAAGGCCACCTCCAGGCCGGCCTGCTGGAGCAGACGGATCCCCATCCCATCGCGCACGTCAAAGCGCTTGAACACCTCCCCCTCGGCGCCGTACCAAAGGCCGCCATCGGTGAGCACCCCATCCACATCCAGCACCAGCAGGCGCACCTGGGCCAGGCGGCTCCGCAGCCGCCACCAGCGCCAGCGCCGCCAGCAGCGGGCGGGAAGGGAAGGGACGGGGGGCGGCACGGGCCGGGCGTGGCGGCGGGAGGAAGGTGCCATTGTCCCTGGCCGCCCAGCGCCGCCCTACCGGGGGCCAGGCGATAGCCTCCGCCCCTGAGGCAGTCCAACCATGTCCAGCGGCTCCCCGGCCCCGATGGCCACGATGGCCACGGTCGTGGCGGTGCCCGCCCGGCTGGAATCGTCCCGGCTGCCGGGCAAGGTGATGGCGGACATTGGCGGCCAACCGATGCTGCGGCGGGTGCTGGAGCGCTGCCGCCGCGCCACCGGCCTGGCCGCCGTGGTGCTCTGCACCGACAGCGACCAACTGATGGCGGAGGCGGAACGGTGGGGCTTTCCGGCCCTGGCCACCAGCCCGGCCTGCACCTCCGGCAGCCAGCGGATCGCCTCGGTGGTGGAGCCGTTGCTGACCCTGGGGGGGGGATCTGCTCAGGACACGCTGATCATCAATGTGCAGGGCGACCAACCCTTCATCGACCCGGCGGTGATCGAGGCCATGGCAACCGAATTCGGCCAGCGGCTCCCCCGACCGGAGGTGCTGACCCCGGTCTATCGACTGGCGGCTGACACTGTGCACAACCCCAACGTGGTCAAGACGCTGCTGAGCGCCGATGGGCGGGCGTTGTACTTTTCCCGGTCCGCCGTTCCCCACGTGCGCGACGTCCATCCCGACCAGTGGCACGCCCATGCCCCCTACTGGGGTCACGTGGGGATGTACGGCTATCGCGCCGATGTGCTGGCCCGCTGGGACCAGTTGCCCCCCTCGCCCCTGGAGCACCTGGAGAAACTGGAACAACTGCGGCTGCTGGAGGCCGGCATCACCATCGGCACGTTTGCGGTGGAGGGAGAGTCCCTGTCGGTGGATACGGCTGACCAGCTGGAGCAGGCCCGTGCCCTGGCCGCGGCCTTCGACGCCGACTGACTCAGCCAGCGCACCAGCGGCTGGCGGTGGGCCAGAGGGTCGCCAGATCCACACCGGGAAAACGCTCGGCGGTGGCCCGATAGCTGTCGCGCTGCCAAGCGCCGAGGGATTGATAGAGGGCCTCGGGCAGCACGGTATCGGTGGCGCTGGCATTGACCCGGGTCGCGAAATCCGGCTCCAGATAGGGAATCGCCAGGTGGTGGCACAGGCGCTGGATCGTGCTTGGCTGGAACAGGGTTTCGTAGAATTCCACCACCACATTCTCCAGCCCAAACGCCTGATCGAGCTGGGTCAACGTGTGACCGTAATCGCTGCGGATATGAATCCGTTCCGGCCGTTGGCGAGCGATCTGGAGCAAGTGAGCGATCTCCGCCTCGTGATCGCGCTGGTTCTGCTTGCGCAGCTTCATCCGGGCACTGGAGATGATCCGCTCGATCGGATCCCGCAACAGAAGCACCGGGCAGAGGCGCAGGCCCCTCCGGGTCAGTTCGTCAGCGATGCCGCGGTAGGTGGAGGCCTCCAGACAACTGTAAGAAGGGGTGATATCGCCACTGAGCCGAATCCCCGGGCGCCGCAGAAGTCGGGCAAAATAGTTGTAATAACGATCGGTATTGCGCATGAAATACCGACGCCGCAGGGTGCGGGGCTTGAGCAGCACGGACAGACCACCACTCCGGCCGAAACCGGCCAACTGGGGGACCGTGAGCGCATCGTGAATGTGGTACTCCTTGCAGAATCCGAGATCACAATCCGGGCGGTTGTGAAGGTAGGAATGGAGCCAGGAGGTCCCGGCTTTCTGGACACCTACCCCCAGCAAAAATGTGGTCACGGCAACCTCCCGCTTGGCCAGACCCTAGAAGCTGGCCCTGGCTGGAGGCCCCTCAACCGCCCCCCAGCCCCGCCTGCACCAGATCATGGAGGCGCAGCAGGCCCAGCATGCGCCCCCCCGCCGACACCACCGGCAGCACGGCGATCGGCTTCCGACGGTTGCGTTCCATCCGCTCCAGGGCGTCGATGGCCAGGGTGTCGCCGCCCACGGTGATGGGATCGGCGGTCATCAATTCCGCCGCCGCCAGCCGGCTCCACTGCTCCGGTCCGTGCTGCTGAAGTGCCCGACGCAGGTCACCGTCCGTGATCAGCCCCCAGAGATGCGCGGGCGCCTCGGGCCTGGCCACCCAGCCCGCCCCCACGCCATCGGCGGTGAGGCGGGTGATCACCTCCGGCAACGGGGCGTCGGCGGCCAGGGGCCCCAGCCGCTCCACCGCCACCATCAGATCGGCGGCGGTGAGGGTGAGCTGCTTGCCAAGGGAACCGGCCGGATGGTTGAGGGCGAAGTCCTGGGGGGAGATCCCCCGCCGCTCAACCCACACCGCCGCCAGGGCATCGCCGATCGCCATGGCCACCGCCGTACTGGCCGTGGGAGCCAGGTTGAGCGGACACACCTCCCGATCCACGGAGGCATCGAGCCACACGTCGCAGCCCCGGGCCAGACTCGAATCGATCCGGCCCACCAGGGCAATGCGGGCACTGCCGCGGCGCCGCAGATGGGGCAGGATCTCCAGCAATTCCTGGGTTTCACCGCTATTGGAGAGCAGCAGGGTCACGTCCTCACTGGCCACCACCCCCAGATCCCCATGCAGGGCGTCGAGGGGGTTCAGATAGATCGCCATCAGGCCGATGGAGGCGAAGGTGGCGGCGATCTTGCGGGCCACGATGCCGCTCTTGCCCACGCCGGTGATCACCAGCTTGGCGCGACGGTCCGCACAACGGTCCAGCAACGCCAGGGCCGCCTCCACCTGCCCACTGTCGAGGCGCTCGGCCGTGGCAGCAATCGCCGCCGCTTCCTCGACCAGGCAACGGGTGAGGGCGGACACGACTGGGCTCCGGGATGATGCGGCCATTGTCCATGGCTCCGCGCCTTGTCATCGCTCTCGCCGCTGACGTTGCCGGGGGTTCCTGAGACCCTGCTGGCGGAGCTGGTGAGAGCGGCTGCCCCCGATCGGCTGGCCCTGGTGGGGGGGGCGGTGCGCGACCTGCTGTTGCACCGGGTGCACAACGACCCCTGGCGAGGCCTGCCGGACCTGGACCTGGTGGTGGAGGGAACGGCCCAGGCGCCGGGGGACGTGGCACCCGCCCAGCGGTTGGCGCGGCGCCTGCTCCAGGCCCTGGGACCCGAGCGGCTGGTGCGCAGCCAGGAGCACGGGAGCTTCGGCACGGTGGAACTGGAGCTGCGGCTGGACACGGGGAACCTGCTGCTGGATGTGGCCAGTGCCCGGCAGGAGTCCTATGCCCAACCCGGAGCCAACCCGCAGGTCCGCTTCGGTTCCCTGGCGGCCGACCTGGCGCGGCGGGACTTCACGATCAACGCCATGGCCCTGCACCTGGAGACCGGGGCCGGCCCGACCCCCAGCCTGGCCCTGCTCGATCCCCACGACGGCCAGGGGGATCTGGCGCGGCGGCAACTGCGTTTCCTGCATCCCGCCAGCCTGCGGGACGACCCCAGCCGCATCCTGCGTGGGGCCCGCTATGCGGCCCGGCTGGGATTCAGCCTGGCGCCGGAGGCGGCCGCCCAGCTGGAGACGACCCTGGCGGCCTGGCCCTGGCCCTGGCGGCCGGGCGATCCGCCGGAGCTGGCTCCCCCGGCCCTCGGAACCCGGCTACGAATGGAGCTGGAGCTGTTGCTGGAACGGGAAAACTGGCGCACCGCCCTGGCGGCGCTGCAGCGCTGGCGGGCCCTGCCCCTGCTGGATGGAGCCCTCCAGGCGGATCGGCAATGGCGACGGCGCCTGCACTGGGCGGAACGGTTGGAGCTGCCGCGGCCCGCGGCCCTGGTGATCGCAGCGGCTGATCCGCTGGCCCTGGCGGAGCGGTTGCAGCTGCCCCAGCGGTGGCGGCGCCTGCTCACGGAGACGCTGGCCTTACGCCAACAGCTCATGGACGCCCAGCTGCCGACCACGGCTGCGCCCTCCCAATGGGCAGCCCTCCTGGAAGGGCCAGGCACCTCTGCGGCGGCGGTGGCCCTGCTGTTGGCCTGGGGCCAGGGCCCGCGGCGACCGCTGCTGCGCTGGTGGCTGCGCTGGCGCCATCTGGGGTCGGAGGTCAGCGCAGCGGAGTTGATCGCCAGCGGCGTGCCACCGGGCCCCGGCCTGGGGGAACGCCTCCGCCAACTCAGGGCCGAACGGCTGGATCGACAGCGGATCTGAGCCAGAACAGCACGACCCCGAGGCGGCGAGCCACTGCCTCGCGGCGGCAAGCCACCGCCCCTTCGCCGCTGCAGATCCGCAGCACTTACCATCCAAGCCCTCAGCCGCCCCTTCCATGGCCAGCCTCACCGTTCTGAAATTCAGCTCGGAAGACTGCGGCACCTGCCACCGGATGGGCAACTACGACGCCAAGGTGGCCGAGGAGCTGGGGCTGGGCTTCGTCAGCGTGATGCTCCAGGACACCGACACCTATCGCAAGTACCGCAAGGTGCTGCTCGCCCAGTACCCCACCAAAGAGGGCATGGGCTGGCCCACCTATCTGGTGGTCTCCGACGTGGAGGAGAGTTTCGTGATCCACGGCGAAGTGAAGGGGGGCATGCCCAAGGGCGATTTCCGCGACAAGCTGCGCTCGGTGCTGCCGGAGCCCGACTGAGCGTTCAGGGGGCGTACCCCTTCGGGTTGGCCCGCTGCCAGGCCCAGCCGTCCCGACACATGGCGTCGAGATCACGGCGGGTGTGCCACCCCATCCGCGCCGCTGCCAGGGCGGGATCGGCCACGCTGCTGGCCACATCGCCGGCACGGCGCTCCGCGATCACGTAAGGCACGGCCAGGCCGCTGGCCCGTTCAAAGGCCCGCACCACCTCCAGCACCGAGTGGCCCCGGCCACTGCCCAGATTGAGGGTGAGGCGCTGCGGAGGTTCACTCCAGAGCAGATCCAGGGCGGCGGTGTGGCCCTCGGCCAGATCCATCACGTGGATGAAGTCCCGCACGCCGGTGCCATCGACCGTGGGCCAATCGCCGCCGTACACCTGCAAGGCGGGCCGCCGGCCGACGGCCACCTGACTCAGAAACGGGAACAGGTTGTTGGGCACACCGCTGGGATCTTCACCGATCCGACCGCTGGGGTGAGCTCCCACCGGATTGAAATAACGCAGGCAGGCAATCCGCCAGCCCGATGCACTGGCGGCCGTGTCGGCCAACAGCTGCTCCACGGCCGCTTTGGTGTTGCCGTAGGGATTGATCGGACGCACCGGCGCCGCTTCCGCAATCGGCAGGCTGTCGGGAAAGCCGTAGAGGGTGGCGCTGCTGCTGAACACCAGGGTGCGGCAGCCCAGGCGACCCATCACCGCCAGCAAACAACGACTGCCTCCCACGTTCACATCCCAGTAGGCGAGGGGATCGCGCACCGACTCCGCCACCGCCTTGAGGCCGGCGAAGTGAATGACGGCATCAATCGCCCCCTCCCCAGCCCGAAAAGCTGCCTCCACGTCCTCGCGCTGGCGGATGTCCCCGCGCACCAACCGCAGCCGCCAATCGCCCGCCTGGGGCCACTGATCGACGGAACCAACCCCCAAGCCAGCCAAGGCGGCCACCCGCCGCAGCGCTTCGGGGCCGCTGTTGGAGAAGTTATCGAGCACCACCAGCCGATGGCCGGCCTGCAACAACGCCACACAGGTGTGGCTTCCCAGGAAACCGGCTCCGCCGGTGATCAGCACATGGGCCATGGGACGGGGAATGGGACGGACCGCGTCCACCGCAGCGGCAAGACTACGGAGGCACTCCGACAGCGACCCGAACCGCTCCCCTGCAACGCCTCCGCAAAACACAGCCGGAGATGGCGCTTCCGGCCTGTTTCAGCGGCACCCCTCGGAAGGGCGGGTTAATGTCGCGATCAACTTAGATCCGGTCATGTTGGCGGCGCCTCCCACCATCCATTCCATCTGTTGCATTGGGGCGGGCTATGTGGGGGGCCCAACCATGGCGGTGATCGCCGATCGTTGCCCTCACATCCAGGTGACGGTGGTGGATCTCAATGCCGAACGCATCGCCGCCTGGAACGATGCCGACCTCACCCGGCTGCCGGTGTACGAGCCCGGCCTGGATGCGGTGGTCGGTCGGGCCCGGGGCCGCAATCTGCACTTCACCACCGAAGTGGATGCCGCCATCGCCGCGGCCGACATGGTGTTTCTCTCGGTGAACACCCCCACCAAAACCCGGGGGGTGGGAGCGGGCCAGGCCAGCGACCTGCGCTGGATCGAGGCCTCGGCCCGGCAGGTGGCCGCGGCCTCCCAGGGTCACACGATCGTGGTGGAAAAGAGCACCCTGCCGGTGCGCACCGCCGAAGCGGTGAAAGCCATCCTGAGCGGGGCCCAAGGCAGTGGCGGCGGCAAGACCTTCTCGGTGCTCTCCAACCCCGAGTTTCTCGCCGAAGGCACCGCCATCCAGGATCTGGAAGGGCCGGATCGGGTCCTAATTGGTGGTGAGGATCCAGCCGCCATCGATGCCCTGGCGAGCGTGTACGGCCACTGGGTTGCCCAGGAGCGAATCCTGCGCACCAACCTGTGGAGCAGCGAGCTCTCCAAGCTCACGGCCAACGCCTTCCTGGCCCAGCGGATCTCCTCGATCAACAGCATCGCCGCCCTCTGCGAAGCCACCGGTGCCGATGTGCGTGAGGTGGGTCGGGCCATCGGCACCGACAGCCGCATCGGCCCCAAGTTCCTGCAGGCCGGCCCGGGGTTTGGCGGTAGCTGTTTCCAGAAGGACATCCTCAACCTGGTGTACCTCTGCCGGCACTACGGCCTTGAGGAGGCGGCCGCCTATTGGGAGAGTGTGGTGGGCCTCAACACCTGGCAGCAGCAGCGAATCGCCCGGCTCGTGGTGAACAGCTTGTTCGGCACCGTGAGCGGCAAGCGGCTGGCGGTGCTGGGCTTTGCCTTCAAGGCCGACACCAACGACACCCGGGAGGCCCCGGCGATCCGCATCTGCCGCGACCTGATTGAGGAAGGGGCCCAACTGGCGATAGTGGATCCCAAGGTGGATGCGGCCCAGATCGCCCGCGATCTTGAGCATTCCCCCGTGAGCGCCGATGCCGCTGCCGGCTCCCGTCCACTCGGGGCCGATGGCAGCTGGTTGGCGGCCGGCTCTCCCATCGAGGCCGCCCGTGGCGCCGATGCGGTGCTGATCCTCACCGAATGGAAGGACTATCGCCAGATCGACTGGGCCTCGATTGCCAACGTCATGCGGCGGCCGGCCTGGCTGTTCGATGCCCGTGCCGTGGCCGATGCGGCCGCCGCCCGTGCCGCCGGCCTGAATGTGTGGACCGTGGGGGAAGGCTGAAATGACACGCCGCAACCTGATCACCGGCGGGGCCGGCTTCCTGGGCTCCCATCTGGTGGACCGGCTGATGAACGCCGGGGAAGAGGTGATCTGCCTCGACAACTACTACACCGGCCGCAAGGAAAACATCCACCACTGGATCGGCCATCCCAAGTTTGAACTGATCCGCCACGACGTCACCGATCCGATCCGGCTGGAGGTGGATCGCATCTGGCACCTGGCCTGTCCCGCCTCGCCGGTGCACTATCAGTTCAACCCGCTCAAAACAGCAAAAACCAGCTTTCTGGGCACCTACAACATGCTTGGCCTGGCCCGGCGGGTCGGGGCACGTCTGTTGCTGGCCAGCACCAGTGAAGTGTATGGCGATCCCGAAGTGCACCCCCAGCCCGAGAGCTATCGGGGCTGCGTCAACACGATCGGCATCCGCTCCTGCTACGACGAAGGCAAACGCATCGCCGAAACCCTCTGTTTCGACTACCAGCGCATGCACGGCACCGAAATCCGTGTCATGCGGATCTTCAACACCTACGGGCCGCGGATGCTGCCCAATGATGGCCGGGTGGTGAGTAATTTCATCGTTCAGGCCCTCAAGGGCGAGCCCCTCACCCTCTACGGCGACGGCCGCCAAACTCGCTCCTTCTGCTATGCCGACGACCTGATCGAAGGCATGATCCGGCTGATGAATGGCGCCCACACGGGACCGATCAACATCGGCAATCCGGGAGAATTCACAATCCGCCAGCTGGCGGAACTGGTGCGGGATCGCATCAATCCCTCCCTGGAACTCGTCACCCTGCCCTTGCCCCAGGATGACCCCATGCAGCGCCAGCCCGTCATCGACCTGGCCCGCCGCGAGCTGGGCTGGGAGCCCCGGGTGAGCCTGGAGGAGGGATTGGAACCCACGATCGCCTACTTCCGCGATCGCCTGGCCGAAGACGCCCGATGATTCTGGTCACCGGCGCCGCCGGCTTCATCGGGGCCGCCGTTTGCGAGCGGCTGCTGGGGCGTGGGGAAGCCGTGATCGGCCTGGACAACCTCAACCCCTACTACGATCCGGCCCTGAAACGGGCGCGCCTGGCCCGGCTAGAGGCCATGGCCCCCCAGGGCCGTTTCACCTTTGTGCCGCTGGATGTGGCCGATGGGGAAGGGGTGGCGGCCCTGGTTGCGGCCCACCGGCCCGACCGGGTGATCCATCTGGCCGCCCAGGCGGGGGTGCGCTATTCGATCGAGAATCCCGGCGTTTACATCCAGAGCAACCTGGTGGGCTTCGGGGCGGTGCTGGAGGCCTGCCGCCATCAGCACGTGACCCATCTGGTCTATGCCTCCAGCAGCTCGGTGTATGGCGGCAACCGACAGCTGCCGTTCTCGGAGCAACAGCCGGTGAACCACCCGGTGAGCCTCTATGCGGCCACCAAGAAAGCCAACGAATTGATGGCCCACACCTACAGCCATCTCTACGGCCTACCGGCCACAGGACTGCGCTTCTTCACGGTGTACGGCCCCTGGGGCCGGCCGGACATGGCCCCGATGCTGTTCGCCCGGGCCATCCTGGCCGGGGAACCGATCAAGGTGTTCAACCAAGGAAGAATGCAGCGGGATTTCACTTACATCGATGACATCGCCGAAGGGGTGATCCGCTGCCTCGACAAGCCCGCCACGGCGGATCCCAGCTTCGATCCCCTCCACCCTGATCCTGCCACTGCCGCCGTGCCGCACCGACTGTTCAACATCGGCAACAGCCAGCCCATCCCCCTGCTCCGCTTCATCGAGGTGCTGGAGGGGGCCCTGGGCTGCGAAGCCATCCGCGATCTGCAGCCGATGCAGCCCGGCGATGTGCCCGCCACCGCCGCCGACACCAGCGCTCTGGAGGCCTGGGTGGGCTTCCGACCCACCACCCCGATCGAGCTGGGCGTGACGCGTTTTGCCAGCTGGTATCGCGACTACCACGCCCTCTGACGGCGGCGACCCTGCAGGCACACTGGGGAACCAGTCTGCCGAGTCTGTCCTTGGAAGCGATCCAGAGCCTGCGGGGCATGGTCGATCTGCTGCCGGTCCAGACACCGCTCTGGCAACGGATCGAAGCCACCGCCCGGGAGCACTTCCGCCGGGCCGCCATTGGCGAGATCCGCACGCCCCTGCTGGAGGCCACCGAGCTGTTCGCCCGTGGCATCGGCGAGGCCACCGATGTGGTGGGCAAGGAGATGTACACGTTCCTGGATCGGGGCGACCGCAGCTGCACCCTGCGGCCGGAGGGCACCGCCTCAGTGGTGCGGGCAGCGATTGAGCATGGGCTCCTGGCCCAGGGGCCCCAGCGGCTCTGGTATGGCGGGCCGATGTTCCGCTACGAGCGGCCCCAGAAGGGCCGCCAGCGCCAGTTCCACCAGATTGGCGTGGAGCTGCTGGGAGTGGCGGACGCCACCAGCGATGCCGAAGCGATTGCCGTGGCCTGGGACCTGCTGGCGGATCTGGGGGTGGACGGTTTGGAGCTGGAGATCAACTCCCTGGGAACCAACGACGACCGGGTGCGCTATCGGAGCGAGCTGGTGGCTTGGCTCCAGGCCCACCACGATCAGCTCGATGCCGATTCCCAGCAGCGCATCGCCACCAATCCCTTGCGGGCGCTGGATTCCAAGAACCCCGCAACCCAGGCCCTGTTGTCCGGCGCCCCCACCCTGGCCGATGCCCTGGCAGGGGAGAGCCACGAGCGTTTTGCCCAGGTGCGACAAGCCCTCGAGGAGCTGGGGATTCCGTTTGTGCTGAATCCGCGTCTAGTGCGGGGCCTCGATTACTACGGCCACACCGCCTTTGAGATCACCAGCAGCCAACTCGGCGCCCAGGCCACGGTGTGCGGCGGCGGCCGCTACGACGGTCTCGTGGAACAGCTGGGGGGACCGCCCACGGCGGCGGTGGGCTGGGCCCTCGGCCTGGAGCGCTTGGTGTTGCTGCTCAGCCAGGCCGGGACCGTGGCGAGCGAAGCCGCGGCGCCGGATCTGTATGTGATCAGCCGCGGTGTGGCCGCCGAGCGACTGGCCCTGGGGCTCTGCCGCCAGGGGCGCCAGACCGGCTTGGTGGTGGAGCGCGATCCCAGCGGCGCCGCCTTCGGCAAGCAGTTCAAACGGGCCGACCGCAGCGGCGCCACCTGGGCGGCGGTGGTGGGTGAGGAGGAGGCAGCCGAGGGGGTGGTGGTGCTCAAACACCTGCGGGACCCTCAGCAGCAGGATCGACGCCTGCCCAGCGGAGCGGTGCTGGAGCTGCTGGCCAAGGCGTGAGGCGGCCAAGGCCCCCTGCCCCCAGAGAACAGCGGTAACGGGTCTGCTCACCACAAATGCACATCCGCAACGCCCCAAACCGGATCATCCAAATCCCATTCGGAAAGTTAAAAACACCCCCCGCAGATCCTTGTCGATGGAGGCAAATCCTCTCTACAGCATGCACCCCCCCAACCCCCATTCCCCATAAAAAACGGGCCGTAAGGCCCGATTTCTAGGTACAGAGGGCAACAAAGAGGCCCCCATCCGTGAAGTGGCCAGAAGCCAAATCAGGCTGAACCGACCCCTACATAGGAGCCGTAGAAGAATAGGCCGACAACGAAGATGACCGCCATGCCACCGGCCGTGGCCACCAGCCACAGGGGCAGGGTGCCTTCGGTCCAGCGGGAACGCCACGCCACGGCGGGACGACCATCTGGAAGGCGATCGGGGATTCTGCCATCAGGCAGGGCGGATTTCTTGCCACTCATAGGGATACTCCCGGTCAGTTGAAGAAGTAGCTGGTGAACAGCACACCGATCACAAAGATGAACAGCAGACCCAGATAGAGACTGGTGCGGTTCAACTCAACCGGCAGGTTGTTGGGGTTGGGATTGCGCTGCATGGTGAGGATCAGCGGCGAACGAACTGCATTGCAGCCAAGGCACCCAGGAAAAAGACCGTGGGGATACCGAGGGCATGAACGGAAAGCCAGCGCACCGTGAAAATCGGGTAATTGCGTGGCGTGGTGGAAACGGGAGACTGGGTCATGGCGGCTTATTTCAGACGCAGGTCAAGCTGGCTCTTGGCTTCGTAGCGCTGGCTCACCACCGGAGCCTTGGCTTCCTGGGCCTGGAAGTAGGCATCGGGGCGGGGCGTGCCGAAGGCGTCATACGCCAGGCCCGTGGACACGAACAGGAAACCTGCCAAGAAAATGGCCGGAAGGGTCACCGCATGGATGACCCAGTAGCGGATGCTCGTGATGATTTCGAAGAACGGGCGTTCTCCAGTAGAGCCGGCAGCCATAGCAACAAGCGTTCAGCGAGGCGATCCTAGGGGTCAGAGGGCAGCCCCTGCTGCCCCAAGGCCGGGTTGGTTACACAGGGACGCAGTTGAGAGGGACGCCATTGAGGCCGCCCCTGGGTCAACCGACCCAACGCAGCAACGAGCCCCGTTCCCCGAGCACAAAACCCTTGCCATCCTGACTGAACAGGATGCGGGTGAAGTTGCTGGGCTGCTCGGCCCCCACAGGATCCTTCTGCCAGCTCTTCCCCCCATCGGAGCTCACCAGCAGGGTGCCACTGCCGCCTCCCGTCCAGAGGCCCCCAGCGGGGTCCCAGGCCAGATCGAGGTAGCCGTAGCCATTGGTGATCGGAATGATCGGCTTGCTCCAGGCCTCCTGATCGGCCAGGTCAGGATTGAACCTCAGCTGGGCCCCCCGGGTCACCATCCACAGGGCGCCATCGGGCTGGAACCCCATGGACTGAAGCCGCTGACTGCTCACCCGCTGATGCACCTGCCAAGCGGGCTGACCCGGATCCCAAGTGGCGAAGAAATTGCCGAGGCTGCTGACACTCACATAACGACCATCGTCGGCCCGGCGCAGGTCGCGAACGGCACCGGCCGCATCGCTCACCAGGGCCTGCCAGTTGGTCCCGGCGTCGCGGGTGGCGTAGACCGCGCCCACGGTGGTGGCCAGTTCGGCCTGCTGTGGACCGAGGGCCGTCACCAGGTAGGGCTCACCGGGCAGCTTGGTGTCGAGGAAAAGGCGACTCCAGCTCTGGCCGGCGTCATCTGTGTGGAGGAGCAGGCCGGGCTGGCCCACGATCCAGCCCTCATTGCCTCGAAAATCGATACTCAGCAGCCGGAAGTTTTCATCTTCAGGCAGATCGAGCGCCCGCTCCTGCCAATGGGCACCGCCATCGTCGGTTTCCATGATCAGCCGGTTGCTGCCCACCAGGAAGCCATGCCGAGCATCGGTGAAAGCCAGATCGAGCGGATTGGAGCGGGTGTCCAGGGGCACCGGCTGCCAGGGGCTGACGGTGGTCAAGGGCAGGCCCGTGGTGACGCAGCCGCCCAGGCCGAAGCCAAGGCCGATCAACAGCACCAGGCTGGCCAGGGCTGAGGCCAGGCGGCGCAGGGGGGGCAACAGGCGAGGAGTGGACATCAGCGGAGGGAATACAACGAAAGGAAGAAGGCGATGGCCAGGGCGAAACCGCCGAAAATCAACACGTTCTTCTGGCCAGGCGTGAGACGGTTCACCCCCAGGCCGAAATTGAGGTTTTCCTCGAAGCCGCTTGGCTTGTCCCGGGGACCGATGTCACGGAAGGCCCCGAGCTTGCTGCGGCACACCGGGCAACGAAAGCTGATCGGATCGAGCTCGGCAAAGGGGGTGCCAGCGGCGATCGCCAGCTTCTTCACCCCTTCGGCCGGGTCGTAGACGAACCCACAGCTGCGACATTCGAAGCGGTGGGTGAGCGGGTCGCTGTCGCCAGAATCGCCCTTGGCATCGTCCCCGGCGGTGACGGTGGCTGCGAGCTCAGCCGGGATCTCGGCGGGGATCTCGACAGGCATCTCGACGGGGGACGGGTCGGGGGTTACATCTGCCGGCGAGTCCGTGCTCATGGCGTGGCCGTCGGAGGGCGCATGAACTCTAATGATGCCGGTCCGGGCGGTGGAATCCTCCATGGGATCCGGATCCTGCCCAGCTGTGCCCACCCCCTTCCACCTCGACGACGATCTGCACTTGGCTCTGGAGGTGCTGGCCCAGGCCCGCCGCCGCTCCCTGAACCAGGAAGTCAACGACCTGTTGAGGCTTGGTCTCTGGCATGGCCTGCAACGAATCCCCGCGGGCCCCGCAGCCCGCTGGGCCGACTCAAGTGTGGAGGCGCTGTCGTGGGGGGAGAACCCGCCGATTGCGGGAGGGGGATGCCAGACTGGCGGGTAAGTAGGCCCGACCGAATGTTCGTTCTTTCCGGCTACGACGCCTTCCTGGGCTTTCTACTGATTTCGGCTGCCGTGCCCGTGTTGGCCCTGGTGTCCAACAAGGTGTTGGCCCCCAAGAGCCGGCAGGGGGAGCGGGAACTGACCTATGAATCGGGGATGGAACCGATCGGCGGGGCCTGGATTCAGTTCAACATCCGCTACTACATGTTCGCCCTGGTGTTCGTCATCTTTGATGTCGAGACCGTCTTTCTGTACCCCTGGGCCGTGGCCTTCCATCGCCTCGGCCTCCTGGCCTTCATCGAGGCCCTGATTTTTATCTCCATCCTTGTGGTTGCCCTGGCCTATGCCTGGCGCAAGGGCGCCCTGGAGTGGAGCTGATCGCCACCATGACCCTCACCCCTTCCCCCGTCGAATCCCCCTCCGTTTCCGCCCTGCGGGACCTCAGGGAGGCCAGCTGCGCTCCCCTCGGAGCGCCCGGGGTCACCACGGATCTGTCAGAGAACGTGATTCTCACCAGCCTGGATGATCTTCACAACTGGGCCCGCCTCAGCAGCCTGTGGCCGCTGTTGTACGGCACCGCCTGCTGCTTCATCGAATTTGCGGCCCTGCTGGGATCCCGTTTCGACTTCGACCGTTTCGGCCTGGTTCCCCGCTCCAGCCCCCGCCAAGCCGATCTGCTGATCGTGGCCGGCACGGTGACCATGAAAATGGGGCCGGCGTTGGTGCGGCTCTATGAGCAGATGCCTGAGCCCAAATATGTGATTGCGATGGGCGCCTGCACCATCACCGGCGGCATGTTCTCCGCCGACTCCACCACCGCAGTCCGCGGAGTGGACAAGCTCATTCCCGTGGACCTCTACCTGCCGGGCTGTCCGCCCAGGCCGGAGGCAATCTTCGATGCCGTGATCAAGTTGCGTAAGAAAGTGGGTAACGAAGCCCTGGCCGAGCGGGGCAATCTGCGGCCCACCCACCGCTACTTCACCATCCCGCACCAGCTCAAGCCCGTCGAACCGATCATCACAGGGGCCTACCTGGGCGCCGAAACCCAAAAGGCAGCCCTGGCAGCTGCCCAGGCCCAGTCGATCAACACCGCTCCAGCCCCCGTCGCCGTTCCAGCCACCCGCCAAGCCGATGCCTGAGGACACTGCCGCCACCGCTCCACTCAGCGAACCCCAACCCGGGCCTGTGAGTGCCTGGCTCACCAGCCAAGGGTTTGAGCACCGTGTGCTCGCAGCCGACCATTTCGGCGTGGAAACCCTTGCGGTGGAGCCGGCCTTTCTGCCCCTTCTAGTCACCGCCCTCAAGGCCAGCGGCTTCGACTACCTCCAGTGTCAAGGGGGGTACGACGAAGGCCCGGGGGGGCAACTGGTGAGCTTCTATCACCTGGTGAAGCTTGCGGTCCTGGCGGATCAGATCGCCGCCGCCGACGATCCCGCCGGCACCAACCGCCCCCTGCCCTCAGAGGCCCGCCTGGAGGAAGTACGCCTGAAGGTGTTCCTGGCACGCGACGGGGCCCTGACGATTCCCAGCCTCTATGGCCTGTTCCGTGGTGCGGACTGGCAAGAGCGGGAAACCTTCGACATGTTCGGCATTCAGTTTGAGGGCCACCCCCATCCCAAGAGAATTCTGATGCCGGAAGACTGGAAGGGCTGGCCCTTGCGCAAGGACTACGTCCAGCCCGATTTCTACGAAATGCAAGACGCCTATTGAGGCCAATGCTGGCGGAGCGGCTGACCCAGGGTCGTCCCCGTTGCTTCTCAATCAACCCGCTGAACCGATTGCGCAGCGTGCGATCGCGGCCCGCCTCCTCAGGAACGGCTGGCTTTGGGGCGGGTGCGAAACCACATCCTCAAGCCGGTGATCACCAAGACCAGCACGCAGAGGCCCAGCAGCAGGGAGTAGACGGGTTGCAAATTCAGGGGACCGAAATGGCCCACATGGAGCGCAAGCAACCAATCGGCCTCAAGGCCCCACTGTTCCAGAAGGTCATACATCACGCCCGTGGTGGCCGTGAGCAGCAGCGGCAAGGTGGCGACGGGAACCAGGAAACGGTGGGCGTGGCGAGAGGTTTTGAACATGGCGGAGGGAAGCAGCTCGGAACCTGAACAGACCGTGGAAACAGGGGAGTCGAATCTCAGAACTTGAGGGTGGTTTTCACAAGACCACCAAAATTATTGAATGTCTTCCCGGATGGTGTGAACTCGCCCTCGGGGCGGCTGAGATAAAACATTGCAGGAGTGACGGAAATTTGATCCGTTACCTGGAATATATACCAGAGCTCAAAGGCGTAATTGCCATCCTTGGGCGTCTGAGAGCCCGTCAAGGAGGTGGCAAACACGGGTTGTCCGAAGGCGAAGCCCAGCACATTGGCCTCAGCAAAGGCCTGATTCCACTGCAACCCCACCGCCCAGGACTGGCTCTGGCTGAGGCTGCCGGCGGACACTCCCTGGTCGTAGCTGTAGCTATTGAGCCCCCAGCCGGCGCTGATCGAGGGGAACCAGCCGGCATGCAGGGGCTGCCAAAAGCCACTCAAGCCGAAGGTGTTGATGTGGCCGGGCCCACTGACGGCCCAGTCCACCGCAGCCAAGGGCGTGGTGTTGGGCACCTCGGTGTTCTGCTGGACATAGCTATAAATGCCGGCCAGGGCCCAATTATCCTTGGCGTAGGCCAACTGAATCGATCCCGATCCCTGGGAATTGAGATTACCAAGGCCGCCTTGATCGGTGGATGCCGTATCCCCAGCTGCCGCTACATAGTTGGCCGACACACTCCAGGCCTCGTTCTTCCACCACAGGCCGGCGCCAGCGCCACGGTTCTGGTTGTAAGCGGCCGAAGCACCATTGAAGGTGAACAAGTTGAGAATCGTGTCGTCGGGATAGACGTTCGGCCACACCGCCAGCATGTCCTCCTGGCCCACGACGGGGCCCAGGGTGGCCGTCCATTGCTTGCCGATCGGGAACTGATAGAAGAGCTTGTCAATTCCCAGCACGTCGCGGCAATTGATCGGATCGTTGCACACCTCCTGGAACGCCACCTCCAATTCGTTGAGGCCTTGGCCATTACCAAAGGCTGAATCGGCAAAGTTGCCCGCCCTCAGCACGGTGTGCAACAAATCCTTGCCGGTGAAGCTCGTGTCGAAATTGAGCTCGAGGTTGTAGTTGAACGTGGTGCCC
>Ga0114980_10000105_pt1 | contig 54186 bp, 51 predicted proteins | sample S_140806_EF_Meta_FD_87018 | JGI IMG/M metagenome (GOLD analysis project Ga0114980, IMG submission 87018) | Freshwater microbial communities from Lake Simoncouche, Canada to study carbon cycling - S_140806_EF_MetaG | ecosystem: Environmental > Aquatic > Freshwater > Lake | place: Lake...
ATATTTATATCTTCTAGTTTTGTAATAAAGTAATAAGGTGTATCATAATCTAATATTGATGTAATGTAGTTATTTTGTAAATTATTAACAGTTGTCATTAGTTTATGGTAGTTCAAATTATATTGAATTATATTTTTTTCATTTTTAATAAAATTCTTACAGACAATATATTTATCAAATGTAGTAACGTTACTAGTACTAGGTTTTATTAAATATACTCTTTCAAATAGAGTAGTTAATATGTATATAATGTCAACAACAGGTTTATAAAATATGTGGCTTATTTTTATAATTGCTACACCTTCACTATTCATATTTTTAAAAATAAATGCTAATATTAACATTAAATTTAAAATATAATTATTTACATTTTCTTTGTCAGCCTCAAAAAATAAAAAATCAAATGTATGTTCTTTTAAACCATCTATGTTTTCATAATTTATTATGTTATATTTTATTAAATTATCGGTAAATCCCTCTCTTAGTATATCAAAACAATCGACAATGTCATTTAAATTATGTGAAATATTGAGTGAACGTATATTTTTGTTTTTAAACGTATCTAGTATAGAAGTACTAAAAGCTATTTCTAAAAAATCATAAAATATATTAGTTTTGCATTTAAGTTTGCTAACGGAAAATTTTGAACCCGGAACTTTAGAAAAAATATATTCATATGGGTTAATAATTTTAACTATATCTTCATATGTATTAAACGATAAGTCGTTGCTTGTTAAACACATACTAATAATTTGTGTTTTTAGTTCGTTAAAATAATTTAAAAGAGTACAAGATAAATATGGAAGTATGTTGTTTGCTTTTATGTAAGTAGGGCTTACAATTATATTGTTATTGTTTTTTGGTAATATATAATAACTCATTATTTACTAATATATATTATAATTTATATTTAAGCTTTTATACAAACTATTTTTGAATTTAGTCTTCGTCGTCTTCTTCTATAATTATTTTTTTTTGTTTATCCTTATTTTGAAGTGCTTTTTTATCTTCTTTTTCTTTCTGCTTGGCTTCCTTTTCTTTCTTCTTAGCTTCCCTTTCCTTCTCTTTTGCCTCTTTTTCTTTTTGTTTTTCTTCCTTTTCTTTCTTCTTAGCTTCCCTTTCCTTCTCTTTTGCATCTTTTTCTTTTTGTTTCTCTTCCTTTTCTTTATCTTTGGCTTCTTTTTCTTTTTTCTTAGCTTCTTTTTCTTTCTCTTTGGCCTCTTTTTCTTTTTGTTTCTCTTCCTTTTCTTTCTTCTTAGCTTCTTTTTCTTTCTCTTTAGCTTCTTTTTCTTTTTGTTTTTCTTCCTTATTTAATACTTTTTTTGGTTCTTTTTCAACTTCTTTTTCAACTTCTTTTTCAACTTCTTTTTCAACTTCTTTTTCAACAACCGTAGCATGAACCGGGTCTTCAATAGCTTCTGTAGCAGCAACTAATAATAATTTATTTTTTAATTTTCTTATTTTAGGTTTATTTGCTAACATTTCTTTTTCAGCAACTTCGACGGCTACATTTGTTTCTGTTGCATTTCTATTAATTTCAGTTTCTTGATACTCTCCTAATTCAAGAACAATTTTATTTATATTTACTTCTGTAAATTTTTTGTACACAAAATATCTGTTTAAAAACGATATTTTTTTCTCATATGCGCTCATTTCAGATGCCTTTTCATAGTCTTTCGCTTTAAATTTATTTTTTGTTATTTCATCCATCATATTTACAAATAATTCACTAAATAGCCCAGACCCTTCAGGAAGCCCTAATTCTTTTGCCTCTTCTCTATCTATTACCTTAAACCCATATGCTTCCATAACTCTATTTAAATAATCAAAGTTTACTAAATATTCTGGAATTAACTGGTTAATAGACTCTTGAAACACATCTATTTTATATCCGATACAACTAGAATCGTCTAAAAAGTTGTTTGATCCATAACCTTTTACAATTTCCCATATTTTTTTACCATCTTCATTTATTTGAATACTTTCACCAGTCTTAATCTTTTTTAGTAATTCAAATATTAGTTTGCCATCATAAGCAGTGCCTATGAAATAACCGTTTAACTTAGTGCATTCTGCAATGTTTCTCATAAACCCCTGAAGAGTATCTGGATTTTCTAAAAAATAATGTATTGCGAATTGACACGAAGAAACATTAAATCCATCGCTACCCTTACCATAATGTCTAGAAACTCCCTTACCAATTTTGTCAGCTTCTTTTGGACCATTTCCGAATACTGCCCCTGTGGTTTGTTTGGCTCTATCATTTAGCATTGCAGAACCATCTCTAATATTAAACGCACTATTACCGTTAACAAATAAAGCATAAGGCATTATTTTATTCGTTTTTCGCGCTTTAATGTATCTAGCACATGCTCCATCTAATCGGTTTTCAAGATTATCTTTCGATAAATCTATTCCAAATACAAAAGATAATTTAGCAGCAATCCATTTCGGCAAATCACCTGCTTTACCACAAGCGAAATCAACTAACGTATCTCCTTGTTTTGTAACATTTTTTATTAACATTTTTTTTACGTATAAGTTATGAAAATTTTTCATCGCCACAGTTTTTAATTTACCTGCAGGAGTATTATAATATTTATCTTCACATACTTCGACGGTCGGAATATTTAACCCGTATCGCAACATTTCTTCGGTAATTCTTCCAGAAGGATGTATTGATTTCCAATTTTCGTTACATGTTTTATATGAGTTTCCATATTCTTTTTCACCTCTTCTTAATTTTGCGGTCTTATCATATCTTACTCTTAACGGCACCCATTTCCATCCGTCTTCCCTTAAAAGGTCATATCTAAATTCAACAATGGTGTTATCTCCAAAAGCTTCATTTTCTTCAGTATACATCTGTTTTCCTCCTGTTTCATCAAGTTTCAACATTATTTTACATAATCCAGCATTAGGATCATATGGTTCTGTTGGATAAAATCTTTTAGGTAAGTAATCGTTATCTTTATTTTCTTCATAGCGTATATTATAGTCCGGTAATTTGTCATCAATAATATCTTGACATGGATTAATAAATCCGTCTTTTTTTTCGCTGAAACCACACCTTAACACTAAAGATTTATATTCACTAATTTGTATAGTATCAGCGTTACTTGTTCCGTCTTCAAATATAGGTTTAATTATATCATCACCATTAGGATTTTTTTCGGTTGTAATCAGAAAATCAATAGTATTAAATTGTGGAGGTTTCCATTTAAAGGAATATTCCCAAGTGATTTTTGTTTTAGGACCCGCTTTGCCGATCTGGTCGCTACCTACACCATAATACGCGTGTGTAAAAATTAAACCGTCAGTATTATACTCAAATCTACCTTCACTTTCTTTCTTTAATATGTCGTTACAAGCGTTAAATATAGTTTGTTTGGGACTTAAAGGTAAGAATTCTTTCGTTGTTATTCTAATAGGCGAATAAAAGGTATTACCTTGTTTATATTTTTCCAAAATGTTTTTCATTGATACATTTTCTTTTTTGTCCTTTTCTTGAGAAATAATTGAAACAGGTTTTAACTGTGAAACAACATGTTTCATTAGGTAATACCTAGACTTAGAAATATCCATTTCTTTATCTAAAAGCATAAACGTATAATTTCTTACGTCAAATTTATTTATGTAATATATATCGAATGCTGCATATAAATTAATATAGTTCCCTTTTTTATCGTGTTTAATTAACTCCCCGTCAATCAACGTATTAAAACATTCTTCATTTGTCGTTTTTGCACCAGTAAATATAATATCCATACTGGTATTCATTAAATATATCTTACCTGAACCTGAAATAAACAACATATGCCTGTCTCCGTCAGCTTTTTCAGTAACAACAAAATCTTTTCTAATATTTGGCTGTTCGAAATTTTCGTCTAATGGTGAAATATTAAATAATTGTAATGTTATAGAACTTGGCCCTATAAAATGTTTGGGTTTTACGAAATGTGTGGCTTCATTTTCATCAGCCCATATCATTTTCATATACGAGTTCAAAGTTTCTCTCTGTTCTGTATATGAAATCGGAAAATTAGTTCCCTGAAGTCCTCCTAATACATATTTTATAACTTTTCTCAAAGCGTCTAAAATTGATTGGGGTGTATTAAATTTTGTTCCTGGACCAATTTTGTTATTAAGTAACTCAATTTCGATTTCATAAGTCTCTTGATTATTTAATACATTAGAGTCTTCAAGAGTATACACCCGAATAATAGGACCACGATTTTCGTTACCAAATCTATCTGGACCTTTATTACCAGATTTTACAATACTTAAATCAACTATAAATGGATATTCTGCGTTTTCAAAAGTGACACGGTTAATGAAGCGAAATTCTTTTTTAGATTTTTTCCAATTTTCAAGTATATAACTTTTTATTCCCATTTTATTTATCTTTTCTTCTGTATTACATGTAACTCTGAAGTTGAAATCGTCAAAATCAACAGTTTGAACCCGTTGTTTATTTATTATTGCTGGTTTTTTTGTAATGAAATCTACTAACTGCGGTTGAGGTAACCCTTTAATATCGTTAGTTTTACAATATTCTTGTATGTTAACTAGCCCCACAATTTCACTTCTGATATTTGACATTTTAAATTTACCTGTTGCGCTATCAAGGAATTCGCAATTTATGCGCAAATAATAAGCACCCCCATTTTCTCCTTTAATGTTGAAACCAAATGATTTTAATTTTTTGACTACATTATCATAGTCACTTTTAGTCAATGTTTTTATACCTTTCGTGCCGAATTTTACTTCTAGTTCGTTATAAATATTAGATGAACTAGTCATGAAAGAATTACTTTTATAAAATATATTTACTAATTCATCGAAACTTTGTTGAGGGGTTAATTTTTTTTTCTCATTCGGTGCTTGTACTTCTGAAACGTCATCCTGGTTTTCAAATATTTCTGTAGGTGCTTCTCTAGGTGGAGGTGGTAAGTCAGGTGATTTTGGCGAGTACCCTTTTGGCGGAGGTGTATCGGGCGATACTGGCGAAAATCTTCTTGGTGGCGGAAGGTCAGGTGATTTTGGCGAGTACCCTTTTGGCGGAGGTGTATCGGGCGATTTTGGCGAATAAATTTTTTTTTCTGTTTCTACTGCATTTTTTTGTTTAAGTTTTTTTTCGTTTAATAGTCTTTTCAAAAAGAAATACTTATCTCGAATGCCTAAGCCATTTAATTTTTTTTTGTCTCCTTCAGATAAAGTTTCATAAAAAGCTGTCAGTTCTGGATCTGACATATCTTTTAATATATTTATTTGAACTTCTTTGTTTTGATACTTTAAAATTTTATTTTTAGTATCTTCAGACAAACTATTAAATAAAGCATTTAATTCAGACGTTCCGTAATTAATTTGTTCTAAGTTTTCGTTTATATTTAACATTTCTGTTTTATTAATTGAAGCCATTATATATAAATATGACATATTTTTTTAATATTATTTCATTTTTAATTTAAAAAAATTGTATAATTAATTCATACAGGTCATTTTTTGACTTGTTCTTACCGTCGGAATTTTTCGTTTCAATGGATAACTTATTACATATTTCGATAAGTTCACTTATTTTATAAGAACTTAAAGCCTTTATCGGTTTATCTATGTTATCGAGTTTATATAATGTCGATCTAATTATTTCAGCTTCATTTATCGTACCAATTTTATAGCCATAACGAGTATAATAATTATTATTCTTGCTGTTATTATTCTTACTATTATTATTTTTACTATTATTAATATTATTACTATTTTTATTATTTTTATTATTTTTATTATTTTCATTCGTATAAACGATAAACAAGTTATCTGTATCGTTTGTAATTAACTCATAATAACATTTACCATTAACAAATAATACATTTATATTTTCAATAACACATAATGTTAGAAATGTTTTAATATTTAACATATTTTCGTTTGCTAAATTATTTTCTATATTACTGAACGTATCAAATTTATGTGTTTTAACCAATTGTTTTTCTTTTCTAACCTTCTCTACATAGTCTATTTTAATTTGTCTAGACACAACTTCATTTCTGTTATACAACATTTCATATTTAGTTGGTCCAAATTTTAAAATATAAAAACACCAGAATAATGTATCTTTTTCTCTCGGAAAAAAAACATTTAGGCTCTTGTAAACGTTTTTAAGTTTTGTGGTACCAGCTGTATTTTTATCAGTCTTTATCTTTAATTCTAAAAATTTAGCTATGTTATTTTCGTTTAATATATAATATTGTAATTCATTTAGTACATCATTATATTGTGTCATTCTATTGTTACTTATTTAATACTTTGGAAATGTCTTTAATATCTTTTGAAAAATATGTATTTTTGTAGTCTTCTTTTTGTTGTTCGAAAGCATTTAATGTGATTTCTTGAGCGTTAACATATTTAATATATACATTTAGTTCATCAAGAAATTCCTTTTTTAGCTCAGAAAGGTTAACATGTACTCCGTATTTATTTTCATTTAAAGTTATATTATCATGTTTGCTTAAAATTCTTAAAACTTCTATTTGGTTGAACTTATTCATGCTTTCTATATTATCTCTTATATAATTTAGTTGATTAATGGTGTAGTCATTTACTTCAGCAACGGCTTCTACGGTTTCCATATTTTATAATTATCTATTGTTATGTTTTTAAATTAGATTAAATTTAAATTAATTCAATCTTCAATCTTCAATTACAATACGTGGCTTAACTGGTTGTTTTTGTGGAATATATTCTTTGTCTTTAACTAGTTCACCAATAACTGATATGTATTTATCATTTAATTCAAATCGTTGTCCTATAACCCTTACATTAATTTTATCACCTTCTTGGACTTCAGCAAATTGCGGAGAATTAAAATGATGGTCTTTAGTAATAAATACTATAACAGGTGTAGGAATATCGGTTGAACTTTCTGCTTTGATACCTGCCTTCGTAATATTTTTCGCTACACACGAAATTAGCATACCTTCAACAGGAAAACAAACATCACATTCAAATACAACTTCAAATGAAACTAAATAACCTCTTACAACTAGCCCGCTAGAATGTGTAACTATTTTAGAAGAATTCGGTTTTATGTACCCCTCTACAACACATTTTCCCTCAAAAGAAGACTGTATATATTTTTCAATATTGTCGTGAATATTTTTGCCTATAGAGGTTATAGGTAAAACTATATTTCTAGTAATTAAACATCTAGAATATATAGATTGTAATCTGGTTTCTTTTCTTTTAGGTTTTTTTTGAATAGGTTTTGAAATAGCCTCCATTAGTATAATTTATATAAATATTATCTTTTAATTATATTTTTTTCAATTTTATTTAAAAATAATATAATTTAATTAAACATTCACAGTATAAAGCGCAAAAAACAAAGCCATCTCAGGCGTTAAAAACCATTTTTTTCCATTTTTTTTTATCGAATTAAAATATCTCAAAATAAATTCTTGTAAGACACAGAGCTCAACATGTCCTACAGCTTCCACAATTATATTTCCGTCTGCATCTTTTTCGAGTTTGGTTGTTTCGTTAGTGTACTTCGTTTCACCAATAATATCATTTATTAATTTCATCGTCTTATTTTTACCAGCTTCATCACATCGCGCACCTGTGTCGCGTTTGGATGTTAAGTCCTTCGTTTTAAATACTAAATATCTATTATTTTTCTCGTATCCAATAAACCCGACAATTTTATTGTATTCATCTATTTTATATGTCAATAAAAGTTTTGCTTCTTTTGATGCGGCAATCTCTCTTTCATCTTCAGGCTCTGCGTTCGTCCATTTACCGTTTTCATTTAAAATCATAATATTTCTTTTGTTCAATTTATACATAATAATTGCTTTTATATTTTGGGTAACAATCATGTTATTGTCAAAGTATTTTTTTATGAACCATTCAGGTGTACCATGTTTAATGGCGCTCAATGAATATATATAATTTAGAACTTCTACTTTTTCTTCAAACAAAAGTAGTTCTATACTATGTTCTATTAAAAACATGATAAGTAATTCGCTCTTTGCATCAGGATACATTTTTGTAAATTTTTTCATAACAATACCACAATGTTTATACCAATTATCATCTCCTCTAGTAACCTTTGAAAGCTTAGAATACTCTCTACTTATATTTAAATTTTTTATTATTTCTTCAACTAAATTTTTGCCCTCAGAAAAACGGCTATCATCCTCTTCCTCTACAGTAGTTTTTTTAGTTATTTTGTTTTTGCCGATATCTTTACTAATCTCAAAATTTATCATAGAATGCTTATAGTCAATAGGAACCGATCTATCAAATACAGAAATATTTGTATTTTTTAATTCTATCGGCTGAAATAAATAATAGTCGCCAATATTAATTAATCTACCATTTCGCCCATATTTATCTACGATGAATTCGTTATTATCTTCTATTAACTGTGTCAATGCAGAATAAATTTGAATATATGGGTATTCTTTGGGTGTTCTAATTGCTTTTATTAAAACATCTTTTTTATAGAAAAAACCTTCTTTCATAAGCATTCTAATTCTCTGTAATATTTTCTCAGAATTCATAATTGCAAATTGTTCGTCGTATGTATCTTCATTTAAATTGTTTTCATCAATTTTTTTATCGGGTCTACAAGAGAAATCACAAGTAGCCATATAGTCGCAAGCAGGTGAAAAAGGCGCGTCACCAATTTTAAAATTATTCAAAACAGTCCCATCAGACAAAATCTGTGTAATGGGTTCTTTAAGCATTTTGCTTATTTTTTCTTGTGTAAAATTTGTTTGGTCATGATTAATAATACAATCAACAGACGTTTCTTTTAATATACGACTAACTTTACCAATTTGTACGGCTTTATATTCGGCTACTCTGTAAACGTAAAGGTCCGCAGCCTCCTCTTTATTATTTTCAAGAATAGTTCCGTACATAAAAATTTCAACATTCCTGAGTTCAAAAGGTAGGTCTTTATGTGAAAAGTTACGCACAGCTCGTCCAATAATTTGCCCTATACGGTTCATGTTATACCAAGGTTCTAATATATGAACTTGACGTATATATTTTAAGTCGATACCTTCTGAGCCGGCTTTTGATATAAGGATTACTTTTATTTTTTTTCCGTCTTTATTATCTTCACCAGTTAATCCTTTTACTTCAAAATCATTATTAGGAGACAACCTTGGATCACCTGTAATCATAGAATAACGGGCTGGAGAAAAAATTTTGTCTTTTGGAGGTTTCATTGTATTTACATCTACGACTTCAGTAGGTTTGTTTTTAAACAAAGGTTTTACGTTTTCTCCGTATCTCGTAAATCCCATTTCTTCTAAAGCTAGAGCAACAGGAATTAAACCACTATCAATAAATTGCGAATATATCAGTATAATACCATCGCTTACTTTTTGTGTTTTTGGGTTATAAATATTATCTAATATGGACTTTATTTTCCAACTATATTTACCGATTATTTCTTGTGAAAAAATTTTACCGTGATTATCGATAGTAGATTTTTTATATTCAAAGTCTCCTTTTTTTGGTGGTGACTTTTCATCAATAAAATTCATCATCCTATCTAGCCCTTTTTTACCGGTTAAATCGTGCGGGTCAATCTGTGTTTTTACACCGCCTATTGTTGAAGAAATAGATATATTACTTGATACAGAAGTTTTTTGTGTGTCATCGTCTTCCTCGTTTTCTTCGTTTTCTTGGTATTCTTTACTTTCTACAGAATAACTACTACTCAAATTTTCTTCTTGTTCTTCTTCATCTTCTATCGGTGTGGTTTCAGAAAAACTTTGAGATAATTCTTCAGAATAAGTTTCTTTTGACATGTCATCCAATATATTTTTCAATCCTTGCACCGGATAAGATATAATAAGTGATTCAAGAGGAGTTTGAAGTAATGTGTATCCAAATGACTCCATATTTTCAAAACTTGGCATATCTTTAACAACTCCTGTTTTTGTTGTAATAGAAAATTTTTTATTTCTTAAATTATAAATAATATACCTATAGTTACAATACTGACAGTCGCCACAGTTATTACAATTTCCAATACTGTTTAAATACAAACTTAATATGCGTTTTTTGTCTTCATGTTTAATTTTTTTTAAATTCATTTGATAAGACGGATAGCTAATAAAAGGAAACGTACGTTCTTTAGCAAACTCATTAGGGTAAACACTATACGGAAATGTATACGGATTTTCACCGCGAACGAATGAAACATATCCAGTAGCTTTTCTAATCAGAATTTCTTCGCCTTTTTTTTTGATATTACCATTTTTATCAAAAACATCCTTTACTTCTATTCTACCACGTCTATCGTTTGTATTCATGAGGTTTAATAGCCATATTATTTCCTTATAACTATTATACATTGGAGTAGCAGAGAGAAGTAAAAACCTTAAGTTTTCAACCGATTTAACAAGTAATTCAAGATTGATAGCGACCTTTTTGTTTTCGTTGTCGTCAGTTTTACGTATATTATGAACTTCATCAATTACAATTAGTCTGTTATTAAACTCATTACGTAACCTTTTAATAATTCTATTATTTAATTTAACCTGTACATCTTTAAGAGGTTGTACCCTATTTTTATCTCCTTTACCCTTTTCTTTATTTAATTCTTCGTTATAATTCATAGTTTTAATAATATAGTTAGCAAACTGACCGTAACCTAAAAATACGTAATAACTATTTATTAGATTTTTTATTTGACTTATTACTTTTTCTTTGGGAATATTCATATTGACTGGATTTATTTCTTTCAATAACTTATTTCCAGTACAAGCGCGAATATTCCAAATTCCGTCGACTAACTTCAGTTTTCTCTCGTCAAACAGTTGTAGTTTAAAATTATCTTGGACGTTTTCACTTGCAACAATGATTATTCTCTTGTTTATTCCAGTTTGTTTCATAAAATCCCTTGCGTCTTCACACACACCAATAGCGCTACAAGTTTTTCCTGAACCTAGTCCATGGTAGAGTAATAGACTATTATAAGGTGTTTGAAATGACATAAAATTTTTAACGAAAGCTTGATGCGGTGATAATTCATAGTCAGCGTTAGCTAATAGGTCAGCTTGTTCTTTAATGTTACTATGAATTTGTCCGTCATATTTTGTATCATTAAATTCCTTTTTACTCGCAATTTTAACGTTAAAGTCAGGGTCATTTAAATTTGGATAGAGGTATGGATTTTCTTTTGGGTGTTTTATCAGATCATTTCTCTCTAAAAGCTCTTTTTTAAGTAAAAATTTATTGCATTCGTTAGAAAAAAAATTATCATTATCACAGTTAATTTTATTGTAAACTGTTTCTAAATCTATATTTTCGTCAGTTACAGGTGAACTAATCGTGTCACTACTGATAGGAGAACTACTTGAAGAACTAATCGTGTCACTACTTGAAGAACTACTAGTGTCACTAATTGAAGAAATACTTGGAGAACTACTAGTGTCACTAATTGAAGAAATACTTGGAGAACTACTAGTGTGACTAATTGAAGAAATACTTGGAGAACTACTAGTGTGACTAATTGAAGAAATACTTGGAGAACTACTAGTGTGACTAATTGAAGAAATACTTGAAGACGGTGTAAATGAATTTGTTATAGACGATATATTAGAAGATGAAGTACTAGTGTCACTTATATTATCACTTATGTTGTCACTTATATTTTTTTTGTCTGTCATAATACTATATGTGGATATAATCTATATTCTTGTAAAACTTTATTAATATTTATTATTAATTTTTTTTTTTCTAAATTATAAGGTCTTATAGTTTCTAAACATTCGTCAATTGTTTTCCACTCTAACTTGCTAACTTCTGTAGGTTGAAAATTACCTAAAAAATCATTATTTTCATTTGTATAAGCCAAAAAATATTTATGTTTGTATGATTTATGGTTTGTTCCGATATATATTTCTTCAAACGGCAAGATATTTTCAATAACAGAAATTTTATTTACAGGGAAACCTGTTTCTTCTTCAAATTCTCTCAAAGCACAATTTAAATCTTTTTCTTTATAATTACGTCTTCCTTTAGGAAACTCCCATTCGGTTTCAGTCCAATTTGTTGTACTCGTTTCTATTATATCTTTTAACGTAAATATTCCATCATTTAAAGCAATACCATTTTTAACGGTTTCCATTTTTTTTAAAGAAGATAATTCTTCATTTTTGTAGTTCATCAAATTTGAGTCACACCCCCACATTTCTCTCCAAAGTTCTCCAAAAGGTTGTTCGATAATTTTAGTTTTCTCGTAAACAGCCATTTCGTTAATAATATTTTGTATTTGAAATACATTGTATGGTGAATATTTTCCTCTAATAAAATCAATATAACCATAACTATCTTTGCGCCTTAACATAAGAAATTGAAATCCAGAAGCACTATTTCTACAAAGAATAATTCCATAACTAGTAATTGGCAATTTACACTGATAAAATTGATGTCCTTGTTTTCCGCAGTTGTTACAAAAATTAGTATTTTTATTCATGTTCGTGTTTAATAATATTTTAATAATTATATTTAAATATTATTAAAAATTATTATATATTTTGCACTTTTAGATTATTTATAGTAGTTTACGTTTAAATTTTAATTTTTTTAAATTTAGATTATATAATTTAAATGGCTTTTAGAGATGAAAATAATATTCCAATTTATCCAGGTGCTTATTATGCAAATACAGGCATACTTCTTTCAGGTGGCAACTGTTCTATATTGTTACCGATTTATGAAAATATTGCTAACTTTTCTACTCCATACTATTCAGACAACGCGGATAACTATTATTTAGTGCTTCCAGGATTTAAACTTGTAGTTTATTCTGATCCAAACTATGTTTCGACTAATAATTCTTCGTACGCTACAACAGAATACAACAATACGAGCGGTACGAAAATAAAAACATTCCAATTGCCGAACACTAGTACTACTGGTGGTTTAGGTACTCAAGATCAGGGAAGTTCGTGTAAATTATATTATAATGGAACAGAATTAAGCTCCGTATATGATACAAACACTTATTATGGAACTGCTCCTACTTAAAAATTTATAAAAAAGTGCAAACAATACATTCATATAATAAAAATATAGTTTAATAATCACAAATTTTATTGTAACTAAAATATAAATGTCGTCTGTTTATTTGGATCCAAAAGTATGGGGGCCACATTATTGGTTTTTTTTACATACTTTAGCAATGACTTATCCACATCATCCAAATACAGTAACAAAAAAAAAATATTATGAATTTATACAAAATTTACCTTTATTTTTACCTGTAGAAGAAATATCAGGTGAATTTAGTAAGTTATTAGACAAATACCCAATAGCACCATATTTAGATAATCGTGAGTCATTAGTTCGCTGGTTTCATTTTATACATAATAAAATTAACCAAAAATTAGAAAAACCCGAAATAACTTTAAATGATTTTTATGTAAAATATTATGATGAATATAAAAGTAAAAACATAAAAATTGTAGAATATTATAGAGTTAGAGAGAAAATAATATATCTAGGAATTATTTTGGGTGTTATAGGAGCAAGTTATTATTTATACGATAAGTAAAATAATATATAATTATAGTATGAAGAATAAAAATTATATAAAAGGCGGAGAAGTGATAGCATCAGGCGGTTTTGGATGCGTTTTTAGTCCAGCATTAAAATGCAAAGGTTCTAAAAAAAAAGACAAAAATAAAATAAGCAAATTAATGACAATAAAACATGCAGAACAAGAATATAATGAAATTAACGAAATAAAGAAACAATTAGATAGTATCCCAAATTATACGAATTATTTTTTAGTAAATGACATAACGAAATGTGAAATTAGCAAATTAACACCAGAAGATTTAAAAAATTTTGATAAAAAATGTAGGGCATTACCTAAAAATGAAATTAATAAAAAAAATATTAATAAAAAACTGGATAAAATCATGGCAATAAACATACCAAATGGAGGAATTCCTGTTGACGACTATATATATAACAACAAATCATTTACTAAAATTTATGAATTACATAATAGTTTGGTTGATTTATTAGAAAAAGGTATTGTTCCAATGAACCAAAAAAACATATATCATAGCGACATAAAAGACTCTAATGTTTTGGTTAGTGAAGTATCCAACGTAATGAAAACACGTTTAATCGACTGGGGATTAACTACTGAATATGTTCCATTTAAAAACGGTCCATTTCCGAAAACATGGAGAAACCGACCTCTTCAATTTAATGTTCCTTTTTCAGTAATAATATTTACAGATGCATTTTTAGAAAAATATACCGACTTTATAGAACAACACGGTAAAGAAATTATAAAAGAAGAAACAAATTTAAAAAACTTTGTTATAAACTATTTGAACTTTTGGATGAAAGATAGAGGTGCTGGGCATTATAAATTTATAAATGAAATCATGTATACATTGTTTCATAATGGTTTAACTGATGCAACTAGAGAAGCAAAAGTAAAATTAATAGAAAGTCAAACAACAATGAATTACATTGTCAATTATATTGTAAACGTCTTAGAGCATTTTACGAATTTTAAAGCTGATGGTTCTTTAAATTTAAGGGTTTATCTTGATAATGTTTTCATAAAAATTGTGGATATTTGGGGATTTATTTTTATATATTATCCGTTAGTTGAATTATTAGGAAATAATTACGCGGTTTTAACAGAAAATGAATTGAAAATATTTAACAAGTTACAATATATATTTATTAATTATTTATTTGAACCCAGAAATGAAGAAATACAAATGGACAAGTTATATTTAGATTTAAAAGATTTAGGAAAATTAATTTATGAAAATATAGAAAAAAAAAAAACAAACAGTCCTACTAACAGTAAAAAAAATACTTTTAGCAAGACATCGAAAACGTCGAAGAAGTCGTCCAATAAAAATAACACGCGTAAAAATAAGTCAAGTATTTCATTTAAGCGTATTTCAAAAAAAAATATATTTAAAAAACCTTTTTTATTACATCTAAAATAAAAATCTAATAATATAATATAAAATGAACAAGGACTTTTCAAAACTTTGTACACCCGCTAAAATTTACTTTGCAATCGCAGTTATCAGCTCAGCAATAGCTTTACTCAACGGTGTTAAATTAGCTATTGTGTTTTTCAAAATATTATTCGCATTTATCTGGACATATATTTTATCTATGTTATGTGACAAGGGATATAAGAAGGTTTCGTGGTTCTTAGTTTTATTACCATATATACTTATATTTTTAGCTGTACTAGGTTTATTACATGTCTCAAAAAACCAAACACAAATGCTTAATAGTATAAAATTACAAGGTGCATTCGGACGCGAAAACTTTAAAAACCCAACAGGCCCAAAAAAATAAAAAAAATAAAAAAAATAAAAAAAATAAAAAAACTATAACACAAAGAAGGTATTACATATATATATATATTATTAATATTAAATAATATATATGAGATTAGAAATATTTGTATTAGGTTTAACAGCTTTTTTTGTATATAACACGTATCAAGATGGAAAATATACAAAAATGTTAATGTCATTTAAAAAATATTATAAAATGATATTTTATGTTTGTTTAGGTATTGGAATTTATTTATTACTCAAAAGAAATCCTAACCAAGGACGAAATATGTTATTATACGCGAATAATGTTGTTAAATTTATGCCTATTGACAAAACATCTATGGATATGTTAAGTCCAATAATAGACTTTACTTCTAAAAACGAAGACCAGAGTTTTATGGAATCTTTTAACGAAATAGACCCATTAAAAAATATTATGGGATTTGATAATAGAGAGAAAAGAATAATAAGCTCAGGAAAAAATGCTACAAAGAGGTCTGTGAGTGAAACAAAGAAGAAATATGTAGCAGCGCAACAAGATTGGAAATGTGGTCACTGTCAGTCACAACTAGACCATACATTTGAAATAGACCATAAAATACGATTAGAATATGGTGGAGGAAATGAAGTGACAAATTTAATAGCATTATGTCGAAATTGTCATGGAAAAAAAACAGCTAGCGAAAATATGTAACCAAAATTAAGTATTTATATTTAGATGTGTAAAACAAAAGCAAATGAGGTAAAAAATATTATTATAATATTGTATTATTATAATATATGGAAACTCAAAATACTAATAATGTTATGCCTATTTTAAAAACATCGACGAAATTATATCCTTTAATAGGTATAATAATTTTTCTTATTATAATGTTAATTCTCGTATATTTTAAAGTTCCATTTAATAATTTGCCAAAGTCACAAACTTCTTCAGGTAGAGACGTTTTAATTATATTATTTTTCTCTATATTGGTTTTTTCATTTTGTATTATATTATTACCATCATTTAAAGAAATAAAAACATTATTCACACAAATAAGTAGTGTTACGTACGTATTATTATATACGATATTTATAATTCTTTTTTTCTCTCTAATGTCAGTTGAAATAATAAATAATTATGCTGTATATATATTGCCACTTACAACATTATTAGGATTATTTAGTTTTTATAAAGGAATGAAAACAAATTATATTGACGATTTTAATGTAAATTATGAGAGAATTAAAAGTATCATATTAATGTTTTGTTTACTGACTTGTTATATTGTATATTATAATAACGATCCAGGTGGTTATATTTCTAAGTATTTTGGTTATACATTATTGTTAACAATTATTATATCTGCTTTTGCATTTTTATATTTATTAACTATTTTAACGATGCCAAATTCTTTAACAGGAGAAAATATAAGCTCAAAAACAGGTAGTATACTTGAAGGATTTTCAAAAATTTCTGTATACGGAGGTATTTCGTTTATAATATTTTTGGCAATTGCAACTATATTAATTGTTACGTATCCAGGTGGGTTTTTTAATGATAAGACAACTTCATCTGCTATAATGATACTATTATTGTCGATTTGTATTATGTGGAGTATACTATTGGTGGCTAATTTATTTCCTGAGTTCACGAATAATTCGCTGGCTAGTAATAGGATGAATTTATTTAAGCGTTCATTATTGGCCTTGTTTGGATTTGTAATATCTGGACTTGTAATATTTTGGTTAGTCCATGGTATACAAAGTTTATCGAGTGATTCAAGTATAGTAAGCTTTGTTTTGAATATACTACTTGTTATAGTAGTACTTGGATTAATTTATAAAACGATATACGTACAATTACCTTCAGGTAACTCAAAGAAAAATGGACTATTTAATTTAATCATAAACCTAATATTTTATATTCCGTGTATTTTCAGCGATACATTTGATTCAATAGGTAAATTTGTATCTGGTGAATATAAAAACACTACAGCAGGCTCAGTAATAATGTTAGTAGTAGCGATTTTATTATTTATCGTATACTTTTCAGCACCTTTATTGTACAACAAAATAAATTTACAAGGAGGAACTCAGTTAGTAAACAAACCAGTTTATACGGATTCACAATATTCTTTGGGAACGTATGAAGAATTAAACGGAACGTCAACCTACGATTATCAATTCGCAATATCGTCGTGGATATTTTTACATGCTGTAGGTCCAAATACAAATCCATCTTATGAAAAATATACTTCATTACTTAATTTCGCAAATAAACCAAATATACTCTATTACGGAAAAACAAATACGTTGATGATAACAATGGAACAAAAAGATTTAAAAAATACAACCGATAATAAGTTAATAGATTTTGACGATAATGGTAACAGAATAATTTTTATAAAACGAAATATACCATTGCAAAAATGGAATAATATAATAATTAATTATGCAGGGGGTATTTTAGATATATTTATAAACGGTGAACTAGTTAAGTCGGATATAGGGGTAGTTCCATATTATACGCTAGATAGTTTAACTATAGGTGAAAATAATGGAATAAGTGGAGGAATATGTAACTTAGTTTATTTTAGGAAACCTTTAACATCTTCAAATATTTATAAAATATATAATTCAGCCAAAAATAAAAATCCTCCTACTACAAATGAATCAAATGAAACAATTTTATTAAAAAATATATCACAGGTAAATAATTCTATTAAGAGCATTGTCTAAATTAAGCGTATTTTAAAAATTAAATCTTTTATATAAAGTTATTTAAGTACAAAATAATTTTTAATTTATTGTTTTAAGTGGAAAATTTCTAAATCTATATTATACGATGGTTCCGAGTCCTCTAAATATTGTCATAATAATTTTTGTGGTTGTTTTATTAATTATGTTAATAAGATATCTTATGATAGATCCATACACATTACAGGGTATACAGAGTGGTGAAACCGCATCTGTAATTTCAGCTTCGTCTTTAGCAACAAATGGTTCCAATGTTCCATCAAGTAACTTTGCTTATTCAATATGGTTTTATGTAAATGACTGGAACTATCGTTATGGAGAAGCTAAGGTCGTTTTTGGTAGAATGGGAGCCCAAAGCACAACAGGCGACGGATCTATTGATGGAGTAAACGGTTTAGACCCATGTCCCGCAGTTGTATTGGGTGCAGTAGAAAATAATATTGATGTTTCTTTAGGATGTTATCCAGGAATAAATCAAGAACCAACAACTTCAGGAGGGAGTACAGTTGTTCATACTTGTAGTGTCGCAAATGTGCCAATACAAAAATGGGTGAACCTAGTTGTAAGCGTTTATGGTCGTTCGATGGATATATATATTAATGGTAAATTAGTAAGAACATGTTTATTACCGGGTGTTGCTAGTGTAAATAACAATTCAAGTGTTTATGTTACACCTGCAGGTGGATTTAATGGTTGGACTTCTAAGTTTCAATATTTTCCCAATTCAATAAACCCTCAAGATGCATGGAATATTTATACAGCAGGTTATTCTAGTTGGTCGAGTATGTTTAGTGCATATCAATTACAAATTTCTTTAGTTGAAAATGGAACTACTGAGAAAAGTATTACAATTTAACAAAATGATTACAATTTATATTTAAATAGAGTTTCGAATTTTTCTTATTTAATTATATATAATGAGTGAAAACGGAGCATTTAATTCATTTTCAACAAGTGGAAAAGGAACTTTCGGGACAAGTGAATTTTTAGAATCAAATAGTTTAGTAGCCAAAGTAGCTTTTTTATTATTAGTTGTATTTGCTTTTGTAATATTATTAAAATTAGGCATTTCAGCAGTAACTTATTTATATAAACCGAGTGACTCGCCACGCCTTATAAATGGTATGGTCGATGCAACACAGATGATAGTTTTCCCACAAGACCCTAGCAATAATGGTGCCGTAACTATTTATAGGTCTGTCAATGCTACAGACGGTCTAGAATTTACATGGTCAGTATGGATTTTTATAAGTAATTTACAAACAAATTCAGGAATTTATAAGCACGTTTTTAGTAAAGGAAATAGTGACTTACAGGAAGATGGATTAATCCAGCCTAATAATGCGCCGGGTTTATATATTGCTCCAGACACAAATGCTCTAGTTCTTTTAATGAATACGTATAATGTAATAAATGAGGAAATTACAATTCCAGATATTCCATTAAATAAATGGATAAACGTTATAATAAGATGTCAAGGAACAATATTAGATATTTATATTAACGGAACAATATCTAGAAGTTTAAATTTGTCAGGTGTTCCAAAGCAAAACTATGGTGATGTATATGTTGCTATGAATGGAGGTTTTAGTGGATATATATCAAATTTATGGTATTATAATTATGCTCTAGGCACAGCTGCTATACAAAATTTAGTGGCAAAAGGTCCAAATACAAAAATGATAGGTGGAACATCAGGAAGTTTTTTGAACCCAGAAACCAATTATTTGGCTTTGAGATGGTTTTTTAATAACAATTACGATGCATACAATTAAATAATAAATAAATAATATAGTGTAAAATATATAGTAGATTAATTATCTACTATTTTCAGATATACTATGGTATTTAGGTCATATATTATCTGGATCTTCTGTATTTTTTAGTAATAGTAATAATTATTTAGCAGCATCGTTAGTAGTTTTGGGTCAAGGAATTACTATTATATCTAGACCAATTGGACGTATAAAAGGCAACACATATGTAAATATAGAAGGAAACGCAAATGAAAATCTAAGTCAAGATCAAAATGAAATAAAAAAATGTATTGAAATTGTGTAAACCATTTTTTCGTAAATAAAAAATGTATAAAAAACACACCAAATTAAATATTATATTTATAAATAAATTATTCTACTTATAAATAAATGTCAAATTTATACTTCACATATAATTCGCAACCATATAATTATTTACCTATTCCTACAAAAGCTTGGTATAGAGTTCAAAATCAATGCACTTTTGAAAATGATATATCTTATAATGAGGTGTATGTTGCACTAACGCAAGCAAATATTAACGAAAAGAACCAATACAAGGGTAATGTCTTACAATATAAAAAAAATAGTTCTAGCTTAACAAAAAATCAAAGATATTCGCAAATATCAAAAGGGTTATGGTCGAATAGAACAAAAACCTTTGCAACACAGTCTCAAACATATTCTAATCCCAACACAACTGGACTAGTGCGAGTAAATTATGTAACGATACCAGCAACAACAAATTTAGTTGGCTATCCGAACAACGTAGCTGGTCCTTTTCAATATGATGTTCCAAACCCATTTGATTGTTGCGGAAACTCAATACAAGAAGGAGGTAACTTAGTTTGTGGAACTTACGCAAATCCATGCACAGGTGTTGTTACACAAACTTTAACGCAATCACAATGTAATCCAACATATTGTTCTGATGTACCTGGTCCTGTAATTAATTTATGTTGGAACCCAAAGAACCAAACATTTTTTCCAAAAAAAAGATATGTTATGAATAATAGTGGGAATAAGTGGCCTCAAGGATATAAAGTATTTCAGTCAGCTATAAAACCTGTAGCTCCTACATTAGTGGAGGCTGTTTCAGACACCAATACAGTTACACTTAGTTGGATATATAACAATAATGTTTGTATACCAGTTTCATCTTTTAACTTATATAATAATTCGGTTTTAGTACAAACTGTATCATATCAAATAACATCAACAGTTATATATGGGTTAACAAGTAATACAAGCTATTCATTTTATGTTACTGCTGTTAGTAATAATATAGAATCAGTTGCATCAAATATAATAACAACAACAACCAGTTTATAAATTACACTTTTACACTTATTATGTCCGTAAATTTGGATTTACACAAATTTCTTGAGTTGGAAAAATTTCACCTGACATACATACATCGTTTTCATTTACTTTAGAGCAACTTCTGAAACCTCTATCTTCGCCTATATAACACCATCCAGCTTTTCCTCCGCCCTGTATTGAACTTGCTGCATAGTCAGCTTCATAGTCCTGATTTTGTTTCATTTGTTGTGGTTTTGATGTATTTAGAGCTTTATTTAACGCGTCGTTTGCTAGTGCGTCTGGCTGTTGAATAGTATTTTGGACAGGTTGAGATTTAACGCTACTTGGAGAGGCGTTTGGTGTAACGTTTTGTAGTTCTGTTAGTCCGCTATTAATAACGTCAGCAGTACCCCCGACAACTGCTTTTGCACCTTCGGCTGACACATCAACTATTTCTCCTGTAGTAGAAACGGCTGTTCCAAAAATTGTTTGAATTATAGGTGCAAATGCATTTGTAATGTCTTGTGTTCCTTTTGCTAAATAAACAAAAACATTAAATCCTAGAAATGCTAAAATAAAAAATATAATGATCCAAGTCATAAAGCTAATATTTTTTATACTTTCGAAAAACCCGGAGTTATCATATGAACTTGATGAAGCTATATTGTCAGACATCGCAATATCATTTGTTTGTAATATAGATTTAGATAGACTATTAGAATTATCCATTATAATAAAAATATATATATTATTTTTTTATTGTAAATTCGCAAATTATTGAAATGTTAACAAATATAAAAATTGGTTCATATCACCTAAAATTGTGTCGCGTATGTTAAATAAATCTGTATTTGACATAGTTTTCATGGCTTTGTTGTTATCTAAACTAACCAAATAGCTTTTAAAATTTTCGATTTCTCTCTTTAAAGTTTCAATGGAGTTTAAATCTAAGAGTTTAATACTAGATTTCGACATTAAATTAGTTCTTATTCCTGTCTTGCCTAAAAGTACTTCTATAAAACTATCTATATTAGCATTAAACTTTGTATATAATTCGTCTGTAGCTTTATGTGTTGCATAACTTGTTGTTTTCCAATGATACAATTTAATCATTAAAAGTATTTCTAAAAATATAACGGTTACTTCTTTTTGAAAATCTGAAAGAGATTGCGAACTAGAAAACTTGTTTTTTAAAGTTTTATTCATATTAGTTTTTTTGTTTTTGCTTAAAAATTTGTATGACTTAGGCATATATATTGTTTATACATAATAATATTTTTAAACGCGTGGCACAAAAGTTTCGCCAAATGTATTCATTGTTTCTAATTTTTCAATAGTTTTTTCTAAATTAGTCGATTTAATGTTTTTGAACAAATATTCTGTTCCTGGTGACATTTCGTTTTTTTTTATTTGTTTATAAACTAAGTCTATTTTTTTTATAATGTTATTAACCACGTCAAGTTGAGTTTTTCTGATGATTTCTTCTTCTGCACTAATATTTTCGCAAAGTAATGAAACGACAAAATATAAAATATACTTACGTTTTCTATGGCAACTACTTGTATATTTTAAAGTAAACAAAGTGAGAAGTGCATTTACTATCTTTTGTATTAATTTACTTCTTTTTTCAGCTTCTTTTAGAAATAAATCCCAAACTAACCATATAATATCCATTTGAAATTTACATTCAACCGGTATTTTATGCCTTCTCTCACATCTTATTTTTTCTTTTCTACCCTTACATAAAATTTCAAATTCGTTAATCCATTCAATCCAATAACATGCGCTTATTATATTATTACCTTCTTGAGAGATATTATATGCGAATTCATTTACAGGAACAAAGAGTTCTTTTGGGTCGTCTTTTAAAAAAACTTCTTCTGCATATTTTCGACTAGGTGCTTTAAATCTATCTGTCATTTGTGTCATATCAAAATCATCTTTTTTAATTTTAATGTCATCAAAACTATGTTTTTTTTTTGCGTCGCATAATACACACATTATTTCACAAAATAGTCGTCTTATTTTACTACAATTTCGCATTCTAATTTCATTATTTACGTAACCGTTATTAACGATTTCCTTAAAATTAGACACTCTTAATTCTAAATAAATTGCTATTTTTGGGTTTCCTAAATGTATGTATTTACTATAAAAATGCAAAATTAATTCCCATAAGTCACTATAATGTCCTGCACATATTAGTTCGGCACTCCAATAACAAGCAGGTTCTATTTTAGAATTTATTAAACTATTTAGTAATTCTTTTTTAACATCTGTTTTTTTAAATTTTGAAAATGCTATTCCTTTAAAATCTGAAGCTTCTCTAATATCATTTATTTCAATCTCTTGCATTATATTAAAAAATTATACAAAAAAAAATAAAAACTATACATATAGATAAAAATGTTTAAATCTGTTACTAAAATTTATAATAAGTTATCTAATTTTGGCAAAATTTTAATATTTATAACGTTATTGCTTATTTTAACTGTATTTTTCAATTCTGCTAACAGTCTAAAAAAACAAGAAGGGTTTCAACAGAGCGACAAATTTTTGTTTAAAACTGGAAACGATGTATACGATGATTTTTATGCTTCAATATATGACTATTTAGTATATAACAATATAAAGAACGAGTATGAAATAGGTGCCATAATAAATGGTACTCAACCAACAGAGGCAAGTATAATTGTTGATATAGGTTCAGGAACAGGACATCATGTTTCAAACATAACCGAAAAAGGCTATAAAGCTATTGGAATTGATATCTCTCCGTCTATGGTTAAAGAGGCTAAAACTAAATATCCGGATTGTAAATTTCAGGTAGGTGATGCTTTAGATACAACACTGTTTAGTTATAGTTCTGTAACGCATATATTTTGCCTATATTTTACAGTTTATTATTTTAAAGACAAGAGGAAATTTTTTGATAACTGTATGGATTGGTTAATGCCCGGAGGATATTTAATAGTTCATTTAGTAGATAGAGAGAAATTTGATCCAATATTACCACCAGGAAATCCGTTATACATAGTGTCTCCTCAAAAATATGCAAAAGAAAGAATTACAAAAACAAAGGTAACTTTTAATGATTTTGTATATGAATCCAATTTTAATTTAAATAAAGAAGCTGATATAGCTACATTTGACGAAAAATTTAAGTTCGATAACGGTAATGTCCGTAAACAACAGCAGAAAATGTATATGGAAGACATGGTAAATATTTTAAATATAGCTCAGGATGTAGGGTTTATATTACAAAACAAAGTAAATTTAGTAAAATGTGCTTACGAGAACCAATACTTATATGTTTTTGTGAAACCTTCATAAAAATCTCAAAATATAAAATGTATATCTACAAAATTGTTGGATGTATAGTATGCCACAATAAATAAATAAAAATAATATATTAAAATATTATATGCATATATTATTTAATATTTTGTGTACATTAATACATGTTATTTTATCATTTGGTTGTTTTATTATTTCGGTAACATCAAATAATATTAATGTTTTATTTGTTTTATTAATATTAATGTCAATAGCTAAGTATTCTTATTACATTTTTAATAGGTGTATTCTAACTTTGGGTGAATATAATAAATATTATTCTGTATTGGCAAAAATATTCTCTAATACATTAACGACAAAGTTAAATGAAACCAAAATGGAAGAAATTTTTATAAATTTTATAATTTTAATAGTGTTAACTAAAATATTATTTTTAATTTTATATAAACATTATGTATAAACATGGATATAAAAAATATAAAAAATAAATTATTAAAATTTTTAAATTCTCAATTCATAGTTTATTTTATTTTATTTACATTTGGTCTTATACTAACACATAACAAATATTCTCCAGTTCGTATAATTATTTCGTTAATATTTTTAAATGTATTTTCACATTTCATACATGTAATGGTACATATAGATAGTATAACGAGTTTTTTCCATTTGTATTTCCACCATAACCATGAGTTAAATGAAAATATTTATTTTAAAACGTTAAGTTTATTTATAGAAACATTTGTCAACATATTTGGTAACTTTCTAATTATTTATTTTATACAAAAAATAATTGGCATTGAGTATATTCCAAATATTATTTTATTTTATTATGGTTTTATATATGTTACAGTACATATTATAAATTATTCATTATTTCATGCAACAAAAACACATGTGTTACACCATGAAAGCAGTGATAATGACAACAAAAAAATATGTAACTATGGTCCTGATATAGTAGATCATATTTTAGGAACAAATTGTGATGATAAATTCGAAAATATGGACCATATTATTCCAAACATTTTAATGTCATATTTAATAACTTATTACGTTTATAAGCCTAAACTATTTTAACGAATTTGTATTTTATACTGCAAAAATACAAATAATAAAATAAAATATATAAAATAAAAAACTTATAAATGATATGTTAGAGCATATATCTTACATATTATTTTTTGGATTGCTAATAATATTTATAGTTTATACGTATATTCGTGTCAAATTCGGATTTTGGGCTATCCAGCCAGTATTTCATGTTTATGACATAAGCTATATGATGAACCCACCTGGAATAATAAACCATGAACTACCAAAAAAAAATAAATATACTAATTTTAAAAATATTGAAACCATTATGTATAACGAAATTACTGACTTACAGAAAAAAAGAATGGCGAATTTTATTAGACTAAATTATTTACGAAATAAAGACAATATTTTCTCTCCAAAAGACGAAAACATAAGTCCATATTTTAAGAGCCATAATGATAAATCGTTCGTTTCTTTTTATACGGAAGACATTTATATTAGCAACTTAAAAAAAGGCACTACTATAAATGATAGAAAACTTATTGGAATTATTACGACAAGACCTCTTCATATTCAAATAAATAATGGTGACCAAGATGCTTTATTTGATGCATATTATGTAGACTACCTATGTGTAGATAAATTTTATAGAAAAAAAGGTATTGCGCCACAGTTAATACAAACGCATCATTACAACCAAAGTCACCTGAATAAAAATATTGTTGTTTCTCTTTTTAAGAGAGAAGATGAACTGACAGGAATAATTCCTTTGTGTGTTTATACGACGTATGGGTTTCCAGTTACATCTTGGACTAAACCGGCAAATTTAGATGCGAATTATTCTTTGCTTGAAATAAATGCGCAAAATATTCGTTTTTTGGTTGATTTTATTAAAACAAATAATAATAAATTCGATATTTTAATAACTACCGAAATAACGAATATTGTTGAACTAATTAATACAAAAAACATGTTTGTTTATGTAATTATGGTAGATGATGAAATTATATGTTGTTATTTTTTCAGAAAATCGTGTGTCCAAATAGAGAAAAACTTAGAAGTATTAAGTTGTTTTGCATCAATAAATAATTGTGACGACAATATTTTTATTCATGGTTTTAAAATAAGTTTTTGGAAAATAGCAGCCGAAAATTATTTTGGATTTGCTGCAATAGAAGACATATCAGATAATAATATTATAATTAATAATTTAACATTAAAAACACCTGCTTCTATTAAAAGTCCAACAGCATATTTTTTTTATAATTTTGCTTATAATACGTTTAAATCAAACAAGGTATTATTTATCAATTGATACATGAAACATTTGTAGTTTTTGTTGCTTTTATAATTTCTTTACTTTTTTGCCTTTTTGCTTTTCTTTGCCTTTTTGCTTTTCTTTGCCTTTTTGCTTTTCTTTGCCTTTTTGCTTTTCTTTGCCTTTTTTTGTCTTTTTTTCACCTCTTATTGTATCAACCTCTAACAAGTCATCAAAATCTTTCCAAAGTACAATTTCACTAGGACCTTCTAAATCTTCTGCACTATACTTTTTACCTGATACCAAATTTTTTTCATCTATTATAGTGCGGTCATATGTGTCTTCAAAATATTTTTTTTAACCAAATTATGATAAGCCGTATTACTTTTTCCTCCAGAATATTGCTCGTTAGGATCACTATAAATCATTATTTTTTCGTCAAAAGGTTCTATTTTTTCTTCAATCATTTCGCGAACATTACCATTGCCAATGTCTAAAAGAATAGGGTTTCTTCTGGTTTTACATCTTTATGAAATTGTCTATATATTATAGTATCTTTTTCCATAATATATAGTTAAATAATAAATAAACGTAACATGTAAAATATAAAACTAAAAATATAAAATATAAAATATAAAACTAAAAATATAAAATATAAAATATAAAACTAAAAATATAAAATATATATTGATATTAATTTTTTATTTATCATCTTCATTGTCACTATCCGTTTCAGATGCTTTTTTTGCAACAGAAGGGCTTTCACATTCTTGACAAATTTTTCCTAATTCAATATAACTTTTTCTCTGTTCTTTCCCTAAAAGTTTGCATTTTCTTATTAATTTATTTGTTAAATTAAAATTATTTATATCATTTTTTAGTTCTTGTGGAGGCAAAAATACTTGTGGGCCATTTTCTAGAAAAAATATTTGATTTCTTTTATTATAAAATAATATTGGGTTTTCTTCTTCGTCTAATTCTATAATTCCACAAGTGCAATAATTAATATGTTCTACTTCATCGCCTTTTCTACACCTATTATCTATTGTATCAACATCATTGATGTATTCACTAAAAAAATCTTGAGCCTGCTCTTTGTTATTAAACAGAAAAATTTTTGGCGGATTTATTGTGATAGATGTAAGTCTTATTCTGGCTTCTTTATCTTCGTGATATTGGAATTCATAACAACCTTCATGTTTATTATGTATTATAATATAATTTGCCATTTACCTATAATTATATATTTAATTTGGTTTAAATAGTTTACATATATTATATTTTTTACAACACAAATTATCTCACGTATTTACCAACACGAGCAAATGAATCGACAATAAAAATAATAAATATTCCTAAAAAAGAATATAATATTACTTCTTCCGTTACATTACTAGTTTTTTCGTCTTGTTGTTCTTCTAATAAAGAAATCATATAGTTTAGTTTTTGTAATAAAACATCTTCACTATGCGTTTCAGAAACATAATTTTGTAAATTATAATACGGTTTATTTACAGGATTTTTTACAGGATTATATCCAGACATTAACTGTTTATAGTATTCTGCATTTGTTTTTTCATTACCATAGTTACTATAGTCGTTTAATTCTAAATTATCTGTAGAATAAATAGGTTGAGGTGCATGTCCTAATGTTTTAAACATTAAATTTGTTTGGTTATTTTGACTATTCATATTCATCATATTTTCGGTTGAAATAGTTTTGTTTACTCCAGCTGATTGAGGCTTGGGTGGAGGGTTAAAGTTATCTAGGTTGCTACTATCGTCGTCGTCATCAGACCTTGAGTTGTTATGTATTTTTTCTAAAACAGAATTAACTTTATCGCTATCAAAATTTTCTTTAGGATAAATTTTTTGCGTTTTATTATGTGTTTGACGTTTTTTATTTATTAAATTATCTGCGTCATTTGTTACAGTTTCTGTTTGATTATCATTAAATGGAGCCGCAAACATTGCTAAAGACATTCTTAATAAAAATTTAGATAATAATTTACTAAACAGACTGAAATATAATTTTATGCTAAAAAAATATATAATAATATTTATATAATGAAATTTAAGCTTGTGAGTAAAAATAATTTTGGCGTTGCTCTAAGTTTGTTGCTTGTAATATTGTTAAGTCAAACCAGAGTTTTTAACTTTTTATTAGTTACACCTTTAGGAAGAATTTTATTAATTTCTATAATATTGTCATTAGCATATGTAAACAAAATTTTAGGAGTAGTAGCGGTTTTATTTGTCATTGTTATATTTAGTATAAGCGGAATTGGGTCTTTAGAAGGATTTACTGACGGCAAGGATGATAAAAAAGATAACTCTACAACAGCCGCAGAGACAGCACCAGCAACACCAGCAACACCAGCAACACCAGCAACAACAACATCAACACAAGCAACAACAACAACACCAGCAACAACAACAACACCAGCAACAACAATAGCAAATACAGCTGCCAATCTTGTTAAAGCGTCTACAACCAGCGCAGAAGGGTTTGACATAATTGGAACAGAAAATTACATTAAAAGAGGCAAACAATCTAATCAAATACCCGTAAGCCTACATATGAGAGAATCAGAAAATATATCTCCTTTCGATGGTTCGTTTTCTGATTTATTTTCTTCTTTTATAAAATAATATATAATTAATATATTAAAGTATGAAATACTTAATGTACTATATATTTTTTATAATAATTATTATAGCTTTTGCATATTTTAATTCTTTGCATGACGCAGAAGGGTTTACACCGACCATAAGAGAAATGTATAGGCCTTATACAAGACATGCGCGTATACGTGGAACTGATTTTTATAATAGGCAAATAAAAAGACTAGCTAATTTACTGAAAAAAATGGGAATTGTATAAAAAAATAATATAATATTTTAATATATTATTTTTATATAATGAGTAATATAGATTTAAAACTGGAAAACAATAATATCCAAACGGGAGGCAACAAATTTTTAGCTCCTTTGTTTCAGTCATTATCATGGACAAATAAGCATATTATGTATTTAAATAACAGTAAATTTTTTGCAGGTATCATAATGATACTTCTTAATGTTGGTTCTAAATTTATTTCTATACAATTTAGTAAGTCAACCGAAGAATATATGAAATACAGCGTAAGTAAACAGCTTCTAGTATTTTCTATGGCATGGATGGGTACCCGTGATATTTATACAGCATTAGGTTTAACTGCAATTTTTACAATTTTGTCGGAACATTTATTTAACGAAGAAAGTAGTTTATGTATTGTTCCGCCTAGTTATAGAGTTCTACATAAACTTATAGACACAAATGATGATGGTGTTGTTACTGAAACAGAAATATCAGCTGCAATAGCAGTTTTAGAAAAGGCAAAGAGAGAGAAACAACGCAAAGAACAAAAACAAGCCTTTTCAAAGTTTGACTTTTATAAATATGATTATGACAACAAATAATTTATTTACGTTTTTTTGTATAATTTTGTGTAGGTCGTTTATGTTTTTTTGTATAATGATTTAAATTAACCGTATATTTTTTCGTATTATTTTTGTAATGTTTTCTTCCAATATTTTTAGCGGTTTTTGTATTATAATTATAAATTGGTTTTATAACATAAGGTTTTCCTGTAAATTCTGAATAAGCCTTTCTTATAGCATTCCATTTGCTTTGACAGTTTAATTTTTCAAGTTCTTTTGGAGTAATTGTTGTTCCTGGGTGTAATTCTAAATCTATGCTTATATAAGTTATATAAAACGGTTTTTTTGGGTCTTTTTTGTTTAAATAATTTTTAACATAATGTTTATTACTATCTTTATTACTATGTGGATAACTTTTATTATAATAATTATTTATATTGTAAACATTTTGTCCACCTTTTATTGAGTTACAATCGTCTAAACCTTTAAATGATGGGAACAACTTTTTATATTCTTTAATAAAATTACAAGTAGCTTGTTTAGCATCTTCACTTGATGTATCGTATTTTGTTAAAATTGAGTTCATTGATTTGCCGAATATAGTCATTATATTAGGGAATAACTTAAAGTTGTTTTTAACTTCTTCTGTTTGGTTATAATAACTACTACCAAAAATAGTAAACAAAATATATATTGGAGGTATAACTATATAAAAGTCTGTGTTTTTTTGAATTTCACCAAGAAATTTTAAATTATTATCTGCATCTAAAATAGTTTCTCTCTTAAATATAGTTATTCTTTCGTTTGGATACATAAAATTAAATGAAACCAATTCATAATGCGCGTTTTGGTAATATAAAAATAAATAATGGGTCCAATCATTAAATTCTTCTGTAGGATAAACCTGAATAGGTTTTGTTATATGGTCTCTACCAAATGGTATAATTTTAATTTTTAATGTTGAATTTAAAGCTTCTATTGTGTTAGTATCAGCCCAATAATTATCACTTAAAATGTAATTTTTAATATCGTTTTCATTGTTTATATCTATTGCGTAAAAAGGATTGTCATATAATTCTGCTTGAGTATTTTTATCAGGCATTTCATCTATATGATTTACCAAAAAATTAGGATTTATTTTATAAATATTTGTTAGTACATCTTTATAAGTTCCATTTTCAATTTTACCAATAGTTTTTTTCATACTCTGAATACTATCTTTGAATTGTCTATTTAAATCTTCTGCGTTTGAAGTAGGAATGGATGAGTATCCTCCTGTTGCATCTTCTTTTATTTTTACTAAAAAAAAGTCTAGTACAATTTGACGCAAATTATCTTTTGTAAAAGGTGTTTTATCTCCATAGTTTTTGTATATTATTTTATTTTTGTTTTTAGAGTTATAAAAATTTATGGCATCTGCAACTGCCAAAAATAAACATTCACCTTTTCCTTCATTTTTAATTACGTCTAACATTTTAAGGGATGTGTTATAGGCGTCATCGTTTAAATTTATATCTGTCGGTTTATCTTTTACGTCAGTATTAGTGGATATAGCTAAAATATTTTTTATAAAATCGCGATAATCTGTAATATTTTTATAGACAAAATTTATAGTTGAATAATAACCGCTAAAATATTTTTTTAATATTTCATTTGTTCTATCATTTGATTTCATTAATGGAATATGCTGTACAACCTCTTCCGCAACAGAAGAAATACTTGATTTGCTAGATAAAAGAGTATCTTTAGATGATTTTGTTGGCACGCTTGTACTTGTTTCTGAACCTCTGGTTGTCATAGTATCATCTGTAGTAGTTGATGAATTTCTATCCGACATAAAATCGTCTGTAATTGATGAATCCCTCGATGAAGTTAAATCATCTCTAGCTTCTGTGTCTGTGTCTGTGTCTGCGTTTGTGTCTGATGTGTTAAATTTAGATATACTATTATTATCATTATTAATGTCTGGAATAGTTTTTGAAAAACTAGATTTATTTGTAACGTTTATATCAGATGTAGTAGCATCAGGGGTAGTAGACCTTTTTTGGTCATTTGTAGTAGAAGCTGTAGTTGTAGTAGTAGATACATTTGGACGAGCTACATTAGTAGTAGATACATTTGGACGAGCTACATTAGTAGTAGATACATTTGGTCGATTTACATTAGTAGTAGATACATTTGGACGAGCTACATTAGTAGTAGATACATTTGGACGAGCTACATTAGTAGTAGATACATTTGGACGAGCTACATTAGTAGTAGATACATTTGGACGAGCTACATTAGTAGTAGATACATTTGGACGAGTAATATCAGCAGTAGTAACAATAGATTGGTTTATTTCTTTATTCTGTATTGTTTCACTTGCTTTAGTACCATTATAGTTTTGCCCGTAAATTATATTTAAATCGTCATCTGTAGCGTTACCTGACAAATCCGCATTTGTTTTGATTTTCCATGAACCTTTTGTCCATTGTAGATCTGTAATTAAATAAGGGTTTTTATTTATATAAATAACACTACCTTTGGGCAATACTGTGTCTAGAGTTATTTTTATATTATTATCTATATACCCATTATATTTAGCGTTTGACAAAGTTTTTTTTTGACTATTTTTGTTATTATTTAATAGTGATTCAAATAAACCCTTATTTAAAAAACTACTTATCCTCATATTTTCTGGAATGTAATCTACCGATTTTTCACTTATTTTTATTAAAGGATCAAAATAAATTTTATCGTTTTTTCCATTTAAATCTGTTTTTACCATACTAGGTTTAAAATCTATTTTTTGATATCCAGGAATACTAGTATTTATTGTTATTTTTAATTCATTATGGATATCATAATTAGAAATAGAATTCGATATCATACTTATAATATTATTATATGTTAATTTTTAAATATAATAATATTATATTCGACACTAAATATTTTATATAAACATATTTTAATGGAACGTAGACATTTTACAAAGAAATTACGTAAATACTCAAATCCAGCACAAGCACAAAAAATGGCATATAAATATTTGGGAAAAACCGCAAAATTATTCCCAGCTAATAACCCTCAAAAAAAATATAAAATATATGATCAAAAAAATGGTAAATGGATAAATTTTGGCCAAATAGGGTACGAAGATTTTACTAAACATAAGAACAAAACAAGAAGAAACAATTATTTAACAAGAACAAAAGGCATGCGCGGTAACTGGAAAAAAAATCCATACTCAGCGAATAATTTATCTAGAAATATATTATGGTAGCTAAAAATTTAAAATTATTTTTTGCGTATTTAAATCATTATTTTCCATAATTGTTTCTAATGACTTAACATTATTGTTCGCCATAGTATCACTAGTTAAAAATGTTATTAAATCAAGTATAACTTTTTTTTTGTCTTCGGTCCATTGCTCGTTTAATGCTACCGTTAACTCAGATGAATAAAAACTACTTAAGTTATCCTTATAAAAAATCTTGACATTTTTTGTCTGTTCCATATGGTTTGTTATTATAGCATAATAGTAATTTAGACACAAACTAATTATAGAGCAATTTTTATATGTTTCCATTAATTTTTTTAAGCCATTTTGGGCGCAAGAAAACAAAATTTTTATTCTTGGATGTTTTTCCATTCCGTCTTTTGTTAAAAATGAAGTACATGCTACTTGTATAGGATTATACATAAATTGTAAATCTGTTTTGTTAGATTTATAGAACAGACGACATATGGACTGAAAAGGTCCTGGTTCTTGTAAATAAATAACATTATTCTGTATTAATATTTTTGTCCCGACAGGTTTATTTCCGAGTATAGCTAATTTAATTATAACTGACAATGGGTCTAATAATACGGATTTTATATTTAAATTTTGATTATTTTCTGGTAAATTATTCGTGGTATTCATTTACATAATAATGTGAAAAGTTTTTATTATTTTTTGATTTATATTATTTTTGATTTATATTATTTTTGATTTATATTATTTTTGATTTATATTATTGTTTGATTGTATCTATAAATTCATTAACTAACTCTTGAGGTATGTTATCAAATTTTATTAAGATTTTATTTAACTCATATTGTTTATAATATTCGGCATTGTCAGCCATCTTTTTTTTAAAAAAATCTGGATCATCTATACATTTTTGGGATGTTTTCGGTCCACATTTTGGAAAAACAGAAGGGATATTATCACTTACATCACCCATAATAATTTTGATTTCCAAATCGTTTTGTGAATTTCCTGTTGAACTTTTACTTTCAGCTAAATTTTTATAAGCCAAATTATATAAAAACACATGGTCACTACTTAACTGTAAATAGTCTTTGTCGCTTGTAATAATATAAATTTTACATGAAGGATATATTCCAAGTAAATACTTTACTGATAGTGCGATACAATCGTCTGCTTCTAGTTTAGGGTGTTTTACAATAGCATGTGCTCCTCCTTTTTGAAAGAGTTCATCTTTATACACCATGTTAAAAAAGGGTTTTCCTTTAAAATTTTCATTTTCTCTATTCGCTTTATATTTTGGAAACAAATTCATTCTCCAAATATTTTCTCTTTTACAATCTTTTCCAACAATAATAAAAGGTTTAGTTTCTTTATCTAATTTTAATTTTTTTGGTATTGATAACAAGTTATCTAAAAATGTTTTTTTAAATTTTTCTACAAATATATCATTATTATATGGATCATCTAATATAATTTCTGGGTGCGCGTTATTTAACCACTGAATTGTAGCAAAATATCTATAGAAACAATAATAGCTCCCGTCTATAAATATGAACGTAGGTGTTTGGTTATTATCTTTTTCAAGTTGTGTAAATACATTATGCATTATATTATATTAAATAATTATTTAATTTGTTATTATAATATATATATAAATGAACCTAAAAAGACAATATATAATTTTGATTACTATAATACTTATTTGTATATATCATAAAATAATACAAAATAAATTAGAAAAGATATTTTTTGGAAAATATATAGGTTATAATAGTATAACAAAAAGGCCGTTACATATTTGTAAAAATAACTTTTATAAAAAATATGTTCACTGCTTAGGATTACCATCTGGTCATGCTGAAACTGTAACAATAGGATGTTGTTTATTGTATTTTTATAAAATAATATCTATACAGTTATGCTTATTATTTATATTTTTAGTGTCTTTGCAAAGAATTTTAACAAAAAAACACACCATTTTTCAAGTAATAGTTGGCATTATTCTTGGGTATATTTATTTTACAATATATAAAGTTTACAAATTAAGTATATATTCTTTTTTAATCGTGTTTTTTATAGCATTAATTATGATATCATATATTTATTCTGTAAGTTATTCTGTAAGTTATTCTGTAAGTTATTCTGTAAGTAGGTTCGCATGAAAAAGTTCGTTTATTACTTGTTCACTTATATCTTTGCAATTATTTTTGGTTAATGTATATGTTACTCCATGAGCCATTGCTATCGCAAGTTGTGTTTTTACAAAATCGTCACTTGGTCTAAACTGAACGTTTTTTGTTTGTACGCCCTTTAAATACTCATATAACTTACACAAAAACTCATATATTTGTTTTTGATTTCCTTTTGAAGGATTTTTTATACACCCATCAATAATTTCAGTTGTAAAATCTATAATATTTGCACGGACTTCGTGAGGTAAAAGGTTAATTGCATTTGTAGGTTCAATAAGCATAGAATTTAATAACTTTATAGCGGTTTCTTTTGGAGAGACATTAAATAAATTAAAAAGTATATCATACCATAATTCTTTAAAACTACTATTTATCTCATACATTATACCAAAATCAAAAACTCCTATTTTGTATTTGTATTTTTCATTACTATTTTCGTCTTTTATAAATAATATATTACCTGCATGTAAATCTCCATGTGCGAACCCGTGTATAACGGTTGTTACAATGCCGAATTTAACGACTTGCTTTGAAAATTGTTCGTAATCTTTTTCTTCAACTTCGTTAAGTTTCATACCATCAATAAATTCCATTACTATAAAATTCGAATACTTATCCGTAATTTCTTTATAAACTTCAGGTATAACTACATATTTTAAATTTTGACAGTTCTCCCTCATTTTAACGATATTTTGTACTTCTTTGGAAAAATTTGTTTGGTCTCTGATAATATAAATATTTTTTTTTATAATTTCGCTAATCTGGTACTTTTTAAATTGTGGTATTAAGTTAAATATATTTATAAAAAAATATAAATTTTCAATAGCTTCTTGTAATTTTGCGTCAATATTATTGCGTTTCATTTTGATTATGACTTTTTGTTGCGTATCTTTTTTGTAACCTTTAAATACAAGTGAAATCATTCCAGAATTGATTGGTTTTTCGTACATTCCGTTGTCCATATGAATGTTATATTCATTTCTTAAATATAAAAATTCTTCAAACCTAGTATCACTATAGTTCCAAGGCGCGTTATCTGTAAATTTAATTAACTCGTTATTTGTTTTTTCATCAATAAGTTGCTTATTTGACGCTATTGATTGAAATACCTTTACATATAAAATATTTATAGAAGCTAATTCATGGACTAGCCGTTTAATAAAATAATAATAATCTTTATAAATAAAATAAACTGTTAATTCTGTGCTTATCACGTAAAAAACTCTTAATAAAAATAAAATTCGGCTTAAAAATATATACATTTATATATTACAGTTTATCTTTTCTATAAATTGTTTTATACGTATAAATATTTTATGAATAATAGCACCCATTATTTTTTCAGCATAAGCAGGCATATTTAAATTATTTTCAAAAATAATGGTAACATTAAAATCAATTTTATGCGGTGTAATTATATCACATTTACAAATCATGTTTTTGATTTTTAGTAAAACCGCATCTGTCGGAATAAAATCAGGCTTATTGCTCGCTACTGTTTGCGATAAAAATGTAATGCTATCTTTTTCAATAATTTTTTTTATAAAAATATGTGAATATTTTTGAGGAATTCCTATATCTTCAAAAAAATGTTTTATAAGAAATATACAAGTAGCTTCATTATCGTTAATAATATCCATATCTATTTTTTCGTATATATCACCATTTAATTGATACATTAGTTTTATCAAGTTAAAGTCAATTATGTTAGGAAGAATAATATTTGTGTTTTCAATACTACAAATAGCGTTATATATATTTTCTGCGGTTTTTATGATTTGTAACCCTCCTTTTTCTAATATAACATTTGTATTCATTTACTTTTAGTTTGAATAATAAATGAATAAAAATAACGATTTAATTTATTTACCAATTTGTTAAATGCTTAAGTCCAGACCAAAAATCTTGTTGTTTTTGTTTCACTTTTTCAGTCTGTTTTGCATAATAAAATGCTAATGCAACAGATTCTTCATCTTTCAATTTATTCTTATGATACAGTTGTTTCATGGCCTCTTCCTTTTCCAACGGAGTTAAAGTAGTGGCGTCTCTATGGCGCCTATATTCATCTACATTTTGAAATTTCGGTATTTTGTTATAGTCTTCCTCCGTAACAGGAATTACTGATTCTACATACGCTTGTCTTAAATCTGTATAGCCCATTCCATCACTACTAAATAGCGAACCAGAAGTAAAATTACTATCATATGACATAAGAGATGTTCCTGCGCGTGAAGAAGCTGTTATTTCTGTAACCCCTTTATATTCTGTTAAGCTTTGCACAGTCTTCTTATGTTTATCCATCTCTTTAGACATATTGGCTTTTGATACGTTAGGTGTGAAAACAATATCTTCATCTGATTTTAGCCAATTACCATAACCAGTTTCTTGTGCGCTATCTTCCAATTTATGTTTATCAAATTGGTCATTAAACCATTTATTAAAATTTGAAGGGTCCTTAATTTTAGAATTTTTATCAAAAATCGTGTCGAGAATATCGGTTTGTGATTGAGTAAAATAATCGTTTTCGTCAAGCTTTTTTTTGGTTGTTTTATTTTGAAATTCATAAATTCCCTGTAATTTTTTGTATGCGTTTGCGAAAAAAATAAAATACTTTTCGTCAAGACGTGACTTGTCTGGGTGTGTTTTTAATACAATCTTTTTACATTCTTTCATTACATTTTCATTTAAACTATTATTTTTTAGTCCAAATAATTTAAAAAGATCTTCGCGTGAGTAGTTTTCAATATTTAAATCTATATTGTTATATGATGTGTTGTCATATGTTGAAGGAACAAAAGTAGCTTCTTCTTTCGAGTGAAATGGGTTTAATCCTTCAAAAGGATCTGCCTTATATTCATTTTCACCTTGTGTAATTCTTACGCCTATTGCTTTGTTTTGACTTTTAAGTTTATTATAAAAATCTACCTGGTCTGTATTTTCACAAGAAGGCGTTTCATGTATTTTTATGCCAATTTTCGGACAAATATTTTTATGTTTGTCATGTTTGCCGTTCATTATTAAATATTAAAATAATATTATATTTAATATTATTTTAATCTAAATTATAAAAAAAATACTAATAAAAAGAACACTTACATTATATTATAATGGTTCCAATTGATATTGTAAATAAAATATTACTTTATGTCAGTGAAATAAATGATAACATTATTATAACTCAATATCACCCAATTACAAATAAAAAATACTATAAAATAAATTTAAATTCTGATTTATTATGGAAAATAAAATCGACACTTATAATGAAAAGAATTTATCCAATTCGCGATGGAAATTTTTGTAATAAAAATAACATAAATCTTTATAAATTTGGGATACCTCATTACGAGAAACAATTAAGGAATAATAAAATTTCTTAAATATTATAATTGTTATTATAATTGTTATTATAATTGTCCTAAGATATAATATAAATGAAAGCGCTTAGAATGGATCTAGTATTTTCATATTGGATATATTTATGGTACATATTATACGCGTTTAAATTTATAAAGTATAGTCCAAAACTAGCATTAACAATAGGACTAATAGATAATATAGTTATGCTGTTCCTCATGATACATTTTGGTTCAAGTAAAAAAACAATAGTCACATTTATAATTGTAAACACATTAATAAAAATTGTGCCACTTTATTATTTGAGAGCGGAACGTATCAAAGTAAAAGATCTGCTATTTACATGTGTTTTATTTGCGGTATTCGTGTTATGGTTACATATAAATAGACAAAGTTTAATAGGTAATTTAAAATTAGTACATGATTCACTATTATATAATAAAAACAAAACGCCAATTATGAGTTTATTAGCGAAAATAGAAAAAAATTTTAAAAACTTACTTATTTTATAAAAAAATAAATAATTGTAAAAAAATAATGATATAAATAGATAATTATACTCATATAAATGGTGTATTTTAAAATACTTTTAATATGCGGAATGTTTTTTACAATGAAAAATGCTGACGGGTTGTTAACAAAAATAAGAAACAGAGTAATTTCAACAAAATTAAACAATAAAAGTCCGTTTGCACGCAAATATTACGAACAGTACCTACAAAAAAATCATACAAATGAAGTTAATGATATAAATTTACAAAAAAATGGTTATAAAAAATATCCTTTAACTAGGCCTGATTTTGCAGAAAAAATTCGCCGTTTGAATTCAAAAAATACAACAATACAAAATAATAGTATTTTAGGTTTAGATGACGATTTTGAAGACGATGATTTTGAAGATAAAAATAAACAAAATGAAAAAAATGAAAATATGCCAAGACTACATATAGTACTAAACAAGTCTCAATTCTTAAAATCATTGGGTATAAATATAGAAAACGAACCCAGTAGTGAATTTGGTCCTGAGACAGAAACCGAAAATCAATTCAAAAGAGACTATGAAGAAAATAGAGATAGAGATAGAGCGAATTATATTGAAAAAGAAAATATGAAATCAAAGAATTTCGAAGTAACTAATAATTTTAATATATTTTTTAAAGACGTTGGCGGATACGATAATGTTAAAAAAGAGTTAGAACAATGTATCGATATTTTAAAAAATTATAAAAAATACATGAAGTATAACGTAAGAATTCCAAAAGGGTTAGTTCTAGAAGGACCCCCTGGAACAGGTAAAACTTTGTTAGCAAAAGCACTCGCAGGAGAATCAAAGTGTAATTTTATTCCTGTTTCTGGCTCAGATTTTCAAGAAAAATACGTTGGTGTTGGCTCTACAAGAATAAAAGAGTTATTTACGCTAGCTAAAAAAAATGTACCATGTATTATTTTCATTGATGAGGTCGATGCATTAGGAAGAAAAAGGTCAGGCGACGGCGAAAGTTCGTCAAGTGAGAGAGATAACACTCTAAATGCTTTATTAGTTGAGTTAGATGGATTTAAAAATAACACTGGTATTTTTCTCGTGGCTGCTACAAATCGTATAGACCTATTAGATGCAGCCTTAATAAGACCAGGTAGAATAGATAAAAAAATATATATTGGACTTCCCGATAGTTCTACACGTAAAGCAATCATTAATATACATATAAATGGTAAACCATACTGCGATAAAATAGGAATTGATGATTTGGTTGAAATTACAGAAGGACTAACAGGTGCACAAATCGAAAATCTATTAAATGAGGCAATGTTAAATGCTTTAAGATGTAATAATACGCAATTTTGTTTCAAAGATTTTGATTTTGTGATGAACAAAATGATGGCGGGATGGCAACCGACAGAACACGAATTTACTACAGATATAATAGACCATATAGCTATACATGAGATGGGTCATGCTATTGTTGGTTTTCTCTCTAAATTCCATTCTAAGATGTCAAAGGTTGTGATAAATTTGTCTTCACCCAATAGCCCAGGCTATACTGTATTTAAAAGTTCTACATCAAATATTTATACGAGAGAGGCGTTATTCGAACATTTGATGATTTTGTTATCAGGAAGAATTGCTGAAGAAGTGTTTTATAATGTGAGCGTTACAACAGGTGCAATAAATGATTTTGAAGAGGCATTAAAACTAGCTGAGAGAATGGTTGTTTATTATGGTATGGGAACGAATATAATATATCCAAGTTTGAGTGAAAAATATAAAGAATTGATAGATAATGATGTTATTGATTTAATAAACAATGCTTATAATTACGCTGAAATTATAATAATGCATAGTAAAGATTTAATATTTGAGACCTCTGAAATTTTGAAGAGAGATAAAATTTTAAAAGCTGATAAAATTGAACAGTTAATAAATAACAAGTATAAATACTTGCTTGATTTAAAAATAGAATTTGATTAGATTTTTTAGAAAAAAATATTATTTTATATTTATTATATATTTATTAGTTAAATATATAATAAAATAAATTAGAACATAATATATAATGTGCGGCATATTTGGAATAGTTACAAATAAAAATGAAGATATTTATAATTTAATTATTAATGGTTTAAAACAATTACAAAATAGAGGATACGATTCTGCGGGACTATCTGTAATAGAAAATGGAACATTAAAAATTCATAAATTTGCTTCTACTGATACACAAGACGCTCTAGCAAAATTACAAAATTTAAATTTAACGTCACAAGAAAAAATAACTATAGGTATAGGTCATAACAGATGGGCTACTCATGGAATAAAAAACGATATTAACTCTCATCCTCATTTATCAAATAATAAAAATTTTGTTATAGTACATAATGGTATAATAGAAAATTATAATGAATTGAAGGAACACCTAATAAAACATGAATATAAATTTTATTCACAAACAGATACAGAAGTAATAATAAATTTAATAGAATATAATTTTGCTCTTACGAAGAATGTGTTTCTTTCAATTCAAAACACGATTTATGAATTAAAAGGGACATACGGTTTATTAATTATGTGTTTGCATGAGCCTAATAAATTATTTTGTGTAAGAAATGGTTCACCTTTATTGATTGGAAAGAATAAAGATTTTGTTATTATTACTTCAGAACAAAGTGGGTTTTGTGGCATGATGAATAACTATATAACATTAAATAATGATGATATATGTACCATAGAAAAACAGAAAAATAGCATAAGTGTCGAAACAACATGTAAGTATGCCGAAAAAAATGTATCATTAATAGCAACAGAAACATCTCCTTATCCATATGTACACTGGACACTAAAAGAAATAAATGAGCAACCTAATACAGTAATAAATGCTATTAACAGAGGTGGTAGAATAAAAAATGGATCGGAAGTTAAACTTGGTGGTCTAGAGAGAAATATAGATTTACTGAAGAATATTAACAATATTATAATATTAGGTTGCGGGACATCATATTTTGCAGGATTATATGGTATGTATTTTTTTAAACAAATATGTAATTTCAATACAGTACAAGTGTTTGATGGCGCCGAATTACAAGATTACGATATTCCGAAAATAGGTAATACAGCATTTATTTTAATCTCTCAATCTGGTGAAACGAAAGATTTACATAGATGTATTCAAATTGCAAAAACAAATAATATAACAACAATCGGAATAATTAATATGGTTGACTCATTAGTAGCGAGAGAAGTAGACTGCGGAATTTATTGTAATGCTGGTAAAGAAGTTGGTGTAGCTTCTACAAAAGCATTTACAAGTCAAGTAGTATGTTTATCTATGGCTGCAGTGTGGTTTTCTACAATACAGGGAATTAATGAAAAAAAAAGAGAAAAAATAATGAATGATTTAAATAATTTGGCAAAAGACGTACAAGTTACGATAGACGAATGTAAAGATTTAGTAATGAAATTGGCTGAAAAAATGACAAATGCATCTAATCTATTTTTATTGGGTAAAGGGAGCGATGACTGTATTGCTAAAGAAGGTTCTCTAAAAATAAAAGAAATGTCATATATACATTCTGAAGGATATTCAGCAAGTTCATTAAAACATGGTCCTTTTTCTCTCCTTGACGAAAAATTTCCTGTAATCATTTTAAATCTTGATATAGAACATCGCGCAAAAATATTAAATTGTTGTCAAGAAGTAAATTCAAGAAACTCTCCAATTATATTTATAACAAATGATAAGACTATAAAAAATGAATTATCATGTGATACTATTTATGTTTCAGAAAATAAAACATACGCTTCTTTACTAGGTCTAATTCCTATTCAGTTATTATCTTATTACTTATCTGTTAACAAAGGTATTAATCCAGATAAACCTAAGAATTTAGCAAAAGTAGTTACGGTAGAATAAATTATTATTTTTAAATATCTAATGAAACTGTATTGCTAGCTGACTTCTTACGGCGTCCACTACGTTTTGGCATATTTCCTTCTGATTGAAGTTCTTTTAGGTCGCTAATACTTATTGTGCTATTGTCGTTAGCATTATTCATATTTGTAGGAGACATTTGTGGTTGTTGCTGTGGTTCTTGAATATTTATAGTTTTGGTTTTTAGTCCAGAGAGAATATCTGATATATCGCTTGGACCTTTCATTTCAGGACGTTGTGTTTGTTGTTGTCTTCTACTGGTTCTTTCTTGAAAATCAGGGCGTTCAAAGTTCTCTCTAAGACTAATTCCATCATCTGTAAAATTACTGCGACTATAATTTAAATCTGGTCTAGTAGCATAATTATTATTACCAGGTCTTACTGACGGTGGTGGAATAGAGTTCGGACCCTGAGTAGCTAATGGAGGAGGTGGACCCATGCCTTGTGGAACTTGAACTTCTGGGTTCATTAGGCCTGTCATAAATCCAGAAAATCCTGGACTTGATTGTGCCATTGAATTTACTGCTGCATTTTGGAAAGAACGCATTAAGTCTGGATTTTGGCGTAAAATATCATCCATTCCTGGCATTGCGGATTTAAACATAGTATTTGTCATGTGAACCATCATAGCACTACCTCCTAATTGAAAAAGGAGTTTTAATTCCGGCGCCATAGATGCCTTACTTTTATATTTTTCGTGTAATTCTGAAAAAATCTCGTCATAGTCGTTTAGGTTTTCGTTTATTTGGTCGCTCCAGCCGTCTAATTTAATATCGAACGGGTCAAACTTGTTATTTAAAAATTCAATTCCATTAATAACAGCCATTAACATATTGCCCTGAAATTTAACTGAATTTTGCTTAGATTTCTCTTCCATAATTGTCTCATATTCACCTATCATTTCTTGAAGTGAAGTCTCCATCGTGTATTTTTTAGATAATTCTACTCCTTTTTTTTCTAGGGTCTCAAGTTTTCTTAAATATTTAAATTTTTCTCTCAACATGTCTTCTTTGTTTAATTTTGGTTCCATAGAGATATTTCTATCTGGATTAATAGGAATATTATTGAATTTAGAAAAACCGTCCCATGTTTTTGTTTCGTTTTCTGTTTGTGCGGTTGATTCTCCAATTGTATTATCATTAAATCTGACAGACTGTTTTTCTTCATAAACAGAACTTGGAGAATTGAATAAATCAGACTTAGGATTAAAAGAACTAAAAGAACTGGTCGGAATGTCTTCCACTAAATTATTCAAGTCATTTTCTAAATCGTTTAAATCATCTAAATTAATGTCACTACTGCTTTTTCTATTATCTTTAACTTTATCATTCATTAAAAGTTCTATACCTCCGCCAAAATTTGTTTTAGATGTATTTTCCCAACTATCATTCAAGTCAAGCTCAGTAATTTCTATTATGTCAGACATTATTAATAATTAATTAGAACATTTAATTTTAAGTAATACGAATTAAAATATATATTATTTATTTTTAATTTATTAAATTTAATAAATTAAAAATATTATAATTATTTATAAACTTATTATTCATTTATTTCTGTAAATTTAAAATATATATACCCATCTTCGCTCTCTGAATAAAGTTTTTTACAATTAATTTCAACAATTTGGCAATCATCTACATATAATTTATCGTTTAATGCATCTAAAACAAATTTTACCATGTTATCTAAATCTTTGTTATTAACATTATGTTTTGGAGAAGTATCTTTTAATATATTTATGTTTTTGCCTGTTTTATAATGTGATTTTGGTCTTTTACAATAAAAATATAAAATACATTGTATTGGCTTTTGCATTTTTTCTGTAGGCAAATTATCAATTAATTTTATAAAGTCGTCTTTTTCTTTTTTAGATGGGTCATATGTTCCGCCGAATTTCCTATGTCTATGACGTTTTAAGCTAACTGGTTCAAAATGTATTGTTTTTTCAAAAATCATTGCTATTTATTTTATAGTGTATTATTTTTAAATTGTTATTTTTTATGCCTTTATTTATTTTTGAATTTTGTAGTTATCAGGATTAACCGTTGGAGCTATTAGCCTAGAATTTAGTTGTTCTCTACTTATGTAAGGATTTTTTAGGTCGCTGTTACAGTAACCGAAACCTGGTCTACTAGTGTCAAAAGATGATTTAAACATATATGGAACATTACTGGAAGGTGTATTACCTGTTTGGACATGTGGGTCTAAACCTAAATCGTAGCATGCTTCAGCATTATTATATTTCATTATTTTTAAAGCGTTTTGTTGTAAATATTGTCTATAATTCCAATTAGTAGTTATACCTTCTTGATTTTGTATTCTCTCATTTACTAAAGCGTCTGGTTGCCAAGAAGAATAATTTCTTCCATCATTCATAATTGGTGGAAAATTAAAATGAATATTATTTGACCCTGAATAACAAGTGCCCCAACTCATATTATATAATTATAAGATATAATTTTATAATAAAAAATCGTGATTATTCAACTCCTAGTAACTTAAGTATTTCGTTTTTTTTTAATTTAGAAGTGTCTGTGCTTAATAAACCCTTTTCAACTACAATGTTTCTAAGTTTATTGATAGGAAGTTTTTTATAATCTAGAGTTTCTCCATTTTCCTCTAAATTAATATTAATTGTTTTTAATTCTGTGTTTATTTCATGTATTTCTATTGGCTTACTCTCATTTATTTCTAATACATCAGCAGATAGTAAAATGTTACCTCCCTCATTTACCAAATTATTATTTGTTATGTTTTCGTTTATAAAACTATCAACTGTTTCAGACGTAAGTATTATTTCGGAACTATTATATTCTATATCATCTATAGCATCTAAATTATTTATATTTAAATCTGTAAGTTCTTCGTCAAATTTTAATATTTTTATATCATCATTTTTAGAGAAATTAATTTTTACATGTTTTTCGTGATCGTCATTATTGCCATTATTGTCATCATCATCGATATTATCACTTTCGTCATCATCATTATTGGTCTCATCATCGTCATCGTCATCATTATTGGTCTCATCATCGTCATCGTCATCATTATTGGTCTCATCATCGTCATCGTCATCATTATTGATCTCATTATCATCACCTTCTTCATCATCTTCTTCGTCTTCTCTGTCATCATATTCGCTTTCATCATCAGAAACGTTAATTAAATTATTCTTAGTACTATTTAAAGGATTTTCTAAATTATTTGAAGGATAGTAAAAAAGAGGAACGCCTGCGCCTCCTTTTGTTGCATGTTGTTTTAATTCGTGACTAATCACATTAAATTCTTCAGCTAAAGAAGAAACTAAACTTAACATAGATGCAATTTTATGATTTTGTTCTCTTAATTTGCTTTCAAAATAAACGACTAATAATGCAGTCACGAGTAATATTATTGCTAAAAATAAAAAAAATGTAGGATTAAATAAATCAAACAATAAAGCCATTATATTACAAAAAGATTATATAAATAAATCAAATAACTAACGAATAAATTTAATTTATTTTTTGTTGTGTTTTTTTGTGCTATGTATGATTTCTTTAGGATAATTCATTTCTGTCAATATATCTATTCCACCTTTAACATCAGATATGCCATCTTTTAACGTATACATATATTTTATACGCCCGTCTTTTTTATCTGTAACCATATGTTTGTTTATTATGTTAGGATTTTTTTTTAGATTTTTACATACTTTTATAAAATGTGTAGTTAATAAACAAGATACTTTTTTACGTTTTGTTAAGTATTTCATAAACGCAACGGCACTTAATTCGGCTTCTTCGGGATTTGTTCCTGAATACAATTCATCAAACACACAAAAATGTGTATCATCATCGTAAGTGTTAATGTTATCTATAATTTCTTTACATCGTCGTGCTTCTGCTTGAAATAAACTATCACGACCAGATGTGTCTGGAATATTTAGATAGCAATGTATATGTTTATAGGGTTTAAGTTTTGCTGAGCTATAAAATCCACACCCAAATTGTTGTGTAAGTATTATATTTATAAGTGTAGATTTTAAAACAGTAGTTTTTCCTGAAGCATTTGGTCCTGTTATTATTATATTTTTTTTCAATTTGATTGTGTTTTTTACTGGATTATTATTTTTAAGACAAGCATAATAACTATTGCTTATTACATTCTTTTTATTTTCTTCAATAAAAACAGCAAGGTTTATTTTTCTCTCTATTATATTATTTTGAAGTCCTTCGATACAATCAATATATCCATTGAAGCCAAAAGAATACATAATAGCTTCTTCATATTCTTTATCATTATGCAATTCATAAAAATATTTTAATACATTACCGATTTGAGACAATTTTGTTATATTAAATAAGTTATAATCTGTTATTTTGTCAAGTTTTTCTTTTATATTTTTTAGTAAATCCATTTTGATTACAAGGTTATTATTAAAATCGGAATGTGTTAATAACTCGCCTGAGTAATTCATATAATTACGCATACTCGATAATGTATAGTCTACATATACTCTTATTTCCTTAAAATAATTATGGATATTTATCATATTTGTATGAAACCTTACACAAACCATAATATTTTGATAAATCGAATACAAGTATAAAGCAGCAGAAACTATTATATAAATTCTCTCTTGGAACTGTATATCAAAAAAATTTGTCGTAAATAGTTTGCCTATTGCGTTTTGCTGTGCTACTATTTTAAGAATTAAAATGTATTGCGAAATTGTTAAGTCCATTCCCTTTAATTTTATAATTAAAAAAGGTATTATCATTATTACTATTGGCATTAGTAGAGAGAAAATCGGAGAAAATAAATTATACAAACTTATGAACTGTAAAAATAATATAGAACTATTTAGAAATTCTACTTTTTCCCACTCAACATAACAATATTTTTCTTTAAACCCATTTTCTATTTTTAATTCCTTCCATATATCAAGTATATTTTTATAATTCGGTGAGTACTTGGTGTACTTATTGTCTAGCCTTTTATATTCTTTTAATAGTTGTTGGTTTTCTTTTAAAAAATGTACATCAGTAGTGTAATATTTCGCTGTTTGGCTTATAATTTGTTTTGATATATCATTTTCGTTATCAAAATAAAACGTGTAAATAGGATTACATGACTGATCGATTGTTGTAGTAAGCTCTAAATCATTTATAATACTTTTATTAAGTTCTACTTTATCCTTATTATAAAAAATTGGTAATTTAAAATAATTGTTTGTATCATTTTTTTTACTTAATTCTTCATCTGAGTTCATTATATAAAAAATAAGAAATATAATGAATTTTTTTTACGCACAAAAATATATTTTTATTTTCTATCTTTATACGCTGTGTAAAAAACTTAAATCCGCAGGCATTTCTTCAATTTTACAAGAATAGTGTTGCTCTATTTCTTTTATTTTGGCGACGTCGCGACGTGTAATAAAGTTGATACCTACACCCTTTCTACCCCATCTACCACTTCTACCTATTCTATGTAAGTATGTGTTTACACACTTTGGAACATCGAAATTAATAACTATACTAACTTGCTGAATATCTATTCCTCGTGATGTTACATTTGTAGAAATCAATACACGATAAAGACCAGTCTTAAATCCTTGAAATGACGCGTACCTAGAAGGTTTATCCATATCACTGTGAATACAACAAACTGGAAATCCGTCTTCTTTCATAGCTTCAAATAAATCCTTTACACGATTTACGCTATTACAATAAATAATACACTGCGAAACGGATATATAAGAAAATAAATCTTTAAGTGTATTGTATTTTTCTCTGTCATCATCTATCGCAATAAATAACTGTTTAATACCATCAAGTGTTAACTCTTCTGGTTTTACAGATATCTTAATAGGATTGCGCATAATGGATTTTACAACTTGATGTAAACTATCTGGTAAAGTAGCACTAAATAATGCTATCTGTACATTATCATTAAAATATTGAAAAATACTATAAACTTGGTCTTTAAACCCAGATGATAACATTTCGTCAGCCTCATCAAGAATTGCAATTTTAACCTCTTTTCCGTTTATTTTTCCACGACGCATCATGTCAAAAACTCGTCCAGGACATCCACAAACGACATGTGGTGTTTTCTTATTTGAAAAACTACTTATTTCCTCTACGACAGAGCCACCAAATAAAGTTTGGACACGTAATCCCTTTAATAGTTGTCCGATTGCAATAAATACTTCTGACGTTTGGATTGCTAATTCTTTAGTAGGAGATAATACCAAAATTTGTGTTTCATTTAGCTGTGTGTTTACATTTGATAGTGAACCGATAGTAAAAGTAGCCGTTTTACCAGTTCCAGATTGCGCTTGACCTATAACATCTCTACCTTCTTGTATCGGTTTTATTGCTTTTTTTTGAATTGGGCTCGGTTTTTCATAACCGTTTGTATATATTCCTCTCAACAGTTCATTGCTTAAATTTAAGTCGTCCCATGTATCTATTTCATATGACGTATCGTAATTAGAATTATCCTCTTTTTCGTTTTTAAGTTCTGACATATTATAGTATATTATTGTTAATATCTATTTAAGTTTATTTTAGTTTATTATAATTTTATTATAAACTTTATTATAAACTTTATTATAATATTTAAAAAAAAATTGATATAAACGTAACGTCATATTAAATTGCAACAAACAAAATGACAACATCCAATTTAATTTATTCTCTTGACACAATTAACAGCATAATTTTTCAGGGTTTTAATTATACTTTACCTGAAAATACGTTAAAAACTATTTCTGAAATAGCATTGCAAGTTGGTGCACCGAATTATGTAAAAACACCTGTATTTCAAAAGAAAGAAAATCCTATTAAACCAGACATAAATACGTCGTCGTATCAAAAAGAAAATTTTAAAAAGAAAAAAACTAAAGCTATGGAAATATCTAATGATAACGAATGGGAAAATATTAAAAGTTCAACATTAGCATTTCATTCAACGAAAAATGAAGAAAAAGATGGTATAAATTTGCAAATAAATAATATAAAAACGTATTTAAATAAATTAACCGATAAAAATTATATTGATATTCGTAATAAGGTTGTAGAGCTTGTTGACAAGTTAATTGATGAAAATATAGTTCTAGAAGATTTGTCTCGTGTTAGTTGTCTTATATTTGATATAGCATCGACTAACCGGTTTTATTCTAAACTTTATGCTGACTTATACTCAGATTTATATACAAAATACGAAATAATTAGAACTGTATTTGATAGTAATTTTGAAAAATTTACAGACTTATTTATTGTTATTGAGTATGTAGACCCTGATGAAAATTACGATAAGTTTTGTGAAATAAATAAAAAGAATGAAAAACGAAAGGCGATTTCTGCTTTTTATATGAATTTGCTGTCAAATAAAATTATTTCTGTAGAAAAGGTTATGTTTATAACTAAAAATTTATTAGAACAAATTTATAATTTTATTTTACAAGACAACAAAAAAAATGAAGTAGATGAGCTTACTGAAAATATATCTATATTATATAAAAAAGATATTTATCTAGATTACAAAGGAAAAATGGATTTTAAAATTGGCGAACACTCTATAAATGATATTGTTGAAAAAATAGCTAATAGTAAAGTAAAAGATTACAAAAGTTTAACAAATAAGTCGCTATTCAAGTTTATGGATATGATTGATATGTAAAATTTAACAAATTAACAAATTATTATATAAAAACATATTTAAAAAAATATTATATACAAATTTAAAATGGACAATATTTTTTTTTCAGTAACAGAAAACGATGGATCAGATGATGAAAAAAAAATGTTTGATTTAAATAAGTTATTAAATGATTTAAATGATTTAAATATTTTGAATGATAAAAAGACGATGGATGAAGATATAATCGTATCAAAAATAATAGATTATGCAGAAAATTATACCGTAAAAGAGTTGTTAGTTATTTGTGATTATTATGGTATTGCAAAAGGACTAAAACAACATAAATGTATTAAAGGCGAAATAGTTCATACACTAGTTATTTTTGAAGTAAATCCTATGAACATTGACATAGTATTAAAAAGGCAAAATTTTTGGTTTTACATGGATGAACTTAAAAAGGATAAGTTTATGAAAAAACATATTATATGGTGAAAATAAGGTGAAAAATGAGGATTTATTCAAAATAAATACAAATTCGTTTTATATTTAATATTTTAACTGGTGCAAAATGTTAAATATAAAATATTATAATAAAATATAAATATGGTTTTATCAAAGTTAGATAATAATATTAGTTATCCAGAATTAAAAAGTGTCGATCCAGGTGATTTAAAAATGGAAGCAAATTTATACCAGCTTGAAATAAAAGATGTTGACGTTATTATTGCTGTTGGTAATGCAAAAAATACATTTGAAGAAGAAAATATACTTTATTTTCCTATATATTTAGTTAAATTTAATAATAAAGTAATCCAGATTGGAGTATACGAAATAAAAGCATCAGATTATTTAAGTTATTTGGATGATTACAGTAACTTAGACGTAGAAAAGATGGGTGAACCATTAATTTACTCGTTTGCAACGAAAGAAATGCTTAGCAGGTTAAGATTAGAACCAGATGTTCCGTTAAAACGTGTTGAAAATGTGGATAAAGAAGAGGGTGAGTTATCGGAAGACGATAGTGACAACGAAGACGATGATAAAAGTGTAAAAAGTCGAGACGATATATATAATGAATACTATGAAATTCCAGAAGAGCGCAAAGACATTTTTATTTTAACAAAAGGCGTGCCTATTCCTGCAGAGCTTAAAGAAGAAACGCAAATTATTGCAAAGGATTATAGAGATAAATATCATGAAACTCCGTCTGATACCTGGGTTGAAAAATTTATGAAAAATTCCAACTACGACATAATAGATAACGAAGGTGGTGGTGATTGTTTATTTGCTACCATAAGAGACGCATTTTCAAGTATAGCGCAACAAACATCAGTAACTAAAATTAGAAAGAAATTGGCAAGTGAAATAACAGAAGACATTTTTTTAAATTATAGAGAACAGTTTAATATGTATAAAACTGCAATAGAAAAGGACACAACTGAGATTAAAACATTAGAAAATGAGTATATAACTTTACAAAAGCGATTTGTTGATATTTTAGACAGAAATGAAAAAAAGCTTATTTCAGAGCAAGCGAAAAAAGTGAAGGCTGAGCATGAGAAAATTGCCAAAGAGCGAAAAATTACATTAAAAATACTCGACGAATTTAAGTTCATGAAAAATGTAGATACACTTGAAAAATTTAAAACGAAAATTAAATCTTGCGAGTTCTGGGCAGATACTTGGGCGATTTCTACATTAGAAAGAATTTTAAATATTAAATTTATCATCTTATCTAGTGATAACTATACAAATGGAGATGTAAAAAATGTTATTCAATGTGGTCAATTAAATGACAAATTATTAGAAAATAAAGGAATATTTAAACCCGAATTTTATATTATAATAGATCACACAGGCGATCATTATAAGGTTATATCTTATAAGAAAAAGATGATATTTAAATTTAAAGAAATCCCTTATGATATAAAAAAAATGATTGTAGATAAATGTTTAGAAAAAAACGCAGGACCCTTTTCTATTATACCTGATTTTTTAAAATTTAAAGCTGGATTTAAAAAGGCTGTAATTAAAGAAGCACAATACGAAGATTTGAGCGAAAGTAAATTAAAGGGGTTATATGACGATGAAATTGTTTTTTTGGTTTACTCAAAATCAAATGACAAACCTCTTCCTGGAAAAGGATCCGGAGAGAAAATACCCAATGAGAAATTAAAGGATTTTACAGAGTTAGCATCTATACCACAGTGGAGAAAGAAACTTGCAAATTCATGGGTCCAACCTTTTTCTTTAGATAATCATCAATGGTCTTCAGTAGAACATTATTATCAGGCTTCAAAATTTAAAAAAGAACATCCTGAGTTTTATTTGAGTTTCTCTCTAGATGCAGGAACAGAACTTTCAAAAAACCCTGAGTTAGCGAAGGCAGCGGGGAGTAAGTCGGGTAAATTTAAGGGTGAACTTTTGCGACCTTTTGAAGTAAAAGTAGATGCGGATTTTTTTGGGAGAAGAGAAAAAAAAGAAGTATATGCCGCACAATATGCTAAATTTACACAAAATGAAGACTTAAAAAAACTTTTATCAGCAACTGGACATGCAAAAATAACGCATTATGTTCGAGGTGCGCCTGCTACTATATATGATGATTTAATGCTTATTCGTGACAAAATATCGCGTGGCCTAATATAAGTATTTTTATTTTTTTCTATGTGTAATATATATAAACTCTTATAATGTCAGATGCCGCAAATAAAATAAAATCTAAAAACAGAAAAAAGCGGTATACATTTCCTAATGAGAATGAACTTGATGCATTTGGCAGTAACAATATAAAACCAAAACGGCGTCATTCTATTCAATTTACGACTGAAGACGAGCTCTTTAATTATAATGAAAAACACCTCATTATAACAAAAAATGACGATGGAGTGAAAAAAGAAATAATTATAAAAAAATATACTAAAGTTCACCCAATTATAGATGATGAAAATATAGAAAATATTCCTTATAAAAGTGTACATGATGAGACAAATAAAAATAATTCTGCACTGACAAATAAAGTACGAGACGTTTTATACAAAATTGCAATTAAAATATTATGTTATATTGGAATATTTTCTTGTATTGCGATATAATTTTTATATGTGATGTACCGTAAATGGGAAAATATGTAAAAAAATAAAATAATATAATATAGTAAA
>Ga0114980_10000106_pt1 | contig 54035 bp, 52 predicted proteins | sample S_140806_EF_Meta_FD_87018 | JGI IMG/M metagenome (GOLD analysis project Ga0114980, IMG submission 87018) | Freshwater microbial communities from Lake Simoncouche, Canada to study carbon cycling - S_140806_EF_MetaG | ecosystem: Environmental > Aquatic > Freshwater > Lake | place: Lake...
TAACTCACATTCTCTTCATTGAGATGTAATGCATTGTTGCGTGGAATGAAAATGGACTTGTTTGCAAACTCATGGAAGTATTCGTTAATACGACTTCCATTTAATTTCGGGGAGATGAGTAAAGATCGTTCTTCGGAGATACTAATTGCTCCGCGATCTAAAGCCCAGTGATGAATCTTGCACAAGGCAATGCCGTTGGTTACATGATCATCTCCGAAATGCTGAATGGGTTTAACATGACAAGCATCTATGCCAATGAGCGCATCGCCCAAGCGAATCGATTGGCCGCAAATGGCGCACTGTCGCTCATAACTATCCAGTACTTCTTCCACAAACAATCGGCCTCTGCGTTGTTTTTGAACTTCTTGAATAATGGTTTCGTTCATGATGCTTTCCAAACCTAGATCGCGAAGCAAGTCTTCGCGATATGCTTCTGGCCAGAATTCATTCAACAGTTGCCAAACCAAATCTTTTGCTTGCTGAACATTTTGAAGATAGCTAAAGAAATTGTCTTCAAATTTTGCAACAGATTCTAGCGCTTCAGCGCGAGTTACAGAATCTGGGTTTTTAAGCATACTTCTGTCTAAGGAGCATTTCCATAAAGCAGGACTGCTTCCTAAATACACAAACGGATATTCGGGTTTCAGGGACTTCGTGTTCTTCAGGCCGTACCTGCTTAATAATAATTTCAAATGCTCTTCAATGTCTCTGAATTTGAATTCATTCTTATTTCCGTTTATTACATCGGCAATAGTAAGCAATAGGAGCAAAGGCTTGTGTAACGAAACAACAGCGCCTTTTTTGTTGACTTTGATTTTTGCTAATTCTTCAGAGTAGTTGAACATGGGGTAAATTTAGTAATTAAAGATTCTACCCAACCCCCAACTTCTTGCCTTCTTCCAACAGCAAAGCAGGAGGAGCAGTTTCAATGCGCCAAGTAATGCTCATAGGTTTGCGTCCTTCGTGTTGAATGTAGTGAAGCTTGCCGCAAAATACAAAGCCCATGGTAACACCGTTCTCGTCGAAGGAAGATTCACGGACGAACAAGAGAATGTCTTTGCTATTCGAGCGCTGGTGGATATACGATTGTCCAACCGGACTCTCAGGTGAGGTGCTGTTCTGACTCTGCCAATGAAACAGCTGGTCGTTTATGAAATAGTCATGATACATTGTACTCGCGTTAAACTTGCCGTCGCTCTTGTACAACGTAACAAACAACAACTCGGTGTTGAAGTCCTTGATACGGTATACACCTTCGCGACTGCTCGCTTGCTTGTCTAACGAACTCTCTGAAAACGCTGCCAAGATCTGATTACGTGTAAATCTTCCATGAAGCATTAACGCATGTGGAAGCTTCAATGAAATAGACTTTTCAATGCACTCTACTTTTTCCAAACGATAGGACAAATATTCAATCGCTTCTTCTTTAATGTCAACATCTGAGAAATGAGCGAGGAGCAAATTCTTCAATTCTCTGGCAGTCTTCACTTGCGGAGCTGCATCGAATAAATCTATATAGAGCATGAGCATTTGCTGCTCAACTTTCAATTCAGTTTCGTTAATGGGTTCCCCAGAAATAAATTTCAAAATAAATTCAAAATAACTTTTGGAGTCAGATCCTAACCAAGTGTTACCAAATGTTCGTGCAAGCTTTTCGCTGAATTCATTTCGAACAAAATCTTTCGCTTCTAATTTATTTTTCAATTCGAAAAACAATTGCTTCGATTTGTATAGGGCATACAATTCAATACCCATGTACTCGCAAAAATTCTTCAATGTAAACGGAACGTCATAATCCTGCTTGAACCGTTCCATGGCTTTCAAAAGCGATTTCTCACCGGCACCATAGGCGTTCTGAATGTTTCGCAGAATTGTTTCTTTCGCAGTTTCTTCCAGTGTAATGGAACATCCCAAAGGCAGGTGAGGGAAGTCGTTCAAGAGCTCTTCCTTCACTTTGGTATGCGTCTTTCCCAACATAGCTCTGAACTTATGCTCGAAGCTATATTCGGCATGCTGCTGTCCCACGAAATCTAAAACCGTTAGACATGTTTTGTCTTCATGCAAACGCAATCCTCTTCCAAGCTGCTGAAGAAATACAGTTAAACTTTCAGTCGGACGTAAAAACAAGAGCGTATCAATCTCAGGAATGTCAACCCCTTCATTGAAAAGGTCAACCACAAACAAATAATTGATTACACCTTTTCTTAATTGCTGAACCAAAACCTTCCGGTCTTCACCGTTATCTGAATGCAGGTAAGCTGCTTTCAATCCTTTGGCCTGAAATTCCTTCGCCATGAATTCAGCATGCTTCTTTGAAACGCAATAGCCAAGCGCTTTCACAGCATGAAAATCGCCTAAGTATTTTTGACAGTTTCGAAGAATGTCTATAACACGACGGTTGTCTTCGCTATAGATCTTCTCTAATTCAGAGATATCATAGCGTCCTCTTCGCCACGAAACACGACTAATATCTAACTGCTCTGATATTCCGAAATATTGAAAAGGACAAAGTAACTTTTGATTGAGCGCATCGGGCAATCTAATTTCGGCAGAGATTGCATGACCAAAATATTTTGAAATGTCTTCACCGTCATGACGCTCTGGTGTTGCCGTTAGACCCAGAAGAATTTTCGGTGTGAAGTAATTCAGTAGCGACTGGTATGAAGAAGCGGCGCTGTGATGAACTTCATCTATAACAATGTAATCGTAGAAGTCAGGAGCCAATTGAATTTCTTTGATGCGATTGTTCATGGTCTGAATAGACACGAACAATTGATTGTAACTCTTAGGCGTTTGTCCACTGAACCACAGTTCTCCGAAATCGTTATTCTTCAGCACTTGTCTGAAAGTATAACACGCTTGTCGCAGAATTTCTTCGCGATGAGCAACAAACAGAAATCTCGCCGTTGGATTTTCTTTTATGAACCGTTTAAAGTCAAAGGCCGAGATAACGGTTTTTCCAGTTCCTGTAGCTGCAACCACAAGGTTTTTGTTTTCTCCGCGGTCTCTGCAATCTTGCAGTTGATCGAGTATTTGCTGTTGAAAAGGAAAAGGCGAAAGGTCGAAGAATTTCGAAATGTCATCGTCGCTCTTTTTCATTTTACCTTTCTCTAACGCGTGTTGCAATTTCTCGCGATGAATCGCTGGATCATACAATTCAAAATTCACATCGTTCCAATAGGTTTCGAAGGTGCTTCTGCATTTGGAAATAATGTGTGGAATTTCCTGCTGTGTAACTTTCAAATTCCATTCAAGTCCATTGGTTAAAGCGGAGCGACTTAAATTTGAAGAACCTATGTAGGCAGTGTGGAATCCAGTATTACGCATAAACAAATAGGACTTCGCATGCAATCGTTCCTGATTGGTATTGAAGGAAATTTTGATTTCAACATTGCTAAATTCAGAAAGGAAGTCAATCGCTTTTAAATCGGTTGCGCCCATGTACACTGTGCAAATGATTTTCACGGGTTTATTGGCTGCTTCAAGTTTGCGCAACACCTGCTCGAAAAGTCGCACCCCTTCAAACTTCAAGAAAGAAACTAACCACCACACTTCATCTGAAGTGAGCATTTCTTTTTTGAGTTCACTTTCAAGACTTGGCGTATGCTTGCTTCCGTTGAACAGTGCCGATTCCGAGAGTCCTGTTATTGGAAACGTTTCTTTGATGTGCTCTTTTAAATTCGTCTGTGCGAAGGTCGATTTGTGAAAGAACGCTTTAAGAATTTCTCCTTTTGTAGTTATTTGATCATCGATGAATTCAGGATCTTCCAAAAACTTCGAGGTCAATTGTACAAGTTCGTTGGAGAAGTCAATGAGTTTCTTTTTTGCTTTTTCGTCGCTCTCTTCAGCAATCTGATTCAGCGCGCGATTCAATATGTCTTGAAAATATCTTGAAATGAAACCAGGTCCATCTGCCTTATTGAACGATTCAATTAGAAAAGTTTTATCGGTCTCTTTTTCTAGAGAAGCCGCAATGGCCTCGGTCATTATCTTTTCGTAAAACCCTTCTTTCATTTTGTTTGCATATAATTTAGAACAATGGGCACATCGGCTTCAGCCCAATTGAGGTTCAGTAAATCTTCTTTCTTCACCCAGCGCAATTCAGCATGTTCGGCAGCAATTGGAATTTCATTGTTTTGAATGACGCATCTGAAAGGAATAAGTCGAATTACTTTTTCAGGCACATAGGAATAATCAGAGATCGTCAGTGACTCTGTAATTTCAATAGAAACATTTAATTCCTCTTTTATCTCCCTAATCAGTGCGTCTTCTGGAAGCTCATTTAATTCAAGCTTCCCTCCAGGAAACTCCCATTTTCCCGGCAGCGACATTTGCTCGCTCCTCAGCGCGCACAAGACCAGATCGTCTTGTTCAATGATTGCACATACAACAGGAATTATTTTTATTTCCATTCCCGGAAATTAATTCGGGATGTTGAAGGAAATTGGATTGTTGAAAAGTAGTGATGCCGGAGGCGAATGTTGCAAAGCAACGAATGCCCTTTGGGCGAATGCTTCGCGAATGTGCTTCGCACGATTCCAATATCCAGTAGGAATAACGCAGTTCCAACAACGAAGTTCCAACAACGAAGTTCCAACAACGCAGTTCAAGGTTCCAACGTTTTGAAAATAGCATCTCTTAATTTCGGAGAGACACCAACGGCTTTGGCGTAAGAGGGCCAGTGCTGAACGACGGTCTGAATTTCTTCAATGATTTGAGAAGCGTTTTTGCAGCGGATAGAGTCACCAATAACTAGTAAATCTTTGCGGGTAATAGCAGTGCGCTTGCCGTTGATGCTTAAGGCATGTTGACTGACCCATTGGTGGTTCGGGGCATAGGCGTGGCAGATGTCGTAGGCAGGAGCCAATTCCCATGTGCCTCCTTGCTTTAAACGGAAAGCGAAGTTCTTCGTGTGGTCATCGCAATTGCGCGCCAAGACATTAAACACCATACGTCGGAACATTTGCTCGGCTTCTGCATACGATAAGCGCAACTCGCGCATGGTCTGAAACAACTGCTCGTAGCTGTAACTGTTCACTTCGTTGAAGTCGAAATGATTTATGGCGCAAAACGTTTGCACGTGGTGCTTCACATCACTGCCTTCGCGATCGAATCGCTTGGTTAGAAAATGCGCCCTTCCATTTTCTTCCAACAACAAACAAGGCATCATGTGTATGCCGCAATCGGTGGCCATGTTGTTATAAGCCATTTCAACTCTTCCGTATCCTTTCGATTTTCCCAATTGAACATCGCTAACACCGTCGAGCTTAATGAGCCAATGCTCAAATCCCTTCGGCGCTTTGGTTTGTCCAGACCGAACTTCACCGGTCTTTTCGTTGTACGCAATAACTGCCTTCGGTCGCGCTCCTCCGGCCGATGTCCCAATGCGCAGAATATCCTGCATCGATTTCAGATCGTTGCTCTTTAGTTTCGATTGAAATTGCGACTTCTCGTTCAGCACGTGCTTGGCCGTTTCAACCAACGATTCCAATTCCACTTGAAATGCTCGCTTATTCTCGGTAAGCTGCGCGGGTTCAAATTCCAAAGCTCCCATGCCACGCGTTCCGATGAAGCAAAGCATTTCAACCGGATTCAAACTGTTCTGCGGTCTTCCGTTTGTGGCCAACCACGCGTTAATCAGTTGGCTTCCGTATTTATCTGGAAGCACATCGGCTAACAGTCCGGGCAGTCCTTTGAACGTATCAAATTCAGACAACGCCGCAGCGCGTAATTCAGGGAACTGAAAAATACGGTCGGTCGTCTGAACAGACATTTTCAGTGGGGAAAGATCCCATTCCAACTTTTTGAAATTGGCGTCGTATTCGAATGTGGCTAGTCGCTGCTGGGCATCCCACGCAATGGCCCCAACTCGCTGTCCCCATATTTTCACATAAGCGGCATTCATGGTTACCAATCGGATTTAGATTGTTGTGAAGAAGGCTTCGTGCGGACGCGTTGGCGCTTTTTCATTTCTTCTTTCGCCATAAGAAGCGGGCTTATCACAGGCGTTATTTCAAAGGCGGCTAATACATGCAATTGATTCAGCATACGAAGGATTTGTAGCAATGAACCTAATGAAGCCGTTTCACCCTTTTCAAGTAGCACTAGGGTAGAGCGACTGATGCCGGCGTCTTTCGCCAGTTGTGCTTGGGTAATGCTTTGTTCAATGCGTTTACTGCGAATGAATTGTCCAATAAAGGCAGCCAATGCCTGATCGCTCATGGCGTTCCAGTTCTTGTATTTAGTGTTGCTTTCCATCTGGCGTTGTATTGTTAGACAAATATATGAAAAAAAACGCTTTATTGTGTATGGTAATTCAGTCTTTATTGGGATAAAAATCGTTTAATGTATTATTTTTAAAACATTTTAAGGGTTATTTTTAAGGTAAGAGAAGGTAAGAAGAGGGAAGAGAGGGGAAGAATGTTGCGAAGCAACTGATTTAGCGAAGCTAGGAATGCCTTTGGCGAATGTTCTCTGAACGAATGCCCTTCGAGCGATTTTCTTCGACGCTTTCTTTAACAACGCAGTTCCAATTACGCAGCAGGAATTACGAAGTATAAAAAAAACAAGGTTGTAAAAATTTCAATTCAGTTTAGAGATTTCCAAACCTTTGCTCAAGAAATTTAAAAACAACTAAATCTTTAAACAATGAAAAAATTTATTCTTCTTTTCGTAATGATGGTAACAATGAGCCTATCGGCAATTTGTCAGGTTAATTCAAGAAATACTTATGTTAATGGGTATTACAGAAGCAACGGAACCTATGTACAGGGATACTACAGAACCTCGCCGAATATAACCATTAATGATAATTATTCGACATATCCCAATTACAACCCTTATACTGGGAAGCAAGGGAGAATTCAGCCAACTTACAGCTACCCGACTTATTCAACACCGAGCTATACTTATCCATCTTATTATAGTTCACCTCGCTATTATAGAACTCGTGGATGCTATTATTATTACTCATATTAAGCCTATTGACTTATATATAAAAGAGAGGAGGAGTTTGTAAAAGGATACAACTAACTCTTCCTTTTCTTTGTGAAAATAGAAATAAGTAAACCAGCGCCAACAATAACGTCAACAACATTCCAGACTTCTCTCCCCAGTGCAATCTTAAAGAAAGGCTGAAACAACAAGGCAAGTGCACCGTAGATATACATCTCAGTCTGATTGCCTTCATTAGAAGCGCCCAATGCGAGAAGTCCAAAACCTACTAACGCCGCAAAGCGAACAAATTGAAAGTAACCGTAAGGGACATCTGCTAGACAGATGAACATGAGAATAGCGAGGATGATTTTAATGGTGTTGTACATAGGTATTGTTTTATTCACCTCAAATATAAACATGGAGTGAATCCTTTTTTCGTTCAGACAATGAGTGATTTTTAAATTCTTATTGTAATACAATTTTATTGTTTTTCCGATGTTACAGAATTAAGACCAATAATAATAAAAGCGTTGAATCCGTGTAATTATATATGTGGAGTTCAGAAACCACAATAAAATAACGAGGCGCATTCCGAAAGGCCAAAAGAGTAGGAGCACTATTTTTCCTTGAGCTATGAAAAAACACATGTCATATCCGGTTTTGGCAATACTTATTTCAGTAATGATTGCTGCTTGTGGTGGAAATAAAGAGCATACACCGCCAGGATCTTCAGTAATCGTAAAGGTTCCGGATCCAAATAAGAAATACACACTTAAAGAAGCAATTGCTGAAGGTTTTATTACAGTTTCAGCTGATGGTATGGGAACTTTTCAGAACATTCGGGTTAATATTGAAAGTATAACTCAAGGTGAAATTAACCTCTCAGTTCCTGCAGGTATTTATTTTGAAAATCCGGATATATCCTCTCAAAGTTTAATCACTGCCAAGGAAGGGGGAAAGGTTAAGTTGGATAAGTTTGGTAAAACTGATTTTGAGGTGGCGACATTTTGCACAGATGTTAGGAAAAGTGTTCCTGCCAAACTTCCAAATTGGAATTTCAATGCAAATTATAGTGGAGGTTTAGATGAAGTGATTAGGTTCTATGGAAGTCATGAACGTTCCATTAATGCATGGCTCGAGAAAAAAAATGAAATTTTTTCGCAGGAGGAAAATCGATTAATGTTCATGCAAGTTGTGATCTGGTTTTATGAAGAAGGTGAGTACAAAGCAATTTTGCAGATGTTGGCGCAACATGTGTTCAAAAATGATATTGAACGAGCTAAATTGTGGTTAGATGGAATTCAGGCTGAGGCTCAAGAATTATCTCGAATAATTAAAAATAGGGACGGCGAAGCGCTCGAACAATGGTTAAAAGCCCAATTGTTGGAAGTTATTCCAACGAATGATCAATTTGTTACTGCAGTTGAAAGTGCCAATACAAGAATAGAAAATGTCACAAGGCGTTTTAGACATTAGACTGTGTTGCATAAAAAAATAGTTTTTGTTCAGTCTGTTTTAATAATTTAGCCTGCGCAGTTTTTAACGGCTAAATATTTTTGAAATGAATAAATTCTCCGGGTTTTTTTATATTGTCATTCTATGTATATTATTTTCATGCGATAGCACCGATTTTTCAAATCCCGAGGAAGTTGTTACTCGGTTTAGGGAGTTAACCAGCAAGAATGAAAATCAAGTGATTTACGAGGATTTTCTATCTGCTAAATCGAAGGAGTTAGTTACAAGTGATGAGTTTGTTCAGTCATGTAATATTGAGGATAGTATTTTAAGTTCTATTGCTCTGTTGGATCGTAAAGTTTTAAGTTTACCGGGTGATGATAATAATGCTTCCTATAGAAGATTTAAGGTAGATGAGAGATATGTTTTTAAAGGTGATACTGCAATTTTGCGAGTTTATCATACACTTATTAATGAAGATGGAAAATGGAAAATAATTTGGACAGGATCATTGGAAACTTTTGCGGAAAAAAAATTCGCGGATGGTAATTATACTGAAGCGAAAAAAGTATTAGAAAAAATTATAGAAATTAACCCCTATTCGGGAAGCGCCTACGATAGAATGGCTTGGATATATTACAGAGACAATTCTATTGCAAAAGAAGAAAGAGAGGAGGGGATTGTGAAAAACGCGAATTATGCAATAGCATTGGAAGAGGATGTTAGTGCGCATTACAATGCACTGGCGAACTATTATAATATTTCGGGAAATATTAATTTGGCAATTCATAATTATGAAAAGGCGCTATCCTATTCATTAAATGAAAGTGATAAGGTTCAGTATTATGGAAATTTAAGTTTATCTTATTTAAGCAAGAAGGAATTTGAGAAGGCTGAGGAAGTTATTAAAAAGGCAATTCAAATTGATGAATCAAGTGCTTTTAACTGGATGATTTATGGGAAAATATATAAGGCGAAACGAGAGAATGCAAGAGCAAAGGAGTATTTTGAGGTGGCTTTAAAGAAATCTAAAATGGAGGGCACACTTCAGGGAGATTTGTACTACTCCTATTCAATTTGTTGTTTTGACGAGGGAATTTGTGGTTTGGCCCGTGAATATGCTTACAAGGCTTTAGATATCTCGCCCGATAACAAGGATTACATAGACCTGCTTAAATATTTAGAAAACTGCAAAGAAGGCACGAAAGATGGATTTCAGTGGTACGAAAATTTAAAATTATTTGCAGAGTTGTTTAAGAATTTGTAATATCAGTTGCGAAGAATGTAATCTGCGCTCTTCTTAATATTCATAGCCATTTCAAGGGTTGGTAAATCGTTAGGATCTCCGTTAAATGGATCCTCAATTTCTTCGGCTATTAATTCAATACTGGCCAATACATAGAGAATAAAGACAGTAACGGGAATGATGAAAAAAGACATGTGAACGCAGTAAATGATTGGAAAGAGCATGACATAGAAAAAGATGAATTTCTTCAAGAAAACTGAATATGAAAAAGGAATTGGGGTGCTTTTAATTCGTTCACATCCCCCGCAGACATCGATGAATCTGTTTAACTCGGATTTGAAATGATAAATTTCTTGAGTTTGGGTTTTTCCCTGAGCAAAAAGGTGGTCAACGTATTCAATTAGGGCCTTGTAAATTGACAATGGTTGATGAGAACTATTTGAGAACCTTTGTATGTAATGAGAGATATATTCGTCATTAAATTCCTCCTCAAAATAAGGCTCACTCACTTTTTCGGATTTCAAATGAGCTTGTAAGGAGTATGCAAAGCTTGAAATTAACTTTGCTAAAGTTGCTCTTTCTTGAACCTTATCTATTTTTAATATTGCATTCATATGAGCAGCAAAAGCGCGACTGCTATTGGTTAACTCGCCCCATAATCTGCGGCCTTCCCACCAACGATCGTAGGCCGTATTTGTTCTGAAAACAAGCATTAACGAAAGTGTAAATCCAAGTATAGTATAAAAAGTTGCGATACCCTTTGTTAATTCTCTATTTGCTTCGTTTACAATGGCATGTATTTCAAGATAGGCCACTATGCCGGAATAAATGGCAACTCCAATCATTAAGGGAATTAATTGCTTGAATGTTTCAGTTTTATGAATTCTGAAAATGAAGGTGAACCATTCTTTTGGATTATAAGAAATCATATTTATTTGATTATTTTACTTTGAAATGCATTTGCATTTTTTAAATAGACGATTAAAAGAGGTACTCCGAGGTAAGAGATTAACAGTCCTAAAAGTGACCATCCTAAAGTATCGTAAAGTCCATGAAGCAAAGCGGGTATTAGGATAGCTAGAAACCACATGGAATGTCTATTCTTTGGATACAAAAAGGCGAAGGCTAAAAAATACGCGCTAATCCCGGCCCAAATGGAGTGCAGAAATGGTAATGAAGTCAATCGAGCAATATTCATGAAAAATGATGTGCTATAGTCAAGATGGCTATTTACGGTTAATTGATAAACTACCCCTTCAAATACCCCAAAGCCAATACCACTCATTAGTCCATAAAAAACAACCGTCTGAGGAATAAGTGGTTCTTTAGAATTTCTGAGCAATAAATAGACAGGCAATAGTTTGACAAATTCTTCAAATACGCCCACTCCGAATGTAAATCCGACGAATTGACTAACAATATCCTGATCTTCATTTGCCAAGGCATACAACGGATGAATTTCGGGGATGAGCAAAATGTCTACTGCAACAAAAATGATGATTTGAGTTAAGAAGAATAATCCGATTGCTCTTTTAATCTGTACTTGAGGGGTACTAAATACATTGAAATAAAAAAGCCCCCAAATCATAGAAAAATATAACGCAATAGCATAGAAAGTAATAACTCCAGCTCCCGTAAATGTTATTAAAAAGGCAGGCGCTAAACCTACGAAGGCAATAACTAAAAGTCTTTTATCTGATTGAAGAGTTTTTAAAGACAGAGAATCTTTAGGAAGAAGAAGTTGTGTGCCAAATTTTTGTATTTGTGTAAAGATATTCCCGTTTGATTTTATCTTGACTTTAACTCCTCGAGCTTTGAATAAATCGCGAACTGTAATCGGGTTACTTTTTGTATCCAATAATTTATCTTGTAGAAGAATCTTTCCGTCTTCGACATAACTTTTTAACGCTTCCAAATCATAAGGACCATGGCTTTGGTTATTTCTTTCAATGTAATAAGACATTTTTTTTACGAGAGACTTTATTTGTTGTTTACAAGTTGGACAATAAGTAATCGACCGCCTTCCTCTTTAGATAAGAGTATTTGTTTTCCATCCGTAATTTCAACAGAGCTGCCAATAGGGATTTCTTTGTTTGAATCACTAATGTCGATGAGAGAATTCAGTTTGCGATTGATTAAAATCCATTTATTCGCGTGAAAGTGAAAATCGGCAACAGGCTTTTTCATTTCATTTTCTAACTTCTCATTTGGAATTATGTTCTTATTTACGTGCCATTGGTAGATGTTCTGACCACTATATACCATTAATCGGTGGTTCTCATAACTGTATTTTCCGGCTGGAGTTTTTACATAGAAATTCAAAACTGGAAGTTGTCCTTTATAGGCCGTTCCGCAAAAAGGACATTTAGGTTTTGTATTGTTATCAAATACGTACCATTTCAATTCACAAGATTTGTTCTGGCAGGGTTGAAGTAAATCAATGGTTTTGATAATTGCATGTTCCCAATCTCCAGCCAATGGTCTTGATGAAGGTGTATGCAATCCAGTAATAAAAGCTTCGTCGAACAATTTTTGCAAATAAGGCCCACACAAAGAATATGGCAATTTACTAATGTCTGGCCAAGGAGTAGGAGTGAGGTGGGTTGGCTTTACATCTGAAAGTTTGGGTCTATTTGATTTGTCTGCAGGGTGTTCAATAAAGACGGATTTAGAGCCCATAGACAATTCCTCGTCTTTAACAGGATCTATGTCGTGAATTTTTCCACCGCGCAATGGATGCCTATGCAACAAATACATATAAATCATTACAGCCAAGGCATGTCGGTCTGTTTGAATATTCGGATGTTTTCGATTCTGATCTGTTTTGCCTAGATGTTTAGTAGCTAAAACTTCAGGAGCAATGAAGTCGGGAGTACCCATTACATCAGGTGGAAATTTTCCAGGCACGACTAATCCGTCTAAATCAATTACCGCCGCTCTTCCCGATGTGGGATCGACTAAAACGTTTTTATAGGATAAGTCGCTATGTGCTAATCCGGCTGAATGTAATCGTCTGGTAGCTCTTGCAATGTGCAAGCACACAAGCAGAAATTTGTACCAATCGCCTTTTTCGTGGTCATCTAAATTTTTATTGAAATGAAAGGGTGAAGCGAACCACTTTCCTTCTTTTTCTTTTCCTTTAATACCTAGAAAGTCATTATTCTTTGAACCAACCGAGAAAAAGAAGTGCTTGGGATAAGCGGGAACAGCAATACCTAGTTTTCCTTTGTGTTCAACGAGGTCATAGGGCCAGCATAGAAGGTCCGTCCAATAAGCACCGCCTTCTTGCTTGAAAACACCGTCTTTTTTGGTAGTAACAATTTCAAGCATGCGATCCTTGAGATTGTTATACTCTTGTCGGTTTTTATTAAAGTCATAATCTCGAAAAAAAGCTACAACATATGTTTTGTCAGGACTAAAATAGACATCCTTCATCCCGCCTTGCATAGGATCGCCATTGTCCACAAATTCAATTGTGTTTCCTGAAATACCAACTAACCGAATTGTTTGTGCCATTGTGCTAGCTTAAAATCACAATTGTTCTATCGTCGTATTCACCTTTAACCCAAAAGTCTAACCAGTCTAATAATTTCACTGATGACATTTCAGATTGTTGCGATTGATTCGATTTAATTTCTTGCCAAAGCTCATCCCATTTTTCCTTTTTGAACAAATTTGAATCGGTATGAAACCAAGCGTCGCTGATTCCATCGGTCATTAATACGAGCGCCTTGAAATCTTCTACATAAGCCAATCGAATACGGCTGAAAATATCCTCTGCATTGTTTAATATCTCAGGCATTGTAATAAATCTGGTTTGACCGGAAAACTCACCGGAATCGGGTTGTCCCAAGATCATAGGTGCGCCTTCATTTAGGTAAACACCAATTCCGCCATCCCCAACCCAATAACCGACAATAAACCATTTATTATTAATTTTTTTTGTGAGACATACTACAATTGTGCAAGAAAAATCTTTTACAAGGGCATTATTTGCACTCGCGACTTCTTCAACTTTCTTTAATCCTTTAATTAAAGAGTTACCAATTGTGAAATAGAAATGATTTTTTATTTCTCTTTCCTTCGATTCAAATTCATTAGATTGAAGAATTTTTTCTACGGCATTCAGATGATTTCGATTTTCATCAGAAAAAACTTCGGATTGAATGGTTTGACAAAAGATCTTTGAACCCTCTCTGGAATATTTGGCACTGCCTGCCCCATCTGAAACCACAAGAAGTGTCCAGTCTGAAACCGGATCAATTTCAATTTCATAATGATCGTCTCGAAATTTGGCGTCTTTGGCGTGGCTTCTGCCTCTTTTGCTTGCCCCAACAATTTTTTTGTCGTGATAATTGACTTCGGAATTTTCAAGGTGCGATTTTGGAAAGAGAGAATTGGGGTCGGGTTCAAACGACTGCCACATAGATCTGGGATCTGGATTGATATAGATAGTTACGTTCCTAAATAATGTCGGCCTGTTCTCAGTCTCTGAAGAGTGTTTGTATTCCATGGAAAGCAAGTGCTCGCCAGAAACAGAGGGTATACCCATAATTTGAGAGGCCTCGCTATTGAATCTTAATCCGAGAGATTCTAATCCATCTATACCAATAACAATTATTTCAGCGAGACCATTTTCGTTTAAAGGAATAGACGCACTGTAGTTTTCATTTATTTTGGCATTCGGCAGCACAATTGGTTTTCCGGGAATGTTTTTAGCTATTGGATTTTCATAGACCAGAGCCGGATTTAAGGGGGCTGGGTCAATTTTCACCGAAATTTCTGACGGAGGCTCAGGTAAGGGATTGCTTTCATCAATGCTCGAAATTTCAGCATCTTGAGGTTCTAAAATATCGGAAATCAGATTAGGATTTAATTCATAATACCTCTTCTTAATATTCTCGATGTTTAGCTCCTTCGTATTCTCAGAAAACTCTGAAAACATGATTTCAGTTGTTTCAGAGTTAATGTCATTTATGGAAATATTCATTTCCAAATGAAGCACCCCTATTATGTATTGTTTAATATCTATGTTCATTATCCCTTAGCTCTATTTAAATTAATGTGTCCTTCACCTGCTCCATATTTTGCTCTTATACTGCACCAAGGGCATGTGGTCACCTCTTCATCTCCAACGCACAAGATGTTCCCGCAGGAACAAGTTGAAAAACCGAATTGGTTTCCGCAACATGGACATGTTGGAAATCCTAATAATTCTTCAGACGAAATCTGTTTTCCCGAAACCGAATTATCGCTTAATTCAGTATAGGATTGCTCGTCTATAGGATATGCTCCATTAAGTCTGAAATAAAGTGTTTGAAAATCTAGATCTTTGATTTCGGACTTTTTGGAAGCTCTTTCATATTTGATTAAATATGGCGTTTTTTTATTCTGGCATTTGGCCAAGAATACTGCTACACTTTCATCTATTCTTCCGGAATGTTCTATATTATTTTTAGCGACAATGTTATTAGAGTCTTTTGATAAATCAATAATTTGATTGCTTGTGTTGGCAATACTCTGACTAGTTGCTTTTATACTAGAAGTTACCCATTTGAAGAATTTGCTAAAGGAGTTTTTGTCTGTGCTCTCAAGTATCAAATTATGCTCTGATATGCTTGAAAGTAATTCTCGATCTGTATTTGATCCAAAGGATATACTTATAAAAAAGGCATTGCTACCATAACTTTTTTTCCAATTTTCTATAGCCAATATTGGGTTGTCTGTTGGACGTCCATCTGTAAATAGGAAAACAATAGGTTTCCAGTCCCCTTTGGTTTCATGAGAAGTCTTTTTCAGCGAAAGATCTAATTCCGTTCGTAGGGCATCCAGACCTACTCCTAAATTGGTACCTGATCCAATGGGCAGTTTAACAGGATAAAACTGAATGATATCGGTGAGCGGAAGTATTTTTTTTGCCTTGCCTGCAAATGCAATGAGTCCAATCCATACAGTTTCAAGAGCATATGGATCAGCTCGCAATTCTTTAACTATTGAGCCAATGCCTTCTTGCACTTGTTCCAATGGTTCTCCAACCATAGATTCGGAAACATCAATTAGGAAATATACGGGGAGTCTTCTCATACTAAAGGATGAATCGAATTAATTGAAATAAGATGAAGATTACTAACCCTGTTCTAAAAAATCCAGAAGGGGAGTAGTCTGAAGATTCAAGATTGGCCGGCCTATTTTTATAAGTGAATATTGTTGCAGGTCCATTGAAGTTATAACTTGCAAAGCCTTCTCCGGTAAGAAAGTTGGAGAAAGAAAAACCTTTCTTAAGACTCAAAGAATTTAATGGATAGGCATAAACTTCTTTAGGATCAATAACAATTGAATTTAAATTTGAAACATGAACTTCATTGATTTGCAGCCAGCGGTTTTTTTTAATGAATACTGTTCCTCTTCCTGAAATTCTTTGTTTATAGAGCTTGCCGAATCCAAACAAACTTCGTCCCCAGTTTTTGTCAAGGAATGAATCTACCGTCACCTCGCTTGAAGCAGCAAAAAAAGCTCCGGGTTTAATGATCAGATCACCATCAATTTTTGAAAGATCAATGTGTAAAATATCAGAGGTTGTATTGTTGTGGTGAAACCAAGCGCTTTGTTGGATGTCGTATCGAAGTTTTAGATTTTGAACTTTTGATGAAATATTTTCAAATTTCACAACGGAATAAAATGATTCTCCCCCTAACATGCGTCGAAAAGACTTGAATAGCGAGGTTTCGATTGGTGACATTTTAATTCCACCATCACAAAAAGACATGGAGCCTCTTTCACCGATAAACATTTCAGAAGGTTTCAGATTTACGTCAATTATCCCTGGCGTTTTTAAATTAACATCCATAAGAAACTAGATAACAGGATTAACATTAGGAGGAGGAGGAGGAAGTTGGTTGTTATCGCCGGAACCTTGGCTTTGATTTCCAATGCTGACCGATGCCGAAACCCATTTGAAAAATTGCAAAAATGAACTGCTGTCTGTGGTATCCAAATGCACAACATTTTCGGTGAGCATCTTCAAACTTTCAGAATTGGATTTGGGTCCAGCAGCGCATGCAACGATACTACCAAAGCCAATGGATTGAATTTTTGGAATGTATTCCTCATATTTAGCCATGTCACTCGGTTTGCCATCTGTCATAATAAAGAGCAATGGTTTCCAATCTCCTTTTTGTGAAGCAGAACCTTTGATTAGCTCTTTCTTACATCGCTCATAGAGCAGTTCGAGAGCCATGCCTAGATGAGTGGGTCCACTTTCAGGTGTGTTAATTTCGGGTAGAGTTAGGTTTTCAAGTTCTGTTAATGTTAGAACATCCTTAACTTCTCTATCGAAAGTAATGATTGATAAATAAACCGATTCCAATGCAAACGGATCTCGTCGTAATGAGCTAATCATTGCTTCGAGACCCACTTTTACGGACTCTATTGGCTCTCCTTTCATGGAACCGGAAGTGTCGAGCAATAAATAAACAGGAAGTCTCCTAACCATTATACAACAACGTTAACTTCAGGCGGCGGTGGCGGTAACTCGTTCAATCCTCCAACCTCTTTACCTCCCTCTTCAATTTTAGCGCTGCTTGTACTAATTGAGGCGGAAACCCACTTGAAAAATGCTTTAAAAGACGATGAGTCCGCAGTGTCCAGTTGAACTACGACTTCAGTTATTTGTTTTAAAATTGTAGTATCTACTGCTTGTCCAGCAGCGCAAGCTACTACCATTCCCCATCTTTGTTTTTGAAAATCGCTAAGTCCTTTTTGCCAGTCATCAGTTGGCATACCATCGGTCATGATAAAGACGATTGGTTTCCAATCTCCTTTTTGTTCAGCGGTTGTTTTATTAACCTCTACTTCTGCTCGTTGAGCTAATAAACTCAACGCAGCACCCAATGAGGTGGTTCCAGAAGCGTCAATAGAAGGTGTTTGAAAACTTGTTAGTTCTGTCAATGGCACCGGTTGGCTTGCAGAAGAATTGAAAGTGATAATACTCAAATAGGCAGTTTCAAGCGCATATGGGTCTTGTCTTAAAGCGGAAACCATTGTCTGTACTCCATTTTTCACGGCCTCTATTGGCTCTCCCATCATTGATCCAGATGTGTCAAGTAAGAGGTAAACAGGTAATCTTCTCATTCTCTATTAGTTTTTTATGTAACGTTTCAAAATATTAACAAAACTATCGGTGGCCTCAGGATTTCCTAAAGCACGGAATTTCCATTCTTCGTTGTGTCTGTACATTTCTCCGAAAACCATTGATCTCATGCCAGCGAATTCAGATCCGTTTGAAAGACTGTAGCGAGCGATTTCTTTTCCTTTTGCATCGCAAGCGCGGATAAACGCATTGTCTACTTGTCCGAAATGCTGGTTTCTATTTTGCCCCTGATAGATACAAACAAGGAATAGAATTTTATCTATTCGTTGCGGTAAAGAATTAAGTTTAACAATAATTTGTTCATCATCTCCCTCTCCTTCTCCGGTTAGGTTATCGCCAGTGTGAACAATAAGTTCTCCACTGTTTAATAACTGATTCACTTTTTGAATCATCGCAGGTTTGGACGTTCCACTTGGGTATATCATGGATGAGGTTCCTGTTCCAGAAGGGAAGGTCATACTGTTAAAGTAAATGATGTCACCTCCGTGCAATCCCACTTTTTGACCATTGGGGAATTTTAGTTCGCTACCTAGGTTTGCGACAAAGCCGTTTTTATCTAACAAAAAGGCAACCGCATCTAAATCGAAATCGGCTTCTTTGTTTCCGCCAAAGAGCTTACCTAAGAAACCCTGTTTTTCTTCGCGAACATCCCATCCTAAACCGACTGTTATTTTAGACAAATCGTAAACATTTTCGCCTAGAGCATTTTTTCTCAGATCAATAGTCTGGCCTTTCCTAAGATTGATTACTTCTTCCATAGTTATGAATTTTTATTTTTTCCTTCAATTTTACCTGTAAAGTACTTGCTCAAAAAGTAAGCAAGATCTTCCTTGTAGCCAATTCCTGAAGCGTCGAATTTCCAATCAGAACCTCTTTTGTATAGCCTACCAAACTCAATACCTGTCTCAATTGAAAAGTCTTCCCCGAGTTCGTATTTCATAACCTCCTTGCTAGTGCTGTTATCTACCAGTCGAATGTAAGAATCCCTCACTTGACCGAAATTTTGCTTTTTTTCTTGAGCACTGTCTATTGTAACAACGAATAAAATCTCCTTGATGGCAGGGTTTAAATTGTTCAGATTCAAAATAATTGACTCGTCATCTCCGCCGTCATTATTTTTTCCATCTGGATCATCTCCAGTGTGCGTTACGGCTCCATCCGGAGAATTTAGATTATTGTAAAAGACGAAGTAATCTTTGTTTGGTAATTTTCTGTTTTCGTCTATCATGATTGCCGAAACATCCAGATCGAATGTTCCTCCTGTTCCTTCATTAGGTTCCCATCCTAATCCAACGGTAATGTCTGTAAAACCGACAGAAACCTTGTCGCCTTTTCTTAAATTAATTACTTCTTCCATTTGTTATTATTTGTTCCTATTTATATTTCAAGCGTGTGTTTTTTTTGAGCTGTAAAAAAAAAGAGATTGAATATTTACTTTTGATTAACGAATTAAAGCTAATTTACAAAATCCGAGCTTCTATACAATTTATTTTCTTAAATTAATGAAGATAAGCCGCTGTTCATTGTAACATCAAATATTCATAGTTTGAGTCATTGCTTTAACGGCAAAGATTTACAGATAACTTTCATTATTTATAAGTACTTATTACATTCATTCGGATTATATTTGTTTGGTTTTTTTATAAATGGAACAATAATCTTCAAAATGGGAAAATTAGGCACATTTGAGCTTCTTTTAGTAATTCTTCCAATAGCTATATTGCTAATCACTTATATGCTTGGTTATCGTTCGGGACGAGTTCGGGGAGAGCGAGATACATTAAAGCGTATTCAAGATTCTAAAAACAACAGCTAAAATAAAAATTTATCAATTCTTTGGTTTTGGTTTAATGGCCTTGAGTTCTTGCTCATTAAGAAAAGAGTTAAGTTCGGTGCAAATAAATGCGGTTCAACTTGAGCATGTCCAACCGGCTTCACCTAGCAATGTATTGGGATCCATTGGGAATGGGGTGGGAGATGTGCAACTGAAAATTAAGAACATGACAACTAGACAAATAATTTATTCCAGTGAGGTCTATGAGGACGCTTCGGACAAGAATACATGCATGTTTATTAAGAATGTGCCAATTCTTATTTCTGACCTTAATGCAGCCTTCAGAGCAGATATCTATGACTTCGATAGTTTTAGTTCTGACGAATGGATTGGCGGATTTGATATTCGCTTTCCAGAATACAAGGATGACCACAAAATTTTATTGACAAACAACACAAATGCTATGGATGTTACGATGCTTGCAGATTGGGCATACATGAAAAAGAAGAGCAGAAAACATAAAGAGAAATGAAGTTTGCATTAGATAAAATTAAAAAAGCAATTCCGAGGAAAGCGCTGTTGCTATTGCTTTTACTTACTACTTCCAAGGTCATGCAAGGGCAGTCTGAAATAGTTTTTGAATCTTCAAGTTTTCAGGCAATTGTCAATGATAGTTTTCAGCAAGGAAAGATTACTGCTGAAGTGAAATTAACTTGTGAAATAATGGATGACCCTCCCCACGATTGTTACACATCTATCTTTTTTAAAGATAAACACAGGCCATCATTATTATATCATGGCGAAGTAAAAGCGATGGTGATGTCTGATATAAATATGGATGGTTTATTGGAGTGTATTCTGTTTGTTGAAAATATGGGAAATTGGGATTCAATTGAAATATTTACCTTGGCTAAGAATACAAAGACCAAAAAGTCTCTATGGTATCAGCCTTTTGAATCGTTTCTATACTATACGGGATTCGATGGCGAGGCCAATTGTGAGTCCCGAATATTTTACAACAAGAAAAGTAATAAACTCGAAATTCAGACCACACGATTAACAGATCAAGGAATAGATTGCAGCGAGCATATTTTTCCTGTCTGGAAGGTGTTGAATGTTCGTTGAATTTGAATACAAGTTTTAGAAAATCGGAGGTTTCTCCTAGCTAAAATACCCTCATTATTCAAAACCCTGAAAGAAAACGATTAACCCTTTGCAGAGGTATTCGTAATTCGCGCGGAGCTTTATTATTCTATACTGACCGGTAGTTGGAGACAAAGTTGTACGCGAATACGCATAGCTTTGTTGGAGTATAAGCAAGGCTCTTTCAAGTGTTTCCATATGAAGGTCTATTCCCGCGTAATTCTTAACAATTACCTCAATGGGCTGTTCGGTTGAGAAGTCGAGGTGATTCAATGCACTCATATTGTTCAGCTTTTATCTTTCAGCTCCTCATAACCAATAACCCCCGAACCATAAGCGCAGCGACATTCATTCTTTTTGGTGTCTACCCACATCATGTGTCTGCCTTTGTGAAAAAGACAAGAGGCTGTCCAAGCGTCTGAATTGAAACTCGATGGGGAAGGTGAATACCCGAGGCGAACGAGTTCCTGCACAATGGGCGCGTTCTTGCGCTGCGCTTCCAATCGAATCTGCGCTTCTTTGCGTTTCTTTTCTTCAATAAAAAACTCGAAAGCTTCGCGAGAAATAACAGTGCTGCTAATGAAAGAAATTTGCCCATTGAATCCTCCGCAATTTTCGGCCCAATAGGCACAGAAGTCTTGAAGCAAATTCGGATTTACCAAATCATCTTCAGTGAGCAACTTGCGCAAGTTCAACTTGTCGTCTTTGTGAGGCGCTCCTTCCAATTCAATGCATTTCGAATAGATGCCCAATCCTTCCGGGCCTTCAAAAAGGAAATACGTTTCCACCCATTCAATGGGATTGAACTCGTGTTTTAATTGTAAGAATTCGGTGTTCAGTTTGTCTTTGAACCAAGTGTTATTTTGAGTGTTGTTCATTGTGTTAATTTATTTAGTTACGAAATGAAATGTGAGTTAGCCATAGCAATGACTTCCTGTTCGTTGTTAACCAACAATCCGCCAGTTGGAATAGAGGTGTTGAAGCGAATCTCTTCTTCTTCGAAGTAGTAGGCTTGGTCTTTTCCAACCACCAAACACAACCTGTGATTTAAATTGTTTTTAGCGTCTAGATCTCGCTTGTAATTGGAAGCCACTTCGATGAGGTAAGGGAAGTTGTCGATGAAGTTTTCTTCATCTGTTAGCACCTTAATTCCTTTCAAACCTTCCTTTTTTTCGGAAACGAAATGAATGGGCATTTGCATGTAAAACGTAGAGTACATACGCACGATTACGTAGGGGAACTGTCCGTGTCCTTTTGCAATGGATTCTTTTGAAAGAGCATATTCGGGATTGTTATTTATTGACTGATTCATGGCTTATATTTTATTAGATAAACGAACGGATTCTATTTCAGAAAGTTGAAATGGAAGTGGGGAGGGGATGAACAAGACTTGTTTGCACTGCGACTGAACGGTGAAATCTCCATCGCTTCTATTGAAACAGAACGCAGCACTTTTCGGACTATAGTCTTCTTTCAAATGCAACAACACGCAGTCAGGCATTTTCGAAAGATTAAGCGTAGTCACTAGTGCAAGATGCGTGAAGTGAATCAGCAGTGGGAAATCGTTTTCATTCAGCAGTGGAGCTACAGGAATGAAAGTGTTGTCGAGGCTAACCTCGTTTGGGACGAACGTAAGCTCGAGTCCCGATTTTAAGCGAACAATGAGTTGCTTTTCCATACAAAAAAGTATTTAGTTAAACATTAAACTTCTTTGTACTTCGATCTAAAAAAGGGTTGATACGTTTGTTTTTGGCTTGAAGCCCGTATTGTTTTACCACCGTGGTGTCTTCACTCGGTTGGTACCATTTAAGGTTCGAAATACGTTGCAAACATAAATAAAAAATTATTTGCCGTGCAAATATTTTTTTAGAATGTCGAAGACGAATGCTTCGCGAATGCTTCGCGAGGGTCTTTGACGAGGGCAAATGGCTTTGCGAGGGCGATTGCATCGCGAGGGTCTTCGACGAGGGCAACTTCGTTGCGAAGGCGAATGCTTCGCTTTTTTAAATTGCCTGAATGAATTATCTTAGTTTTTTAAAATGATATGAAGAATTGCTATATTGCTTGTTTAATATTGTTCATAGTCATTAACTCGGGCTATGCTCAATCAGTAATTGTTGGCCAACAAGTATGGAGCATTAAGAATTTAGATGTCTCGAATTTTCGGAATGGAGACCTGATACCAGAAGCACAGACCGATGCTGAATGGAAGAATGCAGGTAAAAACAAAAGACCTGCTTGGTGCTATTACGAAAATAATCCTGAGAACGGAGTCAAATATGGAAAACTATATAACTATTACGCCGTTCATGACAATAGAGGATTAGCTCCGAAAGGATGGCATGTAATGACATCTGATGAATGGAGGGAGGTGATAAATTTTATAGGCGACTATGAAGATTTAAGTCCGCTGCGAAGCACTTCTGGTTGGGAGAATAATGGGAACGGAAGCGATGTATTCTCGATTAATATTCTGCCAGCAGGTAGCAGGAGCTCCGTGGGGATTTTCGGTGGTGAATTTGTATTTGCCTATTTTTGGGTCAGAGATAGTTACGTTATGTTAGGCTACGATAGCCATGATAGGTATTGGGATGAAATGGGAGATGATGATTCTTTTGGTTTTTCCGTTCGATGTGTTGAAGACTAAATAGTTCAAAGAATCTCTTAGAATCAATATTATCAGATGAAGTTCAGATTTAATTAGCAAGCAGTTTTTTAAGAAAAAGATAGTAACATGAATTATAGGAGCATTTTCTTTTTTGCCGTTTTCTTAATGTCTATTTCAGGATATGTGACGGCACAAAATAAAAAAGAACAAATTTTAATTTTATCTGGAAAGATAGATAGTTTGAATGCGATAGTTGGAAAGGAGAGGGATGAGCATCAATTGGCAAAGTCAAAATCTCAGAAGGAAATAATGCATTTGAGTAATCAATTACTTTTGTCAAAAGGACAAACGGATAGTTTGAGCAGCCTTCTTGAAAAAGAGCGTGCATTTAGCAAGGATATGTGCGATAGATTTCAGCTAGAAACAGTAAAACTGGAGAAACAAAGTAATGAACGAGATTCATTGCATAGAGAGTTGAAAAAGCTCACTGCTGAGTTGAAGACTAAAAGTGATTTAACAATCAAAATCGATACGCTTCAATTAAGTGAAGCGGAGAAGTATGAAACTTGTGAAGCACTCTATTTTACTGGAAAGGATGAAATGGGAGAGTATATAGAAATTTCATTTTACTTGGGAAATTCAAATGAAGATGTGGAACTCGGTGATAATTTTTTTATTGAGAATAAAGATTATGATGTTTATGAAGGGAATGAAGCTCTAGTAGGAAAATACTACGTCGTAACTTTCGACACTTCGGATCCTTATTTGTTTTACGATTGCGGCCCATTAGGTGATTCAGAGAGACGTCAAGGTGAAGGCAGACCAGCTTCAATAGGATTTCAATTATTGTCTGTGAAGAAATTATAGTCATCACGAAGTTTCCTCCGCTTCGTTATCAAGCTTCCATTGATAGGATTACACAGTTCCAATTACGAAGTAGGAATTATGAAATAGGAATAAAACCGTAGGTTTTCCAACAACGCAGTTCCTCAATCGTTCATCAAACTCAACACAATCATCTTCCGCTCAGAGGCATTTACCGTTTTCGCACGGAATTTAGCACACTCTGAAATGTCTTCAATCTTCCCGTCTTTCACCACTAAGACCAATGAAAGTCTGTATCCCGATCTGTTTCCAATAAACTCTATGGCGCGGTCTAAAAAGTGATCGCAGCCTTTGCCCAGGCATGTTCCGTGACTCTCTTTAAGATGCAAATCGGAGAAGCCTTTGAACATGTCAAAGGCCTGTTCAAGTCGACCAATGAACTTCGCTTTTGGAATTTCCATATAAGTCTCTCTTTCCAGAATGAGATCGATCATTTCAAGATCCATTCGCTTGAAGAAATGCACGAAGGCATCGCGTTGAGTCATCGGTTCTTTTTCCTTGGGTTCAATGGTGAAGAGAGTCAGTTGCATCTTTTACTTTGTATTGAAATTAATCGGGGTGAAAAATCTTTCACCCTGTTAAATTAAATTTTACGGGGAGTCGAATTTAGAATGAAAAAATGCATTTGAAATGCATAGAAATTAAAATTTATTAAGGTGAAATTTTATGAACAGTCACATTTATTTCTGGAAAGTCGATGTGCATAAAATTAGTTTTTTGAGTAATGAAAAGGGAGGTAGAGCGAATTCAAAAGAGTGCCAACCTGACAAAATGTTTTTCGGCATGAATTTTCTTGATCAGGTTTATGCTGAAAACTTCTTTTGGTGATGACAATCTTTTTCGAAAGATTTGCCTCCTTTAGTTTTGTTCAACTTTTAATTATTCACTTTTTGAAGTGTGCAGAATATCTGCATCTTCTATTTGTTCTTTTGAGATTGGTTTCCTAAGCGAATAAAACAAGGTTGTTGAAAATTGAATAGGGCAAGGAGTCAATTGAAATTTGCATTTACATACACATTATGAATACCACTAATAAAATTATGATTATCTTCTTTGTTCTCTTTGTTTCGGGTTGTTCCAACACACCGTCTATTGAAGAGTCTATTACGAAGTTACGGGCAATGAGTCCGCAAAAGGAGTCTTCTTCAACGGCGAATACTGTTCCAAAAGATACAATTAGACAATCAGAAAACATTCCTGCTCGAATGTATTCAGTTACTTATTGGAAAATGGTTAGAGACTCATGTCCTGAATTATTCAGAAAAGATCCATTGAGCCCATATGAGGCATTTGAAAAATGTAAATCGGCTGAAATGCGAGGTTGGGACAGTGAAGTTGGAATAGATAATTATTTTCAGCGTTACGCCAAGGTGCTTCAAAAAAGAAGTGGAAAGGCGATGAGTCCAATTCGAAAGGCAACGAAAGACGCCCAGCGTCTGTTGTATTTTATTGCGAATGAGTTGTCAGGCGGAGGCACATTTTACTCGCACATGCTGGCCAGGTCTGAGGGTAGTTTGGAATACAGTCTTTATAAATTTGAAAAAGGAGAAACTGATTTTAGCAATCTTGATTTTGATAAGGAACGCGAGGTCTTGTTTCGCAAGTGGAAGAAGAACATTCACAAGTCAATTGCTGCAAAGAAAATTGAAACCCTCAATGGGTTATCGGATACTAATATAGAAAAGCAGTTGTTGGATTCGTTGTCGCGAATGAAGTCGTTGGTGAAAACGCCCTTTACCTTGACCTATCTCGATGAGTTCGGACATAGTTTTTATTCAGACTTGAAATTTTAAATAATCATATGTATGAATTCGGATTTAGTTAATGTACTTAAAATTTTGGTTTTGTTTACGCTCGTTGCAGCGCGTTATCACGATCGGATAAGAGATTTTAGGTTCGGCCAAACGAAAGTCCCAAAACCTAAAAAAGAACGCATGAAAAAATTAATGAAATTTATGAAGCGCACGTGGCGCTTTTGGACACCAGGAAAGGCGTCGATTCGAGTTCATGAGGATTTGAAAAAGTTATTGAATGAACGTAAACTGAAATACAGCATAGCCATGCACAATAAGAATATTGAAATGGGATTCGATTGTGAGAATGGGCATAGGTATCAAATTGTTTGTTCAATTGAATCGAATAGACATTTGTGTTTTTATGTTTCGTATACCCATACGTTGTTTCCTGAGTCATATGACAGAGTGTGTCATCTGGCACAGATGTTCAATGACCGAATCTCAGATGTTACGTTGCAATTGAACATGGAGGGCGAAAGTCTGCATTTATTTTCAAGTATACCCATGGATTACGCTCAGGTTAATCCGGAAATAGTTGATTACAGAATGTATAATCTTACGAGATATGCAACCGACATTTCATGGGCTTTCGATAAGTTGCTGAAGACAGATGAGGAAGCTGTCTTTGTCTTTGCAGAGCTGGTGGAGAGAAACAATGCGAAGTAGCATGACTTTTAAAGCAATGGTTATATCAGCACTTGCGGAAATAAAGCCTGCACGTAAGAATCGAGTTATGGAGAGATTAGATGTTGGTTATGAAATCTGCCATGGGTTTGAGATTTTTAGCATAACAAAAGACAAATCTCGATACATTCAATTCTTCGATAAGGATAATGAATTTAATGTTTATCACTGTTTATATCGAGTGAAAAAGGAATTAGAGTCGAGAAATGAGAGGCTTATTTTAGCCATTCCAGGAGGAGAGTCGTATCCATTGTTTCTCTCAACTCATTTGCCTAGTAATCCGTTATCGCGAATAGGTCCCTACAACTCATATCAAGAAGGAAATCGCCTAACCCAACTATGCAAAGGAATGTTGGTAAAGGATTTTGAGGGGAATGTATTCCTTACCAATACACATAAATTCAATTCGAAGAATGTCAAAAGTGCCCTAAAATTAGGAGTTGCAATTATTGATAATTACAAGTTAACTGATATTGCTAACAGTGACTATTTCTATTATGATCATTACGGAATTGGCATGAGAAGCAATGGAGATATTATCATTGTTAACGCCCATGACTATAAGGATAATTCAGAGTGGGTAAATGTTTTAGTTGCTAACGATTGTTGCGAGGCTGCAATAATTTATTCTCCTAATTCGGATTACTTTTTACGAGGCAAGCGAGAAAACGACTCATTAAAAACTTTCGGTGGATTCATTGGATATTCCTTGAATAAGAATGACATTCGAGAGTTAATTTGGGAAGAACTCAGTTTGGAGGAAATGCATAAATACTATCTACTGAGTCGCTATTGTTGTCATTAATAGTCTTTGCCGTGTAATTGTGAAAAATACAAGCTTGTCAAAACTTTACTTCGCTGTGTGATAATCGGAACTTTGTGTGAAATTTAAAAACCATATCAAATGACACAACAAGTTAAGACTTACGATTTTTATCGTGTGGAAGAAACAACACAGTTAGCAGGCATTCCGATTCTCGGATTGTTCGGACCAAAGAGAGACAGGTGGTACATAGATCTTCCGGAATGGCAGGGCCCAAGAGCCAATCTCGAAATGGTTGCTGGCGCAGACACCATGCTGGAAGTATTCGCCAACGGACAAGAGCGTGTGAACGTCACCTTCACGAATTATGAAGCCCATGAAATTGAACCCGATCTATTGTTGACGCATCAGGGTGGTGGAACATACTCCGTTTCGGTTTTGAAAGAAAACTATTCAGCTGCGCCCGAAAGACTCTGGCTTTGCGGAGTAACCTTGTTTGTATTCAACAGTGATTATCCGGAGTACTTGAGTGTTAAGTGTAACTGATGTGCAAGCACTAATGTTGCAGAGCAACGAATGTCATCGACGATTGTTTAGCAACGCAGTTCCAATAACGAAGTAGGAATTATGAAATAGGAATAAAATCTTCAATTTTCCAATTACTCAGTTCCTACCTTCGGCTTATTAAACTCATCGAAGGCAATCCAAATGTCGTCTTTCTTGGGTGTTTGAACCAACAATGGAGAAAGAGAGATAATGGTTCCGAGTGCGAAAACAGGGGTGAATTCGAAATTATCTTGACGAAAAAATTCATACGATAGAATGCTCAAACCTGCTGTTAACAGTGCTATCTGCGTGCGCTTGAGTTTGCGGTGATGTTGAATGTAATAAGTCGATTCACTATTCGAACTAAAGTCTCTGATCATATTCTTGTAATTCGCCGCATAAACCGGACCGTTGCCTATGTTGTAGTAGTCGAGTTCTTTTCCTGACGCGAGAAGTTTATTAATCTTCTTCATACCCGGATAAACCTTCAGTGTATCGTCGCAATACACCCCGAACGGAATTTCTTCAAAGGCATTGGCAACTCTTCCTTTTTTAATCCGCACGGCGTAGCGCTCGGTATCTATTCCGTGAATGAGTGAAAGGTTCGCGAAGGTCCCGTTGTTGTTGCTGAATTTCGAAATCTCATTGGCCTTCCATCTGTTCTGATCCAGCGTGAAATAAGCATTCTGCGCAATGGGCGCATCGTACGTCAATCGAATTCCGGCAATTGAATCTCCGTTTTGCAGGATAACATAGTGCTGAGCGGCACAGAATTGGGCTGTTGCGAAAAAAATGCCGCAGAGCGCTATTGATTTTGAGTAAGATGCGAGATTCATTGCAACGAATTTAAGAAAACTCTTTTGTGATTCGAAAAAGATATTATCTTTGCCGCGGAGAGCTGGCAGAGTGGTCGATTGCGGCAGTCTTGAAAACTGTTGACTGTAACAGGTCCTGGGGTTCGAATCCCTAGCTCTCCGCTTGAAAAGCCTCGATACATTCGGGGCTTTTTTTTGTTACTCACCTGATTGATTTCAGTATAAAGAATCACAGTATTCAGTTTTAAAAGATGAGTATTCTCTGATCATCACAGTATTATTTGTTTTAAAGTCGAATCTAACTATAGCATATTTTTGATAATTGAAGCTGTTATTCATTATTAAAAATTACTTATGGTTTTCTGAGAAGTTTTATAACGTATTGTTTTTTGACCCTTTCTGTTTTTCCCAATGAGATAATTTATTCCAGTCACTTCTAGATTGAAATTTGCATTTGCATTTGCATTGGGTTAGGATTTATTGAATACATTTTGTAATTTCGTGACTATTGGTATTGTTATAAATTCATATATGCGTAGTTATGAGCGGAAATAAATGTGAATGGTGCGGAAGATTTGGAGCACAGCCTATGGAGCATACTACCCTAGGCGGGAAAAGTGGCAAGGAAAAATTAAAATTTCGGAGTAAAATAAATTTTTGTTCAAGAAAATGCCAAAGCGAATATGGAGACCGATTTAATATAGAGTATAAGAAAGTAAGTGGGTGTTTCATTGCAACAGCAGCATATAGTGACTTTAATCATCCGGTTGTATTAGATCTAAGAGAATTTAGAGATAACTATCTTGAAAATAGACAATGGGGAAGAGTATTTATTAAAAAATATTACATCTACAGTCCTAAATTAGCCCAGATAATTTCGCATAGTAATTTTTTAAAATCGGCTACGCGCTGCATTCTTATTCCAGTTCATTTTATCGCGAAACGCTTATAGTTGAGCTGCAATAAAATGTTTGGATTGTATGAAATTCCTCGTTAATCTGCAATGTCTGAATTATTTTTTCGGGATCTCATAGCTTTCTAGATTTTTTTTATCTGTATTACGACAAATAATTTCAACCTTTTGAATGTGTATTCGTTTTATTTAAAAATAGCAGGATTTAAAACCTTTGCGGCAACACCATATACTTTAAGATATTTGAATGTCTAACTAAAAAAGATGAAGAAAAAGATTGGTATTATTAACCGAGTTTTTGTGTTTTTCTTGTTTTGTGTTGCATTGATATTTCTGAGCCAATAAGAAAAATATTCGGAGATTCTAGTTCAGATGAGGATGCCCTTAAATCGAAAGAATTGGAATTAAGAGAGAGAGAGAGAATTAGCATTAAAAGAAACGCAAGGACAAGTTCAGGGACAAGAATAAGTTGAAACAATTGCCAACACAGAAAATTTTACGGATTCCGATTTTCAAGTTTCTCCTTTTGGAAATGCTAAAGTTACGGGAAGCGCTGTGCAACTTAGACAAGTCCACACCACAACCGCTCAAAGTCTTAAGTCGATGAAGAAGAATGAACTGCTTCAAATTTTAGAAGAATTCGTTCCCAATGGAAATGCGGGAGAGGCTATTCTTACTGCTAAGACAGTTTTTTACGATTAATACAATGGGAGTTTTTCTTTTTCACGGCCCAAAGGAAAGGCAGTTTTTGTTGAGGGAAGAGCAGAAGGGAACAAGTTTATCATCTCTCATATGGATGTAAGGACAAAAAAAGAAAAGGGTTCACTAAAATTAGTCCGAATTTATTGGAGTTTATTTCTGGAGAGCAATGGTATCTTGTTAAACGTGAAGACGGTCAGACATTATGGGTTTACAGCGAATTTGTTGAAAGACTCTAATGAGAAATTCAGTATTCGCTATTTTATTATCTTGCGTTTTTTCAGCTTGTGCAAGTAACTCGGAAACATCCGGAGATTCATCTTCAACGCCTGCGAATCAGAAACAAGATTCAACAATTAAAGACGCTTCCTCGAAAAATATTTTAACAGGTAAGTTTAATTCTGCAGAAACAAAAGGATTTGTAAAGGTTACAGATGAAATGGCAACAAAGCCAATGTACATTCAACAAAATGCATTCAATGCTTTTGTGAAAATAAGAGACACCGCTGCAAAAGAAAAAGTCAATTTGTTTATTGTTTCCGAGATCAGAACATTCAACGATTAAAAAGCCATTTGGGAAAGATATTAAGGCTTTATATTTTGAAAAAAGTGATTCTATAGCTGTTTCAAAGGATATTCTAAGGTTTAGTAGTATGCCAGGAACATATCGTCATCATTGGAGGACCGATATGGATTTAGTTTCAGTTGATCCTGTATACTTTGACAACGAAGTTGGAAAAAAAACATATGATTGGTTGGTACTTCATGCAGGTGAGTAGGCTTTTGTCAGGTATACTCAAATAAAGAACAATTCAGCCGTGCAGGATTCAGCGAAGAGAAATGGCACTGGTCGTATATGCCTCTTTCTTCGGAATAGTTAAAGGCTTATTTAAATTAAGTTTCTTGTTCTGACCTTTTCGGTTTTATAGGTGATATGCTTCCTGCTAGATTAAATATTAAGGAAGAATTCGTCAAGGGTATTGACACAAGATACGTATACTTATTCGGAATGAGTTTCATATGCGTTTTTTTCGTTTTATATTTGAACTATGAACAAAGCAATTCTATTCCTTTTCGTATGTTTCCTTTCTTTAGCTGGAATGGCTCAGGAAACAGGTAAATCGAAAATCTATTTGAAAAACGGAGATGTCCTCACTGCGCGCATTGTTGGATACAAGCCGCAAGAGTCTTTTACCATTGAGATTTCGGTTAATGCTGTTGTAGACATTCCGTTCAACGATATTGAATACATCGTACTTGATGCAAACAATAAGAACACTTCGAAGCCGGCTGAACTAAAAGCTAGCGATATCAATACTATGCCGGTGTCAAAAGAAAAGAAAGCATACGGCGATTTCTATTTCGAATCGGTGAATGAAGGGGTTGTTGGACTGGGAGTTGGAAAGGTTGGTGGATTCACGATTGACACGCCATTGATTGATCAATGGGGCGGAATTTATGGCTACGATAAACAAACCATTCCGAATACAACGTCATTCGGGGGAGTGTATACTGCAAATGGTATCGGTTACAAGAACTGGGCTTTCGCAGGGATAGGCATTGGTGCAATGGGTTATTCAGACGATATCGGATTCTCGGTTCCTTTCATGTTAGACCTTCGCGCTCGTTTGATGCCTACAAAAAAGATTAGTCCACTTGTGATGGTCTCAACGGGAATCGCTTACCACAAAGGAAGCGTAGGTTCTTTCGATTTGAACGATGGTGCAGGAGTATCCTTGAAATTAAACGATCAGATAAACATTCACGCTTTGTTAGCTCACAGCTACATGCGCTATTACGGAAGACTTTCAGCTTCTGGCGCTGCCGTGTTAGATGGAATCTATTACAATTACTTCGGAGTGCGCATGGGCGCTAGCTTCAGATTCTAACGAACCAGCTGAAACCATCCGCTGCGCTGCTTGGGCAATAAGATCGATTCTCCGTTCGCGTATTCAGCATTCACAACGAAATAATAAACGCCAGTTGAAGCGTAGTTTCCGTTAATGGTGCCGTTCCAATTGTTATTCGGATCCGTAGATTCGAACACCAAGGTTCCCCAACGATTGAAAATCTGAATGGAGTAATTCGCTACAGCTGTCGTGCTTCCATCTCCGGCAAATACCAAGTGAAACGTTTCGTTGAAACTGTCGTTGGTTGGACTGAAGATGTTTGGCACAACCAAATTCGCGCATTCCGGAAGATCGAGGGTATAGGTTCCCGAAGCGTCGCATCCGTTCTGATCAAGCGCAGCAACACTTACAGTTGCATTGGAAAGCAATTCAATACTGAAATCGGAAGAGCCATCGTACCAAAAAATGTTCGAATAAGTTGGGTCAATTCCCAAGATAGTTGGTCCGTCCCAACAACCTGACTGTGTGAGGTTCTGAATGGTGATAAGCGGATTGTTATTCGCACTAATGAGTTCTGCCGTTGAAGTATACGTACAACCACCAGGATTGGTGCTTGTGACTTCATAAATACCCATATCTACACCAAGAAACGAAGTAAATCCAGACGTCAAAGGATTTCCATTTAACGTCCATTCGTTGTTCACAGCTGGGCCATCGCTCACAATATTTAGGGTCAGTTGCTGTGTTTCTCCAATGCATAAAACCGTTGAAGCAGGAGAGAGTTCGGTTAGAAAATTCTGATAGTCTAACTCAACAGGCGTGCTGGGTGCTATGCAAATGTCGTTCGGACAAGTCAGCGAATAAACGCCATCAGCAGTTGCTGTGTATGAATCAGAAATTTCTCCTGCAATATCAACGCCATTCATTTGCCATTGATAAGTACTGCAAATACTGGTGGTTGAAAAGGTGGTTGGTGAGTTGTCACAAATGACACCGTCTATATCAGGGGTGACATTCAAAGTGCTGAGTGGAATGACATTCACCGTTGCGCCATCGATTAAGGTATCTGCGCTGCATCCATTGCTGGCGATTAGAGAATATGTATAAATGCCAGGTGCAGTGTAACAAATGGCTGGAGCAATGCTGTCTAAAAGAGGATCTGCAACACCATTGACAAGCCATGTCCACAAGCCGGGATTACCTGCTGAAGTATTTGTTACTTGAACGCAATCGCCTTCGCAAACGCTGCTTTCAGAAAGACTAAAACTAGCCGTTACAGGAACATCGCTGTTATTCGAAGCTCCTGGTGATGGCGGTAACGTTCCTGAAACCCAAGGATTCACGCCGTCGCAGCTTCTGAATACGGTAAGACCATCGTTCGACCCTTGTGCAGGTACCGTTTGAATTTGTGTAAAAACAGAGAGTATAGGAACTGTGAATTGCGGGCAAATTCCGAAAGAGTTCGTTGTGAAGGAGGTTTGCTGATTCCATTGGCCGCCGCCCCAAACAATACCATCGATAATGGTTCCAATATTGTCAAACAACAAAAGCTGCTCGGCGCTATTGGTAAGAATTCCTACTTGCGCATTAGGACCTGTTGTGCAACCGCAGGTTCCTATGTTCACATCAACGGGAATTCCTGAATTCGAAGATCCCACTACTAAGAATCCGTTTCCAGGAATAATTGTACCAGCAGGCATAGTAATAGAAAAATCTCCGTCTGATAAGATGTAGCACTCAATGTTCCAATCGAACGGACAGGTGTTATACAATTCAATCCATTCGCCTGTGTTCGGCGTGCAGCTTCCGTCGCAAGCACCAGCGGCATTCACCATAACTTCGTTAATAACCACGCACTGACCAATGCTGGTTAGGGTGGAAAGAAGCAACGCCGCTAGGATTGAATAAAACTTCATTTTGCAAATGTAATAGGAAGAAGCTTTGTAATACCTATCACATAACGGAAGAAATGCTCTTTGTATATTCGCTCCATGAAATATTCAGGCTTATTACTTTTTGTTGCGCTCTTCTTGAGCGCATGTTCTTCGAATGGTGGAAATCAAGTTCTCGATGCTAAGACATTTTCAGAAAAGTTGAAAGCTACCCCCAATGCGGTTTTATTGGATGTCCGGACGGAAGAGGAATTTGCAAAAGAATACATTGAAGGAGCTTTGTTAGCCGATTGGAACGGCAATGATTTTCAGAGAAGAATTGATGCTATTGACAAGAATGCACCAGTCTTCGTTTACTGTTTAAGTGGGGGAAGAAGTTCAAGCGCTGCTGCTGCCATGCGTAAGCAAGGATACAAAGAGGTGTACGAACTTCAAGGAGGAATTTTGAAATGGAAATCGGCTGATTTACCCGTTGTTGCGGGAAAGGTGAGTGCTTCCGGCGGTATGAGTTCAGATGAATACAAGACTCTTGTTTCGGTTGGAAATGTATTGGTCGATTTTTCAGCTGAATGGTGCGCTCCTTGCCGCAAGATGAAGCCTTCTTTAGAAGAACTAGCGAAGGAAAATCCTTCGTTGAAAATTGTAACGATTGACGTAGATCAAAATCCGAACATCGCCGCTGAATTGGGCGTAGATGCTCTTCCAACTCTGAAATATTATTCAAATGGGGAATTGAAATTCAGCAATGTTGGATTTATTTCGAAAGAAGATTTAAAGACTAAGCTGGGAATCTAGAATCTATTTATTTCAATCCATTTGTTTTCGATGGCTTTACTATAATGGTATATTTGCAAATACCTTAAGTAAATAATTTTGAAAAAAATACTCGTTTTAATTTCTACAGCAGCAATTATTTTCGGTCTTATTGCTTCAAAAAAAACTGAAAAGGAAGAGATTCTTTATACCTACAACAGTCTTTCCGTTCTTGAAGGAATAGAACTCAGTCATCAGCCGGGTCTTTATGACAGTTCCATTGATTTTGAAGTAAAAAATGCAGATGGTCTGTATATAGAGCTTATTAATGAAGATGGTGTTTCGCATGTTCAACAAAAAATTACCATTTCAAAGCCAAGCGTTGTAAAAATTAAAAAGAGCGTAAACGATACGGCTCATTATTTCGTTGGAAGTTATATCGTAAATGTTCACCATGATTTACCTGTTGTTTCGTTGGTAGTAAAAGGATCCGAGTTTTTTCCTCCAGATGGCATTTACGTAGGAACATCTCAAGGTGGGGAAGATGGAAGAGTTCAAGTAATTGGTAAAGCTTGGGAAAAAGAACCCATAACTGGTTTCGCACAGTTCTTTTTCAACGGTGAATTAAAAGATGAATTGGAATTAGATATAAAAACCTATGGAGGCATGACCCTTGGTCATAAAGAAAAATCATTGCAATTATCTGCTAGGAAAGAGAAACATGGACGAAGTAAAATAAAGGTTAAGCTATTTGAGAATCTACCTTTTCGTGAGTTTCAGCACGTTGTGTTAAGGACTTCAGGAAACGATCAAAGTAAAACACGTTTAAAAGACATGTCAATTAGCCATGTAGCTGATGATATAAATGTGAACACCAAAGCTTCGCGTGCGGCAGTTATTTATGTCAATGGAACCTATTGGGGAATTCATAACCTTCGCGAAAAGGTTAACGAGGATTATTTTAAAGAGCGATACAATTGGAAATCGAATGAGTTTGTTGAAATACAAGGTAGTGGATCTTCGAACGATAGGTATATGAAGTTTAACAATGACGTTCGCAATTGGTCGCAGTCATCGGACTTCAAACAGAAACTTTCTGACAGTTTAGATATCGAAGAGTTCTTCAATTTCCACATTATTCAAACCTTTATTAGCAATGTAGACTACAGAGGGAATATTCGATTTTTCAAGCATAACAACGGTAAGTGGAAGTGGGTTTTGTATGACACTGATCTAAGTTGCAGCATGGATTTTATTGAAAGGAATTTCATTCAAGATAGAACTTTTCCTACAGCTGAGTATTGGTACAATCCACCTTATGCAACAACCCTTTTGCACACAATTCTAGGGAATAAAGAATTGAAGAATCAATTTGTTAAGCAGTACACTTATTTGTTAGCAACCAAATTGACTACTGAAAATTTCGAGGCGAAAATAGATCGAAATGCTTCCATTATCGACAGTGAAATGGAAAGGCATTTTATGAGAAGAGATCAGCTTTATGGTGAGACAAGAGAGAAATGGATGTCTAAATTAAAAGCGTTGAAGGCGTTTTTTGTCAAGCGTCCTGAATCTGCGCTCATCCACTTGAAAAAAACGTTTGGATTGAATGCTGACGCGGTTAATGTTGAGCTTTCTCAGAATACCAGCGCAATGGAATCGCTTCGAATAAATAATTCTGGCGTAGTTGTTTCAACGATTAAGGGGAAGTTCTTTCCCGAAATTCCTGTCGATGTTAACGCAGAAAGTACAAACCATTTGTATCAATTTGTGAATTGGAGTGACGGAGAATCAAATCCAAAAAGAGTAATTACTCCTTCTGAAAATTTGAAATTATGCGCAAACTATCAGCATATCGGTAAATCGGAACTATCAGGAAAATTAGTGGTTAAGAAATACTATGTAAACAACAATTGGAAAGATCCTTTGATTTTTACCACATTGGAGAATGTGTCAGATGAACGTATTAATTTGAATGGCTTTACACTTTGTGAAGATGAGAGCAAATCAGTTATTCAATTGAATGAAAAGGAAATACAATCGGGTGAAGTTAAAATTTTCGCTAACGATGTCGAACTGTTTAAAAAATTAACTGAGCGTTCCGATTTAGACGTGATGCCATTTATGACCGAACAGACTTTTAAAAATGATGTGAAACTTTGTTTGCTTGATGGTTCCGGTGCATGCGTAGATTCGCTCTATGCGTTAATAGATGACAAGCATTTAATTGATCACGGCTCTTATATCGTTGAGAAGAAGGCCGATTCCTTAGAGGTTAATCACATCAAAGTTGATGAACTTATGACTCTTCCATTCAAAGTAGAAAATGTTGAGTCTTCAGGATTGTCTATGTTTGGCGGTTTCAAAAATTATATTTTTTGGATTATTGTTGGAGTAGTTCTTGCGTTAATGGCAGTATTCTTTTTCATTTGGAAAAAGAAAAGAGCCAAAATAAAAATTCCCGCCGAAGCGGGAATTCCAAATGATACAAGTGATAAGGACTAATTATTATTTCTTGTAGAAGGGAAGCGATACAACCACTGCCTTCAATGATTTACCACGTACTAAAATAAATATTTCTGTTCCTAGAGCAGTCATTGATGTTGGGACATAACCCAGTCCGATTGCTTTTTCCAAGCTAGGACTTTGTGTTCCGCTTGTTACAATTCCCACAACGTTTCCGTTGGCGTCTGCAATCTCATAATCGTGACGTGGAATTCCCTTGTCTATCATTTCGAAAGCAACAAGCTTACGAGTTACTCCAGCTTCTTTCTGAGCCTTCAAATTTTCCGAGTTTAAAAACGGAGCACTGAACTTCGTGATCCAACCCAATCCAGCTTCAAGTGGTGAGGTAGTATCGTTAATGTCGTTTCCGTATAGGCAGAATCCCATTTCTAAACGAAGGGTATCTCTTGCACCCAATCCAATTGGCTCAATGCCTTGTGGCGCGCCTGCTGCGAAGATCTTGTCCCACATTTCGTTTGCGTTTTCATTCGGGAAATAAATCTCGAATCCACCCGCGCCGGTATATCCTGTGGTTGAAACAACTACATTTTCAACGCCAGCAAATGTTCCAATTTTGAAGGTGTAATATTCCATGTCGCTCAACGTCATGTCTGTCAATGACTGAAGCGCTGCAGTAGCTTTCGGTCCTTGAACAGCAAGCAAAGAAGTCTCTTCAGACTTATTCACCATGGTTGCACCGAACTCTTTGTTCAACTCAGAAAGGTGATTCCAATCTTTATCAATGTTCGAAGCATTCACTACCAACAAATACATTTCTTCGTTCACGCGGTAAACCAAAAGGTCATCCACAATTCCACCCGTTGAATTTGGCAAGCAGCTGTATTGAACTTTTCCGTCAAACAATTTAGATACATCATTAGAGGTAGCAAATTGAATAAGGTCGAACGCCTTTGGACCGCTGATCCAGAATTCTCCCATGTGGCTAACATCGAAAACTCCAACTGCGTTTCTTACGCAGTGGTGTTCTTGCATTAATCCCGCGTATTGAACAGGCATGTTGTATCCTGCGAATGGAACCATTTTCGCTCCAAGCGATATGTGCTTTTCAGTAAGTGATGTGTTTTTCATAAGTGGCCCGAAATTATAAATTATCGGTGATGTAAGTGATTATTTTATTCATGAGATGTACACGGTCTTTTCCACGAACGTTATGCTCATGTCCAGGATAAACGAAAAAGTCAACAGGAACCTTCTTGTCAACACATGCTTTCAAGAAGCGCATGTTGTGTTGAAGAACCACCACGTTGTCGTCAGCGCCGTGAATCATTAACAATTTTCCTTGAAGTTTATCTACGTGTTTCGTGCAGTTGTTAGCGTCGAATCCTTCTGCATTCTCTTGCGGAGTGTCCATGTAACGCTCGGTGTACATGACTTCATACAAGCGCCAGTCGATAACTGGTCCGCCGGCAACACCTACTTTGAATGTACCAGGAGCACGGAGCATTAATGAAGTGGTCATGAATCCGCCGAAGCTCCATCCATGAACCGCCATGCGAGCAGGGTTTACATACGATTGCTTCTTCAACCACTCAACACCCGCTAATTGGTCGGCCATTTCTTGCGTGCCCAATTGACGGTGAATGATTTGTTCGAACTCCTTACCGCGATGCGCCGATCCTTGTCCGTCTACAGTGAACACCAAATACCCTTGCTCTGCCAAATAGTTCATCCACAATGAACTTCCGCCCAAATAAGAATTTGATACGAGTTGAACATGCGGACCGTTGTATACATATACCACAACTGGATATTGTTTTTCAGGATCGAAGTTCGATGGCTTAATCAATCGGCAATACAAGGGAGTTCCATTGTTTGCATTGATGGTGAAGATTTCCGTTGTTCCAATGTTGTAATTCTTCAACTTGTCTTCAGACTTCAAAAGAACATTCGGCATTCCCTTTCCGCAAGGAGAAATAGAAACGCGATTTGGAACGGTGAGTGAGCTGAACTGGTCAATGAAGAATTTCCCGGTTGAAGAAACTTGTGTGTTGTGCGTTCCAGCTTCGTTTGTAAGTGTAGTTAATTTCAATGTTGAAGTTGGAGCAGAGTAGAGGTGACGCTCTGTTGCGTTCGTTCCAGTTCCTTCGAAGAAAATGGTTTTTTTATCGTCGCTTAATCCCAATATCGAAAGCAATTCGAAGTTTGCATTGGTTTGCGCAGTTAAATTTCCAGTTAAATCATAGAGATAGTAATTGTGGAAACCGTTCTTCCAAGTGTACCACAAAAATGTTGTGCTAGATAAGAAGTAAGGAGCTTGATCGGGTTCAACCCAACGCGCATCTGTTTCAGTAAATATGGTGCGAATGAAGTCGCCATTCAAAGCGTTATATACATTGAGGTTACAAGTGGTTGTAGCGCGATTCATTTCAGCAATTAAAATGAAATTTTCATCGGGACTCCAAGACAAGTTCGTTGCGTAGTATGTGTCATTTAAGACACCATTATTTAATTTCAGGAAAATTGTTTTTCCAGATTTCACGTCATATACACCAATACTTATTCTTTCGCTTGAATCTCCAGCCATTGGATAGCGAATGTTATTTACGCTTGCTGGTGTTGTGTTGTAGTTAATCAATGGGTATTGAGTCACATTGGTTTCATCTTTTTGATAAAAGGCCAAACGATTTCCTTCCTTCGACCAAAACGTTCCTTTTGCAATACCGTATTCATTGCGTGAAATACTTTGTCCGCTTACAATGCCTTCCGCATTGAAAGTCACTGGTTTGAATTCTGCGACATTTTTCACGAAAAGATCATTTCCCATGGTGAAGGCTACATTTCCTTTAGAATGGAAGTCAACATTTGCGGCATCTGAATCATAGGCATTAACAAGAACAGCCATTTTATTGTTTAATCTGAAAGTCACTTCAACTGTTATGTTTTTTACTGAAGCTGCCACAGAGGTGGTATGAAGTTCATTGGCTGAAATCCATTCCCAACGAGGCATAGTTGCTGCTTTTTCAACGCCAATTTCTTGGAAGGCTTTGTTTACTTGAGCCAATGTAAGTTCAACGGTTGGCTTGGATTTGCCTATGGCCGCTTGGCTATAGAGCGTATCGTTTTTTATTTGAGAATAACGATCGGTTCCCGGGATCCATTGCAATTGCAATTGCTCTGGATAGAATTGTCTGAATTGACCAAGGACTGATTCTTCTAATGTTAGGTTTTTCTTTTCTTGAGCTGTTGCGGCTAATCCGATGAAAAGGGCAAATGCAGCAATGAACAATCTCTTCATTTTGTATGCTATTTATTGAGGTGTCTAAGATAAGCGCAACTTCGGAAAAGTTTTAATTTTCTCCCAATCGTTCCACTCGTGTCTGAATTGTCTGGTTCTATAAAGCTCTGCTTGATCGAGGTAGTGCTTGCTTAATGGATGTCCGCTTTGTCCGGCAGGATTGATATTCCAACTGTCGTTATTCGCGAAGTCGTGAATAATGCGCATTTGCGAACCGAAGTGCACGTGATACGTTCCTGTGCTGTCAAGTTTGAAACCTGATTGATGAATGGTTTCATTACCGCCATAAACAGGAAGCTCTTCACGATTTAGAAATGGTTTGAAAAGTGCGATTACACTTAGAGGATGTTTCAATTCGAGTTTACACACTTTTTTCCAAGCCCATTTTTCAACCATACCTTCTTCCTTCAATAATTTTTGAGCCGCTGTTTCGAAGGCGAGAAGCAAGATGTCTTCGCGGGTTTCAATTTGCTTGGTGTTCACATTGTCCCACCAAACGGCATTTTCATTTTGGAATAAACTCAATTGTGTTCGTTGCATTTGATGTGTGTCTAAGAACAAATTGAAAATTTCTTTTCCCATTTCATCTTCGCAAGCGAACTTCAAATAGTAATAAAGGAAACGATTGAATAGCACGGGCCCTGAAGTTTCTGGTTCATAAGCGCCGTCCCAAATGAACGCCGGCGCAACATCTTCGTAATACTTGCTTTTCTTGGCAATGGGTTCTAAATCTTTTAGCATTCCCGCATCAACTGTTGACGTTATGTCGTTCAGCACCGTCTTCATTTTTTCTGCTGTCCATTTGTCGCTGGCTTCTAACAAGGTGCAAATGCGATCAGCTCGGTATTGCGGTTTGTAATAACCAGGATAGTAAGAACCATCTGCCATGGCTCCGGGCCAATCGTTCGCGCTGTAGATGTAACCCCAAGAGGGATTTACACAGCGCGGGTTTTCTTTGAAGGAATAATATCCGTTCCATTCGTTCGTGGTGTCGCTAGCATTGAGGATGACCCAGGAATTGCAAGAGGGGTTTCGTTTTGCCAAATGTGCACAGGCCCACCATGCGATATTTCCTTCATTGTCGGCATAATTCACGCTTAGTCCAGGCCCATGAATTTGTGGAAGCGCAGCTTCGAACTCGTTCATGTTTTTAGCCAAATTCATTTCACGAAATGCTTCGAAAGATTTATTTTCCACTTTCGTATAGACCCAAGAAATAGAAATAGGCGTGGAGCTATTCATTCCGAAAAATGCTTCGTTCACAACGGGTCCATGCGGAGTAATTGGAACATTGAGCACCAGACTTTCTTTCCCTTTAATTTTTATTTCTTCTTTCCGGAAAGTAAGAGGAACATATTGTCCTTTGTACCAAACTTCGTTCGCGTTGTTCGGATTTCTTTTTTCAGCATAGAAATCCATTTCGTCGTGTTCGAGCATAGTAACACCCCAAGCGTGATTAGGAGTTCTTCCAACAAGCGCGTATGGAATTCCTGCAAGGAAGTGTCCAGTTATTTCGAACTCGGGACATTTCACATGCGCTTCAAACCACGTTTGCGGAAGGGCATAGCCAATGTGCGTGTCGTTGCAGAAGATGGGTTTTCCTGTAGCTGATTTGCTTCCTGAAACGGCCCAGGCATTCGATCCATCGAAGGGTGCAACAGGTAAGGCCTGTTCTGCCTCAAGGAACAAATTGTTCAATGCTGTTAAGCTTGAATCTAGACTTCGATTATCGAACTGTTTTATTTCAGATTCCGATTCATTGTGATTCATGCCAAGGTCATAGAGGTATTCCTTCCCATGTGTTAAAGCCACATGCGTCATAACGGGCTCTGTTTTATTTGCCATTTGAAAAGAGAAACTCATGGCAGCACTAATGCTGAACATGTCTTCCACGGTTAACTTTCTTTTCGGAATGCCCATGAGTGTGAACTCAGGTGGAGTAGGACCGTTTTCGATAAACTGATTCACGCCTTCCATGTAAGCTTTGACTTCCTTCGACATTTCATCGTTGACGTGATTCTTTTGAAAGTTCGCTGCGGAAGATTTCGCGTATTCTGAAATGCCGAGTGTTCTGAAAATGCGATCGACCTTTACCATGTCCTCGCCAATGATTTCGGAAAGCGTTCCGCTACCGGCTCTGCGAAGCAATTCCAATTGGAACAAACGCTCTTGTGCATGCAGATAGCCGAGCGCGCGATAAGCATCTTCAGAATTCTTCGCATCGATATGCGGAATTCCGTATTCATCGAAATACGCATCAACAGGTTCATGTAATCCAGCCAATTTCTTTTCGCCTGAATAAACGGGAAGGCTACTCTTCAACCAAAAATATGCTGCTCCAAGGCATAAGAGCACAAGTGTTGCAAGCGCAATGGCGCTTCGGATTAGAAGTTTTTTCATACTCGATAAAGGTAATGATTTATGCGTTTTGAAGGAATAGGCTTTTGTGTTGGCTTAACGATTTACAATCTAGCTTCACTTTTCATTTGAAAAATTATGTATTCAATTAGATACTTTATTACTTTTGTTATGACACCAATAATTTCTTTTTTTTATGGAATCAAAATACAAGTTTATCCCAATGACCATCTGCCTCCGCATTGTCATTGTAGATATGCCGAGTATAAATTGATGGTAAATTTGGTTACTCTTGAAATAATTGATGGTTGGCTACCACCAAGAGAACAAAAGCGAGTAATGAAAAGATTGTCCATTGAAGAAAATAGACAAATGCTTTTGGAAGAATTTTATAAAATAAATCCACGCTTGAAATTATGAATATTAAATATGCTGAAAATTACAGTCCCCGGATATTACCGCATGTGCTTCGAATTAATGAAGTAATTAAATCAAAGTTGATGGTTTCTGTATTGTTCTCTAATGGAGAAAATAGGTGGTTAGACTTTAATGATATTTTCAACAATGTTTGGAAGAGTACACCTCGAGATTTTGAATATCCATTAAAAGATCCTAAAGAATTTAAAAAAGTGACATTGGAAGAAGGAACATTAACGTGGCATAACGTCCTAATTCCCGGAATCAATTTAAAAGGTAAAGAAAAATTCTATCCTTATGGGCCAGGCCCTGATACACTTTATGAATTGAGTTATCCTGACGATACTCGAAACATTAACATTGGTGAAATGCTTCGTTTGTGGAGAACATCGGCTGAACTTACTCAGGCTGAAGTGGCTAGACGTTCGGGTACTTCAAGAAGTTATATCACTAAGATTGAAGCAGGAAGGCAAGACATAGAATTGGGAACGCTTTCACGAATCGTACAGGCTACTTTCGGGAAAAGTTTGAATATTACGTTGAAGTAGATTAAAACGAAAGCGTCATCCTCAGATTAATTCTTCTTCCAGTCAAATAAGTCGGAATCCCATATTGTCTGCCGTTTACATCTTCAATCCATTGGTGATTGATGATGTTATTTACGCCCATGAGGTTGAAGATTTCTAGGGCAATGCTACCTGAATCAAAGAATTTGTTTTTGTGCTTCACGAATAGGTCGCGCGATAATCCAAGGTCTGCGCGCAAATAAGCACGTGTACGGAAGATATCGTTGTATCGTTGCTGATCCGGAATTCCGTAGGGCAATCCCGTAGAGAAGTAAAAATTCAACATAACCTTATACTCTTCGTGATTCGGCATTTTGTCGAGGAAGAGGAGGGAGACACTTACGCGTTGATCGGTTGGACGAGGAACATATCCAGGATACTGGGTAATGGAATCAACAGCGACATTGTTCAAAGTATATCCATTGTAAATCGTGTCGCCGTCGCTATTTAAATAAATGTTGTATGAGTCGTTGTTTATGTCTTCCATGGTTTTCAGGTAAGACATGCGGAACCACGACTGCACCCCTTGAATGAACTCTCCGTTAATCATAACATCCGTTCCGTAAGCATAACCCTTTGCACTGTTCACCGCGAAGTATCGCTGACGAACATTTTCTAATTCGTATGGAATAATGTTATCCATCTTTTTAAAGTACAACTCGGTTACCAACTTAAACGGACGTCCCCATGAATTGAAAACATAGTCAGCACCGAGAACATAGTGTATACTTTTCTGCGCGCGAATATTCGGGTTTACCTGTCCATCGAATCCGCGCATCTCGCGGTAGAACGGCGGCTGGTAATAATACCCGGCAGCTCCGCGAATGATAATGTCTTTTCTTAACGAATCCAATTTCCCATTTTCATTTAATCGCTGCTTAATCCAAGTTGGATTGTAGGCAATGTTCACTCTTGGACTAATAACCGTCTGATCATTGAAAGTCCAGTGATTGGCGCGAAGACCTGCTGTTGCTGTAAACGTTGCTCCGTTTTTCAAAGCATGTCTCCACGTGTCTTGCACGAAGGCATTCACGCGATTGCTTGTAATCTGGTTGTTCGCTTTCACACGATCTTGAATGGGAATGATTTGATTTCCCTGCGCATTCGGATTGGTATAGCCAATGGAATCTCGTGGATGCTGAGTGGCATAACCCGAAGAGTCAATTAATGTCCACTCGCTAAGGACATCATTGATGTGTTCAATGTTCGCGTCCATTCCCCATTCCAAAAGATGGTGCTGCTTCACGTAATCTACAAATCCTTTGTGAGCCACCTGGTACACTTGCGCATTGAGGTTGTTTCTGGCGTGCTCTAAAAATGCTCCCACACCGCGATTGGTCAATACACTACCGAATTTATCTGACCCAAGATCACGATCTAATTCATCTAAACGATATGCACCAAGCACATCGAACTTCTCACTTTCATCTGTATTGAACGCACTGAACGTTAATCGCAATTGTGAATGCTCATTCGGATTGTATCGGGTTGAAAACGCACCGAAGTAGGTATCGTACTTCGAAATTTCTTGCCCTTCAAAATAAACAGTCAAACGCAACGCTTCGTTAATGCTTCCCACATCGGTTTGTCTCGTTTGCGGAATGAAGTTGTAGCGGTTGCTGGAATAGTTTCCCAAAAAACTGAATTCCCAAGGACCGTATTTCGTTTTCGGACGGAAGGTTAAATAGGTTTGAAAGTCATTGAAGCGTGGTTTGTAATCACCAGAGACATCTAATGAATTCAATACGTACGAATAATTTTTATATCGAAATCCAGAATTATGGGTGAAGGTCCCTTTCTTATTGCATCCTCCCATTTGCAGTTGTGTTCCCAATAGTCCGGCCTGAAAACTGCCACTTAGACTATCTGGACGTGCATATTGAATGTCCAGCACAGAGGACATCTTGTCGCCATACTTCGCTTGGAATCCACCAGCAGAGAAGTTTATAGAACTGACCATATCTGGATTCGGAAAACTCATTCCTTCTTGTTGACCACTTCGAACCAAAAAAGGACGATAAACCTGAATGTCGTTCACATAAATCAAATTCTCGTCGAAACTTCCGCCGCGAACGCTATAGCTCGAGCTCAATTCCGAAGGCATGTTCACCGCGGCTTGAATGAGGTATCCTTCAATACCCTGATTCATAACAGGAAGTTTGGTTGGAAGTTTCAATTCAAGTTCACGAAAACCCCCTTCGCGTTTTCCTTTATCAAAGATCTCGAAAGTAGTGGTAGTAAGTGAGTTGTCTAGCAACACTTCAACTTCTTTTACATCACCATTAACAAGGTAGAATACATTTTGAACAGGATCATCGCCCAGTCCTTTAAACAAAATAGTTAGGGTAGTTTCTGATTTAAGTTGTAATGAAAAAAAACCGCGATTGTCGGAGGAAGTTCCAACGGAAGGAAATTCCTTACAAGTAATAATCACCCCAGGAACGGATTCTCCGCTGCTGTTTTTTATGATACCTTTTAACGTTGCAGATTGTCCAAAGGCGATAGAAGAGGCAAATGAAAGAAATAAAATGAAAATAACTTTCCGCATACCTGTTACTGTTGCGAGTCTAATTCACCACTTTTCAACGAACGCATGAATTTACCCCATGCGTCTTTGCTCAATAAATTTCCACCCGAATAAAATCCGTTGGTATATCTGTTTTGAATCTGCGAAGAAGCCGAACGATAAGATTGGGCGCTGAAGTCAACCATTCCGTCGTAATTCACAATGTCATTTCCTTCTCGGTGAAACGAAACGTATTCGTCACCTGGCAAATCGAGTGAAAGAATCTCGGCTCTTAATCGGTTTTTGGAAGGATAGGGTAAAATGTAAGCAGTTGGAAGCATGTAGCTTTCCATATTCATAACTTGAACCATAGACAATTGACTCTCCTTGGTATCGGTTGGAATAACGAAATAAGAATCTTTTAATCCAGTGCAAGAAAAGAAAAGCGTGTCGCCGACCATTACAGGCAAAGTGAAATAACCGTCGCGACCAGAATAAGTACCTCTTCGGTCTTTAGCGCGATATATAGCTACATATCCTGCTGGAAAAAGTGAATCGCTAATTAATACAACGCCGGAAACTTGAACTACCTTAGGAGGGAGCTGTGCTTTAGCGGAACCAAGGCCCAAGACAAGCACGGTAATTATTACCAGCAAAAGTTTTCCTTTCATTGCAACAAAGATAGTCAGTTGTATTTCGACAATCCGAACTCTTATTAAAGAAAATTATTGCCCAACGGCTTTCAAGTCTTTACTTTGCAATCTGAATTATGAGCACACCCATTGGAATACCGAAAGGAACACGTGATTTTGCGCCAGATGTTATGCGCAAACGAAACTATTTGTTTGGCGTAATACGCACCGCATTTGAGAAGTACGGCTTCCAACCGTTGGAAACACCTTCCATGGAAAACCTTTCCACCTTAACTGGAAAATACGGAGAGGAGGGCGATCAGCTTATTTTCAAAATCTTGAACAACGGCGACTTCTTGAAAGATGTCGCCTCAGATAAGCTTTCAGATTCACGAAAACTCTCGTTTGAAATTTGTGATCGTGCTTTGCGTTATGACCTGACTGTTCCATTCGCGCGCTTCGTGGCTATGAACAGAAATACTATTGTTCTGCCTTTTCGAAGATATCAGATTCAGCCGGTATGGCGCGCAGATCGTCCGCAACGTGGACGATTCAGGGAGTTCTTTCAGTGCGATGCAGATGTTGTTGGCACAGATAGTTTATGGGTGGAAGTTGAACTGGTTCAACTCTTCGACGAAGTGCTTTCAAATTTGAACCTTCCTGGATTTTCAATTGTCATTAACAACCGTAAGATTTTAGCCGGAATTGCTGAAGCAACCGGTGTGGCCGATAAGTTTATGGGATTGACTGTTGTTCTGGACAAGTGGGATAAGATTGGCGAGGAAGCTGTTCAAAAGGAATTGAATGAAATGGGAATTCCCGATGAGACCTTTCAAACCTTCAAATCGTTGAACGCACTTTCAGACTTCAACGATAAAATGAATTTCTTGAAATCGGTTTTAGGAAATTCTGAAACAGGATTAAAAGGAATTGAAGAGTTAACCTTTGTGTGGAATGAAGTTCAGAAGTGTGGAATGGATAAGGGTGAACTTGTATTCGATGTTTCGTTAGCTCGTGGATTGAATTACTATACCGGAGCCATTTTCGAAGTGAAGGCGAAAGGTATTCAAATGGGAAGTATATGCGGAGGTGGGCGATACGATGATTTAACTGGAATATTCGGTTGGAAGGGCGTTTCAGGTGTTGGAATCTCCTTTGGAGCCGATCGCATTTTTGAGGTTCTTTCAGAGTTGAACTTGTTTCCAGAATCTGCAACTTCTGGAACGAAAGTGCTCTTGGTTCAATTCGGTGGTGAAACCACATCGGCTGCGTTTCATTTGCTGAAGCAAATACGCAACGCGGGAATCTCTTGCGAGATGTATCCGGAAGAAGCGAAGTTGAAGAAGCAGTTCAAATATGCCGACGATAACAAAATTCCTTTTGTGATTGTTGTTGGTGAAGATGAAGTGAAGTCGGGTCTATGGCAAATGCGGAACATGACTACCGGCGATCAACAGGCGTTAACAACTGATCAGCTGATTGGATCGCTGTCTTCGTGAGGTTCGATGTGCGTTAAGACATCATAAACTTGCGGAAATTTTTCTTTTATTCTATCTACTACCACATGGGCAATGGCGTGTCCTTCATAAACACTTTGGTTCCCATCTAGACCAATGTGAATGTCTACGAACCATTCGAACCCCATCTTCCTTACGAAGCAGGCATTTATTTTAATAACGCCTTCAACATACATTGCCGTATTTCGAATTTCATTCACAATTTCTTCCGGTTGTGCTTCATCCATTAATTCAGAGATGGCTGTTTTCCCAACTTTAAACGACTGTTGTAAAATGAAGTAAGCCGCAAGAAGAGAAGCCCAATCGTCTGCTGCTGCATAGCCTTCTCCAGCTACCAACGAAACAACAATTCCAGCAAGAGCAGCCAAAGAAGTTATTGAGTCGGTGCGTTGGTGGGAAGCTTCAGCAGAAAGCGCATTGCTCTTGAATTTTTTCGCATTCATCTTCATGAAGCGGTATAAAATTTCTTTGGTTATTAGAACGAGCACCAGAACAATTATGGTCCATGAATGCGGAGATTCATGCGGAGTCATAATGTGCTGAATGGCTTCGTAAACAATGAAACAAGCCACACTGAACATAAGCACCGCAACGAACATAGCAGAGAGAGGTTCGGCCTTTCCGTGTCCGTACGGATGATTTTTATCAGGAGGAAGCGCAGCGGTCCTTAATCCAAGCCAAACCAAGAATGAAGAAGCGAAATCGACCCAGCTTTCTGCAGCATCTGCAATTAATGCGAAGCTATTTCCGAAAATACCCGCTGCGAATTTCACTACAGATAAAATGAAATTCACTACAATGCTGTAGCGAATAGCACTCTGTGCTTGTGTTGCGAGTTGACTGCTGTGATTCATGGGCGAGCGAAGATAATCTTCATTTGTTATATTTGTTAAATGAAAACAACTCACTCTATGCTTAAAACTGGCGGAATTTCATTGTTTCTTTTGTTGTCTTTTTTTTACGGAATATATTCTCCAGGTGAAAAACATCTTGAAGCAGAGCATACAAAATCTGTATTTGTAACTGAAGACACAACATCAAAAGACATCACTCTTTTTTTTGTTGGAGATATGATGGGGCACGAACCCATGATTAATGCAGCATACAACAGCGAGAAGGGCGGATATGAATACGCGCATTGGTTTCAATACATACAAGAAAACGTTCATTCGTATGATTATGCTTGTGCTAATTTAGAAGTGACATTAGCAGGCAAACCCTTTTCCGGATATCCACAATTTTCTTCTCCAGATGCTTACGCTAAAGGAATACAAGATGCTGGATTTAACATTTTTGTTACAGCAAATAACCACTCGCAAGATCGCGGAAGGAAAGGAGTAGAGCGCACGATTGCGGTATTGGATTCCATGAAAATCATTCACACGGGTACTTTTATAGATACGCTAACTCGCGATAAGAACTACCCACTCATTCAAGAAGTGAAAGGAGTGAAGATTGCTTTGTTGAATTGCACCTACGGCACGAACGGACTGGTGGTTCAACATCCGAATGTGGTGAATATGATTGATACGGCCGAAATTAGAAAGGACCTGAAAACAGCAAAAGACAGAGGGGCTCAATTTATAGTTATGAATATTCATTGGGGTTCTGAATACCAAAGAAAGCAGAATTCAGAGCAAGATAAAATAGCTCAGTGGTTAGCAGATGCTGGAGCAGACGCAATCATTGGTATGCATCCGCATGTGGTTGAACCCATGGAAATTCTTCATCCGAAGAATAACCCGAATAAAAATGTTCCTGTAGCATACAGCTTAGGAAATTTTATAAGCAATCAACGAGAGCGTTATAAAGATGGTGGAATCGGAGTAGTTCTTCATATAAAAGTCAAGAATAACGTCGTTAGTTGGAATTCGTGGGGATACATTCCTTTCTGGTGCAGGTTGGGTGGAAGTCCACGTGGGTATTATTCTGTTCCTGTTTCGGATTGGGAAAATCATCCGGAGAGATACAATATGAATGCAGATGAAATATCGAAAATTTCAACATTTGCCGACGATACTCGAAAACTTCTTTTGCAGTCGCAAGAAATTAGGATGAAGTAGGGGTGAAATTAGTTTTTGCTCTAAAGACAAAAACACCTATTTTTGCACCCGTTTAACAGTAAAAAATAAATTATGGGAAACTTACCATGGGGCGATATCGTGCTCTATTCAATTCCGGCGTTAGGTCTGCTTGGAATTTTGTTCATGGCTATTAAGTCAGCTTGGGTAACTAAGCAAGATGCTGGAGATGAGAACATGCAAGAACTTGCAGGTTACATTGCAAAGGGTGCTATGGCATTCTTAAAAGCAGAGTGGAAGGTGTTGGCTTACTTCGTGGTTATTGCAGGTGCGCTATTGGCGTGGTCTGGAACCCTTGTTGAAACTTCATCTCCTGTTATTGCAATTTCATTCATTTTTGGAGCTGTCCTTTCTGCATTGGCAGGATACATTGGAATGAACATCGCTACAAAAGCAAACGTTCGTACAACTCAAGCTGCACGCACAAGTTTATCTCAAGCGTTGAAAGTTAGTTTCACCGGAGGATCTGTAATGGGTCTTGGTGTTGCTGGTTTGGCTGTAATTGGGTTGGGTTCATTGTTCATATTGTTGTACACCATCTACGTTAAGTCTGTAGGTGCAAGTGTAAACGGAGTGGAAATGGAAAAAGCATTGGAGGTTCTTGCGGGATTCTCTTTGGGTGCTGAATCCATTGCATTGTTCGCACGTGTAGGTGGAGGTATTTATACCAAAGCTGCTGACGTTGGAGCTGACTTGGTTGGAAAGGTTGAAGCAGGCATCCCTGAGGATGACGTGCGCAACCCTGCAACCATTGCAGATAACGTGGGTGATAACGTAGGTGACGTTGCGGGTATGGGAGCTGACTTGTTCGGTTCTTATGTTGCAACCATCTTAGCAACAATGGTTTTGGGAAGAGAGTTGATATCGAAAGATGATTTCGGCGGAATTGCTCCAATCTTATTGCCGATGTTGATCGCTGGATTAGGAATTGTTTTCTCAATCATAGGTATGCTATTCGTTCGTGTGAAAGACGAAATGGGCAACGTACAAAACGCATTGAACCTTGGTAACTGGTCAAGTATTATTCTTACAGCCATTGCCTCTTTTGTAATCGTTAACTGGATGTTGCCAGAGACAATGACATGGACAGATTCTGCTCGTGGAGTTGTTGTAACGAAAATGGGAGTGTTCTGGGCAATCATGGTTGGTCTTGTAGTTGGCGCTTTAATGAGCATCATTACTGAGTACTACACTGCAATGGGTAAGCGTCCTGTAATGTCTATCATTAGACAATCTGCAACTGGACACGCAACAAACATCATTGGTGGTTTGTCAGTGGGTATGGAATCTACTGTTCTTCCAATCTTAGTATTGGCTGCTGGTATTTATGGTTCATATGAGTTTGCAGGATTATATGGTGTGGCTATTGCAGCCGCAGGTATGATGGCTACAACAGCTATGCAATTGGCAATTGATGCATTCGGACCAATCGCAGATAACGCGGGTGGTATTGCTGAAATGAGTCAACTTCCAGAAGAAGTTCGTCACCGCACAGATAATTTAGATGCAGTAGGTAACACAACTGCAGCAACAGGAAAAGGATTCGCTATTGCATCTGCGGCATTGACATCATTGGCGTTGTTCGCAGCGTTTGTGGGTATTGCAGGAATTGATGCAATTGACATTTACAAAGCGCCGGTACTAGCAGGATTGTTTGTAGGTGGAATGATTCCATTTATTTTCTCTTCGTTGTGTATTGCAGCGGTTGGACGTGCGGCTATGGATATGGTGAACGAAGTTCGTCGTCAGTTCCGCGAGATTCCAGGTATCATGGAATATAAAGCGAAACCAGAATACGAGAAGTGTGTAGCTATTTCTACTGAAGCATCTATTCGTGAAATGATTGCTCCAGGAGCTATTGCATTGATTACTCCAGTTGTTGTTGGATTCATTTTCGGTCCAGAAGTATTGGGTGGTTTGCTTGCGGGTGTGACTGTATCGGGTGTATTGATGGGTATGTTCCAATCGAACGCTGGTGGTGCATGGGACAACGCGAAGAAGTCATTCGAGAAAGGAGTAGAGATTGATGGTGAGATGTTCTACAAGAAGTCTGAGCCACACAAAGCTTCTGTAACTGGAGATACGGTGGGTGATCCTTTCAAAGACACTTCAGGTCCTTCAATGAACATCTTAATTAAGTTGATGTCTATCGTTGCCTTGGTTATTGCTCCGCATATTTCTGAAAAGGGACATGGCGAAAATGACTTGTCGTACAATTTTGGGGTTGCATTTGGTGCTCAATTCAAAGAAATGGGAGTTGACTCATTGATCATCCCAAGTCATTTCTACCAAGGAATTTCAGCTGCAAAAAACATGTCAAAAGAAGATGTGAAAAATTCGATGTCGTTTATTCAAGAGTTTATGGCTGAAAAGGCTAAGGAACTGGAGAATAAAGAACTTGAATTTTTTCAATCTAATAAGAATGCTGAGGGAATAATTGCTACGCCATCTGGTGTTCAATATAAAATTCTATCGCAAGGTCAAGGTGTAATGCCTTCAGACTCTGACTTAGTCGCTGTTAACTTTGTAATTACATCTTTGAATGGAAAAGAAAAGTTAGCTAGTACAGACGGTAAGCCGGAAGAGACAAAATTCAACCAATCTTTGCTTAGTTTAATTGGTGACTCTAAAATTCTTCAAGAAGGTGGTAAAGTTAAGATGTATGTTCCAAGCGGGGCATTGAATTATGACGCACCAGCTGCTATTATTGAATTGGAATTAGTTAAAGTGACAAAATAGTAGCATGAAAAAATTAATCATGTCTTTGGTTATCTCATCTGTCTTATTAGCTTCTTGCACGGACAACGGCAAAAAAGAGAAAGAATATACGATAGATAAAATAGAGACAACTAAAGATTCGGTTTCTTATGCTCTTGGTGTTTCTATTGCGGGTAATTTCAAGCAAATGAAAATTGACACCATAATTGATACAGAGGTTTTTATTGCTGCTATTTCAGAGTATTTTAACGGTAAAGAAAAAATTTCGGAGGAGAAAGCACAAAAGTTTTTGAACAATTACTTTATGTCGTTAGATAAAGCGGAGTCAGATCATCAGCAATCTGACAATAAAGAATTTGAAGCGCAATTAAAGGTTTTAGAAGAACAGGAGAAACTTACAATAGACTCTATTAGTAAGAATACACCTGGCATTCAATCAACAGAAACAGGCTTGATGTATTTAATTTCAAGTCAAGGAAAGGGAAAGATTGCAACTAAGAAAGATTCGGTGCAAATTGATTACGTTGGGAAATTGGCGAACGGAGAAGAATTCGATTCATCTAAACCAGGTA